>Ga0209457_1000065_pt1 | contig 42963 bp, 36 predicted proteins | sample WorMetHEROISLAND_5_FD_187410 | JGI IMG/M metagenome (GOLD analysis project Ga0209457, IMG submission 187410) | Marine gutless worms symbiont microbial communities from Max Planck institute for Marine Microbiology, Germany - Olavius sp. 5 HERON... ... | reverse complement strand
AGGATTGACAGCCCCGCCGGCTTGGATTTTTAAAGCGCGTCAAAGGGGCATGCGTTTCGGATTAACTGGAATCTCAATACAAAAAGCATTAAACAACCAGCGTGGCGGCGTCAAGTAAAACCTAAAACCCAAGGTACGTGATTCATCATACGGAAAGTAATCCAAAAGTTTGTCTTTTCAAGCTTGAAAGGCGGCACGGTTTGTTTTATTATGATTTAACCTCGTTGGTGACGGTTACGAGTTATTTGATTACCTCTTATCTACCTGAATCAATGAGGTTTTTCGACCTTTTGGACTACTTTTCGACTTTTCGCAGGACTCATCACGGATTTTGGGGAATCCACAGCCCTTAAAGCAGACCAAACGACTGAGCCATAATTTCATAAACTCTATTTTCGTCATAAAGGGGAGACCATGAAAGATCATGCCAACGGATGGACCGCGGGAAGACTGCTGGAACTGTCGGGCTCTTACTGGCAAACCTGCACGCTTCATACCGCTGTAAAACTCGACATATTCTCCGCCTTGGGGGCCCAATCACATTCAGCTCAGGCTATCGCTCAGAATTTAGGCGCCGATACCGACGCCACGGCCCGTCTGTTGGACGCCCTTACCGCCATGGCGCTGGTTATAAAAAAAGAGGGCCGCTATAGCAACACACCCGCAGGCACACGCTTTTTAACCCGGACATCCCCCGAATATATCGGCTATATGATTATGCATCATCATCATCTGGTGGATCCGTGGTCCCAATTGGACCGCGCGGTGACCACCGGGGGCCCCGTGCGTGGTCGTGTTTCATCGTCGGATGAAGCGTGGCGGAAAAATTTTCTGATGGGGATGTTCAACACCGCCTCGCTGACCGCTCCGGAAGTGGTTAAAACGGTTGATCTGTCAGCTTGCCGCAATCTTCTCGACCTGGGCGGCGGACCCGGCACCTATGCAATCCATTTCTGTTTGCACAATCCCCGGCTGCGGGCGACGATCCATGATCGGCCGACAACCCGTCCGGTTGCGGAAAAGACCGTCGCCCGCTATCAATTAACCGACCGCATCAACTTTATGGCCGGAGACTACATCACCACCCCGGTTTCAGGCACTTTTGATGCCATCTGGATGTCGCACATTCTCCACGGTGAGGGCGCCGACACCTGCCAAACCATGTTGCAGAACGCTTTTTCCGCTGCGGCGCCGGGCGCCACGGTTATTGTGCACGATTTTATCATGACGGACAATATGGACGGCCCCTTGTTTCCCGCCCTCTTTTCTCTCAACATGCTTTTGGGAACCCAGGGCGGCCGCGCATACAGTGAAGCGCAGTTGTTTGACATGCTGGCCAAAGCAGGTGTGGGCGATTTAAAACGGCATCCCTTTTGCGGGCCGACGGACTCGGGCATTATTTACGGCCGCCTGAAACCTTAAAGAACATGACTCAACAACCATCTATATTTATGATTCTTTTATAACTTGAGAAACATGGGCATCCGCAGTTTTTACCATTTTTTAAAAGCATCCAAGGCCGATCGCCGGGTAAACCGGCGCATTGTACTAGGCAACGAGTCCGCCGACCTCGACTCGGTGGTATCCGCGTTGATGATGGCATATTACCAGCATCTGACCGATCCTTTGGCCCCTATCCCTTTACCCGTGGTCAACATCCCCCGCCAGGAGCTGCGTTTGCGGGCCGACATCCTCTTTTTAATGAAATGGCTGAACATCGATCTGACCAAGCTTACCTTCGCAGATGAGATTGATCTCTCCAATCCAGCCAACAGCCAAACGTTCTCTCTGACACTGGTGGATCACAATCAATTGGCGCCGCATCAGGCCCGGTTAAATAATCATGTGACTGCGATCATTGACCACCATATTGAAACAGGGCGCTATGATGAGACCGTGAAAAAAACAATTCAACCGGTAGGGTCCACGGCGACCTTGATCGGATACCTCTTTATCCAAAACCACCCTGAAACGCTGGGCCGGAATCTCGCCCGTTTTCTTTTGGCACCTATTTTAGTCGACACCAGGCTGTTGAAAGATCCTGTTAAAACCACCCCCCTGGACCAAAAGACGGCTAAATGGCTGCAAACAAAAGCCGAACTCAACGTCACCGTATTTTATGATCTTTTACAAGGTAAAAAAAGTATGCTTTCGCATCTTACGGCCAAAGAGATTCTTAGAAAAGATTTCAAAGCGTGGCGCTGGACCGGTCAAACCGGCGGGATCAGCTCCACCCCCCAACTACTTGAAACACTTCTCAAAACAAAACCGGGAATATTGGAAGCGGCGCACCAGCTGGCCAGCGAGCACCAATTTGACTTTTACATAATTATGGGTAGTGGCGGCACCTCTCAACCTCGGCGGGATCTCATTATCTGGTGTCCTGGTAAACAGCTGACTGAGCAGTTAGTGCGCCATCTTCAAAAAAGCACCATTGGGATTAAAAAAGCACTTTTTTCAAACCACAAGGCGCCAATTTCACCTCATTTTCATCATTTTCATCAGGAAAATCCGCTTTTCTCCCGAAAAAAAATGACTGCCGAACTCCATTCATGTTTCGGTGTTGATTAACTTCTTGCGGATCGTATTAAAAAACGCATTGTCCCAATAACCGGTAGGGGGAACACTGCCGGTATCAACATTGAAGCACCATCATAATTGCGTCAATTTCACAGGATATTGTCGAAAAGCACAAGAGGGCGATGCCCGCTTAACCCTTTGAAAAGCCCGTAAACAGCCAACACGATAAGCAAGATGGCGGCAAATCTGCAGATGAAGCCGTAGTAGTCGTAAAACGGAAAGCCGGTGAAGATGCGGTGACGCGTCCGAGGATAAAACTTTCAGTAAGTGGCAGTAATGCCGGAGGCGAAGGGCGGAACAGGGTACCGAGGTCAGAAAGTTCATCAGAAACTGCTGCCATGAGATTAGCCAATAGGAGCATCCTTTGAACGAACAGGTATATTTTCAGTGAGCGAAAAGAACGCGCGGATTCGATGAAGTGGCAACGCAAGGGAAAGTGAGATGCGACAGACGGACCTGTTCATGGACGAAGACTTGAGTCGATGGATAAAGGTAGCATGAGGCGTCGTGTACGGGTCCGTACGCACGGTTCTGTGAGCGGACGGAGGTCACACTGACCTCCTCCGACCCGATGATTACATTTTGAGCCTGACGCCGAAATTGGGCCAAAAGGGGTGTTACGCAAAGGTCTCTTGGCGGCATGGGGATGCCGACCCGCTAGATGGGTCAGTCAATCCGCGCATGCCGTCAACGCCATACGAAACGTCAAGGAGCTAATTTAAAAGCGCTTTTAAACCTGTTCCATAAAAGATGGATGAGGGTGGAGAAATTGAATAACCAAGCATTGATGGCGAAAATCAAGGTTCCCCGAAATTGGCCATTCCCCCTGAAAATCGAGAGGACTTTTGGATTCCTTGATGGTTTGTAATTGGATTGTATGGGTATAGATCGTGGTGGCCCGCACGTTGCTGTGACCCGGCGGCTTCCGGGTGGCCCGAATGTCGAAATTGGCTCCCAATAGGTGACCGGCAAAAGCGTGTCGGAAGGTATCGGCCGAGGCCCTTTAGTGAATGTTATCCGGTTAGATAATTTACACTTGACCGGATTCTTTCTGTCAAATAGATAATACCTTGAAAGTTGTACGGAACCACACAATCATTAGGTATGCAGATGCCAAGTTTCAACAAGAATGCTTTGATAGCCGTCTCAAATTTTGCTGATAAATACAATGAACAGATTCTAAGTAACTGGCAGAAAAAGTCATTAGACTACAAGCACAAATGGATGGAAGCGCTGAGGTTTTTCTTTGATCATGCGTTCTATCAGGGTCGACGTGATGATCTGTCCAAGGTTTTTCTCGATCGTTCATGGCGGGTTCTCGAAGCCAAGCTCAGCGATAATTCATCGGCGAGTGAAGCTCGCTATGAGAGCTTATGCCAGGATGGTACCATTCCGGATAACCCAAGTTGGCACAAGAGGGAGGTTTCCAATAGGTTGTTGGATGAGCTCAAACGGGAAGGAGTATCAAAGCGCGGAGATCGAGAGCTCGTCGTAGATACTCTTCGCTTTCTTCGGAATTTGCCTGGGTTGAACATTGTCAATCGCTCCATTTCGGAAATCGGGTGTGGCCGCATTGCAGCGCACTATCAGGAGCTTCAAAAGATCAGATATGTTGGTCCAAAGACAGCAGCGTTTTATCTGCGAGATCTGTGCTTCGTTTATTCACTCGAAGCGGATGATCTTGCGGTTCAGCCGGTGGACAGATGGGTTAAAGAAATCGCTTGCAGGATTAAAATTAGCTTGCCAAAAGACAGGGAAGATGCGGTTGGAAGGAAGATTGTCGAAGCGTGCAAACACGTTGGCGTATCTCCATTATGCTTCAATGCGGGAGCATGGTATACGGGAACTCACGCATTGGATATACTGATCGAGACCTTTGAAGGGAGGTGAAAATGTAACCGATTGAACATATTGAATATTTATAGGCTTACATTTTGATCCAGACGCCGAAATCGGGCCAAAAGGGGAGTTATGCAAAGGTTTCGCTTTATATGAAAAGTCTCCTCTTTAAGGCTCAAAAACAGACTTTTCATCGTCTGTTGCGGCCGCTGGCGGTCATGGACGTCACTTTATGAAAGAAAACGCAAAACCTTCGACTTCAGTCGGCGGATATCCGCTTTTGGCCCTACGGACCTGCTAAAGCCTTCGTCTGAAGGCGAGGGTGTTTCTCCCATTCCCCGAATGGGAGAAAAAAAGAGTAAGAATGAAAAGAGATTTGATAGAAATATTTGGTTATTCACCGGATGATCTTACAGTTGAAGCGAGATCACTCTGGAATTTGGGAGCATGCCCCTTCATTGAAAAATCATGCATTAAGCATAATCATGATCAATCAATCACTTATGGTACATGCTCTGTGACATCGCCATATGGCGATATTATTATATGCCCCAACAGGTTATATGAAAATAAATATGAGAGTATAAAACGTGTTTCGAAAGATGTATACGGTAATGATCTCAAATTTTACTTCTTTGATGAATATATAAAATACAGGAATCAAACAGAAGAATGTATTGTCGCTTTAGGAAAAAATTCTGGAAAAGAAGTACAAATAGGCAATTCTTTATCGATGGATTGGGTACTTGCAAGGATATTAAATGGTCGGCTCAAAGAATATGTCGGCATTGAAGTTCAAAGTATCGATATTACAGGAAATTATAGAGATGCGTGGCACGCGTACAATAATTTGTCAAAAGGTCAATCCTTTTCATTAACAATTCCAACCTCAAATCATGGGTTAAATTGGGCTAACGTTCACAAACGATTAATACCCCAGTTGATAAGAAAAGGTATCGTCTATTCCCGATCACAACTTGTGAGGAAGGGGCTGTATTTTATTGTCCCTGATATAGTGTACACAAAGTTTGAGGATATTATTGGGGATATTCCAAGAAGAAAAAAGGCAAAAAACAATACGATCACAGTTTTTACATATAGGTTGGGTGAAAAAGTCGAAAATGGTAAAAGACGCAAAATTTTGCCTTCAAGAACCATTAGATTTTTAACAACTGATTTTGCTAATCGGTTCATTCAAGGGCCGAATTTGCCATCCGGAGAAAATCTTGACACTGCTGTAAGTAGAGTTCTTGAAATTAAATAAGAAATGGAAGTAAAAGAACCCACATACCAGCTCGAACTATTTAGCGAGAAAGAACCAATAGAATATAATCTCATTGATAACGATTTTGACATTGTTTTTGCAAACAGCCTTGCCCAAATTGAATCATTTAACAAACATTTATACAGACCTAATACTTATCTTCATAAATGGTGGGCCAGACGTTGCGGTACTACATTCAGATCAATTTTAAAACATCTTGTGCGTGATAAAAATAAAAAAGATTATTATACTGGAGGTGGGCTTGAAGGGCAAATAATATGTGACCCTATGATGGGAGGTGGCACAACTCTTCACGAGGCGATACGCCTTGGAGCCAATGTCATTGGTGCAGATATTGATCCAATTCCAATTCTTCAGGTTCGTGCGGCTTTAACAGAATTACCATTAAAAGTTTTTAAAGATTCTTTTACCAACTTTTTTAATCAGCTTCATTCGCAGATCGGTCATTATTATCGTGTTGAATGTCCGATATGTGAAAAATCATTTGAGCTAAAATATGTTTTATATGGCGTTAGAAAAAGTTGTAGTTGTCAAGAAGCGATTTTTATCGATAACTATATATTCAGGTACAATAGTGATGGTTCAATAATTCGTATATGCCCGGAAACATATAATATTTTTCATGATAATCATTTACTGAGCAGGACAAATAGCGGACAACCTTTACCACTCTACGAAAAAGATAAAAAAATATGTTCGTGCGGAGACAAATTTTTTGAAGATTTTTCAATTCCCTATTTCAAAAGGTACGTGCCAATTGTGCTTATCGGAGAGTGCTCCAAACATGGTATCTTTTTCACCGCACCGGCCAAATCTGATTTTGACCTTATATATCATGCAGATAGAAAACGTAACGAGTTAAAATTCGAGGAAAATGATTTTAATATCATACCAGGACCAAAATCATCTGATTTATACAAAAGAGGTATAACTAATTATCTTGATCTGTTCACAAGCAGACAGTTGATTTACTTAAGAGAGGCAATTGATATAATAAAAGAATATAAAAATACAATTTCCCTTAAATTGGCTATGGTTGTATCTGCATCAATCGAATTCAATTCTTTATTATGTGGTTATAAAGGTTCTGCGAAAAATCGACCGGGAGCAATTCGTCATACATTTGCTCATCATGCTTATTCTTTTCCCTACACCGCCTTGGAGAATAACCCGGTGCACAATTCAAAGTCTTCAGGTACACTACAAAATATATTCCATAATAGGTTTATACGTGGTTATAAATGGGCGGTAAAACCGGTTGAGCGTTCGATTAATAATAACAAACCTGGTAAAATATCAATCTCAGGGGAAGTGGATTTAGGAATAGAATATAGAAAACCGGAAAAATTAAGTTCAGGAAAAAGACGCTATTTACTCATTCAAGGCTCATCTTCGAAGTTGAATGTACCAGATAATAGTGTTGATCATGTTGTAACCGATCCGCCATATTTTGATAGTGTCCAGTATAGTGATTTAGCCGCGTTTTTCAGGGTTTGGTTGAGGCAACTACTGCCCGGAGAAGTTAATTGGGAATATTCAATGGATGCAGCTGCCGTCGATCAGCATGCAAATGGAAATGGTCAATACGAAACGGTTTTAAGTAAAATTTTCACTGAGTGTAATCGAATTTTAAAAAACAATAATAGTAGATTGATTTTTACTTTTCATCACTGGAATCCTAAAGGATGGGCAGAATTGACAATTGCCCTTAAAAAATCAGGCTTTCTGTTAGTAAATTATTATGTCATTCATTCTGAAAATCAATCTTCAGTTCACATAATAAACCAGAATGCGCTTGTTCATGATTTGATTCTTGTACTTGGGAAAAAAGATCCATCATACAGAAAAAACTGGAGTCAACCTGATGAAATACGCAAAAGTGATAGTTACGATTTTTGCTGTCAATGTGGTTTATTGTTAGGATATTTATTAAATTCAGATTTATCAAAACAGAAAATAAAGCAAATTTGGAAAGAGAAAATTGAAAACTACAATAATTCAAAAAATTGACCATAAAAGGGAGAGCAAAAAAAGCTCTCCCTTCTGATGATATTGGAGTTTAAAATGAGGGCCGCCTAAAATTTTCTGCCCGTATAGTCGGCATAGGCTATGGCCACGGTGCGATAGACAAAGTGCGCCAACTTGGAAAACGGCAGATAGGCAAACAGGCTGAATACAAAGATCAGATGGACAAAATAGATCGCGTAGGTCGTCGCTTCCATACCGGCCAGACGGGTCATCTGGGTCAACATCCCCGTGGCGCCCAGAAAGAAGGCCAGCAAGATGAGCTGCCAATCCTTGTAGACCGACACCTGATCTTTTTTAGCCATGCGGTTTTTCAGCATCAGTAAAGAACCGATAACCAGGGCGATACCGCTGATATTCCCCAGCCACTTCACCGGATTGAGCTGTGAATAGGGACCATGGACACCGAAACCGTAAGCCACCACAAAAAAGACGGAGGTGACAATAAAGAGACCGATAAAGCCGAAAAAGACCATCATATGCGGTGTGGCCCGGTCATTGTTGGTGGTACACTCGTCAAACTTCCGGTGGGTCAAAATCACGGGAATCACGGCAATCAACGATTTGACAAATCCGGCCGGGTCAATCTTCCGGATATCGGTACGGCCGTCGGCCAATGCGCTTTCATGTATGGCGCCCAAGAATTTTTTCAGTCCCATGGCAAAGTTATAAACCATCCACAAAAAAGCCGGGATCATCACCAGGTCCACCAGCCAGGTGGAGAAAAAATCAGCATGGGCCAACACACCATGTTTGCTTTCCGGGGTAAAGTCGAGCAATCCGGTAATCATTCCCATGACCACAAAAATCACCGCCGGAATGGCCAGCAGGATGGGCAGCTTTTTCGGGTCGGTGACCATTTTAGCCACCCCTTTAAAAGGTGCAAACTCCAGTAGGGCGTACTGCCGGGCCGCGGCCAACACCTCGGCCGGTTTGGCGCCCCGGGGGCACAGGTCACTACAGTCACCGCAGTTGTGGCACAACCAGACATCTTCGTTATTAACCACTTTATCTTTCAGCCCCCATGAGGCGGCGATCATCTCTTTACGGGGGAAAGGCCCATCATCAGGCGCGATGGGGCAAGCCACGGCGCAGGTAGCGCACTGAAAACATTTTTTCAGGTCACTGCCGCCCAGATCCTGCATTTCTCCAATAAAACCGACATCCGGTTCAACAATATAGGGTTCGGACATGCGTTACCTCCTAATTCATCCAAACGGCGAAGCCGCCGTCATCAATCTTAGAAGCCCTTAAACGGATTTGGGCCGAGCTCTTCAATGCTATCCGCGAAATTATTGATAATCTCAGGAACCCGGTCAAATTCGTCAATGGCAATTTCAAATTGCTGAACCCGTTCTTCTTCCAGCGCCAGGCTGGAGAGGGCATCGCCAATTTTCTTCATCCGGATGCTGGCCAGCTCACTACCTTTTACAAAATGGCACTGATAATCATCGCCATGTTTGCATCCCATAAGGAAGACACCGTCCATTCCCTGGGAAAGAGCGTCCTTGATCCAGATCACGTTGACTGAGCCCAGGCAGCGCACCGGGATAAAGCGTACATCAGCCGAGTAGGAGAGTCGATTCAGCCCCGCCATATCCAGGGCCGGATAGGCGTCATTTTCGCAAACCAACCCCAGGATCCGCAGCGGCGGCTCATCGTAATCATCTTCCGATGGGACACCGATGGACTTGACCATGGATCCGATGCTGTCAATGCTGTAATCGGCAAAGTTGATAATCCGCTCCGGGCAACAGCCCATACAGGTGCCGCAGCGGCGGCAGCGGGTCGGATTGGGTTTGGGGGTTCCTTTTTCATCGTCGTCAATGGCGCCAAAAGGGCACTCTTCGGTGCAACGTTTGCACTGGGTGCAGCGTTGGAAGAAAAAGTCAGGAAAGGACATATCCCCGGAGCGCGGATGTACCGCGACCCCCCGGTTAACCGAGACCAGACACTGGATCGCTTTCAAAGCCGCGCCGGATGCGTCTTCCACCGACTCTTCAACCGTCAACGCCCTTCGTACCCCGCCGGCCGCATAGATGCCGGTCCGTTGGGTTTCGTATGGAAAGCAAATGAAGTTGGAGTCAGCATACTCGTCAAAAATGGCGTTGTCACGGAAGGCGGGCCCTTGACGATAGGCCAGGTTGACCACCGGATCAAACCTGGTGGCCGGCACCATTCCGCATCCCAACACCACCATGTCCGCCTTGACCTGGATCTTTTTCCCCAGCAGGGTGTTTTCAGCATCCACCACCAGGCCGTCGCCGTTTCGGGAAACCGCGGCCACCTCGCCTTTGGTCATGAAAATACCGGCATCCTGTTGCATATTTTTATAAAAGAGTTCCGACAGACCCGGTGTCCGCATATGCTGGTAGAAAATATAGGCTTTTCCGTCATCGTAGTCATCGCGTACATATTTCGCCTGTTTGAGGGCTACCATGCTCGTGACAGACCCGGCATAGGGGAAGTCGTTGTCACTGCCTTGGCCCGGGCTTTGGATGAAAACCACACTGCGAGCCTCTTTGCCGTCGGAGGGGCGTATAATCTTGCCTTTTTGGGCAATCTCTTCAAATTGCGCATTGGTGACTACATCCGCGGCCATGCCGTACCCCAAATGGTCAAATTCACCCTCTTCGGGGGCATAGGGCTGCCATCCGGCGGCCAGGATCACCGCGCCGAATTTGGCGCCTTCGGGATCCGGTTGCAGAATATCATTTTTGCCTTCATTGTATTCCAGATATTTTTCATGCAACTGCTCGGCGGCAAGTTCTTTCCCGTCCTCATCCACCTGCATCTCTTCGGGCAGCGGATACGGTACATCAAACTCAATCTTCTCGCCCGGTTTTTTCAGCGTGACGGTAAAATCACCCGGCTGTCCGGCAATGCGGGCGACCACCGTTTCGGTTTTCACCTCGATGCTCCCGCTCGCTTCCACCGCCGCGATTTTATCTGCCGCCACGGATGGAATCAGGTTATCATAGGGCTCCGCAACAGGCAGTTGGCTGCGCCAGGTGGCCGCATGGCCACCTAAACTCGCTGTCTTTTCAATGATGGTCACATCGTACCCGGCCTTGGCCGCGTCCAGCGCCGCCGACATGCCGGTGATGCCGCCACCGATGACCATAATTCTATTGCTAACGGTTTCGAGCGCATAGGGCTCGGGGGGATCGGCCTTTTCCACCCGGATCATGCCCATTTTCAGATAGTCCTCGGCCAGCATCTGAACCCGGTCAAAGTGTTCCTCACCATCTTTTTGCGCTTCCGTCAACGCCGGAAATTCACTGCGGGGATGAGACCAGACCACCTGTTCTCTTAAATTGACCCGGTCCACCAGAGTGCCCGGAAAGTTAAAGACATCGTAATTGACCCGCCGGGAGCATGCGGCAATCACAATCCGATTGGTCGATTTTTCATCGACATCCTTTTGAATAGCGGCACACCCTTCCTTACTGCACAAAAAAGGATGCGTTTGCACGGGCAGCGCCTCTTCCTTGGCCACATCAGCCAATGCATCGATATCCAGCGCCTCCCCAATGCCGCATCCGGTACAAATATAGACACCGTATACCTTGTCCATCGAAAACCTCCTATTTATCCATCAGGGTCTGGATGGCTTTGAGGGCCATACCCGTCGCGTTTTGGTTTGACGAGACAACATCGGCCGGTTTATTGGCACAACCTGCGGCAAACATCCCGCCTTTGTCAAAATCATTTAAAATAAACCCGTCTTCGTTGGTCTTAAGATCGGTGGGCAACTGCATTTCGACGGCTGCCGGCTGCATACCGGTTGCCAATACCACCATATCCACCAGCCGGTTCACCTTCTCGCCGCTAACGGCATCCTCCGCCGTCACGGTAATCCGCTGATCATCATCTTCGGCCACGGCCGCCACTTTGCCTTTAATAAAAAGGACATTTTCATCTTCTTTCAGCATGTCATAAAAACGTTCATAGCGATATCCCGGCGCTCGCAGATCAATGTAAAAGATGTAGATCTTGGTATCGGGATATTGTGCGCGAATGTAAGTGGCGTGTTTCAGCGAAGCCATGCAGCAGATATAGGAGCAGTAGGGCAGATGATTTTCATCCCGGCTGCCGGCACACTGCACAAACGCAACACTTTCCGGGGCTTTATCATCGGAGGGCCGCACGATTTTTCCGTCCGTCGGGCCCATGGTGGACGCCATCCGTTCCAGCATCATATTGGTGACAATATTGGGATAGAGGCCGAATCCGAGATTGTCGATCCGGGCCGCATCGTAGGGTTGCCAACCGGTGGCCCAAATGACCGCCCCGACCTTCAGGTTGATGGTTTTGGCTTCCATACCAAAATCCACTGCATCATACTTGCAGGCTGCTTTGATACGATCGGCATCCTCGGTGCCCAGCACCTGTGGGGAGATCACAAACCGTGACGGAAAGGCCATGTCATAAGGCAGATAAGCGGCCTTGGTTTTGGCCATGCCAAAGTCAAAGTCGTTGGCGATTTCGGTTTCGCAGGCTCCGGCACATTCGCCGCAAACTGTGCAATTCTCTTTGACATAGCGGGGCGCGATGGTAACCTTGGCATCGTAATCTCCCGGCTGGCCGTCAACGGACTCCACCTCCGCCATGGTCAACACTTTGATATTGGAGTTGTCCTTAATCCTGCGGAAATTGATCTCCAGTCCACACGTCGGTGGGCACAGTTTGGGGAAATACTGATGTAGCTGGGCGACGCGCCCCCCCAGATAAGGGTTTTTCTCGACGAGAAAGACCTCGTACCCCACTTCGGCAGCTTCAATGGCCGCGGTCAACCCGCTGATACCACCACCGACAACCAAAACAGTCCCGCTTACCGGGGCCGCATTTTCTGTTGCCATGCTATCCCTCCATCCTAATAAAGAAGACGTTGAACAGACCTTTTAGGCCCGTCCCACCAAGATGTTCATTCGCATGCCCGGTTGTAACATGGGCTTTTACACCCAGGCATCTGAACATCGTGACGGGATCGTTGATGCCATAATGTGCAAAACCTCCAGGCGCCCGGAGAGCCAGGTACCTGGAGGTTTTAACTGCCCAACAACTACGTTAATCATCAATTAGCTCGGGATGATTTGGATATAATCTTTCTTGAAAATATCCCACTGTTTTGCTTTCGGATCAAATTTCGAGTTCACAAAGCAGAACCAGTTCTCATCATCCTGACCCGGATAATCCGCCTGGTAGTAGAAGCCCGGATAACGGGTCTCTTTGCGGAACTGAATGTGACGCAGATGCGCTTCCACGGTCCAGATACGATGCTCGATTTCCCAAGCGCGCATCAGTTCATGCAGGTCGCTGGCGGCCATTTTCTCGCAATCTTCGCGCATGGTAGCCAACAGATCCATCACGATCTCCAGCGACTTGCTGCTGGTTTGATAGAACGTTGCCGTTCCGGCGCCGTACTCATGGGTTGCTTTCATGAGACGATACATCATCCCTTCGGGTTTGATGTAATTGGGGTTGATATCGTCCGCCGTGGTGTAGTCGCAGTTATCCAGATAAGTGTAAACCGGCTTGTAAATCAGATCCACCAGTTCCTGGTTGCCTTGAGCCAGGGTCGGGGTAAAGTCTGCGAAGTCAACCGCATAGCGAACCATCTGTTTGGCGGCGATCCGACCTTCCGCATGGGAACCGGAAGAGAACTTATGACCGGAACCACCCACGCCGTCACCGGCGGTGAAGAGACCCTCAACCGTGGTCATCTGTTTGTAGACCTTGCCGTTACGGGCTTTGATTTTGTAAGCATCCGGGACCCAGTCATAATCGGGACCCGAGGCCCACAGTCCGCAGCAACCGGAGTGTGAACCGAGCAAGTAAGGTTCGGTCGGCATAACTTCGGAATTTTTCTTTTCCGGCTCACAGTCCTGAGCGCACCACAGGTTCGCCTGGCCACAGGTCATATCCAGGAAGTCTTCCCACGCCTCAGACTCAAGATGCTTCAGCTCTTTCTTGTCCATGGTGGCGCCTAAGTCGGCCAGTGCTGTCACGGTATCCATGATGATCGGGCCACGACCCTCTTTCATTTCAAAGAGCATCAGGTGGTTCCGCAGACAGGTCGGCGTAATGGCAGCCGTTCCGTATGGCGCATAGCTTTCCAACTCGGCTTTGGCGGCATCGCTGGCGGCGAAGTTTTCGCCCAGGCCGTTCAGGGTTTTGGCTTTGAACAGAAGGAACCATGCGCCGACCGGGCCGTAACCGTCTTTAAAACGAGCCGGGGTGAAGCGGTTTTCCATCATGGTCAGCTCGGCGCCGACTTTCATGGCCATGGTGTAGGTGGAGCCGGCATTCCAGACCGGATACCAGGCGCGGCCTTTACCTTCACCTACGGAACGGGGCTGATAAATATTCACGGCACCGCCACAGGCAACCATCATGGTTTTGCACTTAATGATGTAAACTTTGTTTTCACGAACGGAGAAGCCCACAGCACCGGCAATCTGGTTTTCAACGTTGGCGTCCAAGAGCAGTTCAACGATAAAAACCCGTTCCAGGATGTTGTCATCGCCCAAAGCCAGTTTAGCGGCTTCGGCAACAATCCGTTTGTAGGACTCGCCGTTGATCATGATCTGCCATTTACCCGTGCGAACCGGCATGGCGCCGCTTTTCAGGGTGCCCATTTTCTGGCCTTTTTTACCGTCGAGGTTTTTGCCGTCTTCGGTTTTTTTCCAGACCGGCAGACCCCACTCTTCAAACAGATGCACAGAGTCATCCACGTGGCAGCCCAGATCAAAAATCAGGTCTTCACGAACCAAGCCCATCAGGTCGTTACGGACCATGCGAACGTAATCATCAGGCGTATTATCGCCGATGTAGGTGTTAATAGCGGAGAGGCCCTGAGCCACAGCGCCGGAGCGCTCCATGGCGGCTTTGTCGCACAGCAGCACGGACTGGCCTTCCTTCATCCATTTTTTAACCTCAAATGCGGTCCCGCAAGCTGCCATACCGCCACCCACGATGAGAATGTCAACTTCACGTTCTTCAACTTCGGGGGTTCTAACGGCCTTTAATTCGCCTTTGGGTTTGTTCGGTAATGCCATATTTCATCCTCCTAAACGAAAAGAAATTATCTGTTATTAAGCGAATTACGGCTGCTTAAACGGTTTCCTGCGGCGTTACGATGGTGTAACCATCCGCCTCCTCGGTGCTGAGCAGGTAGCTCTCAAGGTCCTGACCTTTCAGATCAGGATACGCATTGGCTTGTCCTTCGGGAGTGGTCCGAATGGGGAACTTGAAACGCTTAACCAAGCCGTTGCGGAACTTACAGGTCCACATGACATCCTCGGTACCCAGCATAGGCATGATGCTGCTTCCCAGCGGCACAAAGTCGGCATAACCGCGAACCTCGATGGCCTGGGTCGGGCAGATTTTGACGCAGGAAAAACATTCCCAGCATTGATCCGGCTCCTGGTTGTAAGCTTTCATTTCATTGGGCTCTAAAACCATCAGGTCATTGGGGCAAATGTACATACAGGCAGTTTTGTCCCCACCCTTACAACCGTCGCATTTTTCACTAATTACGAAACTTGGCATTAAAAAACCTCCTAAACTATAGCTTGGTGAAAATCACCGTTTAACGTTAATCATACGTTGATAAATAATGCGCTTTTGTTTGACACCTCCCTTCTTCGCACTATTGAAAATTTGATTTGAGTGGATCCGTCAATCCAATATACACCATTGAGGCGGTTTAACCGCCATTTAATTGCACCATCTATATAAATTATCGGAATGAACCTCACCATCATTAACCACGGATAAATTAATAGCATCGACTCCTGGGATATGTCAACCATTTTCGGAGCGGGTGTTGCCAGCATTTTGAAACTTTCCTTTACCCAAACGGCCTCGGCAACATCTGTGCTCCCATTCAACCCGGATTTTGCACGCCACGGATGGGTTCATTGGCAAGGCAGCAAGGGCGAAGCTGTATTCCAATACCGCGAGCCCTTGATAACGCAGCCAATGGACGCAGCCCGTGAGCGTCCGTCCGGATGAAATTTTACCAACTGTTATCAATGTCAAAACACCAAGACGGTGTTTCAGAAATAACAGTAAACATGTGGTAACAAGCTGAAATATCAAATATAAATAGTTTTCCGGTAAAATTTCATGCAAAGTTCGGGTTCAAACAACCCTTCTTAAAGCGGTTCCGATCCGGCTAATAACGGATGGTGGTTGACAATCCGTAGAGGCTGTATCAATAAAGATGTGCCTTTGGCGTTGGCATGAAAGTTTTTTAAAATTAGAAGAGCGACCGTATTTTCCGGAAACCCAATGAGGATTGATAAGAAACATGGTAAAACTGAATTTTGAAAAGATGGGAGGACTGCTGCCCGCCATTGCCCAGGATGCCGAGACAGGCGAAGTCTTGATGCTGGGGTTTATGAATGAAGTGGCTTGGGAAAAGACCCGCGCCACAGGTTTGGCGACTTACTACAGCCGGACCCGCAACACTCTCTGGATCAAAGGTGAAACCAGCGGACATCAACAGGTGGTCGAAGAGATTCGCATCGATTGCGACAACGATGCGGTCCTATTGAAAATTGTGCAAAAAGGCGACGCCGCCTGTCATACCGGTCACCGTTCCTGTTTTCATCAAAAATTGATTGGCGATAAAGTACAGGTTCAGGATCAGCCGGTGTTTGATCCAAGAAAGGTATATCAAAAATGAGCATATTAAAACTGGGGATTCCCAAAGGCAGTTTGCAAAATGCCACCATCGCCCTGTTTAAACGGTCGGGGTGGACGATCAATGTTAACGGGCGCAGCTATTTCCCGGAAATTGACGACAGTGGTATCGAGTGCGCCATTTGCCGGGCCCAGGAGATGTCACGCTATGTGGAAGACGGCACCCTGGATGCGGGGTTGACCGGTAAGGACTGGATTGCCGAAAATGAGTCGGATATCCATGTGGTGGCCGATTTGATCTATTCCAAGGTGAGCAGCCGCCCGGCCCGCTGGGTGGTTGCAGTGCCGTACGATTCGGCGGTGGAAAAGGTTGAGGATCTGGCCGGCAAAAAGATCGCCACCGAGCTGGTGGGACATACCCAACGTTATTTTGAGAAAAAGGGCATTGATGTTGAGGTGGAATTCTCCTGGGGGGCCACCGAGGCCAAGGTGGTTTCCGGTTTGGCCGACGCCATTGTGGAAGTAACGGAAACGGGCAGCACCATCCGTGCCCACGGGCTGCGGATTATTCACGAAATGATGCAAACCAACACCCAGATCATTGCCAATCATGCCGCCTGGGAGAACCCTCAAAAACGGGGAAAAATTGAACAGATTGCGCTTTTACTGCAAGGGGCGTTGCGGGGTGAAAAGCTGGTGGGGTTGAAAATGAACGTACCCAAAGAGAGGGTTGAGGCGGTGATGGCGCTTTTACCCAGTTTGAACGCGCCGACCGTATCACCGCTGTACCAGTCGGACTGGTTTGCCGTGGAAGCGATGATGAAGACCGGTGTGATGCGGGATCTGATTCCCGAACTGATCAAAGCCGGCGCCGAAGGAATTATTGAGTATCCTTTGAATAAGGCGATTTAGTGCATTTCAAGGGCCGAAGCCGGGTTCCGGCAGCAACATTAAAGAAAGAGACGGACAAAATATGAGCACCCGCCGTTGCGAAAAGATCACGCCGTTTATCGTGATGGATGTGCTGGAAAAAGCCAATGAAATGGAGCAACAGGGTTTCCATATCATTCATCTGGAGGTGGGTGAGCCCGATTTTGACACGCCCCTTAGCGTCAAAGATGCGCTTTGCCGGGCATTAAATAACGGCCATACCCACTATACCCATAGCTTGGGGATTTTATCGCTACGTGAGGCGATCTGTGCTCATTACGAAAGAACCTACCGGGTATCAGTGGATCCACAGCAAATTGTGGTGACGGCAGGGACCTCCCCGGCCATGCTGTTGGCTTTTGCCGCGCTGTTGGAGTCGGGTGATGAAGTGATCTTGTCGGATCCGGGCTACGCCTGCTATCCGAATGTGATCCATTTTTTAAATGGTCGGCCGGTAAGAGTGCCGGTGGCCGAAGCGGACGGATTTCAATACCGGCCCAACCGGATCGCCGCAAAAGTGGCGCCCCGCACCAAGGCCATTGTTATCAACAGTCCGGCTAACCCCACCGGCAACCTGTTATCGGCGGAAAGAATGCATGCCATTTCTGATCTGGGACCTTTGGTGGTTTCCGATGAGATTTACCACGGCCTTGTTTATGAAGGCCGGGAATGTTCCATCCTCGAATTTACCGATAACGCCATGGTGCTAAACGGTTTTTCCAAACTATACGCCATGACCGGCTTGCGCTTGGGTTACCTGATCGCCCCCGATCATTACATACGCGCTATGCAAAAGGTTCATCAAAATCTTTTTATTTCGGCCAATGCGGCGGTTCAACAGGCGGGGATTGCCGCATTAACGGAAACCGGGACGGATGTGGCCCGAATGCGCGCCGTTTACAATAAACGGCGGCGCTATATGATTGACCGTTTAAAAACACTGGGCCTAGGCATCACTGTTGAGCCTACGGGTGCTTTTTACGTGTTCGCCAATGTCGGTCATCTTTCTGCCAATTCCTATCAGTTGGCGTTTGACATTTTGGAAAAGGCCCATATCGGTGTGGCTCCAGGAGTCGATTTTGGCCCTGGCGGTGAAGGCTATCTGCGATTTTCCTACGCCAACTCATTGGATAATATTAAAGAGGGGTTGAACCGGCTGGAAAAATATCTGGCCACTCACGCGGCTTAAACTTGATGCGTGTCAAAACCGCCACATTTGTAAAAAGCGCCGCCAGACCGGCGGAATGCCCTTTGTCCGATCTGCCGGAAATTGCTTTTGCCGGACGCTCCAATGTAGGCAAATCGTCACTGATCAACTGTTTGGTCAACCGGAAAAAGCTTGTAAAGACCAGTAACACGCCGGGACGGACACAGCTCATCAATTTTTTTAAGATCAACGATGCACTGATGCTGGTGGACTTACCCGGCTATGGCTACGCCAAGGTGCCGACCACGGTGCGGGCCCGGTGGCGAGGCATGATGGAAGCATATCTGTTGGGGCGGCGGACGTTAAAAGGGGTGGTCCTGATCCTGGATGCCCGCCGTGACGGACCCGACCCCCGGGAAATTGATTTTTTAAAGTGGCTGCACAAACATCGTTTGCCGGTGTTACCCGTTTTGACCAAAAGCGATAAGCTCAAAAAAAACGCCCTTGTCCGTCAACACCAAAAAAACGCCCGGGCCCTGGGGCTGGAACCACTCATGTTGATCCTCTTCTCAGCCAAAAACGGGCAGGGCCGCAAAGAGGTGTGGGAAGCCATTGAAGCGCTGGTGGCGGAGGCCAAATGACGGCAATCCAAAAAGGTGACGATCATAAATGCGGATTTGTGGCAATTATCGGAGCACCCAATGCCGGAAAATCGACTTTGCTCAACCGGATGGTAGGCCAAAAAATCGCCATCACTTCCCCAAAACCCCAAACCACCCGCAACCGAATTTTAGGGGTCTTAACACGGCCTAAGAGCCAGCTTATTTTTATCGACACACCCGGAATGCATACCACTGAAAAAAAATTCAACGTCCGGATCGTGAAGGTAGCAATCAGCGCCTTGGACGACGTGGATCAAACCCTGTGGGTCGTAGACGCAGCCGCGCCGGATAGCAATGCGGACCAATTCATTACCCGCCGCCTCGGGCAAAAACAATATCCGTTGGTACTGGTACTTAATAAAATCGACCGGGTGGAAAAGCCGAAGCTGCTTTCCTTAATTGCGACGTGGCAAAAGCGGTTTTCCTTTAAAGCCATTGTGCCCATATCGGCCAAAACCGGAGAACAGGTGGACGAGCTTGTTTCCGTTCTGGAATCGCAGCTACCCAACGGGCCGGCCTTATATCCCGAAGATCATCTGACCGATATGCCGGAACGGTTTGTTGCCGCCGAGATGATCCGTGAAAAGGTGTTCCGCTACACCGGTCAGGAGATTCCCTATTCCGTAGCTGTGACCGTAGAGACCTTTAAAGATCGTCCTCAAAAAAAAGTGGTCCATATCGACGCCACCATTCATGTGGAACGACCCTCCCAAAAGATGATTGTTATCGGCAAAAAAGGGGCTAAAATAAAAGAGATCGGCCAAAAGGCGCGCCTGGAGATTGAAAAAATGTTGGGTGTGAAGGTCTTTTTAAATCTCTTTGTGCGCGTTGAAAAAAAATGGAGCAGGGACGCCAAAGCGCTGCGCAAGTTGGGGTATTGATGGGGTCATAAGAAGGCTCATCTACGGTTGTGTCGTCTGTTTTTATTGATTTGAGGCCTTTGCATAACACCCCTTTTGGCCCAATTTCGGCGTCCGGCTCAAAAATGTATGAGTATGGCTATTTCAGTAAGAGTTCCGGAGAAGCTTGTCACAGAATTAGATGATGTCGCCAAAGAGACTGAACGTTCTCGCTCGTTTCATGTCCAAAAGGCTATTGAAGCCTATCTTGAGGACTATGCTGACCTGCAAATCGCTGTTGATCGACTCCGTAACCTGTCAGATCCAGTGATTTCTTTTGATGAGATGAGGCAACAACTTGGGATATAAGATCACATTCAAGCAGTCTGTTTGGAAGGATCTCAAGCGACTCAACAAAGATGATGCGGCATGAATCTTAGCAAAGATCGATCAGGAACTGACTGAACACGCGAACAAGTATCCTGTGTTGACCGGAAAAACAGAACAGCGAACAAATGAATGCACCTGACTTTGCCCCGCTGTCGCTAATTTCAGCATACCTCTCCCGCCCATCGTTTGGGTGTTTTTGTCATGTTTGGTTGCCCGTCGTGAAGAGCGGGGCAAAGCAGGTGATTCGGGTCGTTAGACGAACAGCTTTCTTGTGAAAGGTTTAGGCCACAGTTAAAGATAATGAGTTATGAACATGAAATCCCGAAGATCGCAGCTTATTCTGTTTATCGTGATTTCCTACGCCTATTTGTGGCTTTTATTTGGAATCGGGAGGTTATTCGACATACCGTTTTCCTACGATATTCGAAAACCGGGAGGAATTCTTGTTCTTCTCGGAATTCCTGCGGCTCTGTTTGCGGCAAGCTTTGTGACGTTGATAACTCATGGGAAAGACGATCTACGCCGACTATTCTGCCATTCATTAAATTGGCGGTTCGGTCCGAAATGGTATCTGTCCGCATTACTGACACCTCTGCTGATAGCCTTCGCGTGCAGTATGGCGGCGGTTTGGATTAACTGCTTCGAAATGTCCAAGAGTTGGTTTTCACCATCCATGCCGCTCGGATTCATGGCCTTCTTATTGGTATATATCGGGCTTGGTGAAGAAATTGGCTGGAGGGGGTTTGCATTGCCGCGGTTTCAAGAGAGCTTGGGATCACTCATGGGCAGCATTGCCACAGGCGTTTTCTGGGCGCTTTGGCACTTGCCTCTGTTCCTGATGCCGGGGTCATCTCAATACGGCGATTCGGTATTTCTCTTCATCTATTTACTCGTCTGTTGGACCATTCCGATGGCTGTATTTGTTAGCAAAGCTCAAGGCAGTGTAATTCCTGCCATCTTGTTTCATGTGTCAGTGAACTTCCTGGCGTTTGCGATCCATTATCCATACCGGTATTTTTATTTGTTTTGGGGGATTACCGCGATCATTGTAGCAGCATTCCTTCCAAGACCACTGGTTTGGGTGGGGAAGCGTTCTGCGCTGGGTCGCCGCTCAGACGCCTAACGGTTATGTTATGGGGTCAAGTCTGTTATATAGCCGGATGATAACAAAACCGCTTCGAATCGCCTATCCGGACGCGTGGCGCCATGTCATGAACGAGACCTTTGCAGGACATCTGTTTTTGTTCACGTTCAGGGAAGGCGAAAAATGGAACCGGAGGAATATAGTGAATATTTCGAGGATACCATTTTGAGCCGGGCGCCGAAATCGGGCCAAAAGGGGTGTTATGCAAAGGTCTCGCGGCTCAGTTTGCACATGTTGGATTTGATATGCACCGAATCAATCATGGCCGGACCTCGAAAAAGAGTTGACAAAACAGATGCTTTTGCTTATTTTCACTTCGGTTTAACAAGCGGGCATAGCTCAGTTGGTAGAGTACAAGCTTCCCAAGCTTGGTGTCGCGAGTTCGAATCTCGTTGCCCGCTCCAGCTTGAGCCGGGGGATTTTGAAGGCGATTATATTATAAAATTCCACCGGGATGTTTGAGCAACGTTGCCTGGGCCGTATTCCGGGTATTTATGGACGGAAACGAAAGGGTTGATTATTGACCCGGTCATAAAATTGCAATAGATTTCGTCCGTTTAAAGACGAAAAAATGATCACGGAAACGGGCCAAAGCCCGTTTTTTGTTTTATATGAGAAACGTTTGTTTGACTAAAAACATTCGCATTTGTTGGTGACCCATAGCCGGATGAATTAAGAAGGAAAATGGCAAAACAGCATAAAGATCATCCAGACGATGTGGCAACATCGGGCCCGTTTACGGCGGGCATGCGCGATGCTTTGACCCGGACCGCCCGGGAACTGGGCGAGCCTTTGTGCGCAGCGGAAATGATGGATTTGGTGCATGTGGAGTGCCAACGGGAAGCAGCGGGACGTGTGCTGCGGCTCTTTATTGACAAACCCGGCGGCGTCACCCTGGACGACTGTTCCCGCATCAGCCGCGAGATGAGCGACCTGCTGGATGTCCATGTGGATTTTGAAGGGACCTACCATCTGGAAGTATCTTCACCGGGGGTAGATCGGCCGGTGAGCAAACCCGCCGATTTTCAACGGTTCAGCGGACAGCAGATCGAGATTCGCGTGGCCCCGAAAATTGCGGGCAAAAAAAAGGTTAAAGGGACTTTAGACGGAATCAGAACAGCAGATGATGTGGTGACGATTGTAACCGAAGATGGCCCCATTGAGATCCCTCGGACGCGGATCACCCGGGCCCGACTTATCATAGACGGAGTAGCATGATGTTTATCGCCGAAATAAAACGAGTTGTGGACCAGATCAGCCGGGATAAAGGCATTGATAAGGATGCTTTAATTGAGGCTATTGAAGAGGCCATCAAATCGGCGGCCCGGAAAAAATATGGTACGTTGGTCGATATCGAAACGCAGTATAACGAAGAGACCGGTGAAATGGAGGTGTTTCAGTTTAAAGAGGTGGCTGAAATTGTTACCGAGCCCGATCTGGAGATTTCCTTGGCCCAGGGACGCACGCTCGATCCGGAATGCCAATTAGGTGACAGTTTGGGCACAAAAATGGACACCACCGATTTTGGACGGATTGCCGCTCAATCGGCCAAGCAGGTAATCATCCAAAAGATGAAAGAGGCTGAGCGCAAATCGGTCTATACCAATTTTGTCGACCGCCAGGGCGAGTTGATCAACGGTATTGTGCAGCGCTTCGAACGGGGCAATCTGATTGCCAATCTCGGCTCGGCCGAGGCAATGCTGCCCTATCGGGAGCAGGTGCCGCGGGAGTCTTACCGCCGGGGAGACCGTATCCGGGCATACATCATGGAAGTCTCCGAGGAGACCCGAGGGCCCCAGGTGATCCTGTCGCGAACACATCCCGATTTTCTGGTGCATCTGTTCAGAACGGAAGTGCCGGAAATTTCAGAAGGAATCGTCTCCATCATGGGGGCCGCGCGGGAACCGGGGATTCGGGCCAAGATCGCCGTCTCCTCCAGCGAATCCGATGTTGATCCGGTGGGTGCTTGCGTGGGAATGCGCGGCAGCCGCGTCCAGACGGTGGTACAGGAGTTACGTGGAGAAAAGATCGATATTGTGCCCTGGCATCCCGACCCGGCCCGGTTTGTCTGCAACGCACTGGCGCCGGCGGAAATCTCACGGGTCATCATCGATGAAGGCAACAACACCATGGAGGTGATCGTGCCCGACGATTCGCTCTCTTTGGCCATCGGGAAACGGGGGCAAAATGTCCGTTTAGCCTCGAAACTGACGGGTTGGCGGCTTGATGTGGTCAGTGAAAGCCAGTATAACGAGACGATGAAAGCGGCCTACGCCATTCTCACCCATTTGCCCGGTATGACGGTGACCATGGCGGACCGGTTGTATGAAAGCGGGTTTTATTCGGTGGAAGAGTTAAGTAGCGCCAAGCCGGTGGATGTGGCCAATATTTGCGGGATTGAGGAGGATCTCGCGGCGGAAATGATAAATACCGCCGCTAACCCTGAAATCGTTGCTCAGGCCACTGAGGCAGCCCAAGCAGAGGCGGTTGCCGCGGCAGCGGCGGTTGAGGCGGAAGCAGCCGTAACCGAAACGGTTGAGGACGCGAATAATGAAGCTGTAGAGTCAGACGCCGAAACCGTAACGGAACCGCTGTTGCAGACAGAAACCGAAGCAGTTGCCGATGACAAGGCTTCGGTGACGGAAGCGCCGCCCGAACCTGATGAGCCGCATTCCGGAGAGTAGGAGGAGCGTTAATGGCGAAGATTAGGGTATATGAACTTGCCAGAGAGTGCAACATGGCCAACAAGGAGTTGCTGGCGAAGTTGCGGGATATGGATATCGCCGTCAAAACGCATGCGAGTACTCTGGATGAAGAAACGGCTGCCAGGGTCAAGGCGGTTCTTTTTGGCAAGGCCACTGAAAAAGTGGTGGAGACCCGGGTGAAGTCAACGGTAATCCGGCGGCGAAAAAAAATTGTGGCCAAAAAACCGGCGGTGGGCGAAGAGCCGCTCAAACCGGAAGCCGAAGCCACGGATGCGTTGGAAGAAGCGGCGGAGGCCGTCATACCCCCCGAGGAAGAACTCTCCGTAGAAAAAGAAGCATCGCCTGCAAAGGGACCTGTTGCAACAGCACCGCCAACCGTTCCCCAAAAGAAAACAGACGTGGAGGAATCTCCGGATAAGGTGATAACGGCCCCGGAACCATCAGGATCTGAACCGGCAGTGGAAAAGACGGCTCCCGAAGCCGCTTTCGAGGTCCCTGAAGAAGCTGCCGCGACAGATCTCACCGAACCTTTGGAGACAGAGGCTCCGGAAGTTGATCCGGCAGAAGCCGCCTTGGCGCCGGAGGTCGATAAAATCGCCGACCCGAAAAAAACGCCCCCGACTCCTAAAAGGAAAAAAATCAAAAAAGAGGCGCCCGCCAAGATTATCAAAAAAGGCGCGCCTCCCCCGCCCGACCCGGATCAACCGGTCACGGATATGCCGGGTATGATGCCTGACCCCAGCGGCGTGGGACGCCGACGTGGTCGTAAAGTCCCCGCAGGAGATGATCGCGGTTTTTTTAAACGTAAAATTTCTTTCAAACGCAAAGAGGTGATCGAAGGGCGTGATCTCTATGGTAAAGGGCGCCGTGGCCGCAAGGGCAAAGGCCCCAAGGGGAAACCGGCCAAACCGGCCCAAAAAACTCAGATCACCACGGCTAAGGCGATCAAACGACGCATCAAGATCGACGAGAACATTATCCTGTCGGATCTGGCCAAGCGGATGGGTATTAAGGTCAACGAGATCATTGTCAAGCTGATGGGCATGGGTGTGATGGCCACCATGAACCAGAGTGTCGATTTTGAAACGGCCGGTATTGTGGCCGCCGAGTTTGATTACGAAGTGGAAAAGGCCATTTTTGAGGAAGAGGCCATCATCAAAACCTCCACCGATGATCCCGAAGAGATGAAAGCCCGAACGCCGGTAGTGACCATTATGGGGCATGTTGACCATGGTAAAACCTCTTTGCTGGATCGAATCCGCCAAAGCCGGGTGACCGAAGGTGAAGCCGGAGGGATTACGCAGCATATTGGCGCATATGATGTTAAAACGGCCCGGGGACGGGTGGTTTTTTTGGATACACCCGGCCATGAAGCGTTTACCGCCATGCGGTCCAGAGGGGCCGGTGTAACCGATATTGTGGTTCTGGTGGTAGCGGCCGACGATGGCGTTATGCTCCAGACCATCGAAGCCATCAACCATGCCAAGGCGGCCGAGGTGCCCATCATTGTGGCGGTGAATAAGATGGATAAGGCCGGAGCCGACCCGGCCAAAGTACAGCGGGAGTTGGCTGAGCATGATCTATCCCCGGAAGATTGGGGCGGCGATACTATCCTTGTTGAGGTATCAGCGAAAACCGGCCAAGGTATCGATGAGCTGCTGGAGATGATTTTGCTGCAGGCGGAAGTGTTGGAACTGGCCGCCAATCCGGATAAACTGGCTATGGGTCATGTTATCGAGGCCAAGCTGGATGCCGGCCGCGGCCCGTTGGCCACGGTGCTTGTTCGCGAAGGAACACTGCACAACGGTGATCCAGTTGTGTGTGGACTCTACTATGGTAAAGTGCGCTCTTTGATAAATGATCTGGGTCAAACGGTGGACGAGGCAGGCCCGGCGGTTCCCGTGGAGGTGTTGGGGCTCACCGGCGTTCCCGGCGCAGGGGACGAACTGGTCGCTTTGGCCGACGAAAAGGACGCCCGCCAAGTAAGCGAACACCGTACCCGGAAACAGCGTTCTCAGGAGCTGGCTAAAACCAATCGTTTGTCACTGGACAGCCTGTTTGATAAAATGCAGGAAGGCGAGGTAAAAGATCTCAACCTTATCTTGCGGGCCGATGTGCACGGCTCCATTGAGGCGTTGCGGGACTCCTTGATCAAACTCTCCAACGATGAGGTCAATATCCAGGTGGTGCATGCCGCTACGGGAACCATCACCGAATCGGATATCTCCCTGGCAACGGTTTCCGATGCAATCATTATCGGCTTTAATGTGCGACCCAACCCCAAGGTCCAGGCCCTGGCGGCGGAAGAGCATGTGGATATGCGTTTTTATAACGTTATCTACAATGTCATTCATGATGTGAAAAACGCCATTTTGGGTCTGATGGCGTCAACCTTTGATGAAAAACTGCTGGGACGGGCCGAAGTGCGTGAGGTTTTTCAAATTCCCAAAGTGGGCGCCATTGCGGGCTGTTACGTCACCGACGGACATATCGAACGCCGCCGCCAGGCGCGGGTGGTTCGCGATGGGATCGTGGTGTACGAAGGGAATATCGCCTCGTTGCGCCGCTTTAAAGATGACGCCAAAGAGGTGCAGAGCGGTTATGAGTGCGGAATCGGTATTGAGCGATTCAACGATATCAAAGTTGGCGATGCGATTGAATGCTTTTACATTGAAGAAGTCCGCCCCGAACTTGTTTAAATAACGATGGTGGTAGGCGTTGGCAAAATTGGATTGCGACTGCACGGTTGTCGTAGTTTGAAGGAAAAACGCAAAGTGGTCCAAGTCATGATCCGGCGGCTGCAAAACCGGTATCATGCCTCCGTTGCCGAGATCGGGAAAAATGACGTTTACCGGCGGGCGGAAATCGGTTTTGCGCTGGTGGCCAATTCGGGCCGGTTGGTGAACGCTGTTCTGGATAAAATGATCGATACCGCGGAAGAACTGCAATTGGCGGAAATTATTGATTCGGAAATAGAAATTATACATTTATGAAACCATATGCGCGCGCCGACCGAGTGGCGGGAGAGGTGCAAAGAGAGCTCGCTGACCTGTTGATCCGCAAACTGAAAGATCCCCGTCTGGACGGGGTATTGATCAGTGGGGTCAAAATGACCGCTGATCTACAGTTGGCCAATGTCTATTTTTCGATAGCAGGCGACAAGGAGCGGCGGCAACAGGCCCGACAGGGGCTCAAAAGCGCTACCGGTTTTATTCGGCAGGAGTTGGGGCGGCGGATGGAATTGCGTTATATTCCCAATATTCGTTTTTTTTACGACACCTCTTTTGACTATGGCGAACGCATTGAAAACCTGATCCGGAAATTGCGGACCGATGATTGACAAGATAATTACGACCCTTAAGGCAAGCCGAAAGGTTTTTGTGGCCTCCCATGTGCGTCCCGATGGTGATGCGGTTGGTGCATTGTTAGCCATGGGGCAGGTAGTTAACGCAATGGATGTGCCCGTGGCGGTCTACAACGAAAGCCCAATCCCGGCGGTATATCGATTTTTGCCGGGGGTGGACCATGTTTCGCACGATCCGGCGGTGTGCGACGATTGCGATACCGCTGTTATTTTAGATTGCGGTAGTTTTGACAGAGTGGGCGATGCGGTTTTGGCAAAGGTCTATGCAATGCCCATGATCATCAATATCGATCACCACGTCACCAACAAGAGGTATGGGCATTTGCCGTGGGTGGCGGCGGCGGCCTGCTCCACCTCGGAACTGGTGTACGACTTGATTGAGGCTGCCGGTATCGAGCTGAAACCCCAAATGGCATGGGCGCTATACACAGGCATTTTAACCGATACCGGTTCGTTTCGTTTTTCCAACACCAATCAAAAGGCTTTTGCCATTTGCGAGCGGCTGGTGGGATTGGGGGTTGATCCGTCGGAAGTTTCCAGGCATGTGTACGGACGTTATTCCATGGGCCGGATTAAGCTGTTAAACTTGGCCTTGGATGCCATTGAGATCTCCGCCAACGGCAAAATCTCCGTGATGGTACTGACTCGTCAAATGCTCAATAAGACGGGCGCCCGTCCCGAGGATGCAGAGGGATTGATCAACTACGCCCGACGGATTGAGGATGTCCGGCTGGCGGCCTTGATCCAGGAAGATTTAAACGGTAACGGAATCGGCGGATTTCAGGTGAGCTTGCGCTCGAACGGCCAGGTGGACGTGGCGGCCATTGCGACCCGGTATGGGGGCGGCGGTCATCCCGATGCAGCCGGATTTTCCGGTAAAGGTACTATCGCCGATATCAAAGCGCAAATTATGGCGTTGGCTGCCGAGATTTAAAGCGACAGCCGGATCGGCATTGATGGAAGCAACAGACGCGGTTTTGATCATTGACAAAAAGGTAGGGCTCAGCTCCGCCCAAGTGGTTGCCAAAGTGAAGGCGATCACTAAGGTCGGCAAAGCAGGGCACGCCGGAACGCTGGACCCATTTGCCTCGGGCGTGCTGGTCTGTTGTTTGAACCGGGCCACCCGTTTGGCGCAGTATCTATTATCCGATGAAAAACAGTATCGGGCTGTATTGCGGTTAGGGATCACCACCGATACGTTGGATAACACCGGGCGGGTGGTGGATAAAAAACCGGTGCCGCAAATTACGGCTGATCAGATGGCATCTGTGCTCCAACAGTATACCGGTCAGCTGATGCAGACGCCACCGCTCTTCTCGGCGCTCAAGCACCAGGGCAAGCCGCTCTACTATTGGGCTCGTAAGGGGACGCCGGTTCAGAAAAAGGGCCGACAGGTGACCATCAAGGCCCTTGAGGCAACCGGTGTTGAGCTGCCTGATGTCACGCTGGATATTACCTGTTCGGCGGGAACGTATATCCGGCAATTGGGCTTTGATATCGGCCGCACGCTGGGCTGCGGAGGGCATTTAACCCGGCTGGCGCGACTGCGAAGCGGTATGTTTGCGCTAAAACAGGCGCTAACCCTCGAACAGCTTGAATCCGCGGTAAAAGCACAAACGCTTGGGTCTTATTTGGTCCAACCCGCGGATGCGCTCTATCATATGGCAGAACATATGGCCGATGAATTGTTAACGCGGAAAGTGCTCCATGGGAGGCTGTTAACCTTTAAAGACGGGTTTGACGTAAAACATAGAGGCCCTTTTAAGATTGTGAGTAGCGACAGAAAACTGCTGGCGATCGTGGAAGCAGATAAAACAACCGACCGACTCAAATATCGAGCCGTTTTTATATAATCTGTTTGAAATCCGGATAAATTCCGAGATTTAAGAATGAAAAAATGGAGCATTAGGAGGCCAAGTGGTATTTGCAACAGCAGAGAAGAAAGCGTTGATCGAAAAGTACAAACTGCATGAGACCGATACCGGCTCGCCGGAGGTCCAGGTGGGATTGCTGACCCATCGGATCAAGTATTTGACGGAGCATTTGAAGGTGCACAAAAAAGATCATCACTCCCGCCGGGGGTTGCTGGTTCTGGTCGGTCGGCGGCGGCGATTGCTCAACTATGTTAAAAACAAGGATGTCCAGCGGTATCGGGATATTATCAGCACATTGGGCTTGCGCCGATAGCATGCGGACAGATCGGCAGGCAGGCGGGAAATCAAGTCTTAACAGGCAGGTGCGCGGCGCAACACTTGCGATCCGTAAAAGCCGGTGGGCGGCATTCTGCGGTGTTACGGCTGTGACAACGGCGATGGGCGGTTGCCAAAAAGGATAACGATCAAAAATTGAATGCGTCGTGGCAGGAGAGAATAAACTCAATGGAAAAAAAACTTAAAGCGGATGTGGGCGGAAAGCCCCTGACAATTCAGACGGGCAAGGTCGCGAAACAGGCGACCGGCTCGGTCGTGGTGCAGCACGGTGAAACCATTGTTCTGGTAACGGTGGTGGGCAGCCGGGATGAGCGGATGGCGGACTTTTTACCGCTAACCGTGGAGTACATGGAGAAGATTTATGCGGCGGGCCGGATCCCCGGTAACTATTTCCGGCGGGAGATCGGCCGCCCCTCGGAAAAAGAGACCCTTACGGCCCGTCTGATTGACCGGCCCATCCGGCCGCTTTTCCCCACAGGGTATCGTTATGAGACCCAAGTCATCGCCACGGTCCTTTCCATGGATAAAGAGAATGATCCGGATGTGTTGGCCATGGTGGGTGCTTCGGCGGCTTTGGAGATTTCCGATATCCCCTTTGCGGGGCCCATTGCGGCGGTGCGGGTTTGCCGCATCAACGGTGAATTTGTGGCCAATCCACCCATTTCTCAGTGGGATCAGGCCGATATCAGTATTGTGGTGGCCGGCTCTAAAACCGGGGTGGTGATGGTGGAAGGCGGGGCTGATATCGTTAATGAAGCCGACCTGTTGGATGCCATCTATTTTGGCCATGACGCCTTGTTGCCGCTCATCGCCATCCAGGAGAAACTGAAAGCTGCCTGCGGCAAACCCAAAAGGGAGTTTGCGTTACCACAGGTTGACGAAGAACTCGCTGCGGCGCTGGGTGAGACGGTGCAAGCTCCATTGATGGAGGCCCTGGTAGTGCAGGACAAAATGGAGCGGTACGCGGCAATCCGTCAGGTCAAGGCTGATATGGTGGAAAAGTTTGCCGACGAGGAAAATGATCGTACCGCTGAAATCAAAGAAATTTGCGGCGCTTGGCAAAAAAAGCTCTCCCGTCAACTGGTGCTGGAAGAAAAACGGCGCATGGACGGGCGCAAATTTGATGAGGTGCGGCCCATTACCTGCGAGGTGGGAATTTTGCCCCGGCCCCACGGCAGCGCCCTTTTTACCCGCGGTGAAACCCAGGTCATGGGGGTGTTGACTTTGGGCTCGGCTTATGATGAGCAGCGCGTGGAGACCCTGGGCGGCGAGGAGTCCCGCCCTTTTATGCTGCACTACAATTTCCCGCCCTATTCGGTGGGGGAAACACGGCGTTTGGGCGGTCCCAGCCGCCGTGATATCGGCCATGGCGGTCTTTCCACCCGTGCGATCGAAAGGGTACTGCCCGATAAAGCCGATTTTGACTACACAATTCGCTTGGTGTCGGAGGTGTTCGAATCCAACGGTTCTTCGTCCATGGGGACGGTCTGCTCGGGCATTTTGGCCCTGATGGACGGTGGTGTGCCCATCAAGGCGCCGGTGGCCGGCATCGCCATGGGGCTGGTCAAAGAAGGCGCTCAGGTGGCTGTCTTGACCGATATTCTGGGCGACGAAGACCACACGGGCGATATGGATTTCAAGGTGGCCGGAACCGCCGAGGGCGTAACAGCACTACAGATGGATATCAAAATTCACGAGCTTTCCAAGGGTATTATGGAAACCGCCCTGGAGCAGGCCCGTGTCGGCCGTTTGCATATCCTGGATAAAATGAACGAAGCGATCACCGCCCCGCGCGAGGAGATTTCCGCTTACGCACCCACCATTATATCGATGGAGATCCACCCGGACAAGATTCGCGATATCATTGGCCCGGGCGGTAAGGTGATCCGCGCCATCCAGTCCGAGACAAACACCCGTATTGAGATCGACGATGCCGGGATCGTCAAGATTGCCGCCACCAGTAAAGAAGAGAGCGACGCAGCCAAAGCCCGGGTTAAAGAGATCACCGCCGACCCGGAAGTGGGCGCAGTCTACGAGGGGACCGTAGTGAAAGTGATGGATTTCGGCGCCTTTGTGCAGATCATGCCCGGTACCGACGGTCTGGTGCACATCTCCCAGTTGGCCAACCATCGGGTCCGGAAGGTCTCTGATGAGGTCAAGGAGGGCGACAAGATCAAGGTCAAGGTGCTGGAGATCAGCCGGGACGGTAAAATCCGTTTAAGCCGCAAAGCGCTGTTATCAAAAGTGGAAAGGTAGCGTCAGGCCGGTTTCTTTCTCACCAAATATCAATCAGCTTGCCGGGGGGACATCTGAATCCCGGCAGGCTGGTTTGTTGTAAAACCAATCTGATTAAAATAGTAAGTGCGGTGGCAAAAGAGCATAACGAAAAGAGTGTTTTAAAAAACGGTGTTCGGATCATCTCCCGGCGGATGCCGTATTTGCGGTCGGTCTCTCTGGGAATTTGGGTGGATGCCGGGGCCAGAGATGAACTGGTTGATGAAGCGGGATTTTCCCATTTTATAGAGCATATGATGTTTAAAGGCACCCAAACACGGTCGGCCTTTGACATCGCCAAGGCCTTTGACGCCATCGGCGGGGCCACCAACGCCTTTACCGCCATGGAGAACACCTGCTATTACGCCCGGGCCATGGATTCCAATTTGCCCCAAATGGCCGAGATTCTGATGGATATGCTCATCAACCCGCGTTTTGATCCGACCGATCTGGAACGGGAGCGCTCGGTGATCTACAGCGAAATGGACATGCTGGAAGACAGCCCCGACGAATGGGTGCATCATTTATCCGGTAAAACCTATTGGGGTTCGCATCCATTGGGTCGTTCGATTTTAGGTCGGCCCGACACTTTAGGCCGGGTGGGCGCCGGCGGTTTAAGACAATTTTTTCGCAAATTGTACCAGCCTGAACGAATGGTAATCACAGCCGCCGGAAGTGTGGATCATAACGATCTGGTCAATTTGCTGGAACCGGCCTTTTCAACCATTGCGCCGAGTGCGCCGCTGCCCGAACGAATGGTTCCGCAACCCCAAAGCGGCGCCCATGCCGTGGAGCGCGATCTGGAGCAGGTCCATCTCTGTTTGGGACTTCCCGGCCTGCCCGTGGCGGCCAAGGAGCGCTTTGCCTTTTCCCTGCTCACAACACTTTTGGGCGGTAACATGAGTTCGCGTCTCTTTCAGGAGATCCGTGAAAAAAGGGGGCTGGCCTACGCGGTTTACGCCTTTGCCAACGCCTATGAAGATTGCGGTATGCTTGGTATTTACGCCGCTGTTACAAAAGCACATATAAAAGCAACCCTGTCGGAAATTCAAAAACAGCTACGGCGGTTAACCACTGAAAAAGTTCCCGAAGTTGAGCTGGAGAGCGCCAAGGCGTATGTTGAGGGCAACCTTCTCATGGCCGCGGAAAGTAACGACCATCAGATGACCCGCCTGGCCCGCAATGAGATCTACTTCGGCCGCGAGACCGGCCTGAAAAAGGTCCTTGCCCGCATCCACGCGGTAACGCCGGATGAACTGCTGGCGCTTTCGCAAAAACTCTATTCCGTTGACGGCCGGGCCCTGACCACCGTGGGGCCGGTCACTCAATCCGATTTGGATCAGATGATATGAGGCCGGTGGTGAAATTTTGCCGTCTGCACCCGGACAGAGACGCCGACCTGCCGTTGCCTCGCTATATGACCACACAAGCCGCGGGGATGGATCTCCACGCGGCGGTTGTCGATCCGGTTGAGATTTCCCACGGCGTCATAAAAATGATTCCCACCGGGCTGACCATGGCCCTGCCGCCCGGATTTGAAGCCCAGATCCGTCCCCGCAGCGGTTTGGCCATCAAGCACGGCATCACCCTGATGAACTCGCCGGGTACCATTGACGCCGATTATCGCGGGGAAATCATGTTGGGGCTGATCAATCACGGTTCGGAACCCTACACCATCCAACGCGGCGACCGCGTGGCCCAGATGATCATCAGCGAGGTGGTTCAGCCGGAGATCAAAGAGGTGGGGCAGTTGGACGACACCAAGCGTCAGGATGGGGGATTTGGCCATACGGGTCGGTAAAACGTCCCTTTTTGCCCGATTACGGTGTCAGGCTCAAAATGTAATCTTTGAAATGTTCAATATATTCATCCGGTTACATTTTTCGCCTTCCTTGAACTTGAACAAAAACAGATGTCCTGCTAAGGTCTCCAATCGGGGGTCAATTATCGGATCAATTATGCCTGATAATATATTTACCAGGTAATTCAACCTGATAATCAATGGTTATGCGTGATAGCAAGTATTGCCCTTGCTGACATAAAACTAAATTACCATCGTCTGAAAGACGATGGGTTTGGGGTGCGTCAACGTTATTGTCCCATTCGGGGAATGGGAGAAAAACCCTCGCCTCTCGGCGAAGGCTTTAGCAGGCCCGTAGGGCCGAAAGCGGATATCCTCCGACTGAAGTCGAAGGTTTTGCGTTTTCTTTCATAAACTACCGTCGCTTAAAAGCGACGGTCTTTTATGGCGGCGGCGATGGCCGGATTTCATCCGGCCGAGCGCACCTCGCCGCCGAAGCCACCGCCTTCAGGCGGTTGAGAATTCACTTTGCGCACAGCCGTTACATCATTCCGCCGTTTGGAAGAGCCGTTATCTTGATGCAATGGTAAAATTACCATGATGGCCACGAAAAAGGCCCGGATGCAAGGCGCTGGGGGTTTTCAGGGCCGCAACCATACATTTTAATGCTGAGAGACTGGAAAATCCCAACTATACCGTAAATGGGCCTTTTACAGCGCTATCAATGCCTGAATGATCGCTGCCCGGTATAAACCATGGTTGCTCCATTTTCATTACACGCCTCAATGGCCTGATAATCGTTATTGGAGCCGCCCGGTTGAATCACAGCGGTGACGCCTTCCCGCAGTCCCACATCCACGCCATCCCGAAATGGGAAAAAAGCGTCGCTGATCATGGCGCTGCCTGCAAGCCCCCCTTTTTCAGCGGCCACCTTTGCATCGATTTCCGCCTGTTTGTCGCCATCGGTCAGGTCGTTGTAGCCGGTCCGCCATTTTTCATAAGCATAGCGGTCGGCCAATTTACGGTAGGCCTTGTCCCGGGCGATTTCGGCCACACCCACCCGGTCTTGTTCGCCGGTACCGATCCCGACAGTCACCTGATCCTTGACATAGATCACTGAATTGGAGGTAATTCCCGATTCCACCAACCAGCCGAAAAGCATGTCGTCATATTCCGTCAAAGTGGGTTCACGGCTGATCTTGTAGGTCTTGCCTTTATACTCGCACCGGGCCGGGGTGAGGTCCGCCAGGGTAAGGCTTGTGGGCGCGAAAGACCACTGGGCGATGATGCCGCCGTCGATCAGCGATTTGAATTCCACCGTACGCTTGCCCACAAACTGCTGAAGTTTGGCGATGTTACCGATTTTGACAACCCGCAGGTTTTTACGCCGGCCCAGGATTTCAAGGGAACCTTCTTCAAAATCGGGCGCCGCCACCACTTCGGCGTACTGGTTGGAGATGGCTTCGGCCGTGGTGGTATCCACCGCACGATTGAGGGCGATGCAGCCGCCGAAGGCGGCCACGCGGTCGGCCCTGTAGGCTTTGGCGTAAGCCTTCGCCAGGGCGTCGGCCCGGGCCACACCACAGGGGTTGTTGTGTTTAACAATCACCGCTGTGGGCTGATCGGTAAAGTAACGTAAGATATTCAAGGCGTTATCAGCATCGGTGAGATTGGTTTTGCCGGGGTGCTTGCCGCTTTGTAAAAGCTCGATATCCGAGGCCAGGTATTGACCGGGCAGGACCGTTGAGGTCTCGCCCAGCACGAGGTTACCGTTGCTCAGTCTATAAAGGGCCGCCTCCTGGCCGGGATTTTCACCGTAACGCAGCCCTTTGACTTCGCCCTCAACGGTCCACAGCACCTTTTCATAAAGAAGGGTCTGACGGTTGTTTTCTTCCACAAAACTGATTTCCATTTGGGGCGGAAACGAGTCGCCGGAAATGGTACGGTACATTTTTTTCAGATCGGTTGCCATGCTTCCTCCTGGATGGGCTATTGATAACAGTCGGCGACGCCGTTAAAAGATTGTCTGGCAAGATAGGCGCTGATGGCCTGATCGTAATCGGCGGTGTGGGCAAAGGCCTTCCCGGCCAGTTTGAAGCGCAGCGCCAGCGAGGTGGCGCCGTCGTTGGTTTCAATCTCTTCCAACAGTGATGGGTAATCGGCCGGATCCACAACTGAAGCCACGCGCAAAAAGTTTTTGGCGGAAGCGCGGATCATGCAGGGTCCGCCGATATCGATATTGCCCCGGGCCATTTCCGGGTTGACGCCTTCTTTGGCAATCGTCGCCTGAAAGGGGTAAAGGTTGACCACCACCAGATCGATGGGCGCCGCCGCGGTGCGCGCCAGGTCGGCCTGGTGCGCATCGTTGTAGGTTTCGGTAAGCAGCCCCAGGTAAATCCTGAAATCCAGTGTCTTGACAAGCCCTCCCTGGGTTTCCGGCTGGCCGGTATACTCGGAAACTTTCGTCAGATGGCTGTTTGCAACTGAACCAAGAATTTCTTTCAGCCTGGCAAAGGTGCCTCCCGTGGAAAAGATTTTGAGATCGGGCGCAGCCGCTAACAGTTTCGGGATGAATGTTTCCAGATTGCTTTTATCGGAGACGCTGATGAGGGCGTGTTTGACCCGGACCAGGTTGTCGATTTGGGTGACTTGATTGATCGTCATGCAGACTCCTTTGGATGTAAACGGGTTCAGGCGGCTTTTTTGCCGCTGGTGGTGTGAATGATTACCTTAAAAACAGTGGTCCGAGCCAGCGCCTTGGGCTCGAAGGTGAAGGGTTGGTCCGGTTTTCCCCCGGCTTGCTGCTCCATGATCGCGGATAGAGCGGCTGTTTTTTCCTCTTCGGTTTCTATCCATTCAACCACGCCATCGCCCATGACACTTTGAAAGGTAACACCCCAATCGCAGGGTTTCCGGGCGTCTTTGATGGTTGTGTCAAGGGTGATTTCAAACCAGACACGGGGATTTTGGCGCAATATGGAAATTTTGCGGCCCTGATGGGCGCTGTGGAAATAGAGCGTCTCACCGGCGTAACCGTATGAAAGCGGCACCAGATAAGGCTTTCCATCGTCGACCATGGCCAGGCGGCAAATTCGTCCACTATTTAATATTTCAGTGATTTCAAAATGTTGAGACATCATTTTGTCGCGCCGCCGTAAATTTTCGGTATTAATTTGCATAACCGGTCACCAACAGACAAGGCTTTTGAAATTCTGTTATGGATTAAAATGAATCGGTTTGTCAATTGAAAGGGGAGACAAATTCAGGTAATGAACGACGTAACAGTTTTCACCCGTGCATTTCACGTCAAAATGGCCTGAAAAGCGCTGTTTTTTGCAACGCAACGGAATTACAGGTTTACAAATAGCCGTCTATATGAATTGTGACTTGCCCTCCGTGATACGATCATTAGAGGATCTGGAGCTCTTTCTAAGTGGCCGGCCTACCGACAAGGTGTCGATATTAGATGAGGTGCACCGCCTGGATGACCCGAGTGGATTATTAAAGATTGCGGCAGATCTGTTTCCGGGCCTTAGGATTTTGGCGACAGGGTCTTCTACACTGGCGGCCACCCGTAAGTTTCGTGATTCGTTGACCGGGCGTAAACAGGCTGTTCACCTAAGCCCTGTATTATGGGAAGGGGGTGGGACACCATTCGGGATGATGATCGGGGACTGTTGTGGGAACACCTGGTATTAGATACGCTGCGGTTTCTATATGCTGACGACGACCTTTTCTACTGGCGGGACAAATCTCGTCGTGAAGTGGATTTTGTTATTCGACGCAACCGCAAACAGGTGGATGCGATTGAGTGTAAAATCAGCCCCGACCGGTTGAATGCGGCAGGAGTTCAGGCCTTTCGTCAGCGGTATCCTGAAGGTAAAAATTTTGTGGCAGTGCCGTTGGCGCGAAAGCCATATCAAATACGCCGCAAAGGGTTGCTTTTCACTGTTTGCACACCCAGGGATTTGGCTTAGCCTTCCTTTACTGTAACTTCTAAGGATGATAATCTTGTAAAAAGTCCGATTTTTGCATTTTTCTGCTGTAACCCATTGAAATAATGGTGATTCACCGTTTTGTGGGAAAAATAAAAAGGCCTTATGGTAATTCGAGCCTTCGTTCACCTGATACAAGTAGGGCGGCAACCCTTTACCGCCGAACAAAGCTGGTAGGGCGGTAACCCTTTACCGCCGGACAAAACATCAGCGCTTGCAGGTTGCAAATTCCGCCTGTCGGCATGGGGATGCCGACATAAAAGTAGGGCGGCAACCCTTTGCCGCCAAACAAAGCTGGTAGGGCGGTAACCCTTTGCCGCCAAACAAGGCATCAGCGCTTGCAGGTTGCAACCCCCGCCTGTCGGCATGGGGATGCCGATATAAAAGTAGGGCGGTAACCCTTTGCCGCCGAACAAAGCTGGTAGGGCGGTAACCCTTTGCCGCCAAACAAAGCTCGTAGGGCGGCAATCCTTTGCCGCCAAACAAGGCATCAGCGCTTGCAGGTTGCAACCCCCGCCTGTCGGCATGGGGATGCCGACCTACATAACAGCCTGTCGGCATGGGGTGCCAACCATACAACCCGTTATCGAAATAAAGGTTTTGAACAGGATTTGCATAATAAGTTTTGTATCGACAAGAGATATGGTATGAAAACGAGACCTTTGCAGGACATCTGTTTTTGTTCACGTTCAAGGAAGGCGCAAAATGGAACCGGAGGAATATATTGAATATTTCAAGGATTTCATTTTGATCCGGACGCCGGAATCGGGCCAAAAGGAGTGTTATGCCAAGGTCTCAAAACGTCAGGCGTAATCTTTCGCATCGCATGGGAGCGCCATTCCCGAAATGGAAAAGAGAGACGTGAATTTTGTCGCTTTCGATTTTGAAACGAGCGGTCTGTCACCATGGCGGGGAGCGCGTGTTATTGAAATAGGCGCGGTGAAACTGGAAGAGCGGCGGATTGTGAAAACTTTTCATAGTCTCGTCAATCCTCAAATATACCTGCCCAAATCAACTGAGCGGATCAATGGCATTACCGCCGATATGCTTGAAGGGGCGCCTTCCCCGGGTAGAATTTTCACAAAATTTCAAACTTTCATAAAAGATACGACCCTTGTGGCCCACAATGCCAGGTTTGATATAAACTTTCTTGGGGCGGAACTATCCCGCTTGGGGCTGGCGCTGACCAATCGGGCGGAATGCACGCTACAAGAAAGCCGCCGAGCGTATCCCGAATTGCCAAATTACCGCCTTGAAACGGTCGCCCGGTATCTGTTGGGCGATATATCGCAAAACCTCACCCTTCACCGGGCGTTGGACGACGCCAAACTGACGGCGATGGTATGGTTGGAGATGATGAAAAGGAGGTGATGAAAAATGGATGATTCGGTTCCAAATTATTATCGCTATTGGGGCAAAGCCGATGCAGACGGCGCCTATCGCCTTCTGCCGTATCATTGCCTGGATGTGGCGGCGGTGGGTAAGATTATCCTTGACAGAAATCCCGTCTTGTTAAAACAAGTTTCAATTTCATGCGGAATTGAAACTAAAATTTTAAAACCCATTTTAATCTTCTTTTTGGCCCTCCACGATTTAGGCAAGTTTTCTGAAAGCTTTCAATGCGTAGTTCCTGAACTATTCAAGAAACTGCACGGCAAGGAAAATAGCTTTAAGCATCCATATAGTAAACGTTTTTGCCATGGTTCAATCGGTTACCTGCTCTGGAGAGATTGGCTATTTAGCCGATTTCTTGATTTAATGGGATTGGAAAATGATCAAGACCAGGAAGACTGGCGGGATTTGCTAAGATGGTTTTTGGAGGCATCAAATGGACATCATGGTTCGCCAGTCAAACAAGATTCTCACATTATAACAGATTTTTATGGAGATGATGATAAACAGGCAGCATTGAAATTTATTAAGGATCTGATAAGCCTATTTTCCTTAAAAACAACCTTCCCGGATTATTTGATCAAGGATTACGAGCGAATTATCCAAAAACTCCGCCAGGCTTCGTGGGCGATTACCGGTTTTATGGTAATATGTGATTGGATTGGATCCGGTAAAAAGTTCAAATACGTATCGGATGAGCCAAGTATAAAAAAATATTGGAACGATACGGCATTAAAGGTTGCAGAAGAGGCGGTTATTGAAGCAGGCGTACTCCCATGCAGCACCAACAAGCAACTTGATCCACTAAACGAACTGCTTGATCTTCCGGAAAATTCCAGACTCACGCCTCTACAGGAAATTTGCTCAGACATCACAATTGTTGAAAAACCACAGCTTTTTATCATTGAAGATCAGACAGGATCAGGGAAAACGGAAGCGAGCTTGATTTTGATAAATCGTCTGATGGCGTTAAATCAAGCTCAAGGTTTTTATTTAGCTTTACCTACAATGGCAACCGCTGACGGTATTTTCCCCAGGGTTCAGAAGACATACAGCAATCTATACCATCATGATGAAAAACCGTCTTTGGTTTTATCCCATAGTTTAGCTAAACTTGGCGATCGATTTTCCAAAACTATAATCAGCCCTGAGCATTCGGTATCAGAGCAGAAATATGGAGACGATGCACAATCGCGTTGTCAATTATGGCTTGCGGATAATCGAAAGAAGGCTTTATTGGCAAATGTTGGCGTTGGCACAATAGATCAAGCCTTTTTTGCGACATTAAAAACGAAATACCAATCTCTTCGTCTGGTCGGTCTAATTGGAAAAATATTGGTGATAGACGAGGCCCATGCATACGATGCATACATGGGAAAAGAATTGGAAGTGTTGCTTCGTGTGCATGCCGCGTTTGGTGGAAACGCAATAATTATGTCAGCGACACTGCCTTTCGCAACAAGGCAAAAACTTGTGAATGCCTTTCTAAAAGGGGCAAACTCTCGAAACATCAAACTGAAACAGAGAAAAACCTATCCGCTTTTAACGCATGTTGCTGCAAACCATGTGATCGAAAAACCATTACGATTTAAAGCGAAAGATGGCAAAGATCAAATCGGGTTTAGATTCCTAAAATCAGAAGATAAATGTAAACAGGTAATTCAAGAAAGTATTAAGCGAGGACAATGTGTTTGCTGGATAAGAAACTCGGTTAAGGATGCCCGCGAAACATTTTTTCGTTTTAAAAAAATGGACTACAAGGTCGAGTTGTTCCATGCACGATTTACCATCGCAGACCGATTAATGATTCAAGATCGAATATTAAACGCATTCGGGAAAAAAAGCCGACATGAACAAAGATGTGGAAGATTAGTTATCGCAACTCAGGTTGTCGAACAATCTCTGGATTTGGATTTTGATGTCATAATCACAGATTTGGCGCCAATTGATTTGATGCTGCAACGAGCCGGACGGATGCGACGTCACATACGCGATAAGCTTGGCAATCCAAAAGAAAACGGCTTCGACGAAAGGGGTGAAGCCATATTTTTTATTCATACCCCGGATTATGCAGAAGAGCCCAAGGAGACATGGTTTTCATCATTTTTCCCAAATGCAAAAAGGGTTTATGAAAATCATGCCCGGCTCTGGCTAGGCCTTAAAAATCTATCTCATTTATCTGAACCTAAGTTGCCAAAAAATATCCGCGCTTTAATTGAAAATGTCTATGACAAGGAGGCCGAGATACCGAAAAATCTATCAAAATCAGATGAGAAGGCGGAAGGAAATGAACAGGGCCGTCAAACCATGGGGTGTTTCAATACCATCGATTTTGAAAACGGATATACAATGGAGGGTCGGCTGTGGCCTGAAGATCTAAAAATGCCGACGCGTCTGGGTGAAGATACCAAAATGGTGACATTGGCAAAGTGGGAAGGCGGGAAATTAAAGCCTTTTAATTCGGTGAAAAAACAACCATGGCGGAATAGTGAGATAAGGGTCCTTGAAAAAAATGTCACTACCATCCCGGAGTACAATGAAGATATTCAGAAAGCCTATTCTGCAATTGAAAATGACTTGTCAAACCAAGGCAAATGGACTTATCTTATACCAATGACTTGGAATGCTGAGATAAAATTATGGGAGGGCGCCGTGATTGACGAGAGAACACAAACCGGAAGAATTTATTATCATAGTCAAAAAGGTCTAATTTATGACTATGAAATGGAAATATTGCAGGCTGATAATAAACTCGAAACGGAAGTGCTCATATGAAAAGGTTCAATTTACTATCCGAGCCATGGATTCCGGTTAAAACCCATCACGGTGCAAATAAACTAATCTGTGCATTTGAAATCGCACAAAAAGAAATAAAGGCGCTTGATGCGCCAAGAGCCGATTTCAATGCAGCCCTGATGCAATTTTTGATCGGCTTATTACAAACAACCATGGCACCCAAAGACGCAAGAGAATGGCGTCAGCGGTTAAATAATCCCCCTGCTGAAATTGAATTGAAAGGATATTTCAATTGTATTGAACCAGCTTTTTATCTGAGCGGTGATGATCGTCTTTTTATGCAAGATCCTTTTTTATCAAAGTCAAAGAAAATAGGGCAAAAGAGGCCAATCGAAGAGATAATTTTTGGTGCACCAGGAGAGAGCGGGAAGTCTAAAAATATAGACTATTTTGTCAAAAAAAATCACATATCCGGTCTTTGTTTTTCCTGTTCAGCATCTGCTTTGTTGACCGCAAATATTTTTGCGGAAGATGGGGGGCGTGGGTATTACCCGTCGATGAGAGGTAATGGATATATTTCTAATCTTGTTCAGGTGGATGAAAATCAATCAAACGTTACATTATGGAAAAATATATGGTTTAACATTATGGAAAATGGCAAAATTGATCGTAATTCTGTGTTAAAACACTTTTTATGGACAAAAGATTTTCCAGATAAACCTTATTTAGCAAAGATTGAAAACTATAATCTCAGTATAAAAAAGTTAAAAAGCGAAAAAAGGTCTAGTAAAGATAAAGAAATGAAAAGCTATATAGATATGAGGGGTCGGGGAGTTTACCCCAGCACCAGTTCTTTGACATTCCAGGTTGATTTACCTTTTTTGTACGCTTCGAATTGATGCATCTGGATAGTTACGCCCATGGCAGCGAACAACCAGCGGTTGTTCTCGTTACCCCGCATCCAGCAACGATCCAGATCAAATATCTCTTTTA
>Ga0209457_1000064_pt1 | contig 43159 bp, 42 predicted proteins | sample WorMetHEROISLAND_5_FD_187410 | JGI IMG/M metagenome (GOLD analysis project Ga0209457, IMG submission 187410) | Marine gutless worms symbiont microbial communities from Max Planck institute for Marine Microbiology, Germany - Olavius sp. 5 HERON... ... | reverse complement strand
CCGGAGGCCCCGTGTACGAGGTGTCGTCGGCTCGTCAGTCGTACTGGTCGATCGCGGAGGAAACCCTCGGCGACCCGCTCCGCTGGACCGAGATCCGCGACCTCAACGTCGGCCGGGTCATGGCCGACGGCGCCGTCCTGAGCGCAGACGCCGAGGACCTCCAACCCGGCTGGCGGCTCGCCCTGCCCGACGGCGCCGCCCTGCCCGACGGCGCCGCCCTGCCCGACGGCGCCGCCCTGCCCGACGGCGCCGCCCTGCCCGACGGCGCCGCCCTGCCCGAGGAGGCCTATGAGGAGACCCGGGTCGTTGTCGAGCCGGGCGACAACCAGTGGAAGCTGGCCGAGGAGCGGCTCCAAGAGGCCCTCGGCCGCGCCGTATCCGACGCCGAGGTCGCCCCCTACTGGCGGGCCACCGTCGACGCCAACCGCGACAACATCCGGTCCGGCGACCCCGACCTGATCCAACCCGGCGAAACGCTTGACCTCCCGGCCCCCGCCGAGTCGCTGCCAGGCCTCTCCGGCCTGCCCGCCGTCGAGGGAGAGACGACCGGCTTGTCGCCCCCGGCGGTCTGGGTGGAGGACGCCCCCGCCGCTGTCGATACCCGGATGTGGGTCACCGAGGAAACGGCCGAGCCGCCCGACGTCGCCTCCCTCGGCGACTCCCAGGGCGGTTCCGCCGCCGCGGCGGCCGCGGCCGTCGCGGGAGGCGCTGCGGCCGCCGGCTGGTGGTGGCGCTTCCGCCGCCGCGTCGCGCGTGGCGCCGCAGGGGATCCAACGGCGCCGCCCTCCCCGGCGCCCGCCGAGGCTATCGACGACCGGGGCGTGTGGGCAGCCGCCGACGCTCTCGCAAGTTTCCGGGGTGCTCCGCCCGCTCTCGACGCCGTGATTGTCTCCGCTCAACTCACCCGGGTGATCGCGCCTGGCTGCCGCCGCGCGCCGTCAGGGTGGGTTGCATCCGACACGATCAAGGACGGGTGGGAGATATCCACCCGATCCGTCACCGCAGAGCTGCCCAATGTCGCCTCCGCCGCCCTCCCCGGGCTGGTCCGGATCGGCGTCAGCAGCGAAGCCGAGACCCTATGGATCAACCTCGAGGCGGCGCCCATTGTCGCCATCGACGGCGTCGCGCCTCATGTGACCCCGGTCCTCGCCCTGCTCGCTGAGCGCCTGACAAACCGGCCGGGTGTCACTGTGGTGTGGGTCGGCGGCGACCCGCCCGCAGGGTGCGTCGCCATGACCGCCGCCGAGGCCGCCGATCATCTCAGCGGCCTCCCTGCAGAGGCGGGCTCGGCCCTCGCCTCCCGCCTGGAAGGCGATCGCCGCCCGCTGACAGTCGTCCTCGCCGCCGCCGCCGCGGAGCATGAGCGCCGAGCCTTGACTGGCGCCGCCCGCGACTTGGGCCGCGACCGCGGCGGGGCGGCGGTGATCTCATGGGCCTCGCAGGACGTCGAGTCGACGTACTCATGGACGATGACCGCCCCCGGCGCCCTCGCCGTCGCAGCGATGGCGTCGCACATCGCCATCGACGGCCTCGACGCCCCAGCGGCTGCGGCCGAAGTCGAGGGCCGCCCGCTACCGGCTGTCGAGCTGCAGCTCCTTGGTCGCCCCCGCCTCATCGTCGACGGCGGCGAGGCGAGGCTTCAGCGCCGCCACTCACTCGAGTTCCTCGCCTACTTGGTCACCAACCCCGTAGGAGCGGGAACCGCCAAGCTCATCGACGTCTTGTGGCCTAGCGACCCCGACCAACTGGACAAGAAACAGGCACTACAGCTTTGCGCATGGGAGGTCCGCAAGCACATCGGCATCGAGCGTCTCCCCCGAGCCCATGACAGTTGGTACCGGGCCGAAGTCACATCCGACGAGCAACGCTTCACCGATCACGTCGCCTCCGCCGAATCCGCCGAATCCGCCGAGGAGCGGGCCGGCCACCTTCGTCAAGCCCTCGACTTGGTGCGCGGCGCCCCGTTCGAGGGCGCCGACTGGCTGTGGGCGGCGACCGAAGGGCTGATGACCAGCAGCATGCAGCGAGTCCATGAAGCCGCCCACCGACTCGCCGACCTCGACCTCGCCGCGGGCCGCTACGCCGACGCCGACGCGGCCGTCGCCCGAGGTCTCGCCGCAGACGCGTATTGCGACCGATGCTGGGATCTGCGCCTCACCGCGGCCAGCGCCTCCGGCGATGAGGCGCACCGCCGCCGCCTCGAGCAGCAGCGTCGCCTCGCCCATGTCGAGTAGCCGGGCGGCCCCAGGAGCGGTCCCCCCGCCCGCCGCATGCCGGGCCGCCGGGTGCCCGGGCGAGGCCCGGCTCCGCCGCCTAGTCGAGGTCGAGGCCGGCTCCGAGGAGGAGTTGCTCTTTCGGTACTCTCGCCTTCACTGGAGCATCCCGGTGTCTGCCGGCTACGGCCGCCGCCTGCGATACCTGGTCGTGGACGAGCACAACGACAAGCTCGTGGGGCTCCTCGGCCTCGGCGACCCGGTCTTCGCTCTCGCCGCCCGCGACGCGTGGGTCGGGTGGGGGCGGGACACGCGCCGCCGGAACCTCCGTCATGTGATGGAGGCTTTCGTCCTCGGCGCCGTGCCCCCCTACAACGACCTCCTGTGCGGGAAGCTCGTGGCCCTGCTCGCAACGTCCAACGAAGTGCGAGAGGCCTTCAGAGCGAAGTACGCGGGGCGACCGGGGTCGATATCCGGCAGGCCGTTCACGGGCGAGCTGGCGGCGTTGACGACGGCTTCTGCCCTGGGCCGGTCGTCGATCTATAACCGCCTGACGTATCGAGGCGACCCGGCCTTCGTCAGCGTCGGCTTCTCCGCGGGCTCCGGCGAGTTCCACTTCGCGGACGGCACATACGACGAGATGCTCGCTTTCGCTGAGCATCACTGCGCCCGACGGACGAAGAAAGCCTCATGGGGTACCGGCTGGCGTAACCGGCGGGAGGCGGCCCGCGCCGCGCTCGGCGCCCTGGGGCTCTCGCGGGAGCTCGTGTATCACGGCGTCCAACGCGAGCTTTTCGTCGCCCCGCTGGGGACGGAGGCCGCGGCTTTCCTTCGCGGGGAGTCGCTAGACGTAGACCACCACGACCGCCCGGCTGGGGCCGTCTACGAGTGGTTCCGAGACCGGTGGCTCACAAGACGAGCCGCCGACGTTACCCGCTATCGGGGATTCGACCCCGAGTCGTTGAGGTTGTGGGGCCGGTGACGACCAGCGCGGCGCGCACTGCGACTAGCGGGTTGAGCCTCGGACCCTCGCCGCCGACGCCGCGCGACCGAATGCAGCCGAGTCAATGAAGCCGCCCACCGACTCGCCGACCTCGACCTCGCCGCGGGCCGCTACGCCGCCGCCGACTCGGCCATCGCCCGAGGTCTCGCCGCCGACGCGTATTGCGACCGATGCTGGGATCTGCGCCTCACCGCGGCCAGCGCCTCCGGCGATGAGGCGCACCGCCGCCGCCTCGAGCAGCAGCGGCGCCTCGCCCATGTCGAGTAGCCGGGCGGCCCCAAGCGAGGAGCCTCGGCCCGGTGTAGCGGCTTCTCGAGCGGGCCTCCGCCGGAGGCTGCCCTCGACTCCCCCCTCCCCCCACAACGACGACCGGCGCGGAAGCTCGTGGGGGTCTCCCGCTCGCAACGTCCAACGAAGGCCTTCAGCCGTAGGGTTACCTCTAAGGCTAGCCCCAGGAGTTACCTCTAAGGCTAGCCCCAGGAGTTACCTCTAAGGCTAGCCCCAGGAGTTACCTCTAAGGCTAGCCCCAGGAGTTACCTCTAAGGCTAGCCCCAGGAGTTACCTCTAAGGCTACCCGTAGGGTTAACCTCGTTAGGGTAGGCCTCGCATGTGGCGGCGGCGGGAGCTTCCGGCTGTTGCCTTGATGGCCGACTCAGGGCCCGCCAGAATGGGGCCTCGTGGGACACAGGGCGCTTACCTCGTTCCGGGTGGACAAACTGCGGAAGCGGCGAGAGGCGGCCGGGCTCTCCTTGAGGAAAGCCGCCGAGCTGGCGGGGGTCAGCACGACGGCGTGGGCGGCGTGGGAGCGCGGCCGTTACGCGCCGCGCCCTGATCGGTTGGCGGCGGTGGCGGCGGCGGTCGGCTGCCAGCCCGCAGATCTCGTCGGTGCTGCTAAGACTTTGGCCGACTACCGAATCTTGGCGGGCCTCAACCGACCGCAGCTAGCGGCCCGTCTCGGGGTAACCCAGCAGACGGTGGCTCAGTGGGAGGCGGGCGAGATGCCGGTCGCGCCCGGCCGGGCAGCCGACTTGGCGTCGGCTCTGGACATCGACGCGGCCGGCCTCGCGGCGGCGACGCTGAGGGCCCGAGGTTCCCCCGCCTAGCCGTCGCCGGGCCGCAACCGTAAACGACTTGGGGACCCGCCGGCGTGCCGGGGGCGGCCGCCTGGCTCCCGAGCCGTCGGTCTCGGAACCTACCCGAGAGCGGCTTCAGCGCAGTTAGGGTTATCTCCAAGTTGCCTCGGAGGTTGAAGGGGTGCTCGAGAACGCAGTTGCCGTGTCGTCGGGGAAGGGCGGCGCGGGGAAGACGACCTTGGCGTCACATCTTGCTGGTCACGCCGCCGGCGAGGAAGGGCGGCGCGTGTTGTTGGTTGACCTTGATCCACATGGGACCGTGGGCTTGGATCTCGGGTTCTGGGGCGCGGAGGGCTCTGATCACGGCGAGGCTTTGGCGTCGGCGGTTTTGGGTGGGGTCCCTTTGCGCGCCCCGCCGCTGCGGGACGTTCGGCCAGGTCTCGACGTGGTGCCCGCCGGCGACTACACGCTTGACGTGGCTTTGGCGCTTGACGGCCGGGCCGACGCGCTAACGACGGCCTTGGGGGAGTTGGCGACCGGTTATGACTTGGTGGTCTTGGACACGCCTCCGGCGACGGGCGTGGAGGCGCGTTTGGCGCTGGCCGCGGCGCATGGTCTGGTGGTGCCGACCGTGGCGGACGACTCCGGCCGGCGGGCGATCCAACTGCTGGCGCGGACGCTCGACGCGGTTCGTGAGATCAACCCGGATCTGACGCTGCTGGGCGCGGTGCTGTTCCGGGTGGGGGCGGCGGCGACCCGCGTCGCGGCCGAAGCCGTCAAGGATCTCGCCGCATTCGCGGACTTGAGGGTTTTTGAGCCGGCAATCCGGGATGTGTACGCGTTGGCGCGGGAGCTGCGAGCGTCGGGCCGGTTGGCGCCCGAGTATGTCAAGGAAGCTCGCGAGGCTCAGGTAGCCCGGCTGCGGGCGTTGTCGTCGGGCGACGCGAACGCGACGCGGCGGTGGGGGGCCCCGGCCCCGCGTCGGGTGCAGCGACTCGCCGACGACTATCGACTGGTGTGCGCGCAGATCTTGGCTGCGACGCGGGATCTGATGGCCACCGATCGGCCCGCTCCGTGACGGGCCGCCGCGATTTCGGGTCGTCGGCCGGCGCCGGGCCCGACCGCACACTCAGGTCGGTTCGAGTGCGTCCCAGCGACGGCGCGGGAGGGGCCCGGGCGCGGCGGGCGCCATCGACTGCAATAGCTTCCGCTGGGCACCGAGGGGCCGCACCCCGGCCCGCTAAGGCCCGAGCGGGGTATCGGACGGTGTCGTTGAGCCTACCGCTCCCGGTTGAGGAGGCCGTGACCGCTCGGGCCAAGGCGGAGGGGGTGGGCCGAGGCCGCGTCGTGTGGATGGCCTATGAGCGCCACCGCGACGAGGCGGGTGTCGTCCAAGTCAGCGGGGAGCGCCGGATGCTCACCAAAGCGTATCTGCGCAGCCCGGAGATCGCCGCGTTGGACGAGCTCGCCGCCGCGTTGGACGAGAGCCGGTCGCAGGTCGTCGCGGCGTTGCTGACAGCGGCGCTGCTGTGAGGGGGGCAGGGAGGGGTGGGCCTAGAGGGGATTGGCTGAGGCGGCCGGGTCCCGGCGAGCCCTAGCGCCCGCCGACTTCAGCGAGGCCCTCTGTGGGGTCGGGGTGTGAATCCGCCGCCGGGTCGTCACGTCCATCGTCGCGGCGCCCGGCGACCTGTTCGGGTGTCTCGGTCGTTGTCTTGGTCGTTCTCGCCGCCGGCGACCTGGGGGTACGCGGCGGCGCGCTCCTCGATGAGGGCTTCCACGGCCCGGGAGAATGGGAGGCCCCCGTGGGCGCGGGCGTACTCGTTGACGTAGTCGATGGTGCGAGGGTCGAGGGTGATGGCCACCATTGGCCGCCGCCGTGTCGGCATCCGCCGCACCCTACATGGGTCGGAGACGCAATGTGATACACGCCGCGGCGCGTGTGAGCGAGTGTTTTGCCTGTGGCCGTCAGGCGCTTTCGACCTCGCCGCGCCAAGAAGTGTGATACAGAGTGTAAGCGCTGGTGTAAGCGCTGTGTAAGGACCGTGTCGCATACTGGCCTGTTGTTCGCTCGATGGATAGGAGGTCGAGGCCGATGAGGTGGAGCCGGCTGCGCGAGGCGGTCACACGCCGACGGGACGTGGCGGCGGTCTGCCGTCGCCACGGCTATGAGTCCGTGGAGGAGCTGTTGAGGGCTTCGGCCGCTCCCGACGTGGCCGACCTTCTTGTCGTTGATCTGGTCGCGTCGGGCCCGGTGGGGGTCGAGATCGCGTTGGCGGTGTTGGCGCCGTGGCTGCGCCGCTGCGCCGCTGCGCCGAAGGCGTGGTCGGGCGAGGACGTCGCTGAGTTGATGGTCGCCGCTTGTTGGGAGCGGCTCAGGAAGGGCGGGCTGCCTCCACACCCCACTCGGACGGTGCCGTGGCAGTCGCGCACGCTTGTCCTTCGGGGCCTTAGGCGCTCTTTCCGCCGGGCGGCCGGCCCCCTTCCCGCTGAGTGTTCAGCGCAGCGCGTCTACATCGGCGCCGCGCAAGAGGGGGCCGCCGCCTGTGATGCAGGCTCCTCGTCGGTCGAGGCGGAGGTGGAGAGGCGGCTGAGCGAGGAGGCCTTGATCGAGTGGGTCGTCTCCGTTCTCGAGGATCAACCTTTGAACGCGCGAATCGTGGCCGAGTCGCGGGTGATGGGCGCGCCGATGACCGCCGTGGCCGCGGCTGAGGGCCTGACCGTCGCCGCCGCGGTGAAACGCCGTCAGCGGGCCGAGCGGGACATCCGCGCTTCGGTTGAGGCGGGGGCGTCGCCGCCGCCCCCGGTGTGGCGATGAGGTGGAGACAGGCGCGCTCCGCGGGCCGGGCGTCGCCGCCGCTCCGCCGTCGGATCGTCGTTGGGCGGGCCCTCACGGCGACGCTGTGGCTCCTAGTCGCCGCGGCGGTGGTGTCGGGGCCGATGGCGTGGGTGCGGGCCGACAGGCTCCGCGCCGCGTTGCCCGACCCGGCCGACGACTTGGTCGTGGCCGTGGCGGCGGGTGTCGGCGCGATCAACCTTCAGGCGGGGAGGCCGGTCGTGCCGGCCTCGTTCGAGCCGCTCGGCGACGGCTACTGGGCTGTCCGCGCCACCGACGGCGGCGCCCTCTATGGGGTCGGGGTGGCGGTCGTCGGCGGCGTCGCCCGGCCCGTCGGCGGCGTCGCCCGCCTCCCGATCCCGCCGGGGGAGGCCCCGCCGCCGCTGGTCGCCGAGTTGGGGGAGGTCGACCCGACGATCGACGACCCGGTCGTGTCGGCGGTGCGGAGTTGGGCGGAGGGCTGGCTGACCGGGGACGACGTGTCCCGCTTCGCATCCCCGAGCATGGCGGCGGGGGACGTGGGCCGCCCGTACGCCGCCGCGTCGGTGACGCATCTCGGCGGCCGGCTCGCCGCCGGCGGCGAGGCGATGTTGGTTCGCGTCCTGGTCGACGTCTCGGGCCCCGACGAGCAGCTTGACATGTCCCTGATCGTCGTGGACCGGGGCGACGGCGCTTGGGAAGTGTCGGAGATGTTGGCGGCGCCTCCGGTGTCGCCGGCGAAACGGGAATCGAACGACAAGAAAGGAGAAACGTCGTGATAGAGATTGCTCAAGGGCTTGCGTCGAGCGTGATAAAGGTGCTGATGGTGCTGCTGGTCGTCGCGCTCGTCTGGTGGATCGTGAGGTCGGTGATGAGGCAGGCGATGGTGCCCATCGTCATCTCGGTGATGGCGGCCGTGGCCGTGGCGTGGGTCATGTGGGGCGGCGGCCTGGAGTTCTTGGTCGGCAAGACCGAGACGGAGGTCACGAGGATAGGTCGCACCAACCCCGGCACGATCCCCTTCGACTTCGGCGAGTGAATGAGCGGCCCTGACCCTGTCGTGTGCGGCACGTTCACCCGGGCGCGCCGCTACCCGCTGATCGTGGGCCGCGTCTGGGGCCGCCGCGTCAGCTTGAACGCTTTGGTGGGCGCGGCGTTGGGCTTGGCCTCGGCTTGGGCGGCGCGGGGCTTGTGGCAACACGGGCGCCTCGCCTCCGGGTCTCTCGCGGTCTATGCGGTCGCTGCGCTCGCCGGCGGGCTGTTCCTGCAGCGGGGGAGGCTCGACGGCCGTGCTCCGTTGTGGACGGTGTGCGCGGTGCTGGCGTGGCTCGCCGCGGACCTGCCCGCCGCGTCGGCGCGTTGGCTCGAGGCCCGCCCGGTGACGGTGGAGGCCCCCGACTGCCCGCCGACCCGCCCTCTGCCCGCCGACCCGCCCTCTGCCCGCCCGGTGAGGCGGTGGACCGTCGCGCCGGAGGCGACGTGACCGTCGTCCTCGTGTCCGACGTCGACGACGGCTTGGCATGGACCAGCCGGGGTTGTGTGGGGGTGTGGCGGCTCGGCGCCGCCGACAGCCTCGGCCTCGACCCGGCCGACCGCATGGCGGAGACGTGGGAGCGGCTGGCGGCGGGCCTCGCGCAGTTGCCCCGCTACTCGCAGCTTCACGGCGCCACGCGGCCGCTCGACCCGGCGGCGGTGGCGGGCCCGATCCGCGGGTCGGGCGAGCGGATCGAACGTGAGCGCCGCGGCGCGGCTGCGCTCGCCGCGGACAGGTGGGACCGGGTCGTCTACGTCTCGGCGCCTCTTGAGGAGGTCGGGCCTCTGCGGCTCGCCGCCGACCGGGTGGGCGCCGGGTTCGGGCTGCGTCGGCCGCCTGCGGCGGCCCGCCCGCATTCACGGCTGCGCCGCAAGAGGGACATGACGGCGGCCGCGGCGAGCGACTTGCGCCTGGCGCCGGCGCCAGCCGACGAGATCTTGCGCCTGTTCTCGAGGGTCGGGGGGCCTTCGCGCCCGGGCGCGGGGGAGGGCCGCCGCCGGGTGCGCCTCCAGGAAGGCTTCGGCGCCAGGGGGGGCGGCCGTCGGTGGGTGCTCGCCGACGACGGGGTGGCCACGACGTATCACGCCGTCTTGGTGGTGGAGCACATGTCGGAGTGGGTGTATCCCGGCGCGGGGGAGTGGTGGCGATCCTGCGACATGCTCCCCTTCCCGGTGGAGTGGTCGGTGCACCTCGACCTGGTGCCGAACCGGGACGCCCGCAATCAGCTCGGCCGCCGCCTCGCCGAGCTCGACTACCAGGACGAGAAGGAGCACGAGAGCGAGTCCTCGCCGCCGCGGGAGCTGATGGCGGCGCGGGACACGGTCGAGTCGGCGATCGACCAGTTGGCGGCGAGCTCGCATGTGCCTCTCGCCCAGCCGACGATGCTGTTCTGGGTGTCGGCCGGGTCCCTTGACGACGTCGAGGCCCGGGCGGAGACGGTGCGCAGCCTGTTCGAGGGCTCGGACATCACGATGGTGCGGCCCCTCGGCGCCCAGAGGAAGCTGTTGCAGTCGATGGCGCCCGGCGCGCCGCTGCCGTTGCAGGCCCGCGGCTGGGAGCAGTTGATCCTCCCCAAGGATCTGGCGTCGGGGCTGCCGGTCGTCGCCTCCCCGGTCGGCGACCCCGGGGGCGGGCTCGTCGGCTGGCAGCAGCTCGCCGGGTCGGTGCAGATCCCGGGCGGCGCCTCGGACACGGCCGCCGACCGGGAGGCGTGGACTTGCAGGCCGGTGTACTTCGACGCCTCCGAAGGCCCCGCCGTGAACCGGTCGGGCGCGGCGGCGTTCATCGGCGACCAGGGCGCGGGCAAGTCGATGACGTCCAAGAAGCTGGCCCGCGACGTCGTGGACCGGGGCGGGCGGGTGGTCGTCTACGACCCGACCGAGCAGGGGGAGTGGGCCGACTGGGCCCGGTCGGTCGCCGCCGCCCCGCTCATCGTGACGTTGGACGGCGACGTCGCCTACAACCTGGACCCGCTTCAGGTCTTCACCGGCCGCGACGCCGCGGAGCGCTACGGCTTGGGGCTGCTGTCGCTGCTGACCGGCGCGGAGGCCACCGGCGCGGCCGCGTCGACGCTTCGGGCGGCCGTCGCTTCCGTCCTCGACCAGGGCGGCGGGACGGCGGCCTGCCCCGCCGCGTTGCGCGCCGCGGGGGCCGAGGGCCGGAGGCTCGCCGACTCGATCGACACGGTGCTCAACACCGCGATGGGCCGGGCGCTGCTGTCGGGGTCGGGGCGGGCGGTCACGGCCGCCGAGCAGGTGATCGTGTTTCGGATACCGTCGCTGTCGCTGCCGACCGAGGATGAGCTGGCCGTCGAGTGGCGCAGCCGTCACATCCTCCCGGAGCAGGTCATGGGCCAGGCCGCCGTGTACCTGATGGCGGCCGCGGCCCGCGAGCTCACGATGGCCGTGGACGTGTTCGGGGTGGGGGTCATCGAGGAGGCCTACCACATCGTCCGCAGCTCGCCTCAGGGCCGGGAGCTGGTGTTGAGGTGGGTGCGGGACTCCCGCAAGCACAACGCCTCGGTGTGGCTGCTGTCCCAGTCGATCCACGACGCCGACGAGGAGCTCCGGTCCCTGCTGGGCAACCGTTTCGTCTTCCGCCAAGGGCAGGGCCTGGGCGAGGCCGCCTTGGAGTGGCTGGGGCTGCCCGCCGCCCGGGAGTACGTCGACTTGGTCGAGCGCGAGCTCGTCCCGGGCGAGTGCCTGTTCCGGGATCTGTCGGGCCGGGTCGGGGTGGTGCGGGTGGAGCGGCCGATCGACGCCGCCCAGGCGGCCGCCTTCGACACGACGCCGGGCCGGGCCGGCTGATGTGGGCCCGTCGGGCGTGGGCGGCCGACCCGAGCCTGCTCCGCGGGCCCGTCATGGCCGTCTTCGCCGCGGCCGACCCCGACGGCGTGTTCGGCGAGGACCCGCTGTCGGGCTACGACGTCGGCGTCGACGACAGCGGCCTGTTCAACGTCAACGCCAAGCTGATGGGCTTCTTCTTGAACATGGTGTTCTCGGTCATCAAGTTCGTCGCCAAGACGGTCGCCGTCATCGTCGAGTGGGCGGTCACCTTGGACGCGCCGGCCATGTTCGGCGAGCAAGCGGAGAAGCTCGCCTCCCGCTTCCACCACATGATCGGCTTCGACGACCCGGCTGGCGCCACCTTGTTCCGCATGGCCCTGGTGGCCGCGGTGACCGTCGTCACGGCCCGCCTCGCCCGGGGCCGCACGTCCAAGGGCCTGGCCGAGGCGGGCGTGTCGTGGGCGATCCTGATGCTCTACCTCGGTTGGGTCGCCTCCGCCCCGGCCGGGTTCGCCGCGGTGGTGTCCGGCGGCGTCGGCGCCTCCCAGGAGATCGGCGGGCAAGTCGCCGCCGGGCTCATGGGGGCCGCGCCCGGGCTGCTCCCGGCCGAGTGCCGATCCGACGAAGGCGCCGTCGCCGAGGTCGGCTGCGCCATCAGGTCCGGCGTCTACGCCGTGTATGTGAAGGCCCCCTACGACATCCTGAACTGGGGCCGCGACCTCGGATCGGCGGACGACCCCCGCAACCCTCTCAGGAGATGCGCCGCGGCCCGCGACCGGCTGGTGGCGGGAGGCCCGTGGGGCAACGACCCGGAGCCTCGGGAGAGGATGATCGAGGCGGGCTGCGACGCCGAGGCCGAGCACCAGGCGGGCCCGGCCGCGGACCGGCTCGCCGACGCCATGGGGATACTCACCCTTGAGATGGCGTCGGTGTGGGTCCCGCTCCTCTTGGCGCTCGTCACGATCTTCGCCGGCCTCAGGTTGATGCTGCGCGCCGTGTCGGCGCCGGTGGTGGTCGCTATGGGCCTCATCCCCGGCCAGACCCGCATCGGCTTGTGGCAGTGGGTGGCGAAGACGCTGGTGGTGATGGTCTCGCTGGCCAACGCCATCGTCTCGTTGGCGATCTACCTGATCCTGGTCTCGTCCACGTTCGGCTCCGCCCTCTCCTTCCTCGCGGCGGGGGTCGTCAACCTCATCATCGGCCTCGTCGTGCTGTTGGCTTGGTGGCGGACGGGCCGCGCCGGGAAGGAGCACGCGACGCGGTGGGCCGAGAAGCTGGCATCGTCCGAGGGCGGCGACGCCGAAGGCGGGCGGGTCCGCCCCGCCCCGTCGGGGGTGACCCGGGCGGAGTACCGGGCGAACACGCTGATCCGCCGGGCCCGCCAGCTCCGCAAAGTGGGCGGGAGGCGCGGCTGATGCCGGGTTGGCTACGCGCCGCCCGCGTCGCCGCCGCGGCCGCCCCCGACGACGACCGGCCGCCCGCCGCCGCGGCCTTGGACGTCATCGTCGCCGTGGTCGGCGTCAAGGGGGTCGCCGTCGCCGCCGGCGTCGCCGTCCTGCTGCTGCTCGCCGGGTCGGCGGTCGCGGTCGCGGTCGCCATGACCGCCGTCGTCGGGGAGGGCCCCGACGCCTCGCTGGGCGCGATCGGGGAGATCCCGCCCGTCGCCGCCGAGGCGTACATGAGGGCCGCGGCCATAGGCGAGGAGGCGCTCGGCTGCGGCGTCGACCCCGCCGCCGTCGCCGCCGTCGGCTGGAAGGAGTCGCGTCACGGCTCCGGCCGCCTCGACGAGCTCGGCGCCGCCTCCCCGCCCATCATCGGCGTCGCCCTCGACGGCGCCGACGGCGTCGCCCTCATCCGGGACACCGACGGCGGCTCCTACGACCAGGACGACGCATACGACCGGGCCGTCGGGCCGATGCAGTTCATCCCGGCCACTTGGGAGGCGTGGCGCCAAGACGGCACCGGCGACGGGATACACGACCCTCAGAACATATTCGACGCGTCCCTGACGGCCGTCTGGTACCTCTGCGGCGGCGGCCCCGCCGACCTCGGCGACCAGGCGGCCCTCGCCTCGGCCCTCTTCCGCTACAACCGGTCCGAGGCGTATGTGGCGGGCGTGCTCGCCAAAGCCCAGGAGTACACGCTGCTGCGGTTCGCGGACATCGCCGGCGCCGGGGATCTCCTCGCCCACCCCGGCTTCGCCGCGTCCCCCGCCGCGGCCGCCGACCTCAGGTCCGGCCTGGTCGACGGCCGGCTCGTGGCGATCCTCTACGCCCTCGCCGACCGGTACCCGATCTACGTCAGCGTCATCAAGACCGGCCACTACGAGTGCGTCGGCGGCGGGCCGCTCGCCCCGACCGGCGGATGCTCCCAGTCGCACCATTGGCACTGGCGAGCCGCCGACGTCGACGTCGTCGACGGCGGCGCCGTCGGCGCCTCCAACTCCGCCGCCCGTCGCCTCGTCGAGGCTATGTCGCTCCTCCCGATCGCCGTGGGCCACAACCTGGTCGACGACCCGACCCGACCCGCCCAAGTCGGGTCCCCGTGGGCCGAGTTCGACCCTCTCGACGGGTTCTTCAGCGACAGCGGCCACGACGACCATCTCCACATCGCCGTGTGCGGCCCCCGCATGATTAAGGGAAGCGTCGTCGATGACTGCTGACCGCGGCGGCCGGGGCCTTCTCGACGGCGGGGGAGAGGGGGGGAAGAGCCGCGCCCGGCTGCGCCGCCGCCGGGCGGTGATCGCCGCGGCGGGCCTGGCGACGTTGATGTGGGTGTTGGCGCCGTTGACGTCGGGCCGCGACAGCACGGCGCCTCCGCCGCCGGGGGGCGGGTCGTGGCTGCCGCCGGGGCCGTCCCCGTCGGGGGAGGAGGCCCCGGCCGTCGCCTCGCCCGCGGCGGCGGGCCCGGCGGGGGAGACCGTCCCGGCCGGCTCCGCCTCGGAGGCGCCGCCTCGCCGCGTCGAGTCGGAGGAGGAGCCCGTCGATCAGCCTTCGTGGTCGGCCGTCCCCGCCGAGACCCCGCCGGAGACGCTCGCGGCGATCGCCGCGGCGGTGGGGGCCCGCCTGAGAGCCGAGCTGACCGGCGAGGGGCGGGCGGCTTACCCGGAGACGGTGTGGCGGCGGCCGCCGTGTTGCTCGTGGGTGAAGTTGACGGGGCTGACGGCCGACCTCACGACCGGCGCCGCGGTGCGGGTGGTGGTGGAGTGGGAGACCGACCAGGGGCGGGGCAGCGGCCCCACCTACTGGTCCGTCGACGGCGAGGGCCGCTGGTCGCCGGCCGTGGCGGAGGCGCCGGGATGACCTGCCCGCCCCTCGCCGGGCCAGGCCCGACCGGAGGCCTCCTGCGGCGTTCGCGCCGCCGCTCGCACAGTTGCTCGCACGGCCAGCGCGCCCCTACTCGGGCCGCTACTCGCACGGCGCGCACCCGCCGCGGCGGCGGCCGGCCGGTCAGACCCGCCCGACCTGGGGTTTTGTCGGCTGTGTCAGCTCTGTGTAAGCCGACAATTAGAATAGAGGGGCCCGAAGGACGAAACAGAGGCAAGATAGGCCGCCCGAAGGGCGACGAGTTGGAGAGGGTGAATCGACTTGGAGAGGAGTTGAGAAGGTGAGACTTGGAGAGGAGTTGAGCGGCCTGCCGTGGGCGACGATCAGCCGGTGGGCGATAGCGGCTGTTGCTGCTGCCGCGCTGGCGGCGGTGGTGATAGCGGCGCTGCGTAGTCGTGTGGGCAGGAGAGGCCGTAGGCTGCGGGTGGAGTACGCGCTGCTGCCGGACCCCGAGTTCGAGACGAGCGTTGAGGAAGTGATCCGCTTCGCGGCGCAGATGGGGAGAGCGAGGAGAGCGACAGGGCTGATGCATCACCCGGACGCGAACTCGATTCGGCTGCGGCTCAGGTCGGTGAGAGACGGGCAACTGCTCACTTCGATCGTGATGCCCCAAGAGGCTGCTGCGGGGCTGCGACGGGCCATGTACCCAGATGTTGAGCTCCGCCCCATCACGGAAGTGGTCGACGCCGACCTCGAACCGCCGGGCATGACGACGGCCTCCGACGGCACGGACAGGATCGTAGAAAGCCCGCCCCCGGCTACCCTCTATCAGGACCAGGGTGGGGAGGACGATCGACCGCCCCCCTCCAACCAACCCCCCGCCGCCGTCGAGAGGGGCCCGGCCGACACGCAGCCCGCCGACCCCCCGCGGCCTGGCGCGGGCGGCGGGCCCGCCGGGCTCTGGGTCGACCGGGAAAGAGGGGACCGGCACGCCCCGTTGCACCTGGAGCTGAGATGACGACGGCGGCCGGCGCAGCCCGCAACACGGCCAGAGCCGAGCTGGTCCTAGCGCGAGATCCGGTGGCGCCGCTGCGAGACGTGCCGCTGGAGCCCGACCCTCTGACCAGCCTCGCGGCCGCCGCCGGCGACTTGTGGGACGACGAGACGCTGGAAGTGGTCGTCGACCTGGTGCCGGTCACGCCCGGCGCGCAACGCCGGTGGCGGAACAAGGCCGTCAAGAAGCATCAAGCCGACCCCGGGGGCCGAGGCGGGGGATGGGCCGCCGTCGGGCGGCAGCTACAAGAGGAGCTCACCAGAGGCTCGGCACGCCGCCCTCCCTCCCGCCCGCCCGCCCCGCTGAGGCCGGGCAGCCTGGAACGACGGGCCGTGGACGCCAAGGAGCGGCGGATCCATCAACTCCTGAGCCGCGACGAGCCGCACTTCCTGATGCAGTTGCTGATACGGGCGACGTCGCCGATCCCGGGCCGGCCCCCGGCGATCCTGCAATCGGCCCTCGGCGCGTTCGACATGTACGCCGGGGGGGAGAACTGGCTGCGGGCGAAGGGCGCCCGGATCCTCGGCCGATACCTGGCCGCGGACGCCTTCTGGAGCCGGCGGGGCTTCGACGCCCGGTTCGACGAGGGCCGGGTGCGTCCCCCGGCCCGCAACCGGGTCGGCGCGACCACGATCGCCGGGCTCCTCAAGCCCCCCACCAAGTCCTGCGCCGCCGACAACGTGATCCGCTCCGACGGGCTGCTCCCGCGGCCGCCGCCCAACCTGCCGCGTTGGCGGCGCGACGCCGGCTTGTGGCCGCTCGGGGTGGTGCGGTCGCGGCGCGACGAGGACTACCTGGCCGCGGTGCCCCTCGACGACACCCTGTTCACGCTGACCACCGGCGCCGCGCAGTACGGCAAGACCGAGTCGGCGCTCGGGCGGATCATGGCCACGGTCGACGCCGGGCACGGGGTCATGTTCATCGACCCGCACGGCGACGCCGTGGAGCGCATCAAGCCGTACCTGGTCGACAAGGCGGACCGGGTCCTTGAGCTCGCGCTCGAGCTGGGGCAAACCCAGCAGGCCGGGTGGAACCCGTTCGCCATAGACCGGCCCGACGAGCTGGAGGAGCGGATGACCTCGATCACCGACTCGCTCGCCGCGGGGATCGGCTGGCGGCACGGCGTGAACAACCGCGCCCTGGGGATCACCCTCAACGCGGTCAGGACCCTCCTTGAGCTGAGCCTCCACCTCCCCGCCGACATCAAGCCCACCGTGTTCCAACTCACCACGCTGCTTGCCAGCGAGGGCTGGCGCGACGAGGTCGTCGAGCGTCTCAGCCCCCAGTCCCAGTCCTACTGGGAGCGGTTCGCCTACAAGCCCGCCGAGTTCACGCCGCTCATGTCGCTCGTCGACCGGCTCCGCACCGCCCGCTCCATCTCGGCGCTGCTCGGGGCGCCCGTCTCCACGTTCGACCTGCGGGCGGAGATGGACCGGGGCGGGGTGGTGTTGGTGCGGCTGCGGGGCACCGGCGACCTCGACAAGCTGCTGGCGTCGCTCCTGGTGTACGGCGTGCTCGAGGCGCTGCTGAGCCGCCGCGACACGGGCGACGACGAGCGGTGGCGCAAGCCGTTCCACGTCTGGGTGGACGAGGCTCAGATCGTCGACGCCGCGGTGCGGCGGACCCTGTCGTCCATCGCGGAGCAGACACGCAAGTTCGGCGGCCGGATGCATCTCCTCACCCAAGCCCCCGAACGGCTGTCCGACCTGACCATGACCTCGCTGATGACCAACCGGTCGCATCTCATCACCACGTCGGTGAGCGCCGAAGGCGCCAAGCGGACCGCCCGCGAGTGGGCGGCGGCGGTCAACCCCGCCACCATCCAACGGCTCCCCAAGTACCAGTTCGTGGGCCAAGTGCGCCTCGACGGGCAGCGGTCCGAGCCGTTCCGCATCGGCGGGGTCCACCTCGACGAGCTGTGGGGCGACCGTGCCCGGCCCGACGAGCTCGGCGGCCTCGACGAGGCGATCGCCCGCAACACCGGGTACCAGCCGGTGGCGGGCGCGCTCGAAACGCTCGACGACCTCGACGGCCGGATACTCACCCACCTGCGAGAAGGCGGCGCGGCCGCCCCCCAGCCGAGCCCGGCGACGATCTCCGGCGACTCGCCCTACCGGCCCGACCGCGTCCGAGCCGTGAGGCAAGGCGAATGACCGGCGCCGTCAGCGAGCTGACCGGCCTGGAGCAGGCCCTGCTGCGCCACCTCTACCGGCTGCGGCTGCTCACCACGAGCCAAGCCCGCGAGCTCGCCGCCGCCGACCGCCGAGTCGTGCAACAACGGCTGCGGCGCCTAGCGACCGCCGGGCTGATCGCCGAGGTGCAAGGCCCGCCGCCCGGTCGCGAGCGCCGCTGGTTCTGCACAGAGGCGGGCCGGGCCGCGGCCGAAGCCGGCCGCGAGGTCAACCCTCGCCGCTACCAGTTCAACGAAGCCGCCGCCCGGTCCGCCGGGCACCTGATCGGCGTCAACGCCGTCGGCGTCGCCCTCACCCGGTGGGCCCGCCGCTACGGCGACGAGGTCGCCTGGGAGCTCGAAGTCGGCCACGCGTACAGCAGAACCCAAGCGGTGATCGCCGACGCCGTCCTCGCCTACACCCTCACCACCCTCGGCGGCGAGGTCGTCGACCTGCGCCGGTTCATCGAATACGACCGAGGGACCGAGCCGGGGCACATCCTCGTCGACAAGCTCCGCGGCTATGTCGAGGTCGCCGGCTACCGCCCGCCCCCCGAAGACGGCCAAGCCCACCGGCCGGCGATCGGCTGGCAGCGCCGCTACCCCACCTTCCCTCATGTGCTGTTCGTGTTCGGGGACATGACCGACCAGGAGGCTCAAGGCCGACTAGGCCGCCTCATCGGCGACGTCGGGTCCGACCCGTTCCTGACCACCCACGGGCGGGCCGTCACCGTCCACGCCACCACACTCGACGAGCTGCAGCGCAGCGACCCCTTCACCGACGACATCATCACCCGGGTCCCGCACGGCGAGCGGCGACCGCTTCACTCCCGACGATGAAGGCCGCCCAGGCCGCTGAGGCGGCGCGACCGCCCCACAACCGCCCCCCGCGGCGGGAACGCCCGCCCGGCGCTGCCCCGAAGCCGGCGGAGGCCCTCTCGACAGGCCCCCTAGGATCACGCACACGGCCCCGGCGGGCAAGAGGACGACCAACTAGGCCCGGCGGGAGAAGCACGCCATCCACAGGCACGTCAGCCGCCTCAGCGGCAGCCTCCCCGCCGCGGCCGGGGCGGAGATGACGGCCGTCGCCGCCGCGGCCGGGGCGGTGCTCGGCTTGGCGGCGCACGACGTGGCGATCCAAGCGCTCATAGACGGGCGGCCGCTGAGGCCCCTAGTGGGCGTCTGCCCCGGATGCGGGCGGGAACGCGGATGGCGGAGGGTCAGGTGCCCCGGATGCGGGCGAGGCCTCCGACGAGAGCCGGGCGTCGCCCTCCTGTCGGCCGCAGCCGCGGCCGGCTTCGCCAACACGGTCGGCGCGTCGTGGCTCCTCGTCCCCTACCTGTGCTTCCTAGCGCTGTCGGCCGCGCTCCTGGTCACCGATTTGGAGGCGCGCCGCATCGTCGACCGGCTGAACGCCAGGGGCACGCTCTGGGCGGCGGCCCTGCTCGCCGCGGCGGCTCTCGCGTCCGGCGAGCAGGCAGCGTTCTGGCGGGCCGGCGGAGGCGCCGTCGCGTACTTCGCCGCCGCCGCCGCGGTGTGGGCCGCCGTCCGAGGGCGGGGCTTCGGGGCCGGGGACGTGAAGCTCACAGCGCAACTGGGTCTGTTCACGGCGTTCGTGTCGTGGCAGACGTTGGCGTGGGCGTTGCTCGCGACGGCCCTGATCGGCGGGGTCGTCGCCGTGGCGCTGATCGCGGCGGGGGTCGCCAAGATGAGCGACGAGGCGCCGTACGGCCCGTCGATGATCCTGGGCGCGTGGCTGGCCATCAGCTTCGCCGAGCTCCCGATCGCATGACGACTGAGACTACGGCCGAGCCATCGCCCCACGGGGCGGATGTCCACCAAAACGGCCGCGGAGAGACCATATAGAGAGTGTGAGGCGAATGACCGACACGCGAGCGGGCAGATGACGGCGGAGCCGGCCGCCGGCGGCGAGCAGCTCCAGTTGCTGTCCCGATCGGACCGGCTGCGCCGCCGGCGGCTGGAGATGCTGCCGGTCGGCGACGGGGTGTTCACCGACACCCAGGGCCGCGGCTGGGGCGCCAAGTCGTCGACGCCGCCCGCCGAGCTGCGGGACCTGCTCTCGTCGATCGCCGGGTCGGGAGTGCTCCAACCGATCCTGTGCGAGGAGCTCGGCGGCAGCTATCAGGTCGTGTCCGGGCACCGGCGCCTAGCGGCGTGCAGATGGGGCTCGGTCAACGTGACTCCCAACGCGAACTTCGCCGAGATCCCCGCCGTCGTCGTCCCCGGCCCCTTGACCGAGGAGGAGCGGCGCGCCTTCCAGTTGATCGAGAACCTGGGGCGAATGGACCTTCAACCCGGCGAGCTGGCCGCCGCGTTGCTGTACGAGCGCGCCGCCGTGCTCGCCGAGGCCCTCGCCGAGGCCGGGGCGGCCGCCCCCAGCGACATCAGAGGTCTCGACGACCCTGTCGCCCGTTGGGACCGGCTCGACGCCTTCCGCGTCAAAGCCGGGCTTCACAACGTCGGGGCCCCCTGGACGGCGGTGCTGCAACGGCTGGGCATGGAGATCTCCCCGGAGCGGTGCCGCCAGCTACACCGGGCGTTCCGGTCGATGCCGCCGGGCATCGCCGCCGAGATGGACGCCGCCGAGATCGCCCTCACCACCCGAAGCGAATGGCTCCGACTCCATAAAGGCCGCGCCGAGGCCGCGGAGGAGATCTGGGCGGCGGTGAAGGAACGGGACCCGACGCTGCTCCGGCGAGCCGTGCAAGAAGCCGAGGGGCGGCCGACGGCCGGGGCCGGCGAGGTCGTGACGGCCGCCGCCGAGTTCCGCGAAGCCGCCAACCAAGCCCGAGGCCTCGCCCAACGGCGCCCCGACGCCATCGGCGCCCTGATCGACGCCGCCAGACGGCCGCCGCCAGACGGCTTGGTCGCCGACGCCGAACGCCTCTTGAGCGGCCTCCTCGCCCGGCTCCGGGGCGGCGCCCGTCTGGACGACCGCTCCGCAGCCGCTCTCCGCCGACTCGTCGACGAGCTCCGCGGCCACTTGACGGGCGGGGCGCCGTGACGGCCGCCGCCGACCTCGCCGCGGTCGCCGTCACGGCGCCCGCCTCGGGATGCGACTGCTCGGCGTGCCCGTTCGCCGCCCCGAACCCGGCGGCGGCCGAGCCGGTCTGCTCCGGGTGCAACACGGACTGCGCCTACTGCGCGTGCGCCCAATGCCCCATCCGCTGCGGCTCCCGCGTCGACATCGCGGACTGGATGGCCGACGTCGGCGGCACCCTCCGATTCTCCGACATCGACTTCGACGACCTGGCTCTCCCGGCCGGGCTGCCCAAGTTCATCCCGCAAGTGGACACAGCCGACCTCCGCGAGCTCGACGCGGGGCTCCGCTGGCCCGCCTACGCCATGCGGCTTCGCGGCGTCTTCTCCCCGATCACCCACACCATCGCCCCCGGCTTCGCCGGGTCCGCGGCCCGGGAGGCGCTCGGGCTGGCCGACGGGCAACTGGCGGTGCTCGCCGCCTACGGAGAGGACCCCTTGGTCGAGGCGTTCTGGGCGAACCGGCTCGGCCTCACCGACCAGCTCGCCGCCCAGCGGTGGGACCTGGTGCTCGCCCCCAACTTCTCCATGTACGGGAACTTCCCCCGCGCCGAGCACCTGATCAACTTCCGCCGGAACCTCCTCATCGCCCGGGACATGATCGACGCCGGCGTGCCCGCCGTCCCCAACCTCTACTGGTACCGGGTCGAGGACCTGAGACGATACGAGGAGCTGTGGTCGCAGGTGACGGCCCCGGCGGCGGTCGCCGTCAACCTCCAGACCTTCCGCGGCGGCCGGGAATGGGACACCATGGCCGTGCCGGGCCTCGCGTACCTGGCCGGAGGCCTCCCGGCCGATACCGAGCTCATCGTCACCGGCACCAGCCGCCCGAGCCGCATCCGCCAACTCAAGAGGCTGTTCCCACGGCTGACGCTCGTCGCCCAGAACCCGACCATCTACGCCCGCAAGCACGCCGTGATGACGGCTGCGGGCCGACGGGACCGGCCCGACGCGACGGTGGGGGAGTGCTTCGCCGAGAACGTCCGCTTCTACGACGAGGCGATGACGTGAACCTCTATTGGCTCGTCGAGCTCAACGGCGAGGGCGCCCGCCGGGCGCTGGCCGTGGTCGGCGAGGCCGACGGCCGCCGCGCCTGCCGGGCGCTGGGCCCTGCCGGCCGTCGCTGCGGCGAGGCGGAGGGCCTGCCCGTCGACGTCGACGTGGTCGTGGAATGGGCCCGGAGACGGGTCGGGCTCGTGCCGGTGGCGTCGCCGCCCCTCACCGACAACCTCGCCGAGGCCGTCGACCGGCTGGCGCTACGAGTAGCGGCAGCGATGAGAGGGGCCCGCTGAGATGGGCGCGGGCGGCAGGAGACGCCACGAGGCGATCCGCCTCTCCACCGCCGCGGCCGCCGCGGGCGGAGGCGAAGGCGACTACGAGGAGACGGGCAGCGGCGGCGTCGGCGCAATGACCGAAGTCGACCTGAGCTTCGACGAGCGGCGCGACTACGGGGCCGGGCCGGCCGAGCTGACGATGCCCCCCGTCGAGAGCATCCAAGAGGCCCTGACCGGCGACGCTCAGGGCGCCGTGGACATCCGCTACCGCGGCGGGCCGGGCGAGCCGACCGTCGACGGGGATGTCCGGGTCGGGCGGTGGCGCGGCTTCTACACCGTCGGGCCCGACGAGCTGAGCTGCACATGCGGAGGCGCCGACTGCGAGCACAGGCGCCGGGCGCGCGTCGCCCTCGCCGAGGCCGTCGGCGCACTCGAGGCCGCCGCCCCGCCGCCGGTCTGGGAGCGCAGCGTGGTCCGCGCCCAGCGGCGCCTCGCAGCCGACCACGCCGCCGCGGCCGGGCGGTCGGGGGCGCCCGCCGACGGGCCGGGGTGGGCCGACGACCCCGGCCCCTTCCAGGCCGCCTACAGCCGGGCGAGGGAGCGGATAGCCGCCGGGGAGGACCCCGTCCCCTACATGCGGGAGGGCGCCACCGGAGGCCTCGGCGACCGAGGCGGCGGCCGGGCGTTCGGGGTCGAGATCGAGTTCGACCTCCCGGCCGACTGGGGCCGGCGGAGGCGAGAGGGCGCCCTGGAAGCCATCGGGCGGGATCTCCACGCCGCGGGCCTCGCCGCCACAAGCGACATGCTCGAGTACCACGCCGGCCGCCGCGGCGGCTACCGGCAGTGGAGCTTCGAGCGGGACTCCAGCGTCGCCGGGGAGGTCGTCTCCCCCAAGATGCACGACGAGCCCGCGACCTGGGACCAGCTTGAGGCGGTCTGCGACATCGTCCGCCGCCACGGCGGCCTAGCGTCCCGCTCCGCCGGATCCCATGTGACGGTCTCGACGGCCGACTACGGCCCCGTCATAGCGAACCACGAGAGCCTCATCCGCGGCGTCCGGGAACACGAGGATCTGCTGTACCGGCTCGGGCAGAACACCGAGCGGCGGCGACACCGCCGCAGCCTCGCGGCCAAGCCGCAGTGGGCTCCGCCGGCGGAGGGCTACGCGTCGCTCCCCGCCCTACGCCGAGGCAACACCCGGAACTTCACCGTCAACATGGCCCACGTCCACGGCCGCGCCGACGACCGAGTCGAGTACCGGCTCTGGGACGCCACGTTGCGGCCCTCCGTCATCCAAGCCCAGATCAACCTCTCCCTGGGCATGACCGCCGCAGCCGCAGCCGACTATCGGTGGGGGCCCGCCGTCCCCATCGGCGACCATTACGCCCGCAACCGAGAGCGGCTCCAAGGCCGCCCCGGCGCGGGCCTGACCGGCGACCGCTGGCTCGCCGACACCAGCCAGATCCGACGGCTCGCCGACCGGCTGTTCCGGCGAAGCGCCAACCGCGAGCAGATCGCCGCCCTGTACGCCGCGACGCGATGGGAGCGGCCATGACACCAAGCAAGGCCTTGACAAACGCCGCCGTGGTGTGTAAGCTCAGACAAGCGGCGATGGAAGGAGACGCATGACCATCGACACGACTCGCGGCGATCAGCTACCGGTCGCCGTCTACGGCACCCTCCGGGTCGGCTACAGCGGCTACCAGCTCCTCGCCGGCCGCATCGACGCCGCCGCCGCCGGCGTCGTCAACGGGCACGAGCTCGTCGTCGACGGCCTGCCCTTCGCCCGGCCAGCGGCCGCCGGGAAGCTCGTCGTCGAAGTCATGTGGCCCCTACCGCACATCTACGACAGCGTCCTGGCGGACCTCGACCATCACGAGGGCTACCGGGCCGGCCGAGAGGACGACTCGCTCTACGCCCGCGTCCCCGTGACCGCCCGCACCGCGGCGGGCGAGGTCGAAGCCTGGCTGTACGAAGCCGGGCGGCTCATCCGCAGCCGGCTCAGCCGGCGCGCCGCCGTCCCCTCCGGCGACTACGCCGCCGTGCGCCGCGGCGACTGGGAGACGGTCGCATGATCGTCGTCGCCTCCCGCCCCGACGCCGCGCCGCAGCCGCCGAGCGGCGAGAGCGGCGAGCCCTACAGGTACGAGCTCACCTACCGCGGCGGGTACCGACGGGCCTACGCCGACACCCTCGCAGAGCTGTGCGGCGCGCTCATAGACGGCTACGACCCGGCTGCAATCGCCGGGCGGCTCGAGGCCGAAGGCGCCGGGCGCGACCAGGTCGACGAGCTCGTCGAAGTCGAGCTGGGCGCGCTGCGCATCAGGCACGCCGTCAACGCCCAAGTAGAGATCCAAGCCCAACTCAACAGCCGCTGGCCCGTCGACGACCTCGGCGAGCCGCAGAGGCGGGTGCTGCGGGGAGACCGGACGACTCAACCGGCAGTCACCAGATGGGAGGAGCCTGTGCCGCTGGTCCTGTCCACCCACGGCTACCAACCCGACACCGACCAACCCCGGCCCGACGGCAACGTCATCTGGCTCGACCCTCGACACGAAGCCGCTCTCCTCGCGTCGCTCCACGACGCCGGAGCCGTCCGGCTCGCCGAACGAGTCAGGCCTAAACGAGAGGAGGCCTCCCCCGAGATCGTCACATGAGCCCCCAACGCAAGAGGGACGGCCCCGGCGCGAACCAAGACCGTCCCCCAAACACCGAGACATCCCTCAACGAAAGGACACCCAAGCGCTATGCCATCTCAATCTACACGCTTCAGTCGCGTCCTGGCCCGCTGGCGGCCCCGGCGGCCCGGCTGGGCAACGGTCCGCGTCACCCCCACCCACCGGATCGACTACGACCCGACCGTGTACGCCGGGCCGGTCTTCCCCGGCCCGGAGCATTACAGGGACGACCCGCAATGGGACTTCATCGACGACGACAGGGTCGGGCCCGTGGCCCTGCTCCGACGGGACCCATGAGACCCGTCGCCTCACAAGCGTCCGACGCGTTTCGGGGAAGTGACGCTGTCGGAACCGGCCGGAGGGGAGCCCGCCCCGCGGGCTCCCCTCAGCGGGACACGCCGCCGGCCGACAACACTCCGGCGGCGGCGGGGGAGCCGCGGGCGGGAGGCGAGGCCGTGACCGCCCGGTTCATAGTCGGCGACGCCTTCGAGGCCATGGCCGCCATGCCGGACCGGTCGGTCGACTTGATCCTCACGTCGCCGCCGTTCCTGCAACTCCGCAGCTATCTCCCCGACGGCCATCGAGACAAAGCCCGGGAGATCGGATCGGAGGCTGCTCCCGCCGACTTCATCGACGTCCTCTTGAAGTGGACCGCCGAGTGCCGTCGGGTGTTGACGCCGTTAGGCTCGCTTGCTGTTGAGTTGGGCGACCCGTACTCGGGTTCCAGCGGCTCCGGCGGGGACTACTCTCCCGGCGGGCTACGCGACGGGCAGCCTACCGTGCGGCCGCGGCACGGCGACGGGTGGCCGATGGGCAAGTCGCTGGCGATGGTCCCCGAAGCGTACCGTCTTGGCTTGGCGTACGGGTTCAACCCGCTCAACGGCGCCCCGTCGCCCGCGGGGCGGTTTCGGATCAGGAACGTGCTCCGATGGTGCCGCCCGAACCCGTCCATCGGGGAGGACACCGACAAGTACCGCCCGGCGACCACCGATATCATGGTGGCGTGCACGGCGAGGGACCGGTGGTGGGACTTGCACGACGTGAGGACACAGGAGACGGCGGGGGGGCCGCAGCAGGCCAAGTTGATGGAGGAGGCGGGCGATCCGAATGTGTTGGCGGCGCCGCCGTTGGATTGGTGGATGATCCCCACCGCCAGGTACTCGGGAGCGCATTACGCGGTGTGGCCGTCGCAGCTATGTTCGTTGTTGATCCGGTCGATGTGCCCGCGGGCCGTCTGCCGGGAGTGCGGTGAGCCGCGTCGACGCATCCTCAGCGACCCTAAGTATCGTGACAACAGACGCCGTGAACCGGTGCATGGGTTAGTGTATCCAAACCCGAAGGTGAGAGCCGCGAAAGACCCGTACGCGAAGACGGTTCAAGAGTCGTTGGGGTGGACCGACTGCGGTCACGACGACTACCGGCCCGGAGTCGTCCTGGACCCCTTCGCCGGGACCGGCACCACCTTGGCGGCGGCCCAAGGCCACGGCAGAGACGCCATCGGCATCGACTTGGACGAACGCAACATCGAGTTCGCCGAACGGCGGGTAGGGACCATGTTCCTCACCGTCGAACGGCATAACCAGAGAAAGGAAACGGTATGACACTCGATAATCAAGCGACGACGGTAGTACTTGAGGCGATAGCCCCAAGTTCGTTGCTGCCGCCGTTCTTCCCCTACTACGATGATGTGGATGCTGCCGCGCCCGTCCGAGTTGTGACGTTGTCAGAAGAAAGGTTCGAGAGTATGGGGCGACCGCCGTGGATACGAGTCACCGTCGAGCCGTCCACGAGGCCGCCGCGGCCCGCCCAAAAGGAACGAGAAGCGCCGACGGCTCACCGAGAGGAGACGGCATGAGCGACAAGACCGGCATCGAATGGGCCGACGCGACGTGGAACCCCGTCATCGGCTGCACGAAAGTGTCGCCCGGGTGCGACAACTGCTACGCCGTCGGGTCCACCGCACGGGTAGCCGGCACGGCAGAAGCCTATGAAGGGCTGACCGCCGGCGGGCAGTGGACGAACATCGTCCGCTGTCTCCCCGACCGACTGGACAAGCCGCGGCGCTGGCGAGATCCCCGCCGGATCTTCGTCGACTCGCTGTCCGACCTGTTCCACCACGACGTCCCCCACGAGTTCATCCGCGAGGTCCTCGCGGTCATGGCAAGCGTCAACCGCCACACATACCAAGTGTTAACGAAGCGGGCGAGCTCGATGCGGGCGGCGCTGCTGAGATTGCCGCCGGACGTGTACTGCGACGCTCTCGGCGACTGGGTCCACACCGACTTGTCTCACGTCTGGTTCGGCGTGTCGATCGAGGCCGACGGCTTCGCCCGACGGGCCGACACGCTCAGAGCGACTCCCGCGACGACCAAGTTCCTCTCCCTGGAGCCGCTGCTTGGGCCGCTACCGTCCCTCGACCTCGCAGGGATCGACTGGGTGATCGTCGGCGGCGAGACCGGGCCGAGGGCCCGGCCCATGCACCCGGCGTGGGCGCGGCTCATCCGCGACCGATGCCGCGATCACGGTATCCCGTTCTTCCTCAAGCAGCGGGGAGAGTGGGTTGAGGCCGACGGCACGATGAGAGAGCCGAAAGCCGTGGTGCCCGCCGGGTTGCCCGGCGAGCCGGATGCGGTGATGCGGCGAGTCGGGCGGCGAGCCGCCGGCCGGGTTCTAGACGGCCGCGGCCACAACGAGTACCCCGCGGCGGCGCTCGACAAGCCGGGGACTTCGATCGGGACGACGACCACAACCACCAAAGAGAGGCAACTCACCATATATGGCTGATCTAAGCGTAACGCCCTACGACTAATGCGTACACCTCCTCGACAAGGCCGACCTGACCAGCTTGAGTATACCCGCATCGGCAGCCCAGTGTTCGAGAAGTTCGACGAGAATGGCGACCTAGTGGAAGCCAGGTATCGGTTGCATGACGAGGTTTACGACGAAGCCGAGTACTGGGAGAAGGTGAGAGCCGACTACCCCGAAGCCTACGCCGAAGCCGTCGCAGCGGGCACGGTTCCCCGGCAGGAGGAAGAATGACACGCCCCACCCCCATCAACCTACTATGGAGACCGGCATTGCACACCGTCGGCTACCAAGGCCGCGAACTCCCCGATCTCATCACGCTACTTGTAGACGGCAACGTGACACGAGTGTACGACGTGAGACTCAACAACACGTCACGCCGACCGGAGTTCCGAGGTCCCAACCTAGACCACGCCCTCAACCTAGCCGGGATCGAATACCAGCATCTCCCCGAGTTGGGCAACCCGAAAGACAACCGCGATGGTTTACGCCGCCGCGACACGACCGCCAAAGAAACCTACGAGACGATACTCGACGCGCCCCCAGCGACACGGGCGTTAACCACCATAGCGGAGGCCGTCACAAGATGCTCCGGGTTCGCCGGGGGCGGCGAGTGGATCGGCAAAGACACCATTGCCCTACTATGCTACGAGGCGACATGGTACGAATGCCACAGGGCGCTAATCGGCCAAAAGATAGAAGACGGTACCACTACCGGCATCCACGGCATTGAAGTGACCCACATATGAAGAACAAACGCTACGACTATGATCAAGACGTTAGACTACAGGCGAGCCAACGACCCGACGATCAGCGAGCTATGCCACCTACTGGAAACTCAGCTAGCCGCCCAAGGCGGGACTCGCTCGTCTGGCGGTCGCTGTGGCATTGGGACCTCTGGGCGGCGGCGGCAGCCGGCGCGGCCACCGGCATCTACTGGGCCATGTCCGGCCGCGAGCCGGGATGGGGCTGGTTCGGGCCGGTCGTTGCCCTGTCGGTCGCCGCGGCCGTCCTCGCTTGGCAGCAGTGCAGCTCCCTACGCTCCCTCCTGCAAGAATCGTACTACGGCGAGTTGGTCCGTATCGCCGACCGGGCCGAGACGGCGGTCAAGCTGCCGTACTACGCGACCTTCGTCGTCGCCCTTGGCTCCGCCTTCTGGTCCGCCGGGACGCCAACCGCGACCAAGATCCTGGACAGCAAGTGGGCGGAAGCGCCCCTTCTCGGCGTCGGCGGCTTCCTTTTCGCTTGGTCCTGGCTCGGGATGGTGACCCTTATGACCCACTCGTGGCGCCACGACAAGATGAGGGCCGAGTTGGATGCCATACGCGAGGCGACGGCCGTCGCCGAGCGTCGACACAAGGCCAAGCGGCAACAGGCCCGGGCCGCTGAGACGACGGAAGATGACGCAAAGGGCACATGACGTGAGAGCTTTGATGATGGCGACCGGTCGGTTGGCGTACGAGGGGACGGCGAAGTGGTGGGATGACGTCGGGCTGGGCGGGGCGAACGGGCCGGGGGAGCGGCATCGCTGCTCCGGCGCCGACATGCAGTCGATACGGGCGACGGTCGCCGCCGCGGAACGGGGCCGGAGGCGGGACCCATGAAGGGCCAAGAATGCGGGTAGGGTCTCTTTTTGCCGGGGTCGGGGGTTTCGACCTCGCCGCGGAACGCGTCGGGATGACCGTCGCCTGGCAATCCGAGAACGACCCCTACGCGTCTCGTGTCCTCAACCACCACTGGCCCGACGCGAACCTAGAGGACGCCCGCGCCGTCAAGGTGCCGGGCGCCGTCGACGTGCTCGCCGGGGGGTTCCCATGCCAGGACTACTCGCAGGCGGGCCGCCGCGGCTTGGCCGGCGACCGCGGCGGCCTCTGGTGGGAGATGACCCGGCTCGTGGACGCTCTCCGGCCCGCCTGGGTTGTGGGGGAGAACGTCCCTGGGCTCATCTCATCAAGAGGCGGGGCGGACTTCGCGACGATCCTGGATTCTCTCACCGAACGCGGGTACGGCGTCGCCTGGTGACCGTCGCCGTGTTGGAGGACCTCACCTGAGGGCGGCGGGCCGCGCCGCACGCCGGTCAGGGACCCGGGTCACTCGTCGCCCCGCTCCGCGGTCACGGCGACGTACCTCAGGTTGGGCCCGGCGGTCATCTCGGCCCAGACCACGAGACGTAGCCGCGCCGAGTACTTCGGCTCGCATGTGGTGAGGGTCAGCCAACCCCCGGGCCGGGGGTCGGTCACCCACAAGGCGTTGGGCTCGACGATCTTGATCTCCCTGACCGTGTAGGTGTGGGCGCCGGCCGCCGACTCGACCTCAACGGCGTCGCCCTCCTCGAGGAGGTCGAGGTCGTGGAACGGGCGGCCGTGCATGGTCCGATGGCCGGAGAGCACCGAGTTGCCCGGCTGGCCGGGCAGCGGTGTTCCGCTCATGTGCCCCGGCCCTTTCGTGAGCACGTCCATGTCGGTCCCCGCGAACAACACCCGGTCGATCCCGATCTTGGGGATCCTGATGAAGGCGAACGCCGCCCCGGCCTCGGGCTCGGGCTCGGGGTGCCACTTCACGGGGCCGCCGTCGGCGACGGCGCCTTCGATCGTCTCGGGCTCGGGGAGGTCGCGCCGGGCCTCGGCGAGGGCCGTCTCGAGGTCGCTCCTCGCCTCCTCCTGCACTCCGGCGTTGACCAGGTCGGTGCCGTAGATCTGCCAACCGAGGTAGCCGAACACGAAGACACCGCTCCATATCAGCGTCCAGGCGAGGATCTGGACCTTGCGGGTCATGTGCGCCCTGTCACAACCCGGCCCACTCCGGGCCTCGCTTCTCCAAGAACGCCTTGACCCCCTCCGACGAGTCGTCGGTCAGGGCGATTTCGGTGAGACCGCCCTGGAGCCGGTCCAACGCCGTGTCGAGGGCGGCGTCGGCCATCCCGTGGAAGGAGTCCTTGCCCAACATCAGGGTCGCCGGGCTGAGGGCGAGGAAGGCGCCGACGGTCTCGTCGACCGCCGCGTCGAGGTCTTCCCTGGCGACCACGCGGCTCGCGGCGCCGAGGCGCTGCGCCTCTCGCGGGTCGATGACCCGGCCGGTGGGCATCAGCTCCAGCGCCGCCTTGCGGGGCATCACCCGAGCCAGGATCGCCGAGATCATCATCGGCCACAGGCCCGCCTTCTGACATTCTAACTAATAGAAAGGAGTTAGAATGAAAAAACTTAGGGTCGTCGAGCTGTTAATCTCGATCGCAGCGTCGGCAGTGGTCATCTTGTGTCGTCTGCTTGAGTGCTGACTTGGCGATCACGCACCAGGCGTGTTCTCCAGCCGTGTTGGGCCTCCGTCAGGTCGAAGGCGCGAGGAGCGGGGAGAAAAAACACAAATAGCCGAGCCGCGGCCCTGATGCGAGGGCCTCCATAGCCTATCGCCGACATCCGTCGTCAACGGGTCAGTCACGAGTGAGCGGCTCCATCTCTCTGACGGGTTGGTCGACGAACCAATCGAAGTCGTTTCTCTGTCGCGTGCGGACTTGGCGAGCGACGACTTTGGCGTCGCGGCCCGGTGGGCGGCGGCCCAGCAAGGGAACGAGTATGTCCACGCTAGGGGCGACATGCACAGAGAAGAAATTGCCGTCGGCGTGGGAGGCGGGGCCGGCGGCGACGGTGACCTCGGTCGGGTCGGCGGAGGCGAGATGCACTCGGTCGGCCTTGATGCCCGACTTGCTGAAGGCCCCGGCGACCGTCATCGGCAACGGCAGCTTCCGGGTCGCCGCTACTAGGTGGCCCTTCACATCCACGTCCCCGACGGCGCGAAGGTCGACTTCGACTCGCTCGCCGTCGGGTCTCCACCGAGGCCGCCAGCGGCCGGGGAGGGTCTTGCCGATCAACACCAGCGTTGAGAGCGGGCTGTACTCCTCCCGGGAGTGGACAACCATGACCAGCTTACGGGTGTAGCTGTACCTGCCCGGGAGCCTGCCCGCAAGGGCGGCCAGATCGGCGCCGACGAGCTCCTCCTCCAACGGGTGCAGCCGACTGCCCCCCGCGACGCCGGGGCCTAGGCTCATCTCCTGCCTCCGGGGCGGAGGGTCCTCACGGTGCCCCCTTGTGGCCTTTGGGCGCATCGCGGGCAGCCGTCCGACGGCACGTCGCATGCCCTCGCTCGGCAGCTCGGCCGCGGCCGGGCTTGTCGCATCTTGCCCCGACCACCACCGTGCCGTCGGCGGCGACGTCGCGCGGCGTCAGGGCCCGGACCGGGCCGTCGGCTTGCCTCGCGGTTTGGCTATCTCCCTTGCTCCTCGCGTCTTCGGCGGTTGGGGCTGTCGCCATTGTGTTGCTCCTCTCCGTGAGGTGACTACGCCTAAAACATAGCATGTGGCGCGGCGCCTGTCAACCACCTTTTTTGCGGCAACCTCGCTCGGGAGCGGCCGCGGCGGCGGGACTCATTAGCCGCAAGGCCGGGGCTAATGCCTGGGAGGGGCGACCCACAGCCTCGCCGTGGCGGGCCACGCCGACTTTGGGCAGTCGCACTCCACGAGGTAGCCGATAGCGTCCTGGTACCGCGCCTCGGCCGTCGCCGCGCACCAGTCGGTGTGTTGCCCTCCCCCCGCCGCTGTCGCCCGGGTCACGATGTGCGAGAAGTCCTGCCAGGCGGCCAAGTTGACCGCGGCCCGGCGCATCAGTCGCTTATGTCCCTTGGACCGGGCATGTAGGTACAGCCGCACGGCGGCCCAGCGGGAGCGGCGGGCGGCTCTCGCCCGGCGCATGCCCCGCCTGTCGCCCTCTGATCGAACGTGTGAGCCTTGTCGCATAACATCCCCGTTTGGCGCCTCATATCATACCGCAAGCCGGGGGGTCGGCCAATGGGGCGGGCGACCCGGTCGATCGGCCCGCGCCCCGCGCCGGGCCCGCCCGGCGGGCCAGCGAGGGCACCCGCCGGGCGCGCCGCGCCCAACACGCGATAAAGAGGCGTATCGCGTGTTGGGCGACGGCGCGGGGGCGCCTCGAGGCTCTTGACGCGACCTAGGCGAGGAGCGGGCGAGGCCGGGGCCCGAAGGGGGCCGCCCGCCGATCAGGGGCCGAGTCGGCGACGGGCTCGCCCAGGCCTTAAGCCGGAAGAAGGCGGCGGCCGCGGCCGCGAGGACGGCCGGCGGGGCGACGACCCAACGGAGGGCAAAGGGCCATGTGCACTCCCGCATCGCCTCGGCGAGGAGGTCGCCCGGCCCCGACGGCGGGTCGTCTAAGGCGCTCAACAAGAAAAACGGTCGCCCCTCTCGTCGGCTCTGCGCGCCGGGCGCGGGATGAGCCCCCCGCCTGCGTCTCGGTCATGGCGATGCTGGCCGTCCTCAGGCGGCGGGGAGGGGCCGGGCGGCGAGGTCGACGGCCGGCCCCGCAAGCGACCCGCTTGAGGGGCGCCGACCCCTCCTCTCGTCCTCGCCGCGGGCCGCGGCCTCTATCGTGACGGGCCGTGAGCGCCCACCCGACATCGCATGCGGCCCCGGCGCCGGCCCTCGGCGGGCAGCGGCCCGCCGAGGTCGAGGCCGAGATCGCCGCCCGGCCCCGACGGCGGGTCGTCTAAGGCGCTCAACAAGAAAAACGGTCGCCCCTCTCGTCGGCTCTGCGCGCCGGGCGCGGGATGAGCCCCCCGCCTGCGTCTCGGTCATGGCGATGCTGGCCGTCCTCAGGCGGCGGGGAGGGGCCGGGCGGCGAGGTCGACGGCCGGCCCCGCAAGCGACCCGCTTGAGGGGCGCCGACCCCTCCTCTCGTCCTCGCCGCGGGCCGCGGCCTCTATCGTGACGGGCCGTGAGCGCCCACCCGACATCGCATGCGGCCCCGGCGCCGGCCCTCGGCGGGCAGCGGCCCGCCGAGGTCGAGGCCGAGATCGCCGAGCTCGCCGTCGCCGGGAAGGATCTCCGAGCCCGCCGCCACGCCGACCTGACCCGCAAGGCCTACCTCTCCGACTTCGCGCACTTCGCCGCCTGGTGCAGGCGGCGGCTGATCGTCCCGCTGCCCGCCGAGCCGGCGGCGGTGTGGCTCTACCTGACCGCCCTCGCCGAAGCCTCCGGCGGCGGGTACAAGGTCGCCACGTTGGAGCGGCGGCTCTCCGCTATCAAGTGGGTCCACGAGGCCGGCGCCCGGCCGTCGCCCACCGCCCACACCGAGATCCGAGAGCTCATGGCCGGCATCCGCCGCAAGCACGGCGCCAGGCCCTCAAAAGTCGACCCGCTCTCCACCGGCCAGCTCGCCGCGATCGTCGCCGGCCTCGACCTCGGCGGGCTCGCCGGGCTCCGGGACCGGGCCCTGCTGCTCCTCGGCTACGCCGGGGCGTTCCGCCGGTCCGAGCTCGTCGGCCTCGAACGCGGCCACCTCACCCGCGTCGCCGACGGGTACTTGGCCCGCCTCGTCCGCGGCAAGGACGACCAGGAGGGGCTAGGCCGGGACGTCGGCGTGCCCGCCTTCCCCGGCTCGCCGCTGTGCCCGGTGGCCGCGGTCGACGCCTGGCTCGCCGCGGCGGGCATCTCGGAGGGGCCCGTCTTCCGGCGGGTCACCCGCTATCAGACCGTCGGCGGCAAGGCCCTGTCCGGGGCGGCGGTCGCCCTCATCGTCAAGCGAGCCGCGGTCGCGGCGGGGATTCCCGCCGACAAGCTCGCCGGGCACTCGCTGCGCGCCGGGCACGCCACCACCGCCGCACAGAACGGGGCGCCGGACCGCACCATCATGCGCCAGACCGGCCATAAGCGGGTCGAGACCCTCGACGGGTACGTCCGGCCCGCCACGGTGTTCAAGGACAACTCCGCCGCCTACCTCGGCCTCGGCCCGGGGAGGCCTAGCGGCGCGCTGCGGCCGGCGGACGAGACAGAGGCGCTCCGCTAGGCGCCGCAGAACACGGCCGCGGCGGCGCCGAGCAGGCCCCAAGGCACGCCTAGGCCTCCTCGTCGCGCCGGGAGGCGATCGCCATGAGGGCCGCTCCGGCGGCGAGCATGATCGCCGCGGCCGCGCCGACCGCCTTGCTCATGCGGCCCCGGCGCCGGCCCTCGGCGGGCAGCGGCCCGCCGAGCTCGCCGTCGCCGGGAAGGATCTCCGAGCCCGCCGACTTGACGCTCAACGTCGGCTCCCACGAATCCACATGACGGTCGCCCGTCGTCGTCCTCGCGATTGTCGTCATGTCGACTCGCAGCGCGGTCGTCGTTGTGCCGGCCGCCGGCGCCGGGATCGTTGCCCCGGTCGCGTCAACGGCCGTCGGCGGCCTATCGGCTTGCCCGTCTACCGGCGGGGCCCGGGGGACTGGCGGATCTGCGGACGTGACCGGCGGCGTTGTCGTCGCCGGCGACGCGGGCTCGTCGGTCGTCGTGCTGGTCGCGGCTGTCGTCGTCGTGGCGACCGGCGAATCGTGGATCTCGGGCGGGTCGCCGCCATCCCGCCCTGCCGTCGCGGGCTCGGCGACGGTCACCGTCACTCCCCGGCCGGCCGGCTCGGCCCAGCCCCGCTCCCAGCCGGCGCCGACGTATGCCGTCATCGCGATTTGGAGGGCGTCGCATGTGCTCGACGCGTCGGCTGTGAACCGGACGACGCGCGCCTTGTCCCTCTCGGCGATCGACTGCTCCCCGCCGTTGGCGACGCTCAGGGTCGGGTCGGTCTTCGCCCACAGGCCGACTTCGACGGCGCATGCCACCGGGTCGTCGTCCGGGCTCGCCCACGCCGCAGTCGCCCCGAACGCGCTTGCCGCCGCGACCAGCGCGGCGACGACGATGCGGGCCGCCCCGCGCTCAACAGTCGTATTCGCCTTTCGGCTGCTATGCGATCCTCCTGCGGGGCGCGGCCGCGGCGGCATGCTACACCTTCTTCCTCGGGCCGCGGCCGCCGGCGGCTGCCAACGCCACGCCGGTCACTATGAGCCCTGCCGCGATGGCCGCTAGCGTGCCTGTGCTCGCCCCGGTCACGGGCAGCCCTTTCCGCATGGTGATCGTCCAACTCGCCCACGTCGAGGTAGGCATGCCTGTCGTGACCTTCGCCGTGTTCTCGACCGGCTTGACGCGCCCGTCTTCGATCACGCCGGAGAAGCTCAGCTCGACCGTCACCCCCGGCTCGATCCGGTCGATGAGCCACACCGCGGCTGTCTCGGTGACCTCGGCGCCGGGCGCCTCCACGGTCGCCCGGTTGATGCCGTCGGGGATCACGTCCACGACCCGCACCCCGAACAACGCCAGGTCGCCCGTGTTGGTCACCGCGATCGTGTACACCGCCCGGGCGCCGGGCTCGGCGACGGCCATCGGGCTGGTCTTGGCGACCGCTACGCCCGGTGAGCCTATGAGCACCGTCTCCGACGGCTCGCCGCACGGGTGGGTGCCGCTGATGTCCGTCGGGGCGCCGTCTTCGTCGAGGATCATCGCCGACGCGATCAACGTGTAGGTGCCCGCCGCGTCGAACGTCAACTCGACGGCGTGATCGCCCGGCCCCCAGGCGTCGATCTCGGCTCGCTTGTCTCGCGGTCGCCCGTCGCAGTCGATCGCCTCGTCCTGGCCGAAGGGCCCGACGCTGCGCACTTCGACCCTCAGCCAGGTCCCGTGGCCGACGCCCTGCACGTTGATCGTCTCGGTCACCGCCGCGCCCACCGGGATCGGGCCCGCCGGCGCTCGCGTCGTCACCACGGGCGACGCTTTCACTGTCTCCGACGCCAGGCCGCACTCGTCTACGGCGTAGCCGCCGTCCTCGGCCCGTCGGACGGTCGTGACGAACGTGTGCCACCCGGCCTCGGCCAACGCGACGTTGAGCAGGTCGTAGGGCTTGTCCTCGGTGACCGGCGACGGGCCGAACCGCCGGAGGGCCGTCTCCGCGGTGCAGTCGCCCGGCCCCGGCGGATACAGGAACGGGCCGTGAAGCTCGGTGCTGATCGTCGCCCCCGACTCGGCCGTCGGCGCCGCCCACTTCACCGCCCGGGTGTCGTTGACCGCTGTCCCCGCGTCGACCTCTCGGGCGCTGACCGTTGTCGTGAGCCGCGGCTGGGCTCGCCATTGGAGGGTCTCGGACGCCTCGCCGCAGTCGTGGTCGCCGGCCTCGCCGTCGAACCGGGCGACTGTCGCTCGCAGCGTGTACCAGAGGACGCCGCCCCGCGGCGTCGGCGCAGGCGTGAACATGACGACGACCGGCCCGTCGCGTGTGACTGCCCGGCGACGGCTATCGACCCGCGTCTCCGCCGTGCAGGCGCCGTCGTCGGGCCTCGACTCGAACGGCCCGTACAAGCCGACCTCGACGTCGGCGCTACCCAACACACCCGTCACGCGGACGGTCTCCGTCGCTGTCTCGCCTTCCACGATGATCCTGTCCCCGTCGCCCGATGTCACGTCGGTCGCCACTCGCACTCGGGGCCTCCACTCGAACGTCTCGGCGGCGGCGCCGCACCCGTCGGTCACGCCGATCCTGTCGACGTCCCTGGTGAAGCTCGTCACCACCGTGTACCAGAGGGATCGGTCTTTCACGTCGGGCGTCGGCGGCCCGAACGTCACGTCGTGGTCTCCGTCCGTCGTGACCCGCCGCGTCGCCGTGTCCACCACGTTCGCCGCCGTGCACGACGCCGCGGTCGGCTTGGCCTCGAACGGGCCATGAAGCCGTGCGACGATCTCGCCGCCCTCCAACACGCCTGTCACCGTCACCGTGTCCGTCACCGGCCGCCCTTCGTGCGCTCCCCGCCAGCCGTCGACTGTCGGCACGACGGTCGTGAGCCTCGGCTTGGGCCGGTACTGGAACGTCTCCTGGGCCTCGCCGTATGCGTGGGTCCCTGCCTTGGCGTCCCACCGGCTCATCACCGCGACGAACGTGTAGTAGCCCAGCCGGTCGATCACTGCCGGGCCGGGCCTGAACACGAACTCGTACACGCCGTCTTTGGTCACGGCTCGGCTCGCCGTGTACGCGGGCCTCGCCGCCGACGACGCGGCCAACGCCCTCGCCCCGCCCGGCGGGCCGGCCAGCATGCCGTACAGGCTCACGTCGATCCTCGCCGAGCCCAAAACGCCGGTGACGGTCACCTTCTCCACTACCGTGTCGCCTTCCAGCGCCCACCGGCCTCGCGTCACCCTGATCGCCCGCCGCACGGCCGGGGTCTCAGCCTCCGTCGCGGTTCGCGGCCGCGGCCTCCACTCGAACGTCTCCGACGCCTCGGCGCATGCGTGGGTGCCGGATTTGCCGTCGTCCCGGCCCAAGGTGGCTTGGAACGTGTACCAGAGCACCCGGTCGACCACGCCGGGGTCGGGCGTGAACGCGAACCGGGCCGACCCGTCCGACGTCACCCGCCTCTGCCGCGACCCGACCAGCTTGGCGGCCGTGCATGACGTCGCTCCCGGCTTCGACTCGAACGGCCCGTAGAGCCGTGCGGTCACCATGCTCCCCATCAGCACGCCGGTGAACCTTGCTTCCTCCGAAACGGCTTGGCCCTCATGCAGCACGGCGGCTCCCTCCGGGGTCGTCGCGGTCGTCTCCACCCTGGGCTTGGGCCTCCACTCGAACGTCTCCGACGCCTCGGCGCATGCGTGGGTGCCGGATTTGCCGTCGTCCCGGCCCAAGGTGGCTTGGAACGTGTACCAGAGCACCCGGTCGACCACGCCGGGGTCGGGCGTGAACGCGAACCGGGCCGACCCGTCCGACGTCACCCGCCTCTGCCGCGACCCGACCAGCTTGGCGGCCGTGCATGACGTCGCTCCCGGCTTCGACTCGAACGGCCCGTAGAGCCGTGCGGTCACCATGCTCCCCATCAGCACGCCGGTGAACCTTGCTTCCTCCGAAACGGCTTGGCCCTCATGCAGCACGGCGGCTCCCTCCGGGGTCGTCGCGGTCGTCTCCACCCTGGGCTTGGGCCTCCACTCGAACGTCTCCGACGCCTCGGCGCATGCGTGGGTGCCGGATTTGCCGTCGTCCCGGCCCAAGGTGGCTTGGAACGTGTACCAGAGCACCCGGTCGACCACGCCGGGGGCGGGAGTGAACGCGAACCGGGCCGACCCGTCCGACGTCACCCGCCTCTGCCGCGACCCGACCAGCCTGGCGGCCGTGCATGACGTCGCGGTCGGCTTCGACTCGAACGGGCCGTACAAGCGGACGGTGAGCCGCCCGCCCATCAACACGCCCTTGTATCTGACTTCCTCCGACACGGCCTGGCCCTCATGCAGCACGGCGGCGCCCTCCGGGGTCGTCGCGGTCGTCTCCACCCTGGGCCGGGGCCTCCACTCGAACGTCTCCGACGCCTCTCCGCATGCGTGGGTCGCTGTCCGCCCGTCGGCGCTCCGCGTCAGGGTCGCCACAAAGGTGAAATACACAACTCTGTCGTCGACGCCCACGGGGGCAGGGGTGAACGTGAAGTCGTAGCGCCCGTCGGCCGTCACTTGCCTCTGCCTTGTCGCCGCCAGCTTGCCGCCTATGCACGACGACCCGGTCGGCCGCGAGTCGAACGGGCCGTACAGTCTCACGGTCAACGTGCCGGCACCGCCCAACAGGCCCGTCGCGGTCACCGCGTCCCTCACGCTCTCCCCCTCATGCACTAAGCCGGCGCCGCCTGTTGTCCACGCCCGCGTCGCTACCCGCGGCGTCGGCCGCCATTGGAACGTCTCCGCGTCGACTCCGCAATCCTCCGCGGCGTCCAAGCCGTTGTCCCCGTCGTAGGTCGCTGTGAACGTGTACCAGACCATCCGGTCCGCGACACCCCCCGGCGACGGGCGGAACGTGAACTCGTAGTCGCCGTCCGCGTCGACCCGCCTCTGTTGCGACGACTCCAACTTGCCGGCGACGCACGAAGCCGTCGTCGGCTCTGCGTCGAACGGGCCGTACAGCCTCGCGGTCAACTGGCCGCCGTCTCCCGACCGGCCGATCGTCACCTTCTCAACGACAGCTTCCCCTTCCTCGGCCACCGTCGAGCCGGTCGCTGTCTTCGCCTCGGTCGCGATCGTCGGGAGCGACGGCCGGACCCTGAACATCTCGTCCGGCTCTCCGCATGGGGTCTGTAGCGTCGCGCCGGCGTACCACCGGTTGAAGTACGCGGTGAACACATACCAGACTTCGTCGGCGGTCGTGTTCTGCGGCGCCGTGACCTCGAACTCATGGTCGCCGTCGGCCGGCTCCGACTTGCGCCACGACCCGACCAACTGCGCGGGGTTGCAGTCCGCCGACGTCGGTTTTGTCGTGTACGGGCCGTACAAGTCCACCACTAGGCTGGCCGGGTCGGGTTCCCCGTCCGTCAACGTCACAGTCTCGGTCACCATGTCACCGCCGTCCACGACCTTCGGTGACACCGACGTGGTAAGCACCGGATCAGGCGGCGGCGGAGGCGGCGGCGGAGGCGGCGGTGAAGGATCCGGCTTCCCGGCCGCCGCCTCGCTTGACGTGCTCAGCGTCTTCGGGTCGCCGAGGATGAGCCGCTGCGACGTCGACTTGCTGTTCGCCGCGAAGCGGGGGTCCTCCGCGATCGTCGCCGAGCCTTCCGGGACCTTCAGGTCGACGCTCAACGTCACACCCGCTTTCTTCGCCATGACGCCTGTCACCGTGAGATACCCGTTCGAGTCGGTGACGCCCGTCAACGGGGACGTCCACCGGATCCCCCCGGCGACGTCCACCGTCGCCTTCACGGTCACCGCGAAGTCTCTCATGCCGCCGCCCGCCCCGTTGCGTAGCCGCACCCGCCATGAGAAGGGCTCGCCCACCTTGCCGGGGGCCTTCACCCACTCCGACGTCAACGTCGGCGCCCCGGGAGCCGCGTTCGCGACCGTCTCGGCGACCATGCGCTTCGCCTCGCTCAAAACCCTGCCTGTGTCATAGCCCGACCAGCCGCCGAACGAAGCCGTCGTCAACGACGCCACGCTGAACGCGCCCGACGGCCAGCGGGTGCCGAGCACGTCGTAGACGGCGAGCATGATCGCCGCGGCCGTCTCCTGGTCCGCTGTCCCGCCGCCCGACGACAAGCCGTCCCCCCACTTCGACACGACGTAACCGGCTCGGGCGAGCTGCATGGCGCTGATGCTCCCCCCGCCGTTCAACGCGCCCCGCGGGATGCTGCTCGACCTCGCCGACACCGACCAGGTCGGCACGTCCGAGGGAGGCGCGAACCCGTGGTCCAGGCACCACGCCAACGTGCCGCCCGAATCGGCCGGCTTCCGCGTCGACTTGTTGAACCCGTACGCCCCCCACCCGTCCGACGACCTCCACCCGGCGACGGCCGCGCCCCGAGCCGCGTAGAGCACTCGCCGTTTCAAAGTTGACCGTGAGGCCTTCGGCTCGACGGTCGACTCGGACACGGGCTCACCCTCAACCTCGACTACGGGTTCAACTTCTTCGGGCGGTAGCGGAGAGGCAGCGGCCGGGACGGGGTTCACGGGCGGCGAAGGGGCGGGCTCGGGCGCGGCGAGCGCTGTGACCGGCTCGGCGGCGTTGCCCGCGGCGGGCTCGCCCTCCCCTGCCGGAGCGGCGAAGGCCGGCGAAGCGAGAGCAGCGAAGGCGGCGGCGAAGGCGGCGGCGAAGGCGGCGAGCAGCACGACGGCGGCGGCGGGTCGGCCGGGAGCGGGGGTTATCTCGCCCACCGGTCGAACGTGTCGGCGAGATGACGGTCGATCGTCGCCTTGGCCGCGTCGGACACCGCCGACGTCCCGCCGACCACGACGACGGGCCGGGGCCGTATCCGCCTCAGCTCAGCGGAGACCACAGCGGGCACGGAGGCCCTCGGGACCAGGAGAAGGTGGCCCCCGGCCGCGGCCGCGGCGGGGCCCGCGGCCAGGGCGTCGGGGTAGTCGTCGCCCGTCGCGATGAACATGGGCTGGTGACCGGAGTCCCCGGCCACTTGGCTCGTCGCCGCCGCGGCCGTCGCGTACCGGTCGGCGCCCACGGCCCAGGCCGACCCGCCCTGGGCCGGGCGGGCCGCCCGGCCGATGCGCCACCGAGTCAAGAACGTGATAACGCCGTCGCCGCCCACCACGACCGGGGCGCCTCCCTGAAGCCGGCTCAGCTCCGCGGCGGTCGCCGGAGGCAGCGACTCCTTCCTCGTCAGCAGGACCGGCCCGCCCCTCTTCGCCGCGGCCGCTCCCGCCGCCAGGGCGTCGGGGTAGTCCTCGCCCGTCGCGACGTAAACCGCGGCGACGCCCGGGGTGAAGAACGCGGCCGACACCGCGGCCGCGGTGTCGTACCGGTCGACCCCCGCCACCCGCCGGACGGACGGCGCGTATCGCCTCAGCTCAGCCTCGACCGCCGCGGAGACCGCCGCTGTCCCGCCGACGACGACGACCCGGCCCGGCTTCAAGCGAGCCAGCTCGGCCGCGGTCGCCGCCGCCAGCTCGCCCCCCGGCGTCAACAGGACCGGGCCTCCCAGCTTCGCCGCGGCCGGGCCCGCGGCCAGGGCGTCGGGGTAGTCCTCGCCCGTCGCGATGAACACCGCGGCCACCCCGGGGTCGAACACCCGCCTCGACACCCGAGCCGCCGTGTCGTACCGGTCCGCCCCCGCCACCCGGGCCGCCTCCCGCGGCGGCGGCGGCCAGGCGGCCCGCAACGCCCCCTCATCCAGGATGCAGGCCCCCGGCCCGGCTTCCACGAAGTCGCCTGAGATGAACCGGCTCGTCCCGCCCGGGTCGACGACCGCGCCCCACCCCATGCCGCAGTGCTCAGGGTGGAATATCCACGCTCGGTGCGGCGGCGACCGGATCAGGTTCTCGAACGCGACGTCACACGACCAGTCGACCAGCAAGACCGACGTCACCGACGCGTCGTGGTGGCCGTCCACGCCGTCGGCGTTCAGCCGGGCTGAGCCCTCGGCGACGGCTTGCGCCTCGGCGGACTCGACGGTGCCGAGGCCCTGCTCGGCCCGCGCCCACGCGGTCAACTGCTTCAACCGAGCCACGCACGCCTCCGCCGTCGCCGGTTCGGCACTTGCTGCGGCGGGTGTGGTCACCGATATCGACGCGGCGACCGCGGTGAGGGCCGCTAATCCAATTCGAGTTATGTGTATAAGCATTAGCGGTAACTACCGTACCCGGCCGCCCCGGGCCGTGTCAACCCCGTCAGGCAGGGGTCTCGGTGTCGCCCCAAGGCTCGCTGTGATGATGCCAGCGGGCCGTCCTCGGGAGGCGCTGGTGCTGTCGGTGTGCTGATGCGGCCAGCCCCGCTCACGGTACTCGAATTGGCCTTACGGCTGCTAATGCGTATCCGGCGCGGGGCTGGTCCGCTGCGGGACTCTACACCGGTGTCTTCCGCCTCGGGCCGGTCGTTGACCCTGCTCTTCCGGGCGGGGCCGGACGTCATGCGGCGGCGCGGCGACCGTCTTGGTCAGGTGACCTCACACCCAGGCGGGAGGCGTCATGGCCGCCGCTAGCCGTCGTCGAGGGTGAGTTGGCCGGTGGGTTGCTTGCCGGGCTGGTAGGCGGCTGCGTCGTTGTCGTCGGTGGTGACGGCGACTTTGCGGGGCGGGCCTGGGTCGGTGGGAGTCGGGCCGCGGAGGATCAGCGCCCCGGCGTGCTGGAGGGAGGGGCCGATGTCTGCTATCTCGATGTCGGCGGTTGGGGCGGTGTCGTCGTCGGCCCGCTCAGCGGCGGTGCGGGGTCGGCCAGACAATATGACTCGGTCGCCGCGGCGGAGGAAGTCGACGACGCTTGCGGCGAGGTCGTCTCGTGCGACCGCAGTGAGCGCGCCGGTGTCTTCCGGCCCGGCGCCGTGGTTGTCGGGGCGGACGCGGATCAGGGCGCAAGCCGGGCCGGGCTCTGGGTCGGCGGTCAGGCGCCCGGCGAGGGTGAGGCTGTTCATGGCATGTCCCGGCCGAGGTTGGCGAACCTGGTGAACTCCGGCTGGAAGGTCATCTCGACCGGGCCCGTGGCCCCCGCCCTGTGTTTGGCGACGATGACCTCGGCGGTGCCCCTCTTGTCTTGGTCCTCGGGGTGGTAGTACTCATGGCGGTAGATGAACATGACGACGTCGGCGTCCTGCTCGATGGACCCCGACTCCC
>Ga0209457_1000063_pt1 | contig 43630 bp, 35 predicted proteins | sample WorMetHEROISLAND_5_FD_187410 | JGI IMG/M metagenome (GOLD analysis project Ga0209457, IMG submission 187410) | Marine gutless worms symbiont microbial communities from Max Planck institute for Marine Microbiology, Germany - Olavius sp. 5 HERON... ... | reverse complement strand
AGGGCCCGCGGCTACGGGACCACCAGGCACCTGATTCTCATCCTCTTATGGCGGGTAAGTTGACCCAGCTGCCGACTTCTCCGTTCGTCGTCCGGTCGGGGCTTCCCATCACGACTTGAGTCAGGTCACTATGACCCGCTACCCACACCAAACGCAAGAGAGCCTCAAAAAAGCCACGCCCAAAGACAAATCCGTTCATCCGCCGTAACTATTCAGAACACCTTGCCAAGCGGCAGGGTACACACGTAACCTAGACCCATGCTGGAATAACCCACTCTAACCCAAATTCTCCGGAAAACCCCGACGACGAGCTTAAGCGGTCGCGTGTAACGGGTCGCGGAGCAAACGGCGCTTATTGAGCAGCTGCGCGAGCGTATCCGGGAGCTGGAAGCGCGCCTAGCAAGGATAGCCACAACTCCAGCCGGCCGCCATCCTCGGACTCACCGTTCAAGAAGCCGCCACCACGCTCGCAACGCCAGCCAAGCGGGCGCAAGCCAAGTGGACAACCGGGCTGACGCGGTGTCACTCGCTCCCTGGTCGATCACCCCGACCAGTGCGTGATCATCCCGTTGACGGGGACCTGCGCCTGCGGACGTTGCGGCACCGGGATCGCAGCTACAGTGCTCGCGGAGCGATGCTAGGTGGTCGAGGTGGTGATCCAGCGTAAGGTACATCGAGTACCGCATTATCGGCGGAACCTGTGTCTGTGGGCGCGCGCAACGCAGCACGTTTCCTGCAGGGATTGAGGCCCCGGTGTAATACGGCCCGAGCGTATTGGCCTTTGCGGTCTACATGACCCAATACCAGTTGTTGCCCTACCAACGCACCGCCGGGGTGCTCAATGAGCTGGCCAGCCTTTGGGATCTCACCGGACACCCTCCAGCGCCGGGAGGCGCCAGTCAACGCGATTCGCCGCGCACTCATTGCCGCGCCAGTGGCCCATGCCGACGAACCCGGCCGGCGCGTGAACGGCAACGTGTACTGGCTACACGTACTCAGCACGACCGGCTTACAGCCTGCTTCCCTCATCCCAAATGTGGTGCGAGGTCCTGGATGCGTTCGGCTTGTTGGCCCCGTTCGCTGGCGTACTCGCGCATGATCACTGGTCAGCCTGCCAGCGCTACCCATATTGGCATGCCTTCTGCAATGCCCATCATCTACGTGAGCTAACCGCGATCGCTGAGAGGTCCCCAAGTCAGCCGTGGGCAACCGATACGATCGCGCTGTTGTGCCAAGCCAATGCCCTGGTCAGCGAGGCCCAGGCAAAGGACCTCAAGGCGTTGTCCACCGGCGACATCGAGCGCTTGCGGATCCGCTACGACACTATCCTCACCGAAGCGGAAGCTGGCCATCCTCCCCGTTCCCGCCGTCCTGGCACCCACGGGCGAATCAAACAATCCCTGGCCTGCAACCTCATTCGGCGACTGCGCGAGCACCGCAACGAGGTCCTGCGCTTCCTCACCGACCGGCGCGTTCCCTTCAACAACAACCAAGCCGAACGCGATCTCCGAATGCCCAAACTCAAGCAGAAAGTCTCCGGTTGTTCCCGCTCCGAAACCGGCGGAGATGCCTTTGCCATCATCCGCTCCTGCCTTTCGACCTGCCGCAAACAGTCCGACGATCTTTTCAACTCGCTCGTCCTGACGTTCCAAGGGCAACCCCCAATGCCCCAATTGGAGTAGCTGAATAGTTACGCCGCGCCTTGAATACGAACGGAAATCCGGACCAATCCGGTACATCATTTTCCGTCAACCGCTTAACAACCTCAGGCCGGTCTCCGGACTTACGAATGAGGAATAGCCTCAGCGGAGCACCTTCGCCATGCATGAAACATGCCGTGGCTTGTTGCCCTACCTTTTCGCCTACCGCTGTGGGGGCAGCATCGATTTTGCTCTTGGGCGCACCGAATTCTTATTTTATCCTCGTACGCGGCCGCGCGCGAGGACACCCGAGATTCGGCATTATTCAAGCGCAACGCTGTTCTTGCCGTCAAGCCGATGTGCGCTGGCAAATGCTCGCGGAGAGTCTGCCGCTGGAAATCACTGCCTTCGGATGGCTGGCCTGGGACGAGCAGATCGCGTTACCGAGCCGACACCTTGGTCTGGTCCAGGGCAGGGAGATCGGCGATCCGAATAGGCGGATCTAGGGTATGGCCGCGGCACTGAGGGGATTCGCCGAAGATGTGTCCAAGCCGATCGAGATCCCGAAACCCGAGCCGCAAGCCCTGCCGAAAGATCTCGATGGCCCGCGTACCACAATCGCGCACGATCGGGCCTTCGCCTTTCTTTATCGCGCCAATCTCGATCTTCTCCGAGCCCTGGGCACAGAGCTTGTCTTCTTCTCCCCATTGGACGAGTATGCCTTGCTGGAGGTGGACGCACTCTACCTCCCCGGCGGCTATCCGGAGCCGTACCTGGACCGGCTTGCGGGAAATCGATCGATCCAGGCAGCTATTCGTGCGCACCATGCCGCCGGAATGCCCATACCGGCGGAGTGCGGCGAGATGCTCTATCTGCTCGAATCGCTCCCAGATACTCGGGGCCGCACCGCCCATATGGTCGGTTTGCTGCCGAGCCGGGCGACCCGAAGCTGATCACCGTCAAGAGCCGTGATCTGGCCGCGGGGGCCGGTGCGATTCTCTATGCCGGATCCTTGGTCTCGGAGGCGACCCTGCATTGGGCACCGGCCGGCTGCAGGATCGCCGATTCCAAAAGACATAACCCTGAGGAGGAGCACAGGAAAGCGAGGGCGCGTAAGCGACGAGCGGAGTGCGACGACCCCCGCGTAGCCGTAGGGCCGAGCGTTTCGTCGGAGTGCGGCGCGCGAGCGCCGGCGGAGACGAAATGCGAGGCCATGCGATACGGCGTCAAGTCATTGCGGGAGTCCTGGCGTCGCGCGGAGTGCGCGCCGGGACGGACGCAGGAGGAATGTAGGCCGCCGAAGGCCATGGCCGTCGCCTGATTTTTTGCACCCGAAATCGGACGGACCCCATTTCGGGTTTCGCAAAAAATGGCGACGCTCCGGGGAGAAGATCGTTTCCTGGCTGACCGAGAAGGCGTGGGTGCACGACCGTATGGTACGTCTACAGACGGGCGATCCGTTCCTCTACAGCGCCCTGATCAAGATGGTTCAGCCTTTGGATGCTGCCGAAATCGAGATCGATGTGGTGCTGGGCGTCTCCTCGGTCATGGCCTCGTCGGCGGCCGTGGAGAACCTTACCCTTCCGAAGATAACCCAAACGGTTATTCTGACCAGGGTCGAAGGACGCACTCCCATGCCGGATGGCGAGAGACTCGATGAACTGGCGCGGTATCATTGCACGCTCTGTCTGTTCCTTTCCATCGGATCGCGGCGTCGGGTCCAACAGGAGCTTGTCGCGGCCGGCTGGCATGAAGAGACGCCGGTTCTCGCTGTTCACAAGGCAAGTTGGCCAAGCGAAGAGAAGATCCTGCGCGGCACACTCGCCGATATCAGGGGAAAGTGTATAGCCGAGAAGATCCGCAGTTAGGCGATGATCATTGCGAGTCCGACATTGGGCGCGCGCAATTGGCTGAGCCTGAGAAACTGTCTAGGATCTCCCCTACAACATGCGGCTTTATAAAAATCAACTCATTGTTTCCAAAGATTTTATCCAGAAAGAACCTGTTCAAATTAAGGCAGGCTCTGAAGAAATCCAAGCTCTGCGATTCCAATTTCATCTATCGCTTTCGCTGGGGTAGCGAGCCCGGGGAAAGCGATTGGATTCGGGCGCAATCATTTCGTTGACGAATGGATCGCACTCTTCCCTTTGATAAATCCGGTCACTTGTGACCCCGCATATTTCGGCGGGATACTGCTCTCATACGATTTTGAGATTCTACATCCCATGTGACACACCAATCTTCGTCCATCGGAACTCTCATCTCAGGTGCGTGTGGCGGCAAAGCGAGCTATTATGACAAATCATTGGCGCCCATTCGCGTTCATTGGCAGCAAAAAAGAAAATTAGGCGTGTCGCAAACGCGATTGACTGATCAGCTGAGAAGAACAGCTCACGCGACGGCGCAACGACGCCACGTCAAGGCCGTACCTGATAACCCGTTGCGTCGTAGCGTCGTGGCGTGAGATAGGAAAACCAGAGCTTCTCCCGGCTTTGTTCTTTCCAGGATTCAACAGAGAGAATCCCTCACATTAGACATACCCGGAAACAACAGAGCTATAGAAAACTCATTCGAAATCAACCGCTTGTACTGAAAACCCATAGCCTGGAGTGCGACTAAAAGTCGCTGTTTCGGCTAAAGCTGACTAAAAGCCTCAGACTGAAGTCAGCTCGAAATGACTGAAAGTCAGGCGCACTCGATTGGAAAATCATCATCATTATGACCTGGATGTTCTCGATGCCTCTTCATATACTCTCTAATCATACCGTCTGTAATCTATCCTGATCTGAAAGCACCCTATCCAATAGTCCAGAAATGACGGCCCCAATACCATTTCCTCAAATGCGGGAATTCTTGTTAGAGTGTACGAGACGTCCTCCCTTTCAGCCACTTCATGAGTTCACTCACCGATAACCGGGGCGGATAAGAGATAGAGAGATGCACAGGGTCCTGTGCTTACTACTCCCTGGATGATTTCTATATCGTTAGCCACACAGGTCTGTCGAACCAATGTCCGAAATCTTTTCCCTACATCCTTGGTGAGTACCTTATCGCGATACTTCGTGTATCCATACCAGATGGCCTTCAGATCATAAACGGTATGGAGTGCAGGCTTCTTTGGTTTCATAACCAAAATACTAAAATCCTTGGACTAAAAGTCCATAGTTTTTACTAGCGACCAACAATAAACGCCAATGAACGCAAATCTATTCAAGAAAAATCGACAGGATGAACCGACCTTTTCGGCTCATTGGCGTCCATTCGCGTTTATTGGCAGCAAAAAAGAAAATATTGAGTACGTCCAATAGTGGGCACAGCTTACCCTATGATCGGCTGAGCCTTTATCTCCGGGTTTCTCCACGTCGTTTCAGAAGAGCCGTACCCCTTTCCAAATGCATCGACAGGCATGAGATCCGTTTAAAATTCTTCTTACACCGCTATAATCCGGAATTATTGCCAATTGTTGGCTAGGACCCCATTCGAACATCACCCCCTACCCCGTGATGGGCATAAAATTTGCAGAATGTTTACCGACCGGCCACAACACACCAAAGGCCATTGCCGCCGGTTTGGCCACCACCTCGTCGATGGCGACATGCTCGGCTCACGGAGACAACCGCGCATTGCGCTCCCGGCAACGTCCGCACAGCGGCGAATCCTACCGAGACAGCCGTCTGCGGTGAGATAAACCACCGAGCCATGTGGGTCGCGCATCCTCCATTGACCGCTGCCTTGTTGCTGTTGATTACGGTACCACTGACGGTCGGGGCGGAAAATCACTCGAGCGAGAGCCGCAAGCGGGATCTGGCTACCGCCGAGCAGCAGGTGCAGGACCTGGAGCAGGACCTAGCCCTGGGTCGCGACCGCCGCCGCCAAATCGAGGCCGAACTCGAGCACCATGAACGCGCGATTGCCGAGCTGGCACAGGAGGGGCACCGGCTGGTGACGAGGATCACCGAGCAGGAACACGTTCTGGAGCGACTCCACAGCCAAGCGGCGATCGAGCGCACGACCCTGGAGCAGGAACGCGCTGCCCTGGGAGACCTGTTGCGTTCCGCCTACGCCCTGGGAAGAGGAGGCTTCCTGCGCATTCTACTCGGCCAAGAGGATGCGAATCGTCTGAGTCGGGTCATGGCCTATTACGGGTTCCTCAATCGCTCCCGCGTAAGGCGTATCGAGGCCGTGACCCGCCGCACCCATAGGCTCGGGGAGCTGACACGGGAAGCGGGCGAGGAGAGGGCTCGGCTCGTTGCGCTAGCCCGGAGACAGGATGAGACCCGGACCCGCCTAGCACGAGTGTGGGATGAACGCAGCGCGGTCTTGAGCGCCTTGGAGCAGACCATCGCCACCCGCGCCAACCGTGTCGAAGCTTTGCGCGCGCAGGTGGAAGAAATGCGCAGGCTACTGAAATGGCTTGGGCAAGCGGCCCAGGTGTTGCCGGAGGCGGGATCGCAGCCGCCACCACTGCATCGATTGCGCGGACGCCTAGCCTGGCCGCTGGTCGATGCTTCGCTGCTGTCGCGCTACGATAGTCTCAAGGAGGATGGCATCCAACGCTGGGATGGTGTTGTCCTGGCGGTCGAGGAAGGCGCCCCGGTGCGGGCCGTTCACCCCGGCCGCGTAGCCTATGCGGATTGGCTGCGTGGCTTCGGATTGTTACTCATCATCGAGCACGATGATGACTACATGACGCTCTATGGCTATAACCGGACGCTGCTCAAGGAACCCGGAGAGTGGGTCGCCGCCGGCGAGACGATCGCTCTGAGCGGCAGCAGCGGCGGTCGTCTGTTGCCCGGACTCTACTTTGCCATCCGCTACCGTGGACGTCCCCTGAATCCCGAGCAATGGTGCCGGCGCCCGGGGGAGGTGGACCCCGAACCTTCCGCCATCGTTTCCCCGGAAGGGGCGCCGGATGAGCTTTCTTAGGCAAACGGTAACTATTCAGGACCTCTTGCCAAGAAGTAGGCTACGCGCGAACCCTAGAATCGTGCATGAATAGAACGCCCTAAACCATTCTCCAGAAAACCCTGACGACAAGCTTAAGCGGCTGCATGAACGGGTTGCGGAGCAGACGGCGCTCATTGAGCATCTACGCGAGCGTATCCGGGAGTTGGAAGCGCGCCGGGCCAAGGATAGCCACAACTCCAGCCGGCCGCCATCCTCGGACTCACCGTTCAAGAAGCCACCGCCACGCTCACAACGCCAGCCAAGCGGGCGCAAGTCAAGTGGACAACCGGGCCGATGCGGTGTCAATCGCTCCCTGGTCGATCACCCCGACCAGTGCGTGATCATCCCGTTGACAGGGACCTGCGCCTGCGGACGTTGCGGCACCGGGATCGCGGCTACAGTGCCCGCGGAGCGACGCCAGGTGGTCGAGGTGGTGATCCAGCGTAAGGTCATCGAGTACCGCATTGTCAGCGGGACTTGTGCCTGCGGGCGCGCGCAACGCAGCACGTTTCCCGCGGGGATCGAGGCCCCGGTGCAATACGGACCAAGCGGGTCGGCCGTTGCGGTGTGCATGACTCAATATCAGCTGCTGCCCTACCAGCGCACCGCCAGGGTGCTCAATGAGCTGGCCGGCCTAGCGATCTCACCGGACACCCTCCAGCGCACCGTACGGGTGGCCGCCACCCGCCTGGAGGCGCCAGTCAACGCGATTCGCCGCGCCAGTGGTCCATGCCGACGAAACCGGTCGGTGCGTGAACGGCAACCTGTACTGACTACACGTACTCAGCACCGACCAGCTTACGGCCTACTTCCCACATCCCAAACGTGGTGCCGAGGCCCTGGATGCGTTCGGCTTGTTGGCGCCGTGCGCTGGCGTACTCATGCATGATCACTGGTCAGCCTGCCAGCGCTACCCATGTTGGCATGCCTTCTGTAATCCCCATCATCTACGTGAGCTAACCGCGATCGCTGAGAGGTCCCCAAGCTAGCCATGGACAACCGATACGATCGCGCTGTTGTGCCAAGCCAATGCCCTGGTTGGCGGGGCCCAGGCCCAGGATCTCAAGGCATTGCCCACCGGCGATGTCGAGCGCTTGCGGACCCGCTACGTCACCATCCTCACCGAAGCCGGCAATCCTCCCCGTTCCCGCCGTCCTGGCACCCGCGGGCGGGTCAAACAATCCCCGGCCTGGGCCTACAACCTCATTCGGCGACTGCGCAAGCACCGCAACGAGGTCCTTGCACTTCCTCACCGACCTGCGCGTTCCCTTCGACAACAATCAGGCCGAACGCGACCTGCGCATGCCCAAACTCAAGCAGAAAGTCTCCGGTTGTTTCCGCTCCGATACCGGCGGAGATGCCTTTGCCATCATCCGCTCCTGCCTTTCGACCTGCCGCAAACAGTCCGACGATCTTTTCAACTCGCTCGTCCTGACGTTCCAAGGGCAACCCCCAATGCCCCGATTGGAGTAGCTGAATAGTTACTCTTGCGTTTGATGTGGGTAGCGCCATTTTTCCCATCGCGTAGGGCAGCCCGCTCCAAGCCTATTCTGTGCCCTGCTTTTCGCCTGGAGGCTCGGACCCGTCGCCAGGCCAAACGTCGGAGGTTTTCATCATGGACCCGTTGTCGTTGTTTACCCTCGCGCTCGGCCTTCCAGCTCCTTGGGAGGTCATTGACGTGGCCTGCGATCCCAAATCGGGCCGGATCGATTTCCACCGCGCCTTCGCCCCGGGGACACGATTCTCTTGTCCGCATTGTGGGGCGGAATACCAGCCGGTCCACGACACGCTTGAGCGCGACTGGCGTCACCTGAATTTCTTTCCATTCCAAGCCTACATCCATGCCAAGGTGCCCCGTGTGCGCTGCGGGACCTGCGCCTAGACTACCCCCAGGTCGTGGCGCCCTGAGCACACCCCAACAGCGGCTTCAGCCTACGGATGGAGGCCTTACTGGTCACCCTCTGTCAGGCGATGGCAGTCTCTCAGGTCGCTCAATTGCCTGGCGTCAGCGACGGGCGCGTCTGGCGCACCCTCGATCATTACGTCGATCAGGCGCACGCTCAAGAGGACTTCTCGACCGTCATCTCGGTTGGTCTCGACGAGACCGCCTCGCGGCGTGGACACAATTACATGAGCTTGTTTCACGATCTCGATGCCCCGCGTGGGCTCTATGCCTGCGAAGGGCGAAAAGCCCAGGTCGTGGCCCAATTTGCCGAGGCGCTCGAGGCTCATGGCGCCTGTGCCGAGAACATCCGTGCGGTCTGTATGGATATGTCGGCAAGCTACCAGGCTAGCGTATGTGAGCATCTGCCCTGGGTGGCGATCACCTTCGATGAGTTTCACGTCATTCAGCTCGTCAACAAGGCGGTTGACGAAGTGCGTCGCCAAGAAATCAAAAGGGCCCCGGAGCTGCGGTGTACACGCTACGTCTGGCTCAAGGACAAGCCGGCATGGAGTAACCGGCAAATAGCCCAATTCGCGGATCTCAAGAGCCGAAACCTCTAGACATACCATGGCTTCCGGATCCAGAAGACGTTACGCGAGAGCTTCCACAACGCTCAGAGCGCGGCGCAAGCCGAGCAGCTCCTCGACAGATGGTACAGCTGGGCGCGCCGTTGCCGCCTGGAGCCGATCAAAGCGGTGGCCAAGACGCTTAAGAAGCACTGGCCAAGACTCCTCAATGCGTTCGATTCTAGGCTCACCAACGACCGTATCGAGGCGGTCAATTTGCTCATCCAGGCCCCACCAAAGCCAAGGCCCGCGGCTACGGGACCACCAGGCACCTGATTCCCATCCTCTACCTTGTGGTGGGTAAGTTGACCCAGCTGCCGACTTCTCCGTTCGTCGTCCAGTCGGGGCTTCCCATCACGACTTGAGTCAGGTCGCTATAACCCGCTACCCACACCAAACGCAAGAGATCCCATTTTCAACGTCTATCAGGCATTAAAAATGGGAGCGAAGCGGAAACTGCATTTTCGCTTCGCGGCTGCTGAAAATTCCTGGACGGCATTTTTCAGCGTTCCCTTTAAGGGAACCTTGGAAAATTCCAAGGGTGCAATTTCTCGAGGTCCCCTGTAGATTCCATTGCGAACGGTCTTTCCAGCCGGTCGGTGAGCTAGGTGAGGCGGAGCCAAGCGCCGCACCGGCCACCAAGTCAATTCACCCAACCATTCTTCATCATAAGGCCCCGATGAAAAACCTGCTCCGAGCAATTACGATTTTCACGATCGGCCTGTGCCTCGCCACTGCCGGCAGCCCGATCGACAAGGTCCCAACGGCGAATGAGAAGCTGCCACTGAAGGAGCTACGCATCTTTGCCGAGGTCTTCAGCCGCATCAAGAGCGAATACGTGGAGCCGGTGGACGATAAGGAGCTGATCGAGAACGCTGTCCGCGGCATGCTCTCCGGACTTGACCCCCACTCTGCCTACTTGGACCAAGAGGAGTACCGCAACTTGCAGGTCGGCACTAGCGGCGAGTTCGGGGGCCTGGGGATAGAGGTCGGGATAGAAAATGGGTCCGTCAAAGTGATCGCCCCGATCGACGATACCCCCGCCGAACGCGCCGGACTCGCGGCCGGAGACTTGATTATTCGCATCGATGATCGGCCGGTAAAGGGCATGAGCCTGAACGAAACCGTCAGCACCATGCGTGGCAAGCCCGGCACCTCGATCACCCTGACCATCCTACGCGAGGGCGTAAACCGGCCGTTCAACTTGACGCTGGAGCGGGCTACCATCCAGGTCGCTAGCGTCAAGAGCCGGACCCTGGAGCCCGGCTACGGCTATGTGCGGATCTCCCACTTCCAGTCGCGTACTACCGAAGACCTACAGGCGGCCTTGAACAAGCTCCGGGCGGAGAATGAAGGCGGGCTCGATGGCCTAGTCCTGGACCTGAGAAACAATCCGGGCGGGATCCTCAACAGTGCCGTCGGCGTGAGCGATACCTTCCTGGTCAAAGGGATTATCGTCTCGACGAAAGGTCGGGGCGAGGACACGGGGCTCAGGTTCAAGGCCGGTCCGGACGATGTACTCGCCGGCGCGCCGATCGTCGTGCTCGTCAACGGCGGGACCGCGTCGGCCTCGGAAATCGTCGCCGGGGCGCTACAGGACCATAACCGCGCCATCGTCATGGGCACTCCCACGTTCGGCAAGGGCTCGGTGCAAACCATTGTGCCCATAGACGAGAACACGGCACTCAAGCTGACGACGGCCAAGTATTACACACCTTCCGGTCGCTCCATCCAAGCCTATGGAATCGAGCCCGATATCGAATTGGTCAGGGGTGAGCTCAATGTGAAGGAAAATCCGGTCGTAGTGCCCTTGAAGGAGGTGAATCTACACCGCCATCTGAATCAGGAGGAGGCGGCAACCGATAAGGACCAGGGCGAGGACGACAAGGCGGGTGAGGTGGATAAGACCAGTCAAAAACCACCGTTCTTGGCCAGTGAGGACTATCCTCTCGGCGAGGCTCTGAATGTGCTCAAGGCCTTGAATATACTGGGCCGCCGGACCGAGCATTGAGACACCGTAACGATTCAGCTACTCCAATTTGGGGCATTGGGGGGCGGCCCTGGAAGGTCAGGACGAGCAAGTTAAAAATATCGTCGGATTGTTTGCGAAGAGTTGAGAGGTAGGAGCGGATGATGGCAAAGCCCCCAGCGCCAGTATCGGAGCGGAAACAGCCAGAGGCTTTCTGCTCGAGCTTGGGCATGCGAAGGTCGCGTTCGGCCTAGTTGTTGTCGAAGGGAACGCGCAGGTCGGTGAGGAAGCGCAGGACCTCGTTGCGGCGCTCGTGTAGCCGCCGAATGAGGCTGCAGGCCGGGAATTGTTTGATCCGCCCGCGGGTGCCGGGACGAAGGATGGTGTCGTAGCGGGTCCGCAAGTGCTCGACGTTGACGTTGCTGGCGGACAGCGTCTCAAGGGCCTGGGCCTGGGCCTCGTCGACCACGGCATTGGCTTGGCATAACAGCGTGATTATATCGGTTGCCCACGGCTGGCTCGGGGACCTCTCAGCGATGGCGATCGGCTCGCGCAGATGATGGGCATTGCAGAAGGCATGCAGACATTGGTAGCGCTGGCAGGCTGACCCGTGGTCATGCACCAGTACGCCCACGGATTGGGACAACAGGCCGAACGCATCCAGGGCCTCGGCCCCGCGTTTGGGATGAGGAAAGTAGGCCGTAAGCTGGTTGATGCTGAGCACAGGCAGCCAGTGCAGGGTGCCGTTCACGCGCCGGCTGGTTTCATCGGCATGGGCCACTGGCGCTGCGACGAGTGCATCGCGAATCGCGGTGACTGGCGCCTCCAGGCGGGCGGCGGCCACTCGTACGGCGCGCTGGAGGGTACCCGGTGAGATCGCCAGGCCGGCCAGCTCATTGAGCACCCCGGCGGTGCGCTGGTAGGGCAGCAGCTGATATTGAGTCGTGTACACCGCAAAGGCCGACCCGCTCGGTCCGCATTGCACCGGGGCCTCGATCCCCGCGGGAAACGTGCTGCGTTGCGCGCGCCCGCAGGCATAAGTCTCGCTGGCAATGCGGTTACTCCATAACCTCACGTTGGATCACCACCTCGACCACTTGGCGTCGCTCTGCGAGTACCGTAGTGGCGATCTCCGATCTCGGTGCCGCCGCGCCCGCCCGCACAGGTCCCTGGCAGCGGGATAATCACGCACTGATCGGGGTCATCGACCAGGGAGCGGGTGACGCCGCGCCGACCCGGTTGGTCCACCGGGCTTGCGCCGCTGGGTTGGCGCCGCGAACGTGATGGTGGCTTCTTGAACGGAGAGTCTAAGGATGGTGGCCGGCTGGAGTTATGGCTATCCTTAGCCAGACGTGCTTCGAGTTTCTGAATGCGCTCATGCATCTGCTCAATGGTCGCCGTTTGCCCCTCAATGATCGCAGCCTGCTCCGCAACCCGGCCAGGGCTTTCTGGAGAATGAGTTAGGGCGTGCGGTTCAGGCATGGGTCCATGGGTGCGCGCATAGCCTACTGCTTGGCAAGAGGTCCTGAATAGTTACGAGATACCTTGAAAAACGCCGAGAATCACTAGTGTCCCAACGTCTAGTTGAATAAATTCAGTTGGTTATCTCGATCGCGCTCGTTGGGAGCGTATGCTTCATCATTAATCGGTTAATTTTATTGAATTTACTCGAAGATAATGAGGCTCAGAATCTGTAGAATCGTGTAGAAACTGACATCGATTTTCAGCCGCTTCTTAATAATGGCACGAACCCATAGACGGAAATGGCGATCTCGAGAAGACGAATATATCTGTGTATATGCGTCATTGTTCTCAGCCCTAATTTCGCGGGAGAGGCTGTCACCTTAGCGTACCGCAGTTCAAGTCGGCAACCAGCATAATTCCAAATATTTTTTCAATGACTGGGTTATCCTGAATTGTCGGTCATAACGTTGGGACACTAGTGGCCGAGAATGGATTTTTTCAGGTCGCAAAGCGAAGACGTTTCACTTTGCTCCCATTTCCGAGCACATAGGTGCTTGAGAGCCAGAGGGGCATCCCTGCTTCGCACGGATGCTTCGAATTCTTCGAGGTGCCCTTCATTCACACAGGTTTCGGAGGTCGAGTATGAAGCGCGTGTTGGTCCCCCTCGCCACAGGGTGTGAGGAGCTGGAGGCAGTCACCGTCATCAATCTGTTGCGGCGGGCCGAAATCGAGGTGGTGACGGCCGGTTTGACGGCGGGCCCGGTACGTGCGAGCCGCAATACGGTGCTGGTACCCGATACCTCGCTGGACGAAGTCATGGATCAGACGTTTGACCTCATCGTCCTGCCCGGCGGACTTCCAGGGGCACAGAATCTGGACCAAGACGGGCGTATTCACACACTGCTCGAACGTCAGCGGGCCGCAGACCGTTTCATCGCAGCTATCTGCGCTGCCCCCAAGGTACTAGCCGGTGCTGGTTTGCTCGACGGGAAATCCGCTACCGGCTATCCGGGGGCCATCGCGCCGGAGGATTTCCCGCAGGTCGACCTAGTCGACGCACCGGTAGTGGTGGACGGAAATGTCATCACCTCCCGCGGACCCGGTACCGCCATGGACTTTGCACTGCAACTCATCGAGTCGCTGGCCGGCAAGACACTACGGGATCAGGTGGAGAGTGCCCTGGTGCGGGAGACTCAACAATAGGTAGTGTTTTAATTTTATTGTATCCAGTGTGGCGGATACCATGAAAAATACAATTTTCGCCAACGGGATGATTGAACAATCGATACGGCCGTAGGAGCGAGCTTGCTCGCGAATTTGCTGCTGTCGAAGCCAAGATCGATTCGCGAGCAAGCTCGCTCCTACGGAGAATCATAGTACAGGACAAAAAACCGCAATATATTGATTTAAAATAAGTGTTTTTTCTACAGTTGAGCTGGGCGTTCAAGCCACCCTTACCGAATTTTGGCATAACCCTTTATGCATGGCCGGTCTGATTATCGCTTTGATCAAGGTCAGAACCGCCAATTTCGCGCAATTAGTCACCGCTCTTCCCGGTGGCACCTTGTAAAGACTCGAAGCATAAACGTATTCAACGCCTGTTCAGAACCTTTCCTCTCGATTTCTCCACCATGGCTTGGTTTATTATCAGTTAGTTGCCCGATGGTTAGTATCTGCTGACCCTGGATCGGACCAACTGGAAATTCGGTCAAACCAATATCAACATTCTGTGCTTGGCGATCGTCCATCAAGATGTGGTGATCCCCGTATTATCGATCCTGTGAGATAAAAAAGGCAATTCCAATACGGATGAACGCATTCCACTCATCAACAGGTTTATTGAGCTATTCGGGGTGGAAAAATTGATGGCTACCTCGCCGATAGAGAATTCATCGGCACGGAATTTATATCTCATTGAAAATTAAATAGAATTCAGGATTTGCATTAAGCATGATACACACGTCGCTCGGCGCCGGAATGGCACGGAACCGACCCGCAATTTCTTTCGTAACTTGGCACGCGGCGAAGTCGTGAATCCCTCATCATTCTCAGTCCGGATGCCTCTCGGGTTACCGCCATCCTGGGCGACGATAAACGGCGTTGGGAAATCGAAACTTTATTCAGAGCCTTGAAGAGCCAAGGATTCGATTTTGACGCAACCCATCTGACCGAGTTGGATCGTATTGAGATGCTTCTGGTCTTGTTAGCGATCGCCTTCTGCTGGGCGCATCTCCTCGGGGAATGGTTACACGAGCAAAAACCGATCCCAATCAAGAGTCATCACCGTCCGGCCATCCGTATTTTCAGGTATGGTTTAGACTGGCTGAGAGAGATTTTATTCAATATAACGGAAAAGCTTGAGGCGTTTTACTAGGCCGTCGCTTTATTCGAAGAACCACGAAGATCAAACTAGCCATCTGATTTTAAATGGCAATTTATTCCCTATACTGTGATGGAGAATAGAAAGTATGAGCCCGATGCTAGAGCTGGTTGCAACACAGGTCGCTGCGATCAGAGAGTCTATCTTAAAGATAGGTAGGCCCTTAATCTTGGATAAGACGAGCTCTTTGCCGAAGGGGGCGGTTCTTTTGAAACGACGCGGAGAAACACCGAAAACAAAGGCTCAGCCGACCATAGGATGAGTTGTGCTCACCATTGGGCTTACGCGATTTCTGTCAAATGCAATACCATCTTGGTGGTCTTTTCATCCGTCTTCCGTGTTACGGCAACCATTACATAGTCCACTAGGCGCCGGTTGCCGCGTCTTGAATACGAACGGAAATCCGGCCCAATCTGGCACTCCATTTTCCGGCAATCGCCTTACTCGATATCTTCTTTTTTGCCGCAAATGAACGCGAATGGACGCAAATAAACTGAAAAATGCTCAGATGAGGTCCGCGGTTGGCCAGCTCGACGCATAAAGCCTTCTCGTACACGGGCTCCTAAAGACCCAGGACCCAAGACTTTGCCGACTTCAAATGCACACCCGATAACGCGCCGAGAGGTGGGGTCATCCGCGTCGGCTTTTCTTGAATACATTTGCGTTCATTGGCGTTTATTTGCGACTGAATTTTCTGGCTCTCTTACGGAGAGTGTGGGTACGATGGAAAAGAAAACCATCCTTGACAGGCTGGATAGGCGCAGAAAAGGGATCTGCATGAGGGGATCGGGGCGTTTTGGCCGCGAGGCCACGCATCGCGGTGAACTCAGCAACAGCAGGATATTAGGCTTGATCCACCGGGTGCTCCGATCCCCTCTTGCCCGCATTGTGTTGCGCCCATCCAGCCTGTCAAGAACGCAGCCGCTACGCGGTGGTTTCCTTCCCACACCAAACGTAAGAGAGCCAATTTTCTCTCCGCAGCCCTTATTCGATATTTTCCGATGGGCACAGCCCAGTCTAGGCAATCCACGGGACGACGTGGACCGATACATCTTAGAGCGAGGCGGCGTGATAGGGACGATGCGCAAGCTCCACAAGGTGTCCGATAAACCGGCCTCGACTCTCGGATTTTCAATGCCCAGTGTCGTTTCAAAAGAGCCGCACCCTTTGTCGAATACACCCGAAAGTGATTCCCGGCAGCTACCTCGAGGGGACGGCCTATCCCCGGAGGCTGTGAATTTGCACGACCGGTCGAAGCCGAGCACCGCCGACAGAGCAGGAGACCCAGTCCCGGGAGACCTGCGGACGAGTGCCATCTTTGGGCTCGGAGGAACCCATCGAGTCCTACGTCGTCGCCTTCATCCGGAAGCAAGGCAAGCTCGATGATGCGGATCCAGCCCATGCCCGGCGTTTGGGGGAAGAGAGCGACGACCCGATTTTGCGCCTTTTGGGGCATCTCGGCCCAGTCCCGGAGCGGGACATAGCACAGGCGTTTGCACAGGTCTTGAACCTCCCCCTGGTGGATCCTTCCGACTTCCCGCAGACACCGGTTGCGCCAGATCTCTTCACCCCCCGTTTTCTCGAGGATACCGGCGTGCTGCCGTTGCGCGACAGCGAGACGGAGCTTGTGGTCGCCGTGGCTAACCCGGCCAACGCCTTTGTTCCGAAGGCACTGGCCATGGCTGCAGGTAATAAACCCGTCACCTGCACGATCGGCCTGCCTTCGGAGATCAAAACGGCCATAGAGCGCCTCTATCGACAGAAAGACGAAGCAACCGGAGAGGATGGCTTCACGGCGGCGATCGGTGGAGTCTCCGAAGACGATATCGAGCACCTCAAGGATCTAGCCAGCGCGGCACCGATGATCCGCTTGATCAATCAGGTCATCCAACGCGCGGTGGAGTCCCGCGCTTCGGACATCCATATCGAGCCCTTCGCGGACGAACTCAAGGTCCGCTATCGGATCGACGGCATCCTCAAGGAAATAGATTCTCCACCACCGAGCTCCACCGCTGCGGTCATCTCCCGCGTCAAGATCATGTCCAAGCCCAACATCGCCGAGCACCGCCTGACCCGGATGGACGCATCCCATTGCGGGTACAGGGAAAAGAGTTGGATCTCCGGGTATCCACGGTGCCGATCCTGTTCGGTGAAAGTGTCGTCATGCGTCTGCTCGACAAGGAAAGTGCGCGCTTCGATTTCGATGCCCTGGGCTTCGATGGCCCACCCCGGGAGCGGCTCGGCACCATCCTTGGCCGGCCCTACGGCATCTTCCTGGTCACCGGGCCCACGGGTAGCGGCAAGAGCACCACCCTCTACACGGCACTGAGTCGTCTCAACACCCAGGAGCGCAAGATCATCACCGTGGAAGACCTAGTGGAGTACCAACTGCCAGGCATCAACCAGATCTAGGTCAAGCCGCAGATCAGTATGACCTTCGCCGGGGCCTTGCGCTCGATCGTCCGCCAGGACTCGAACATCATCATGGTCGGAAAGATGCGTGACCTGGAGACCGCACGGATCGCCGTGCAGTCGGCTCTGACCGGTCACCTCGTGCTCTCCACGCTGCATACCAACGATGCGCCCAGCGGCATCACCCGCCTGCTGGACATGGGGGGTGGAAGGCTATCTACTGACCTCCACCGTCAACAGGATCCTGGCGCAGCACCTAATCCGCTGCCTATGTCCGCTCTGCCGGGAAGGCTACCGACCCCGGCCGGAGCTGGCGGCCAAGTTCACCCGTCTGCATGCCCCGGACGCGGGAGACCTGCGGCTGTACCGTGCAGTCGGTTGCGAGCGGTGTAACGACACCGGTTACCGAGGACGGATGGTGATCGCCGAGGTCCTGGTCATGACCGACCTGATTCGTCAGGCGGAGCTCTCGCATGCTACCGCCACCGACATTCGGCAACAGGCGATGGCGGAAGGGATGTTGACCATGCACGAAGACGGATTACGCAAAATCCTGGGCGGACACACGACGGTCGATGAGGTTATGCGGGTCACCGAGGAGCGTGAGCTATGGCACGCTTCACCTACAAGTCGGTGCGGCGAGACGGCAAGCACCTGGAGAGCGAGCTAGAGACCCCCGACGAAGGCAGCGCGATTCGGCAGATCCAGAAGCAGGACCTGATTCCGATCCGGGTCCGTCGCGCCGGTGGACTCGGTGATCGAACGGGCCGACGCCCTCATCATACCCTGACGACCAAAGAGATCGCTCTCTTTACCCGCGAGCTCTCGACCCTGCTGGAATCCGGTCTGACCCTGGGCCGTTCATTGAGAATCCTGATCCGACTTTCATCCGAGGAACGGATCGTCCGGGCCCTGAAGATGTTGCAGGAGCAGGTGCGCGGCGGTGCCACCTTCGCTGCGGACCTGGAAGGGCAAGCCGGATAATTCCCGCGCCTGTACGTGAACATGGTCCGTGCCAGTGAGACCGGCGGCGCATTGGAGACCGTGCTCGGCGGCTTGCCGACTACCTGGAGCGCACCGCTGAGCTCAAAGAGACCATCACCTCGTGGTCTATCCCATCATCCTGCTGGTAGTAGCCGACCTATCGGTCATCTTACTGCTGGTGTTCGTGGTACCCCAATTCTCGGTTCTGTTCGCGGATATGGGGACAGCCCTGCCACTGCCGACCCGCATCGTCATTGCCGTCGGCGACCTGTTCCGGAACTACTGGTGGGTCCTGCTCGCGGTGATCGCGCTGATGGCCCTCGCCGTGGAACATCGGCTCCGGGGCCCGCAGGTACGTCTCCGAGTCGATCGGTGGCTGCTGGCATTGCCCCTGCTCGGGGACCTGATCTAGAAGCTGGAGACCGCACGCTTCTGCCACACTCTCTCCACATTACTGAAGAACGGATTACCCCTGCTCAGTACCTTGAATCTCTCCAAGGAGGTGGTAGCCAACCGCAAGCTCTCGGAACTGTTGGACAAGGCGAGCGAGGACCTCAAGCACGGCCGCGGATTGGCCGAGCCGATCGCACAGCGTAAGATCTTGCCCCAGATGACGTTACAGATGATCCGGGTGGGCGAGGAGTCCGGCCACCTGGACACCATGCTGGCCAAGATCGCGGAGGTCTACGACAAGGAGAACCCGTCCGGTGTCAAACGCCTACTCACCCTGTTGGAGCCCATACTAATCGTCGGGCTGGGCATCTCGGTCGCCGGCATCATTGTTTCTACATAATTCCCATACTGGGTGCCAACGAGCTGGTGATGTAGGGCACACATCGGATGTAACTATTCAGGACATCTTGCCAACCAGAAAGCTACACACGTAATCTATTACCATACTGGAATAACCAACCCTAACCCATTCTCCGGAAAACCCTGACGACGAGCTGAAGCGGTTGCGTGAACGGGTGGCGGAGCAGACGGCACTCATTGAGCATCTGCGCGAGCGTATCCGGGAGTTGGAAGCGCGCTGGGCCAAGGATAGCCACAACTCCAGCTGGCCGCCATCCTCGGACTCACCGTTCAAGAAGCCGCCACCACGCTCGCGGCGCCAACCCAGCGGGCGCAAGTCCGGTGGACAACCGGGTCGGTGCGGCGTCACCCACTCCCTGGTCGATCCCCCCGATCAGTGCGTGATCATCCCGCTGCCGGGGACTTGTGCAGGCGGGCGCGGCGGCACCGAGATCGCTACTACGGTACTCGCAGAGCGACGCCAAGTGGTCGAGGTGATGATCCAACGTGAGGTCATTGAGTACCGCATTGTCAGCAGGACTTGTGCCTGCGGGCGCGCGCAACGCAGCACGTTTCCCGCGGGGATCGAAGCCCCGGTGCAATACGGCCCGAGCAATACTAGTTGTTGCCCTACCAGCGCACCGCCGGGGTGCTCAATGAGTTGGCCGGCCTAGCGATCTCACCGGATACCCTCCAATGCGCCGTGCTGGTGGCGGCTACCCGCCTGGAGGCGCCAGTCAGTCAACGCGATTCGCCGCGCACTCGTCGCGGCGCCAGTAGCCCATGCCGACGAAACCGGCCGGCGCATGAACGGCAACCTGTACTGGCTACACGTACTCAGCACCGACCGGCTTACGGCCTACTTCCCTCATCTTCCCTCATCCCAAACGTGGTGCCGAGGCCCTGGATGCGTTCGGCTTGTTGGCACCGTTCGCTGGCGTACTCGTGCATGATCACTGGTCAGCCTGCCAGCGCTCCTCATGTTGGCATGCCTTCTGCAATGCCCATCATCTACGTGAGCTAACCGCGATCGCTGAGAGGTCCCCGAGCCAGCCGTGGGCAACCGATATGATCGCGCTGTTGTGCTAAGCCAATGCCCTGGTCAGCGAGGCACAGGCACAGGACCTCAAGGCGTTGCCCACCGGCGACGTCGAGCGCTTGCAGACCCGTTACGACACCATCCTCAGCAAAGCCGAAGCCGGCAATCCCCCGTCCCCGCCGTCCTGGCACCCGCGGGCGGGTCAAACAATCCCCGGCCTGCTACCTCATTCGGCGACTGCGCGAGCACCACAACAAGGTCCTGCGCTTCCTCACCGACCTGCGCGTTCCCTTCGACAACAACCAGGCCGAACGCAGCCTCCGAATGCCCAAACTCAAGCAGAAAGTCGGCTTTCTTGCGTTTGGTGTGGGAGGATAAAGAAAACCACCGCGTAGCGGCTGCGTCCTTGACAGGCTGGATGGGCGCAACACAATGGAGCAAGAGGGGATCGGAGCATCCGGCGGATCAAGCCTAATGTCCTGCTGTTGCTGAGTTCGCCGTGATGCGTGGCCTCGCGGCCAAAATGCCCTGATCCCCTTATGCAGCCCCCTCTTCTGCGCCTATCCAGCCCCTCAAGGATGGTTTTCTTTTCCATCCTACCCACACACACAATCCGTAAAAGAGCCAGAAAATCTCCGGTTGTCTCCGCCCCAAAATCGGCGTGGATGCCTTTGCCATCATCCGCTCCTACCTTTCGACCCGCCGCAAACAGTCCGACGATCTTTTCAACTCGCTCGTCCTGACGTTCCAAGGGCAATCCCCAATGCCCCAATTGGAGTAGCTGAATAGTTACGAAGGATCCATACCATGCCAATGCAATGCGTCGAACCTCTCCGCCCGATCCGGGTCTCGTCCCGCGGTTTTACCCTGATCGAGCTTCTGGTCGCCCTCGCGATCCTCGACCTACTCGTAGGTCTTACGGGACCAAGGGTCATGAACGCCCTGGGCGCTTCGAAAACCAATACCGCCCGAGCCATTTGGGGCCGTGCTCGCGCCTGATCATAACTAAGGTATCGAAGTCCTGGCTCAGGTGCACGACCACCTCCTCGGCCTGCCGCTTCGCCATCTGCCCACCACCCGAACCTTCCAACTGCCCCACCGCCTCATCGAATGATCCGCGGACAACCTGTTCCACAAGGACGTCTCGCCATCCATGCGAGCACTGGTCTGGCGATAGGTTCAGCTCCGCATCCAGGGGAAAGACACTTTTCACACCTCGCCCCCCATAGCCACGGCGGGTGATGACCACCCCCCCAAAGCAGGGCTCTAGATTCCGTTTGCCGCCTTTACGCCGATGGATCCTCACGATCCCATCCTCTCCCACCACGCGCGCGTGAATGGGCGCCTCGGCGCCCCGCTGGTCGAAATACCCCAGGATCATCCGACACAACAACTCGTTCCCTGCGGCTTGCACCACATCTTCCAATGCACTGTGGGTTACCCGCTGAGTTGCCTCATGCGTGAGCCTACCGAGCAGCTGTTCAAAGTGCGCTGGGGCTTCCGCGTAATGCGCGAGCGCAGCGACCGTAATTGTGTAAGATTCCATCGACGGAGCCTCTTTAGGGTATGGGGCAAAAGTTTCATCCCTTAGTTTCATACCCAAAACGAGGCCCTGTCTTCAATATCTTCTCGCTAATACCTCGTCTAAGCCTTTGCTTCTAAGTTTCTCCGCGTCGTTCCATAAAGAGCCGCACCCAATGGCAATTCCGCGGCGGCTTGGGAAGCGGCTACGATTCTAATTTTTCGCTCGATGGCCAGCACAATGCCCAAAACGAGTCGGGCATCGGCACCGCCTTTCCCGGCTTCAACTGGACCGCTGTCCTACGTCCGGACAGGGTGCGCGCGGTCTTGAGTACGCTGGCCGGCGAAGGCTTGGTCAACGTGCTGTCCTCCCCGTCCGTGATGGTGCTGGATAACCAGACCGCCGAGATCCAGGTCGGCCGGGAGGCACCCGTGGCCACCTCCCAACAGCAGGGCATCTCCAGTACGGATCGCGTCGTCAACCAGATCCAATACCGCAGCACGGGCGTCAAGCTTTCGGTCCAACCGCGGGTGACACCCGGGCGGACTGGTGCAGATACAAATCGAGCAAGAAGTCAGCACCGTCTCCGAGACCGACAGCTCATCCCTCAACTCGCCCACGTTCCAAACCCGCAGGCTCAGCAGCCATGTAGCCGTACGCTCGAACTAGGCCATCGTGCTCGGTGAACTGATCCAGGACGAGCGCGAGGAGAGCCACCAGGGTATCCCCGGCTTTTACAGCCTGCCGCTCATCGGTCCGCTGTGCGGCGAACGCTCCCGGCAGGCGGGACGCACCGAGCTGGTCATGATACTCACGCCGCGAGTGATTACCGACGATTCCGACCTCAGGGCGATAACGGAGGACTTCCGCGGTCGGCTCAAGGGCTTGAAATATCGGTTCTAGGTCCCATCGAAGGGACCCTGGAAAATGGCCGGGTGTTCCTGTCCTACACGACAAAATTGAAAAAACAGGAGACAATCCCATGCTCACACACCTGCGCTCACTACTCGTCCCGGTCCTATTCCTGGTCCCGATGACGACCGTCATGGCCGCCGATCCCTATGCCGACCACACCGGCCAAAGCGACTTCGAGACGTTGCTAGAAGGCGCCGAGGCGGCCATTCTGGAGCGGAGCCTCTACATCAACGACCGGATGCCCATGAACACCATGCTGGAACGTACCGGCAAGGACCTGGGGATGAACGAGAAGCTCTACCTGCATGCTCAGTCCATCGAATTTTGCAGCACCGTGCTGGCATGCAAGATGGCGTCCGAAGACCCCAGACGCATCGTCAATTGCCCCTTCATCCTGACAGTCTATGTTCTGCCGGGAGAGCCGGATAAGACCCATGTCGCCTACCGCAAGATTCCGGCGCAAGAAGTCGCCTCCAGTGCGGCCATGGCAGAGGTCGCCGCCATGCTGCGGGCGGTGGCGGAAGCGGCAATCGCTTGGATAAGAACCCCCTGGTGTGTGTAGGTGCCATCACCCATGCCCAAACCACTCACTGCCGAACAGCTCGAGGACCGGCTCGAGGATATCCTATGGGCTGAGGCCTCGTCCAAACGGACCTCGGCCGTGGCGCTAGCGAATCTTACCCGCCCGCAACAGGACTTCGTGCTGCATTGGGTCCAGGCCCTGGAGAAGGACAACACCGCCTGTGCCTACCAGTTCCTGATCCATGCCGATCGTGCCCTGGCGGAGCTCTCCCTGCCGGATGTGGAACGCTGGATCATCCAGGGCCTAGATATCTACGACCAATCCGGCCTCTATGCCGCGGTGGAAGCTTTTAGGAACGTGGACCAATTCCTGGAACGTGCCCGTATCGCCGAGGTCGGGGCCTCCCTGGCCGAGCATGCCGCTGTCCTCGATCGGGTGGTGCTGGGGCTCTCGGGGCGGCGGCTTGCCCTTGCGGACGCCGAGACCATCCACACGGATACCGAAACCCTGTTCCTACCGGCCATGGCCAGCCGGTTCGGGAGCCGCGAGGACAACTTCCGCTTTCTGAAAGCCGCGACCGTCTATCTGTGGGCACAGACCCGCTTCGGGACTTGGCGCCTGGAGATCATCGAGGCCCTGATGCGTTTCGAGAATACGAGCCGGGCGCTACGCCTATTCCATACCTTCGAGATCTTGCGGCTGGATGCCCACATCGCCCGGGAGCTGCCCGGGATCCATCACGACATGCAGCACCTCAACGCCCTCTCCGGCCAATCCGCCTGTCCGCCTCAATGGAAGATCTGGCAAGATCGGCTGCACCGGACCGGAGGCCGCGCCCAGGACTCGCTCACCCTGGTGGCCGAGATCATCGCCGCGTCGCCGCCCCCCCTGCCGGCCCCCCTGTGCTATCAGGGCGAGCTCTATCCGGAGCGGGTCGAAGAGGTCCTGCGGGCACGGCTGGAAGACGAAAAGGCTGGCCTACGCAGCCTGCTGGTCCGTTACAAGAAAGAGCTGGAATCCGAGCCATCGGCTACCGAGCCCACGGCCGCCCCGGAAGCCCGGCCCCCCCCCTTCACGGTGAGGAAACGGGACAAGGACGAATACCTCGAAGAGGACGAGATCGAGCTCCTGTTCCACGACAAGCCGGTCAACCCGCCGGAGCCCATCAGGCGGCTCATCAGTTCCATCCTGCTGGACCTGGGAGAGCTGCCCCCCGACTACCTAGTCCCCGCTGGAGACGGGCAGTACAAACCCAGGGGTACGGAGGCCGAAGACGAGACGGCCGGCGAAGACGTGTGGTCCGGGGCCTACCACGAGCGCGGTGCCCGACTCTACGACGAATGGGATTTCCGTCGCCAGAGCTACCGCAAAAACTGGTGCGTGATGCGCGAGCTCAAAGTAGAGCCCAAGACCGACGACTTCACCCGAGCAACCTTCGCCAAGTATTCCCGCCACCTGTCGGGACTCCGCAAGACCTTCGAGGCCCTGCGCGGCGAGGACAAATGGCTCAAAAAAGAGCCCTTCGGGGACGCGGTGGATATCGACGCCCTGGTGGAAGCCCACGCCGATGCTCACCAGGGTCTGGAGATGTCCGATCGCCTCTTCACCCGGCTCGACCGGGTGGAACGCAACATCGCGGTCCTCTTCATGGTCGACATGAGCGGCTCCACCCGGGGGTGGATCAACCAGGCCGAGCGCGAGTCCCTGCTGCTCCTGTGCGAGGCCCTGGAGACATTGGGTGACCGCTATGCCATCTACGGCTTCTCCGGCATGACCCGCAAGCGCTGCGAGACCTTCCGCATCAAAGGCTTCGAGGACACCTACGGAGACGAGATCCGGGGCCGCATTACCGCTATCGAGGCCAAGGACTACACCCGCATGGGGGTAGCCATCCGCCACCTGACCGGGATCCTCGACCGGATCGACGCCAAGACCCGCATCCTGATCACCCTATCCGACGGCAAGCCCGACGACTACAGTGACGAATACCGCAGCGAGTATGGCATCGAAGACACCCGCTGCGCCCTGATCGAGGCTAAACGCCGGGGCATCCACCCCTTCTGTATCACCATCGACAAAGAAGGACAGGCCTACTTGCCCCACATGTACGGAGCCGTGAACTACACCATCGTCGACGCGGTGGAACAGCTGCCCTACAAGGTCTCTGAGATCTATCGGCGGTTGACAGTGTGAGCCGAGAGGGCTACTGCTGAAACACAAGATTAGACCGGAGGTCATCATCTCGAACCGCTTTGAGTTTTTTCTGCTCGACGCTGATGGCCGGCCGAGCGCGTTCGAGCCGATTCAGGGCGAATCGATGGGATCCTGTTGAAGTCAGCTGGCACCTTAGTTTTCCTTCACGGCCAGGACATAATCGGCACCTTGCGCTACGATTTGCTCGGCGATGGCTTTCCAGCAACCCATAGCATCGGTGGTAACGATACGGCCCTCTCCGGTTCGGATGACTGAGGCCGTGTAGGCAACTTCTTGCTTTTTATCTACTTATCGTTCGAGTGCCCTGTGCGATCCATCGCCCCGTGACGGATTGGTTACTGTATACTCGACCCGATCTTGATAGGACATTGAAAAGCTCCATCCTTGGAATTCCTCGTAAGGCGCCCCTCAGGGTAAGGATGTCCTGCTATTCTTCGAGCCTATTGGTGCTCGAAGAATGGGAGCGAAGCGAAAACCACGTTTTCGTATAGAAACTTGATGCATTCCTAAGGATGAAGTTCAGGTGCTCCTTCTCCTAGGGTATCTTGGCTCTCTTGCGTTTGGTGTGGGTAGCACCATTTTTCCCATCGCGTAGGGTAGCCCGCTCCAAGCCTACTCTGTGCCCTTCTTTTCGCCTGTAGGCTCGGACCCGTCGCCAAGCCAAACGTCGGAGGTTTTCATCATGGACCCGTTGTCGTTGTTTACCGTTGCGCTCGGCCTTCCGGCTCCTTGGGAGGTCGTTGACGTGGCCTTCGATCCCAAATCAGGCCGGATCGATTTCCACCGCGCCTTCGCCCCGGGGACACGATTCTCTTGTCCGCATTGTGGGGCGGAACACCAGCCGGTCCACGACACGCTTGAGCGCGACTGGCATCACCTGAACTTCTTTCCATTCCAAGCCTACATCCACGCCAAGGTGCCCCGTGTGCGCTGCGGGACCTGCGCCAAGACTACCGCCAGGTCGTGGCGCCCTGGGCGCGCCCCAACAGCGGCTTCAGCCTACGGATGGAGGCCTTACTGGTCACCCTCTGTCAGGCGATGGCGGTCTCTCCAAGTCGCTCAATTGCCTGGCGTCAGCGATGGGCGCGTCTAGCGCACCCTCGATCATATACGTCGATCAGGCGCACGCTCAAGAGGACATCTCGACCGTCACCTCGGTGGGTTTCGACGAGACCGCCTCGCGGCGTGGACACAATTACATGAGCTTGTTTCATGATCTCGATGCCCCGCGTGGGCTCTATGCCTGCGAAGGGCGAAAAGCCCAGGTCGTGGCCCAATTTGCCGAGGCGCTCGAGGCTCATGGCGCCTGTGCCGAGAACATCCGTGCGGTCTGTATGGATATGTCGGCAAGCTACCAGGCTGGCGTATGTGAGCATCTGCCCTGGGTGGCGATCACCTTCGATGAGTTTCACGTCATTCAGCTCGTCAACAAGGCGATTGACGAAGTGCGTCGCCAAGAAGTCAAAAGGGCCCTGGAGCTACGTCGTACACGCTACATCCGGCTCAAGGACAAGCACGCTTGGAGTAACCGCCAGAAAGCCCCGTTTGCGGAACTCAAGCGCCGAAACCTCAAGACACACCATGGCTTCCGGATCCAGGAGACGTTATGCGAGATCTTCCACAGTGCTCAGAGCGCGGCGCAAGCCGAGCCGCTCCTCGGCGGATGGTACAGCTGGGCGCGCCTTTGCCGCCTGGAGCCGATCAAAGCGGTGGCCAAGACGCTTAAGAAGCACTGGCCAAACCTCCTCAATGCGTTCGATTCCAGGCTCACCAACGGTCGTGTCGAGGCGGTCAATTCGCTCATCCAGGCCGCCAAAGCCAGGGCCCGCGGCTACGGGACCACCAGGCACCTGATTTCCATCCTCTACCTTGTGGTGGGTAAGTTGACCCAGCTGCCGACTTCTCCGTTCGTCGTCCAGTCGGGGCTTCCCATCACGACTTGAGTCAGGTCACTATGACCCGCTACCCACACCAAACGCAAGAGAGCCAAATTTTTCAAAGCTCCCCGAAACGACCCCGGATGCGCGGCCCCGCACCGCGTGCTCTCAACCCGCCAGACCCCCGAAGAAGGTGCATTCGATGCCTGATTACACGACCGAGGACATCCGCAACATCGCCCTGGCCGGTCATTCCAACACCGGCAAAACTACCCTGGTAGAATCCCTACTCGCCGCTACCGGCGTCATCTCCGAACCGGGCAGCATCGAGAAAGGCACCACCGTCTGCGACTTCGATACCCTGGAGAAAGAGCACCTGCACTCCCTCGACGTCGGCATCACCAGCTTCGATGCCGACAGTAAGCACGTCAATCTGATCGACACCCCGGGGCTTCCCGACTTCCTCGGCCGCAGCATCTCCGTGCTACCCGCGGTGGAGACCGCTGCCATCGTGATCAACGCTCAGACCGGGATCGAGCCCATTACCCAACGCATGTGGAAAGCGGCCGAACATCGTAACCTGTGCCGCATGATCATCATCAACAAAATCGATGCCCAGGGCGTCGACCTGGAAGACCTGACCGCCCGAATCCAAGACGCCTTCGGCACCGAGTGCCTACCCATCAACCTACCGGCGGATGGCGGTCAACGGGTGATCGACTGCTTCTCCCAACCCGGTACCGAGACTACGGATTTTTCCTCCGTCTCGGTAGCCCACAACCAACTCATCGACCAAGTAGTTGAGGTGGACGAGGCACTCATGGAGCTCTACCTGGAGCAGGGCGAGGAGCTGGCACCGGAGCACTTACACGTCCCCTTCGAGACGGCCCTGCGCGAGGCCCACCTGATCCCGATCTGCTTCGTCTCGGCCCAGACAGGTACCGGCATCCCGGAGCTACTCACCATCCTGACGCAGTTGGCACCCAATCCGTCCGAAGGCAATCCCCCCCTTTACATATCGGCAGAAGGTACCGATAAGGAGCCCATTACCATCTTCCCGGACCCCGAGCAATCGACCTTGGCCCATGTCTTCAAAGTCATCAACGACCCCTTCCGCGGCAAGCTCGGCATCTTTCGCATCCATCAGGGTCGGGTGACCGGCAATACCCAACTCTTCATCGGTAACGCCCGCAAGGCATTCAAAGTCAATCACCTGTTCCGCCTGCACGGTAACGAGCAGATCGAAGTAGACTCGGGGGTACCCGGCGACATACTAGCGGTGGCGCGGGCAGAGGATATCCACTGCGATGCGGTGCTCCACGCTTCCCATGACACGGATCATTACCACGTGCAACCGATCGCGTGCCCGGTCCCTTTGTTCGGGTTGGCCATCAGCCCCACCAAACACGGCGACGAACAGAAGCTCACCGATGCCCTACACAAGCTGGAGGCGGAGGACCCCTGCTTTCGAATAGAACACAATGCCGCCGCCAACGAGACTGTTATCCGCGGGCTCGGCGAGCTGCATCTGAGGGTGGTACTACGGCGCTTGGCGGAGCAATTCCATGTCGAAGTAGAGACCAAACCGCCGAGCATCGCCTATCGGGAGACCATCACCACCCCCGCCGAAGGTCACCACCGACATAAAAAACAGACCGGCGGGGCCGGTCAATTCGGCGAGGTCTATCTGCGCATCGACCCCCTGGAACGGGGGCAAGACTTCGAGTTCGTGGATGCCGTGGTCGGCGGCGTCATACCCAACCAGTTCATCCCTTCCGTGGAAAAGGGTGTGCGCCAGGTATTGCAAGAAGGCGCCGTGGCCGGCTACCCGATGCAGGATATCCGCGTCACCGTCTATGATGGGAAATATCACCCGGTGGACTCCAAGGAAATCGCCTTCATTACTGCCGGCAAAAAGGCCTTTCAGAACGCCGTGGACCAAGCCAAGCCGGTGATTCTCGAGCCGATCGTCAAGATCCGCATCGTGGCTCAAGACAGCGCCATGGGTGACTTGGCGGGGGACCTCTCGGGCCGACGCGGACGCATCAGTGGCAGCGAGGCCAAGAGTCTCGGCCGCATCGCCATCAACGGTGAGGTCCCCCTGGCGGAGCTGGAAGGCTACGAGTCGCGGCTCAAATCCATGACCGGCGGTGAAGGCACCTACAACATTGAGCTCAGCCACTATGAGGCGGTGCCGGCAAGTATCCAAAAAGAACTCCAGGATGCCTTCAAGCGAGCGGAGGACTGACTCGCCCTCCCCTGGAGAGAACCTTGAAAAATTCCGCCTTTGGAATTTTTCAAGGCGCAAAATCGAAATGAGATTTTGATTTCAATCCATTTTCAAATAGCAGCACGTCCTTGTGCGGCACAGGCATCTCGAGTTTCTCAGAGTGCCCTAAAGTTTACTTTGTCCGTTGCACATGAATATCTTGGTACGCGAGTAGCGCCTGAGAGCAAAGCGCGGTGAAGAGGAATAGCCAGCCCCCTATGGCGACGAGTCGCAACGCTGCTCGGGGACGAAAGACCGGCATCGCGGTGAAATATCCATGTGCAACGAGTATAACCAACCCCAGCCTCTTGGGTAAGACGAAACACCCCGCTAGGATATGAGCCGGGTGCCTGTCGTGAAACCTTATCCATGTCCATAAATCGGACGTGAGTATGCCCCTATGTTGAAACAAATCGCCAACGGTACCCGCCGAGATATAGGTAATAGACCCTACGTCTATTACGACGGCTACTGGATCAAGTACTACGAGCCGCCGGTGGATAATCTGGAGGCCAAAAAGCAGCTGATCCAAGCCCTGACACGGCGACTGTTCAACCACGTGGAGCACGGTCTCAATATCCCCGGTATCCGCCTCGACGAGGCCCGCCGAGCCTATGAACGGGAGACGAACCCGGAACGTAAGCGGGTTGCGGGCGCCATGTTGGCCGGGGCGCTGTTCAACCGGGCCGCGGATATCTTCACCAAGGTCGTGGAGCTACAGGAGGTTGGAGTGGAAATCATTCCGGACGATGCCCTGCTCGATCAGTGCGGAAAATGCTTGTTGGAAGCCATGGATCTCGGACGCATGGTCCGCCACCGCAGCGGTGACGAGGGTTTGGACGAGCTCTGGGGCGAGCCGCTCAAGGCCTTCTCCGTCCCGGTTGAAGGCTTCTACGAGAGCCGCTATCTGAAGATTGCACAAACCATGCGCGCAATCGACCAGATTGCCGATAGCATGGTAGATACGCTAGCAGATGGAACCATCTTTCCCGGTATCGAGCAACGGATTCGGGAGCTAGCCGAGGCGGCCAAGGCCAAATGCGAGACACTACGCACGGACCCGGTGATCTTCGAGGTTTGGCCAACCTTCATTGTCGCCGGTGAACGGCTCTGCCGGATTGAGCCGGAGCTACCGCCAAACGCCCCGGAGAAACGGCTTCGATATGCCGATCGGGCCGCAGCACTTATCTGCGAGGGCGTAGCCCTGATCCGGGACATCGCCCGTGCCCGGGTTCCGATACCCAAGAGCACCCGCGAATACTTGGATCGCTGTCGCCGTTTTCAGCTCGCCGCCGATAAGGTCTCCGGCTTCTCGCACTGTTGCCCATCCGAGGATAGGAGCTCACGTATCCCACGGCGGCGCTAGCCCGCCTAGACGGGCTAAGCATGTGGAAAACGCCGCTCTGCCGGATAAGCGAACACATCCTCCAAATACCTCTTACGGATAGTCTCCTGCCGCCCGCGCCACCAAGCCGGGTCCAAAAGCTCCCCATGGTGCGCCAGGAAACAGGCACGAATATGGGAATCCGTCAGCAAAAAGGTCGCAAACTCCTCCGGAAACACATCCCCTGGCTCCACCGTATACCAGGGCTCGTCCGCCAGCTCCAGCTCCGGGAAGGGTGCCTCCGGAATCTCCCGGAAGTTACAGTCGGTCAAGTAGTCGATTTCGTCATAATCGTAAAAGACCACCCGGCCCTGGCGAGTAACACCGAAGTTCTTGAATAGCAAGTCGCCCGGGAAGATATTCGCGGCGGCCAGCTGCTTGATGGTATCGCCGTACTCCCGAATCGCGTGCTCCAGCTGCTCCGCGTTCGCCGTTTCCAAATAGAGATTCAGGGGACGCATACGGCGTTCGATGTACAGATGCTTGATCACCACTTGATCACCTTCGATCAACAGGCTACTCGCCGCCCCCTCCCGGAGCTGGGCTAGCAAGGCATCGGAGAACCTCTGTCGGGGGAAGGCAACATCGGAATATTCCCAAGAATCCGCCATCCGCCCGACGCGATCGTGCAGCTTGACCAACTGATACTTCCGCTTGACCGCATCTCGGGTTGTTGCCTTAGGCGGCGGGAAGCGATCCTTGATGACCTTGAACACATAGGGAAAGGAGGCCAGGGTAAAGACGCACATCACCATGCCGCGGATGCCCGGTGCCACCACCAGCTCATCGCTGGAATAGCGCAAGTGCTTGAGGAACGAACGATAGAACTCGGCCTTCCCGGACTTGTATAGGCCGATGGCCGTGTAGAGTTCCGCCTTGCCCTTGTGGGGCATCAGCGGACGAAGGAACTCGACCACTGCGGCCGGCACATCAGTATCCACTAGGAAGTAGGCGCGCGAAAAGCTGAAGATGGCCGAAATCTCGTCGACCCCCGTGAGCAGGGTATCAACATAGAGACCACCGGCCTCATCGTTCAATACCGGAATGACGAAGGGAATCTGGTCGGCGCCGTTGATGGCCTTGCCGATGATGTAGGCACCCTTGTTACGACAAAAGATTTGGCTGAGGACCGCGAGCTGGAAATTCTCGCGTCTGTCCCGAGCGCTCGGGAGCCGGGTCCGGATCGCACGGAGAAGATAGCGCAGATCGACCCGGATATCACGGAAGGGCAAACGAAAGCCGAAGCTGGTCAAAATCTCGTAGACGACTTGTGCAAAGCCATCCCGGATCGGGTAGTAGCAGCGGAAGCTGGGGGTCTCCGACTCCAGATGCTCGGTGGATATCACCGGCCAGACGAAGATGAACTCGTTATTGTAGTAGGCGCGGTGGAACAGATGGCAGAAGACCGAATTGTAGTAGGTCTCCGCTAGCTCCGGTTGGTGATGCGTGGGCAGCAGACGTAGATACTCGACCTTGACCCGCCGCCACAGGCGCTCGTCGAGGTCTCGAATTGCGAACTCGGAGCGCAATTCCACGATGGTCGCGCGGACATGCCGATCGTAGTAACCGATGCGCTCGCGGGCGGCCTCCTGCACCGACATCCAATCCGCGTTTTCGAATCGCTGCCGCGCCCCAGCGGTCGTCTCCCGGAAGTGCCGGTAATGACGCTCGAATCCGGAACGGATTGCCGTGGCGATCCGCTTAGCCAGCACCCAAGCCATGAATCAATGTGCCCTCAATCCTCCGTATGGATGAGTGCGTCCTCAGCGACCAGGATGCCGTCCTCGTCGCAATAGATGTGATCGCCCGGCCGGAAGCAGACACCGGCGAAGCTTACCAGGATATCCCGCTGTCCTTCCCCGCGCTTCTCGCTCTTGCGGGGATTGGTGGCCAGCGCCTTCACACCCAGGACCATACCGGTAATCTCGGCCGCATCCCGCACACAGCCGAACAGCAGCACCCCGCGCCAGCCATTCTCGACGGCGCTCGCTGCGATCAGATCGCCCAGCATCGCGCAACGCCGGGAACCGCCGGCATCCACCACCAGCACCCGACCCTCGCCCGGCTCGCCCAGCACGGCCTTGACCAGAGAGTTGTCCTCGAAACACTTGACCGTGGCGATGGAGCCAAAAAAGCGGGCGTGACCACCAAAATCCCGGAAGATGGGATCACAGACCCGGACCCGGTCACCATAATCGTCATAGAGATCGGCGGTTTTGAAGGTCATTGAGCTGTCTATTAGGTTGGCTCTCTTGCGTTTGGTGTGGGTAGCGGGTCATAGCGACCTGACTCAAGTCGTGAGGGAAAGCCCCGACTGGACGACGAACGGAGAAGTCGGCAGCTGGGTCAACTTACCCGCCACAAGGTAGAGGATGGGAATCAGGTGCCTGGTGGTCCCGTAGCCGCAGCCCCCGGCTTTGGCGACCTGGATGAGCGAATTGACCGCCTTGATACGGCCGTTGGTGAGCCCGGAATCGAACGCATTGAGGAGGCCTGGCCAGTGCTTCTTAAGCGTCTTGGCCACCGCTTTGATCGGCTCCAGGCGGAAACGGCGCGCCCAGCTGTACCATCTGTCGAGGAGCGGCTCGGCTTGCGCCACGTTCTGAGCGCTGTGGAAAATCTTGCGTAACGTCTCCTGGATCCGGAAGCCACGGTGTGTCTTGAAGTTTCGGGGCTTGAGTTCCGCAAACGGGGCTTTCTGGCGGTTACTCAAGCGTGCTTGTCCTTAGAGCCGGATGTAGCGTGTACGCCGCAGCTCCAGGGCCCATTTGACTTCTTGGCGACGCACTTCGTCAACCGCCTTGTTGACGAGCTGAATGACGTGAAACTCATCGAAGGTGATCGCCGCCCAGGGTCGATACTCACACACGCCAGCCTGGTAGCTTGTCGACATATCCATACAGACCACGCAGATGTTCTCGGCACAGGCGCCAGGAGCCTCGAGCGCATCGGCAGACTGGGCCACGACCTGGGCTTTTCGCCCTTCGCAGGCATAGAGCCCACGCGGGGCATCGAGATCGTGAAACAAGCTCATGTAATTGTGTCCACGCCGCGAGGTGGTCTCGTCGAGACCCACCGAGGTGGCGGTCGAGAAGTCCTCTTGAGCGTGCGCCTGATCGACGTAATGATCGAGGGTGCGCCAGACGCGCCCGGTCGCTGACGCCAGGTAATTGAGCGACCTGAAAGACCGCCATCGCCTGACAGAGGGTGACCAGTAAGGCCGCCATCCGTAGGCTGAAGCCGCTGTTGGGGCGCGCCCAGGGCGCCACGACCTGGAGGTAGTCTTGGCGCAGGTCCCGCAGCGCACACGGGGCGCCTTGGCGTGGATGTGGGCTTGGAATTGTAAAGAAGTTCAGGTGACGCCAGTCGCGTTCAAGCGTGCCGTGGACCGGCTGGTGTTCCGCCCCACAATGCGGACAAGAGAATCGTGTCCCCGGGGCGAAGGCGCGGTGGAAATCGATCCAGCCTGATTTGGGATCGCAGGCCACGTCAACGACCTCCCAAGGAACCGGAGGGCCGAGCGCAACGGTAAACATAAGCATACACAGGCTATTTTACTTATCATATTTGTAAGATATTTTACCATACTCAAAAATGTCGCCATCTTATAGCTCATAATACTCTTCCAGCTTTTCCACTAGGGTTTTTATGGATTTCTTCTGAGCTTCCGTTGATTTATCCCAAGTCTTATCTTTGTCGTTATATTTTCCGACTAACCTTTATGCCCACAGAATCAGTATTGGTCGGATATCGCTGAGGATAAGGCTTCTTTTTTTCATGGTTATGAATTCTATTTGGAGCCCATCCTATCCCGGCGATTGTCTTCTTACTCCTCCACATTTGCAGCTCCCTTCTTGTTGACAGCGAGACTTTATGTTCCCTATATTGAGTATATTTATTCAAGCTTGCCGTTTGACAAATCGCGCCGTCTTTTGCAACTAGAAAAGGCGTTCCGATTTTGTTCATCTTAAAGTAGTAAAAGCAGATTCGCTCGTAGAGCCTGCCGTTCTGTGCAACACTACCGTGTTAGCTTACACCCGATGTATCATCGAAAACATCATATTTCCTGACCAAATCCGCGTCCGTAAGATAACCATCCTCGTCGACATAGCTTTTCTTCTGAGCACAGGATCCAACGATATTTCTTATATCCTTATAGCTGGAAGTCTCGGGACCACATGCATCAGCCTGATGACCCGCTACTCTCTGTGATATATCGACAATTTCCTCATCATTTTCGCCGAGTCTTCTCTCGATTTCCTGAGCTTTATCCTCCCTCTCTCCGCTTCTCAAACCTATGAGAACCATTGCGCACCCGGTGACGATGATACCACCATGGGCCGTTGTGTCACCCAACCTCGCGGCAGGTTTACCACCGATCAAAACCGCCGGAGCGTCGCTATTTTTTGCGAAACCCGAAATGGGGTCCGTCCGATTTCGGGTGCAAAAAATCAGGCGACGGCCATGGCCTTCGGCGACCCACGTTCGTCCTGCGTCCGTCCCGGCGCACACTCCGCGCGGCGCCAGGACTCCCGCAAGGACTTGACGCCGTGTCGCATAGCCTTGCATTTCGTCTCCGCCGGTGCTCACGCGCTGCACTCCGACGAAACGCCTCGCCCTACGGCTACGCGGGGAGCGGCGCACTCCGCTCGTCGCTTACGCTCCCTCGCTTTCCTGTGCTCCTCCCTTGAACGCTGGCGGGGCAAAAAAGCCTCTTACACGCGATCAGAACTGCTCCTCCTCCGTAGAGCCGGTCAGGGCCGTGACCGAGGAGGTGCCACCCTGGATAGTGGTAGTGACATCGTCGAAATAACCCGCGCCCACTTCCTGCTGGTGAGAGACGAAGGTGTAACCGCGATCGCGGGCGGCGAACTCCGGCTCCTGGACCTTCTCGACATAGTGCTTCATGCCCTCGCCACGGGCATAGTCGTAGGACAAATCAAACATATTGAACCACATGTTGTGGATACCGGCGAGGGTGATGAACTGGTACTTGTAGCCCATGTCGGAGAGTGCATCCTGGAACTTGGCGATGATCGCGTCGTCCAGATTCTTCTTCCAGTTGAAGGATGGCGAACAGTTGTAGGCCAAGAGCTTATCGGGGTTCTTCTCCAACACCGCGGTGGCGAACTCGCGGGCGAAGCCGAGGTCCGGGGTACCGGTCTCGCACCACACCAGATCCGCATAGGGGGCGTAAGCCACACCACGGCTGATGGCCTGCTCCAGCCCGTTACGGACCCGATAGAAGCCTTCGCTGGTCCGCTCGCCAGTGAGGAAGGGCTTGTCGTTATCGTCCACGTCGTTGGTCAACAGGTTAGCTGCCTCGGAGTCGGTACGGGCCAGCACCAAGGTCGGCACGCTACAGACATCCGCGGCCAGACGCGCGGCGATCAGCTTCTCCACCGCCTCCCGGGTAGGGACCAGCACCTTTCCACCCATGTGACCGCACTTTTTCACCGCGGCAAGCTGATCCTCGTAATGCACTCCGGCGGCACCGGCGGCGATCATGTTCTTCATCAGCTCGAAAGCATTGAGCACCCCCCCGAATCCGGCCTCCGCGTCCGCCACGATGGGCAGAAAATAATCCACGTAGTCCGTGTTGCCGGGCTCGATAGCACGCGACCATTGGATCTCATCCGCCCGTTTGAAGGCATTGTTGATGCGCCGCACCATGGTGGGCACCGAATCGTAGGCATACAGGGATTGGTCCGGATACATGGTCTCGGAGGTGTTGCCGTCGGCTGCTACCTGCCACCCGGACAGATAGATGGCCTCAATACCGGCCTTGGCCTGCTGCATGGCCTGACCGGCCGTGATGGCTCCCATGCAGTTCACATAACCCTTCTTGGCACTTCCGCGGACTAGGTCCCACAGCTTTTCGGCCCCACGTCGGGCATAGGTATACTCGGGTTGGACGGAGCCGCGGAGGCGGACTACATCCGCGGCAGAATATCCGCGCACGACATCGGTCCAGCGGGAGTTCTCGGACCAGTCCTTTTCGATGGCCTTGATCTGTTCATCTCGGGTCATGTCGAGTTCCTCAATAGGGTAATGCAGTATGGAATGGGATTTGAAGGGAGTGGCCGTTGGGCCATGAAAAACAACCACCTAAGCAACCATCGTCCGTTTGCGAGGTCCCCCAGGGGGTTCGGATCGGAGTGGAATTTCTCGTTGTGGTGTGGGTATCCCCATCAGATATCCGCGGTCCGCCGGACCTCCGTCATTTGATACAGCCCTCCGAAGAAGGTCCGCTTCTCCAACTCCAGACCCGGGAAATCCTCCGGCAGCCAAGTCGCAATCTCATCGCGCCAGAGATCGAGCGCAAAGGGCTCGAGCAACCGCAGCACCGGGGCCATGATCAGGCGCAGGGGATTCGCCAAATGGGGACGGTGGTAGTCCACCAGCAGGACTCGCCCACCCGGCTTGGTCACCCGCAAGGCCTCTGCCAAAGTCTGCTTGCGCGTCTCCAACGGCTGCTCGTGGAGGAGAAAAAAGACCAACACCTGATCGTAATGGTCATCCGGTGCCTCGAGCTCCGCCGAGTCGCTGAGGATGAGGGTCGTTGCAGGCATCGGGCCCAGCTTACGTGCCAGATTCTCGAGCTGAACGGGCAGAATATCCACCACATCCAAACGGGCATTGCCATCCATGCGATCCACCAAGCGTTGCGTAAGATCCCCGTAGACGCAGGCCACTTGAAGCGTGCGACCACCGATCGGATTGCCCAAAGCTTCCAGGGCGAAATCTCGCAAGCGCTCAAAATTGCCCCACAGGATGAGGTTGACGAGCCACTGGCGTTCAAATATGCGCACCGCATTCGGATGCACATAGGCCCACCAGTAATAGCGCTCCAAATAGGAGGGAACGGGTTGGGGGAGGGTTTCTTCGGTAGCTCTCGCGGTGACATCCAAAACCTGTGGCTCCTCTGGTGTTCTCGTTCTTTATAGGTGATATCGCGTATTTCAGCGCAAGTTGTTTAAAATCCTCGCAGTTTACCTATAATGACAACGAGAATCCATCCTAGAGTTTTTCCTTGCAGGGCAAAGGTGTAGCGGCAGGTTTTGATTGATACTGCCGGCTCCCATACCGATAATATGTGAGCTGGAAAAGGCCATAAATTCGCAATATCTGTTGGAACTTGGTGCTAGGGATTCTCACGGAAAGAAGCCGCGGAAGGATGCCCTCGAAAATTCGGTGGTGTTCGATACGGAGTGTTTTCGCAATTGGCTATCGAGGAAGAATAAAGGGCACCTTGAGGTGCCCTTACTCGCCCCTCCACAGGGCATCATAAAGCCCGCTGGAACGGACTACTGGACGGACAATGGTCGCACGCAATCGCTCCTCGGTGGCGAAGATCCGCACCCGCCGTCGGGCGCGGGTGATGCCCGTATAGAGCAGCTCCCGGGTGAGCACCCGGCTCTCGGTCTCGGGCAGTACCAGCAGCACCTCGTCGAACTCGGAGCCCTGGCTCTTGTGGACCGTCATGGCATAGACGGTCTCATGGGGTGGCAGTCGTGACGGCAAGACGCGCCGGACCCCCTCGGCCGTGGGGAAAAATACCCGTAGGGCGCCGTCACTCCGGGGATCGGCCAGGACCAAGCCCAAGTCTCCGTTATAGAGCCCCAGGGCATGGTCGTTGGCGGTGAGCATGACCGGCCGACCGGCGTAGAGCTCGCCATCCCTCCGAATCAGACCCATGGCCTCTAGGGCATGAGCCAAGTGTTCGTTCATACGCTCGACCCCCTGTGGCCCCGAACGCAGGGCGCACAGGACCCGGATCCAACCCAGTGCCGCCAGTGCCGCTCGGGGGTCCGGGGCCGCCAATAACCGTTGCCAGATGGGCACCAATCGCGGCGCGATCCGCTTGGCCAAGCCCCGTGCCCGCGGCGCCTCCAGCCCCACATCCGGATAGCGGTCGTCGGACAGAATCCCCAGGCCCGCATCCACATCTCCCCGATTCACGGCCCGAGCCAAAGCACCGATGCCACTGTCCCGGCCGAAGCGCCAGCTAGCGCGCAGCTCGACGACCCGGTCCCCCAATTCGGGACCGGGCCTAGCGGTGGGCTTCAGCCGGTCACCGGAAACCGCCGCGATCTCCGCGCACAGCTCCGGCGAATAGCCCGAGACCCGCCCCCGCCCACAGAGGTCCCCGAGCACCCGACCCGCCTCCACCGAGGCCAGCTGATCCTTATCTCCCAGCAGGATCAGACGGGCGCGGTCCGGCAGCGCGGCCAATAGGCGGGCCATCAGGGGTAGATCCACCATGGAAGTCTCATCCACGACCAAGACATCCAGGTCCAGGAACCGGTCCGGACCATGGCGGGGGTTGGCGTGTTCGGGCCGATAGCCGAGTAGTCGATGCAGAGTAACGGCGGTCTCGGGGATGCGCTCCACGATCGGGGCCGGGAAGGGCAGGCCCGCTTTGGCGGCACCCAGAGACTCCGCCAGCCGAGCCACCGCCTTGCCGGTAGGGGCGGCCAGGGCCATGCGCAGAGGGGCATCCGCCGTCTGCTCCAACAGCAGGGCCAGAATCGAGGTCACGGTATGGGTCTTGCCCGTGCCCGGCCCGCCGGAGATCAGGCACACCCAGCGCAGCACGGCCATCGCGGCAGCCACCCGCTGCCAGTCGACGCCATGATCGCCGGGGAGCAGCCGCCCCAGCCCTGTCCGCAACCGACCGCGGTCTACCGCCGGAGCGGGGGACCGGACGCGGGCGAGCAGAGCCGCCGCCACCTGCTGCTCGAACCACCAATAGCGCCCCAAATACAACCGGCCGTGCCAGTCCAGGATCAATGGCGCTCGCTCGCCGGGGCCGCCGACCAGGTCGCAAGCACGCAGGGCCTCGCACCAAGTCTCCGCGGTGGGTATCCGCAGCCCATCCGCGACTCCGACGTCACCGATCAGGGGTAGATCCCGACAGCGGTGTAGGTCCAGGCAAACATCCCCTTCCCCCACCCGGTGACTAGCCAGGGCCGCAGCCAACAGCAGCTCCGGAGCATCGCCACCGGCCAGATGCTCCAGCCGGCGCGCGAAATGGAAATCCACCGCCCGCAGCGCCCCTTGATCCACCGCTCGGCGAAGAAGCGCCTCCATCGGACCCTTACTCATCGGGGCGACCGAGTGATAAGCACATTTTGAACAGGCGCCCGTACCGGGCCGAGACACCCGGCCATTCTGCAAGCACGTCAGTGCTCGAAGAATGGGACCCAAGTGAAATGTTTTCGCATCGAGACTTGCAACATTCCAAGGAAGGAATTCATCAAGCCCCCCCCGAGATTCCCTGAAAATGATGCGTGAATCCGCATCGGTCTTCTGCCATCAAGTATTTTCCGATCCCTCGGCTGGGTTGATCAGGCTCCGGATCTGCGCCAACAGATCGCCGGCCAACAGTCCCCGCTCACCGTCCGCGGCCGCCGCGTCGCCGGCAGTGGCATGCAGGCAGACACCGGCGCGGGCGGCGTCTTCGGGGTCCAGGCCCTGGGCGAGCAAAGCAGCGATCAGGCCGGTCAACACATCACCGGTCCCGGCGGTTGCCATCCCCGGATTACCGCCGTTGCAGACGCCAAGCGGTTTGTGGGAGCCGCCCAGCACCAGGGTCCCGGCACCTTTCAGGACTACGACACCGCCGAAACGGTCTTGCAGGCGGCGGATACTGCCGAAACGATCGGCCTGGATCGTACTCGGCTCGGTGCCGAGCAGACGCGCGGCCTCGCCCGGATGGGGCGTAAGTATCCAGTTGTCTCGGAACAGGGGGGCGACGGCTAAAAGGTTGAGGGCATCTGCGTCCACCACCAAGGGACATCGCGTGGCCAGGACCCGATCCAGCAGACCCTTGCCCCAGGGACCCTGACTAAGTCCGGGTCCGATGGCGATGACCTTCGCCTTTTCGAGCATGGGCTCCAGCTGCTCCGGCCCGGCGATCCCCGGACACATGAGTTCGAGCCGGGTCAGATTGAGATAGGCGGCGTGCTCGGGGTGAGTGGCGATGGTGACCAAGCCGGAACCGGCGCGCAGGGCACCCTCGCCCGCTAGCCGTGCCGCCCCCGAGTAGCCGGGTGCCCCTCCGACCACCAGCACATGGCCGAAGTGGCCTTTATTGGCGGATCGGGGCCGGCGTGGGAGGAGCCCCCGGTATTTGGCCCAGTCGAGCCGGCAGGCGGAGAGGATCTGCCGGGCATAGACCGTGGCCGGGACCTGGAGGGCATCGAAGTGGATCGCCCCACAACAATCAGGCCCGAAGCCGGTGAAGAGGCCTTGCTTGAGCCCGATGAAGCTGATGGTGGCCTGGGCCCGCACCGCCGTACCCATTACCCGCCCTAGATCCGAGTGCAGACCGGACGGGATGTCGATGGCAAACACTTGGGCCGGGTGGGCGTTGATAGTGTCGATCGCCTGGGCCCAGGCGCCGGTCACTTCCCGTTCCAGGCCGGTGCCCAGAATGGCATCGATGATCAGCTCCGTAGGTCCGGGTAGACCCTGAAAGGGCTCGATACGTCCTCCCGCCTCCTGGAGCCGGGTCGCCATGGTCAAGGCATCTCCGGACAGTCGTTGTGGATCCCCGAGCCGGAAGACCCGCACCGCCAAGCCCTCGCTGAGGGCATAACGGGCCACTACATAGCCATCACCAGCATTGTTGCCGATGCCACAGACGATGGAGAGGTCCCGCGCCTGTGGCCAACGTTGCCGCAGCAACCTATAGGCGGCATGGCCCGCACGCTCCATGAGCTCGGCACTGGGGATACCCTGATCCTCAATGGCAATCCGGTCGAATTCGCGTACCTGTTCGGCACGGTAGAGGGCATGGGGCAGACAATCAGAGTCCGGGATAAGGCGAGGCATCCGTGGTCTCCTAGCTCGGGGATCGGAAATCTAAAAGGCTGTCTAGAAACCCTCTTGCAACAGAGGACTTGATAAAAAACAACTCTATGTCTTTGACGGTTTTATCCACATAGAAACTGCCTAAAAAGGCAGTCTCTCACCCGGACCAACCGAAAGGCGGTGTAGAATGCGTGGTCGGTAACGCCCATCCAAGGATCTAGCGCGGATGAAGCCCACCAACCAAGCCAAAGCAGCGGCGAGCCCACCCAGCCCAGTTACGGCACCCAGCACCTCCGTGTACACCGGTGCTACGAGCCCGGCAATCAAGGCACCCGCGACCGCCCCGCCGACCAGTGCCGCCAAAGGCATCAGATAGGCGAGGACCGAGGCCTCCAGCAAGGCACTCTCCGGAAACCCGATAACGACCCGCTCGCCGGGTTTGGCCCCGATCGGATTATGGGCCTGTAACGACAACCGTTTGGGGCCCAAGTAGCGGGCCAGCAACGAGGTACCGCAGACACCGTCGACAGCACACCCACCGCAGGCGCTGCGGGGCTGTCCCTCCACCTCGGCCAGATCGCCCTGCACCGAGACCACTAGGCCAGTCTCCTCGATCATCATGGCTCCTCGACCGATACGGGCCGGACACCGGCCAGTACCAACGCCACTGTCTTCAAGGGCACCTCACCGATCACCGTCACCTGATGACCGAATATCCGTTTGCCAGTGGTATGGATGGTACCGATCCGGGTATCACCCTCCAAGCCCTCCTGCGGATCGCTCTCGACATAGACGGAGATCGATGCCAAGCAGTCCGAAAGCACGAAATGGTCGACCGGCGACCCATCGGTCGCGCGCCAACCGCCATACATTACTCAGGACAAAGCCGGAAGGCAGGGCATCAAACTGCCAAGACAGGCAGTCGGGAGCTGGATGCCGGCTCCCGGACCGACGCAACTGCGGCACCACTCCAACCACCGGCGCCGGATCCCGCACCGGCAGCAAGTCCAGGGAAACGAACATGATCTGCTCGATGGGATCGATTCCTTTAGCTCTATTGAGATCGGACTTGAGTGGTAACCCGGTCTCCCAATCCAGGTAAAACCGGTAGCCATAGCGCAGACGATCCCGCGGTACAACACCCACCACGGTGGTCACCTCGGTGGTGTCCCGGCCCGCCACCCAGACATCGCCCAAGGAATGGATCTCATAATGATTCCGCAGCGTCTCCGGGTCCAACATTCCTGCCGGAAGCCCATCCTTCCCGATATCACGACCCGGCACCAAAATAGGCCGGGAGAGAGTACGCGGTGGCCCGTTGAGAAAAACCAGACGCTCCCAGACCTGTCCGTCCTCGACCCGATGCACTATCTGCAGCAATTCGAGCCGGTTATCGTGCAGATAGACGACCGTGCCTTCATAGCTCAGGGAACGTAGCGCAGCGACCATCCGCGCCAACCGTTCGCCCGGCTCCAAGTCTGCGGCGGATGCCCGGACGAGCCAGACCAGCGCAAACAGGCAGGAAATGCAGTCGCCGTCCCCTCATGGGCCCAACCGGACACCGAACGGAAAGCCGCGCCGGTCTATTCACAGCACTCACCTGTAGAACGCCTTGAGAAATCGGTGAAGCTTGGATACCTCGAGAGATTCAAAGTGCCCGTGCAGGGTCGGGATGAGGCTTCCCCGCCGGCTTTCAAGCAAGTCAGCGCCTAAAACCCGGGGGCAAAGCGAAATATTTTCGCTTTGCGACATGAGAAATTCCGAAGACGGAATTTTTCATGATCCCAGCTCAACTCGTAATGGTGGATTTCCCGCCGAATCCCTATTGTAACTATTCAGGATCTCTTGCCAAGCGGTAGGCTACACACGTAACCTAGGCTTATGCTGGAATAACCTACCCTAACCCATTCTCCGGAAAACCTTGACGACGAGCTTAAGCGGTTGCATGAACGGGTGGCGGAGCAGACGGC
>Ga0209457_1000061_pt1 | contig 45639 bp, 46 predicted proteins | sample WorMetHEROISLAND_5_FD_187410 | JGI IMG/M metagenome (GOLD analysis project Ga0209457, IMG submission 187410) | Marine gutless worms symbiont microbial communities from Max Planck institute for Marine Microbiology, Germany - Olavius sp. 5 HERON... ... | reverse complement strand
ACTGCGCATGGTCTCGCTGCGAGCCGTCCGGAGGAGAGGCGCCGCTCCCTCCCGGCCCAACGCGGCGCCTCTCCTCCGGACGGCTCGCAGCGAGACCATGCGCAGTTGCGCCCCGCCTGCCGTCGGCGCCAGGTAGCTGGGGACGCTGTTGCGGCGGGCCCACTTGCGCAGCGTGGACACGGGGATCCCGGTGGCCGCGCCTGCCTGGCGGAGCGTCACCCAGTCGGCCCCCGCGGCGGGGCCCGCCGCGTCGTCGCCTCCCCGGTCCGAGGGCGGCGCAGAGCGCGATCGGTGTGAGCGAACGGCCTCGGCCTCCCAGGCGAACGCGGAGTCTTCGATGTCGCTGTCGGCCATGCCCCGATCATACGACCGCCGACCTAAGCTGGCCCATCCAGGAGGCCGCAGGCGACAATGAGAGAATCGACGAGCGAGGGACTGCCTTCCGAAGAGGAGGTTCGGTCGCTCGTTGCCGAGATCGTCGATGCCGTTGTTCGCGAAGCCGACGGTTCGATCACAGATGAGAGCGACGGCGCCGCCGGGGTAGAGGAGATCTCCGCAGTGGGCGCGAGCTCCGCCGAGGGCGCGGGCTCCCCTGCAGGCGCGCAGACCGTAGCCGTAGGCGCGGACCATGCCGGCTACCCGCTCAAGGAGCGCATCGCCTTCAAGCTGAGAGAGGAGGGGTGGCGGGTGGTCGACTGCGGGACGGGCTCCCAAGATCCGGTCGACTACCCCGACTTCGCCTACGCCGTGGCGTCGAAGGTCGGGAGCGGCGAGTGCGACCTGGGCATCATGATCGACGGCGCCGGCATCGGCGCCTCCATCGCGGCGAACAAGGCGGCAGGCGCCAGAGCGTCCCTCTGCTACGACCTGTCCTCTGCGCGTAACGCCCGTCGGCACAACCACGCCAATGTCCTGACCCTCGGAGCGGGCCTCATCGGCGAAGGGCTCGCCTGGCAGATCGTCCAGGAGTGGCTCGGCGCGGAGTGGGCCGGCGGGAGACACGCCCGCAGGGTGGCCAAGATCGACGCCCTCGACCGACGGCGCACCGAAGCGAGCGGCGGGCCGTGAACAGGCAATCCCTGGTTGAGACCGTCACGCGCGAGGTGCTCCAAGCCCTCCGGTTCGACATGGCCCAAACCGGCGACAAGGTGCGTGAAGCGGTCGCCAACGGCGCCGATCGCGTCGCCTTCCACGGCGAGCCGGCCGACGTCCCCCTCGACCTCGCCGCCTACATCGATCACACCAAGCTCGCTCCCGACGCGACCGCCGACGACATCGACCGGCTCTGCGCCGAGGCGGCGCGACACGGTTTCGCCTCCGTCTGCGTCAACCCGACGTGGGTGAGGAGGGCAGCCGAGGCCCTGCGGGGGACCGGTGTGCCGGTGTGCACCGTGATCGGCTTCCCTCTCGGCGCCGCCACCACCGAGATCAAGGCCATGGAGGCCCGAAAGGCCCTACGCGACGGCGCCCGCGAGCTCGACATGGTCATCAACATCGGCGCCCTCAAGTCGGGGCGGACCGACACCGTGTACAACGACATCGCCAAGGTGGTCGACGCGGCGCGAGAGACCGGCGCGGTGTGCAAGGTGATCCTCGAGACGGGTCTCCTCACCGACGAGGAGAAGGTGGTCGCCTCGTCTCTCGCCAAGCGGGCCAAGGCGGATTTCGTGAAGACTTCGACCGGCTTCGGCCACGGGGGCGCCACGGTCTACGACGTCGCCCTGATGAGGGAGACGGTCGGGCCCGACATGGGCGTCAAGGCGTCGGGCGGGGTCAAGACCGCCGGCGACGCCGAGGACCTGATAGCGGCGGGCGCCGACCGGATCGGCGCCTCGGCCGGCGTCCGGATAGTGGGAGGAGGAGACGATGGTGACGAAGGGGGTTGAGCTCAGGTCGTACGCCTTCCTGGACAGCCTCCAGCCTCAGCACGCCGCGTTCCTGGGCACGGTCGCCCAGGGTTTCCTGCCGCTGGCCGGGGACGCCTCGCTCTGGGTGGAGGTCGCCCCGGGCATCGAGATCAACCGCCTCACCGACATCGCCCTCAAGTCGACCTCGGTCACCCCGGGGCTTCAGATCATCGAGCGCTACTACGGGGTGCTTGAGGTCCACTCCGAGGACCAAGCCGAGACGCGCGCCGCCGGGGCCGCCGTCCTCGACGCGATCGGACTCGACGAGAGCGACCGGGTCAAACCTCGTATCCTCAGCTCCCAGATCATCCGGCGAATCACCGACCATCACGCTCAGCTCATCAACCGGACGCGTCACGGCGAGATGATCATCGGGGGTCAGACCCTCTACGTTCTCGAGTGCGAGCCTGCGGCCTACGCCTCACTGGCGGCGAACGAGGCCGAGAAGGCCGCCGAGATCAACATCTTGGAGGTTCGAAGTTTCGGCTCGATGGGCCGCGTCTACCTCGGAGGCGAGGAGCGGGACATCGACGTCGGGTGGCAGGCCGCCGTGGCGGCGTTGGAAGGCTTGACTGGAAGAGAGCCCTGATTACGGAAGGAGGAGCTTCGATGGCTGAAGCTCTGGGAATGATAGAAGCTCGCAGCTTCCCCGCGATGGTGGAGGCGGCGGACGCCATGGTCAAAGCGGCCAAGGTCGAGCTGGTGAGCATGGAGAAGACCGGGGGCGGCTATGTCACCGCCGTCGTCCGCGGCGACGTGGCGGCCGTGAAAGCCGCCGTCGACGCAGGCGTCCGCGGCGCCGAGAAGGTCGGCGAAGTCGTCGCCACGCACGTCATCGCGCGTCCGCACGTCAACGTGGACCTCACGTTGCCGCTGGGCCGTCAAGAGCCCGCCGAGGAAGGCCTCGGCTGAGGCGGGCCCGAGGAGGACAGGAGAGCCGATGCAGCTTGGCAGGGTGGCGGGAGCCCTGGTCGCCAGCCGGAAGGAAGCCCTGCTGTCGGGCATGAAGCTCCTCGTGGTGAAACAGGTCGATGAGTCGAACCGGGAGACCGGGGCCTATGTCGTGGCGGTCGACGCTGTCGGCGCGGGCGAGGGCGAGGTCGTTCTCTACGCGTCGGGCAGCTCGGCGCGTCAGACCGAGTTGACTCGGGACCGGCCCTGCGACGCGGTGATCATGGCGATCGTCGACTCGTGGGACGTGGGCGGCGAGGTCAAGTACCACAAGGGCTCCGAGGCGCGTGCCGGGTAAGGCGGGGCTCAGCGAGCCGGAGATCCGGGCGATCATCGAGCGGGTCAAGGGGCGGGTTGCGGCCGCGGAGCCGGCCGAGCGCGTCGGGCGGGTCCTGCGCGCCGGAGAAGAGCTCGCCGGGCCCGAGGCGGAGCTGGGGGAGGGGATCCACGCCGATGTCGGTCGGGCGGTCGCCGCGGCCAAAGCCGCTTCCGTCGTCGCCGGCGAGATGGGACTGGGGGCGCGCGAGGCGATGGTCGAGGGGATGCGCGCCGCGATGGCTCGGGAGGGGGAGCGCCTCGCCTACATGGCCGCCGAGGAGACGGGCATCGGCCGCGCCGAGGACAAAGCCGTCAAGAACCGGCTGGTCGCCGTGAAGACGCCCGGCCCGGAGGACCTTGAGCCTCAGGTGGCGACCGGCGACTCCGGGATGATGATCACCGAGTACGCCCCCTACGGCGTGATCGGCTCGATAACCCCGACCACCAACCCGACCTCCACGATCATCAACAACGCGATCGCCATGGTCTCTGCGGGCAACGCTGTTGTCTTCAACGTCCATCCCGCCGCCGCCCGGGTGTCGGTGGAGAACGTGAAGCTGCTCAACCGGGCCGTTGTGGCCGCCGGGGGCCCCGCCGACCTCATCACCGCAGTCCCCGACCCGACCGTGGAGTCGGCGCGGGAGGTCATGGGTCACCCCGACATCCCGCTGATCCTCGTCACCGGCGGGCCCGGCGTGGTCAAGGAGGCCATGGGGACCGGCAAGAAGGTGATCGCCGCCGGCCCCGGCAACCCGCCCGCGGTCGTCGACCGGACGGCCGACATCGCGGCGGCGGGCCGGGACATCGTTCGGGGGGCGTCGTTCGACAACAACGTGGTCTGTGTCGACGAGAAGACGACGATCGTCGTCGACTCCGTAGCCGACCGCCTCATGCGGGCGATGACGGCCGCCGGGGCCTACCGGCTCAAGGAGCATGAGCTGAAACGGTTGGAGCGGGTGGTCTTCGAAGAGGCGGGGCCGCCCAACAGGGCAGGCTCGGTCAACCCCGACCTGATCGGCAAGAGCGCGCAGAGAATCCTCTCCGAGATCGGGGTGGCCGTCGATCGCGGTGTTCGGCTGGCGATCGCCGAGGTCCCCCGCGAGCACAACCTGGTCTGGACCGAGCAGATGATGCCGGTGATGCCGGTGGTGCGGGCCCGCGACGTCGGCGACGCCATCGACTTGGCGGTCAGGTCGGAGCGCGGCCGGCGCCACACCGCGTCGATCCACAGCTCGAACGTGGACACGATCACGGCGATGGCCAGGGCGATGAATTGCTCCATCTTCGTGGCCAACGGCCCCAACTTCAGCGGCCTCGGCGAGGGGGGAGAGGGGTTCGCCTCATTTTCGATCGCAAGCCCGACCGGGGAGGGCCTCACCAGGCCCAGGAGCTTCAGCCGGGCCCGCCGGGTGAGCGTGGTGGGGGCGTTGCGCATTGTCTGACCCCGCCGTCGCCCTCCTCGAGTTCGACTCGATCGCCGCCGGGATCGCTGCCGGCGACGCCATGGTCAAGTCGTCGCCCCTCGGCTCGATCTTCGCCGGCACCGTGCACCCCGGCAGGTACCTGACGCTGGTCAGCGGCGACACGGCCAGCGTCGAGATCGCCTTGGAGGTCGGCTCGTCCGCGGGCGGGCGCCACTTGATCGACACGGTGTTCCTCCCCGACATCCACCCCGACGTGGCAGGCGCCGTCGTCGGGATGCGGCCGGGCGCGTCGCTACAGGAGGAGGCCTTGGGGATCGTCGAGACGACGACCGCGGCCGCGGTCATCGACGCCGCCGACGCCGGGGTCAAGGCGGCCGACGTCACGGTGTCTTCGGTTCAGCTCTCCGACGGGCTGGGAGGCAAGGGTTACGCGCTCTTCTCCGGGGTCGTCGCCGAGGTGGAGGCGGCGGTCGAGGCGGCCGGGGAGCGGGCCGGCTCACACGGCGCGCTGGTCCGCGCCGACGTCATCGCCCAGCTTCACGAGGAGATGGCCGAGAACCTGGGCGCCCAGCTCCGCTTCATGCGACGGGTGGAGGCCCGTCGCGAGGGGCCGGGCTGACATGCGGCTCGCCCGGGTCCTGGGCACCGTGGTGACCGCCGAGAAGGTCGCCGGGCTGGAAGGGGCCCGCTTCCTGGTCATCCAGCCGCTCGACAAACACCGGCGGCCCAACGGCGGGACCGTTGTGGCCGCCGACGCGACTCACATGGCGGGCCCAGGCGAGTTGGTCTACTACGTCGGCGCTCGGGAGGCGGCCGAAGCGCTCCCCGAGCCGTTCGTCCCGGTCGACCACGCCGTGTGCGGGATAGTCGATGAGGTGTTCTTGGCGGAGGGCCCGGCCCCGGGAGGGGAGGGGCCGTGAAGGTGGGCAGGGTGGCCGGCACGGTGGTGTCGACGGTCCAGATCCCGTTGCTCGAGGGGCGACGGCGCCTGCTCTGCGACATCGAGGATCTCGACGGCCGCCCGGTCGAGTATGTGATCGCCGTGGACACCGTCGACGCCGGAGTCGGCGACACCGTGTTGATACTCGACGAGGGCGGTTCGGCGCGTCAGATTCTCGGCCTCGACCGGGGCGCCGTGCGAGCGGTGGTGGTCGGCGTGGTCGATGAGATGGTCGTCGACGGGGTCCCTTCTAGTGCTGTGTCGCAGATATAAGCACTCCCCCCATCCGGTTTCCTAATGCTCTGGATTCGGTATACCGTAGTTTGTGCATTGAGAATCGCTCTCGGCTGGATGAGGAGACTCCCAGCTCGGTTCGCTGTTTTGGCGACGGACCTCTAGCGTATGGCCGGTCGGGAAAGGCCCGCGGAGAGCCTCACGCTCCCTATCGACGTTCCGCTGGATCTTCGCCGGACGCTCAGCCCGCTGCACGGCCGTTTCGCCGACGACGGCTGGTGGCTCACGGCCCGGACGGGGGACGGCCCCGGGTCGCTCAGGATTCGCCGCACCCGCGACGACCTGATCGGCGAGGCTTGGGGCGACGGCGCCTCTCAGCTCCTCGAGCGTCTCGGCGCGATCGCCGGGCTGGAGGACGACCCGTCCGCGTTCTCCACGGGCAACGAGATCGTCGCCGCGCTCCACCGCCGTAACCCGGGGGCCCGGTTCGGGCGGACCGGCTTGGTGCTCGACTCCGCAATGATCGCCGTTTGCGGTCAGAGGGTGACGGCGCAAGAGGCCGGCCGGGCGATCGGCGGCCTCCGCCGGCGGTTCTCCGAGCCGGCGCCCGGCCCGGCGGGGCTGCGACTCCCTCCCGACCCCGCTGCGATGGCGGACGCCCCGTATTGGGAGTTCCACGAGATCGGCTTGGAGAAGCGACGCGCCGACGCGCTCGGGGCCCTGGCCCGCCGCCGCGACCGAGTGGAGGCGCTCGCCGTCGCCGACTCCGACGAGGCCGCCGCCGTCTTGGGGTCGATCAGAGGCGTCGGCGCTTGGACCGTCGCCAAGACGTTGGAGCTGTCCCACGGCGACCCCGACCGGCCCGCAGTGGGCGACTTCCACCTCAAGCACATGGTGGCCCACCACCTCACCGGCCGCGATCGCGGCTCCGACGAGGAGATGGTCGAGCTGCTCGAGCCGTTCCGCCCGCATCGGGGCAGGGTGATACGCCTGCTCAGCCTGCTCGGCCGCGCCCCCAGGTTCGGCCCCCGCAGGCCGCCCCGCGACATCTCCCCCACATAACCCCGCCACCGGTTTCCTAATGCTCTGGATTCGCTATACCGTAGTTTGTGCATTGAGAATCGCCCGGGGCGGCAGGGGGCCGTCTCAGCATGGTTCGTTATTTGGAAGACGGCCCGCTAGAGCAAGGAAGCGGCCGCGGCGTCCACATGCCACTCGACCCGAGCGTCGCCTTCGCCGACCCGCCCGGCGGGTGTCCCGCCTTCGAGCGAGTCGCGAAGCGCGGGCGCCTTGGCCTCGCCCGTCGTCAGCATGATCAGCCGCTCGGCGGTCCACAACAGGGGGTATGTGGCGGTGATCCGGGCCTCGGGCTGACCCGGGACGTCGTTGGCGACTATCCACCGCTCCCGTTCCCTCAGGGCGGAGGCGCCGGGAAACAGCGAGGCCGTGTGCCCGTCCTCGCCCATCCCCAACAGGATGAGGTCGGGCGGCCGCTCGTCGAGGATCGTCCGCACATCGGCCTCGTAGCGGGCCGCGGCGATCGCCGGATCTCCCCGCTCGCTCCAAGGGGGCCGGATGAGGGCGCCGTCGGTGTGGGCCATGAGGGCCTCGGCGACCATCAGGCCGTTCGACCGAGGGTGATCGGGCGGTACCCAACGCTCGTCGGAGAGCCAGCCGGCGACCATGCCCCAGCCGACGACCCGCTCCCGCATCGCCAGGTAGGCGGCGCGAGGCGTTGATCCCCCTGCGAAGCCGAGCGTGAACCGGCTCTCGGCGCCGGCTATCGCCTCGGCTACGAGCGAAGCGACGGCCTCGGCGGTCGCCTTGGGCGTCTCGTGGACCGCGAGCTCCATGTCGTCACGCTACCTGTGGTCCCGACGGCTGAAGACGGCCCGGACGAAAGGGGCCGGGCGACCTGGCGGCGGGGGTCGGCGGGCGCCATCATCGGGGCCCTCGCATCGAAGGAGTCAGATGTCGCAAGTCAGCCTGCGCGCCCAAGCCGGGCGGGCGCCCGGATCGCGTGAGTCTCGGCGCATCCGGCGCAGGGGCCTGGTCCCCGCCGTCGTCTACGGCCGGGGCGTGGACCCCACCCCGGTCGCTGTCGACGCCCACGACCTCCGCATGGCGCTTCACACCGAGGCGGGCGCCAACGCCGTCATCGGCCTTGACATCGAAGGCGGCGACACCCTCACCACGATGGCCCGGGTCATCGACCGCCACTCCTTCCGCAACGAGTACCGGCACATCGACTTCGTCACGGTTGACCTGACGAGCAAGGTGACCGCCGACGTGGTCATCCAGTTCGAGGGCGCCCCCGTAGGGGTCCGCGAGGGCGGTGTGTTCAGCCCCGCTCGCACGTCCGTCTCCATCGAGGCGTTGCCCACAGAGATCCCGAGCTTCATCGCCCTCGACGTCTCGGAGGTCGAGGTGGGCGGCTCGCTGCGGGTCGCCGACATGCCCGAGTTGGAGGGCGTCGCCTACCTCGACGATCCCGAGACCGTGGTCATGTCCGTGACCGTGCCCGCCGCTGAGATCGTCGAAGAGCCCGAGTTGGTCGAAGGCGAAGAGCTTGAGGAGGGCGAGGAGGCTGTTGAGGGTGAGGCCGATGAGGACGCCGAGGCCGAGGGCGAGGCGGGAGAAGAAGCGGGCGAGTAGCCCGGTGCGGGTGGTCGTCGGGCTCGGGAACCCGGGGGCCGGCCACGCGGGCGACCGCCACAACGTCGGGCGCGTGGTGATCTGTCGCCTGGTGGGGCGGGCCGGGAGCAAGCTGGGCAGGGCCTCCTCCCGCGTCCGCGGCTTGGCGGCCCAGGTCGGCGCAGGCGAGGACAGGACGCTCTACTTCGTCCCTGCTACGTTCATGAACGAATCCGGCGGCGCCGTGAGCGCCGCTCTCGCGTACTACCGGGTGGGCCCGGAGGACATGCTGGTGATCCACGACGACATTGACCTCCCCCTCGGCCGCCTCCGGCTTCGGGTCGGCGGCGGCAGCGGCGGCCATAACGGGGTCAGGTCCGTGGAGAAGGCCCTCGGCGCCAGAGGCTTCTCTCGCCTCAAGGTGGGCGTCGGTCGGCCGCCGGGCGCGATGAGCCCGGCCGACCATGTGTTGCGCCCGTTCACTCGGAAGGAGCGTCCCGAGGTGGATGTCATCGTGGAGGACGCCGCCGACGTCGCCGAATTGTGGCGCATCGACCCCGACCGCGCCCAGGAGCGGGCGGCGTTGAGGGGGAAGGATGCCTGAAGTCGTAGGCGCCCTGGACCAGGGGACGACGTCAACCAGGTTCATGGTGTTCGACAGGTCCGGCCGGGTGGCGGCCGTCGATCAGCGCGAGCACACCCAGATCTTCCCGCGGCCGGGATGGGTCGAGCACGACCCGATGGAGATCTGGTCGAACTCCGTCTCGGTGATCGAAGGCGCGATGGCCAAGGCCGGGGTCGGCCCCTCCGACTTCGCGGCGGTCGGCCTCGCCAACCAACGCGAGACGACCGTCGTATGGGAGCGGGTCGGCGGGCGGCCGATCGGCAACGCCGTCGTCTGGCAGGACACCCGGACCGCCGACCTGTGCGAGCGCTTGGGCGGCGACGACGGCCAGGATCGGTTCCGCTCCCGCACCGGGCTGCCTCTGGCCACCTACTTCGCGGGCCCCAAGGCGCGTTGGCTCCTCGACGAGCACGACCTCCACGCGTCCGCCGCCCGCGGCGACCTGGCGTTCGGGACCATCGACTCCTGGGTTGCCTGGATGCTCACCGGCGGGGCGGACGGCGGTCGCCATGTAACCGACGTCACCAACGCCTCGCGCACCATGCTCATGGACCTGGCCGCGACGGAGTGGGACCCCGACCTCGCGGCGGAGATCGGGGCGCCCCCGCAGATGCTCCCCGAGATCGTGCCGTCCGTGGGCCGCATCGGGCCCTGTGCGGCCCCGCTGGAGGGGGCGCCGCTCGCGGCGATCCTGGGAGACCAGCAGGCGGCGCTGTTCGGTCAGGCCTGCTTCCGCGAGGGTGAGGCGAAGAACACCTACGGCACGGGCAACTTCATGCTCATGAACACGGGGACCTCCCCGGTCTCGTCGGGCTCGGGCCTGTTGACCACGGTCGCCTACGGGATCGAGGGGGAGGAGACCGTGTACGCACTGGAAGGGTCGGTCGCCGTCACCGGCGCCCTCGTGCAGTGGCTCCGCGACAACATCGGGCTGATCTCGAACGCCGCGGAAGTCGAGGCCCTGGCTGAGTCGGTCGAGGACAACGGCGACGTGTACTTCGTCCCGGCCTTCTCGGGCCTCTTCGCCCCCTACTGGCGACCCGATGCGCGCGGGGTGGTGACCGGCCTCACCCGGTTCTCCGACAAGGGCCACATCGCCAGGGCGGCGCTTGAGTCCACCGCCTACCAGACCCGCGACGTGCTGGCCGCCATGACCAGGGACTCGGGCGTCGAGTTGACCGAGTTGAAGGTGGACGGCGGCATGACGGCCAACAACCTGCTGATGGGGTTCCAGGCGGATCTCCTCGGCGTCGACGTCGTGCTCCCCACCGTCGCCGAGACCACGGCCCTGGGGGCGGCGTACGGGGCGGGCCTGGCGGTCGGCTTCTGGCCCGGCTTCGACGAGATCCGGTCGATGTGGGCGGAGGCGGACCGTTGGGCGCCGACGATGCCGCGCTCGGAGGCCGATCGGCTTCAGGCCCGCTGGCGCCAGGCGGTCGAGAAGTCGCTCGACTGGGTCTGAGGCGCCGAGCGGCGCGTATGATCGGCTGAGCCCAGCCGAGGAGGACTTGTCTCCGCCCCAAACGCCCTCGCCTTGTCGCGGATCGCGCTGACCGTGCCCATCATGGTCTTCGCGCGGGCGGATCAGATCAAGCACCATCTGGTGATCGCCGCGGTCGTCTCCGCCGTCGCCGCGTTCACCGACATGCTGGACGGCTGGCTGGCGCGCAGAGGCGACGGGGGCACCGTCCTGGGGGCGTTCCTCGACACGACCGCCGACAAGATCCTGGTCACGGGGGCGTTGCTCGCCCTGCTCTCGGTGGACCGGGTGTCCATCTGGCCCGCCGCCGTCATAATCTTCAGGGAGTTCGCGGTGATGGCCCTGCGAGGCGTGGTCGCCCAAGGCGGCGGCCTCATCGCTCCCTCGACCTGGGGCAAGATCAAGACGTTCACGCAGTTCGCCGCCATCTTCTTCGCTTTCCTGCGGTTCGGGGACCGCTGGGGCCCCTGGTACTTCGATCAGTACCTGATGTTGATCGCCGTGATCGCAGCCATCGGGTCGGCCTGGGGTTACCTGACGGCGTTCTGGGGCGCCGTGCGCTCCGCCCCCCGAGAGGCGGGGGTGTGAGGGTCGCCGTCACCGGCGGCACCGGGGTGGTGGGGTCGGCTGTGGTCGGGCGGCTGGTCGAGAGCGGCGCCGAGGTCCGCGCCCTCCACCGATCGCAGGTCGGCCGAGAGCGGCTCGCGTCGGCGGGCGCCGAGCCCGTCGCCGGGGATGTGCTCGACTACGACTCGATCCGGTCGCTGGTCGACGGGTGTGAGCGGGTGTTCCACGTCGCGGGCGTCAACGAGGTGTGCTCGCCGAGACCAGGCCTTATGCGGCGGGTGAATGTCGAGGGGTCCCGCGTGGTGATGGGGGCCTGCCGCGACGCCGGGGTCTCCCGGATGATCCAGACGTCGTCGGCCGCGACGATCGGCGAGGAGCGGGGAGCGACGGCTACGGAGTCCACTCGGCGCCGGGGCGGCTACCTCTCCCACTACGAGCGCTCCAAGGCCGAAGCGGAGCGGGTCGTGCTCGGCGGGCACGGCGGCCTTGACGTCGTCGCGGTCAACCCGTCCTCGGTGCAGGGGCCGGGTCGGGCCACGGGTGCGGGCGCGCTGGTGCTCGCCGCGGCCAGGGGGAGGCTCCCGTTCGCCGTCGACGCCGACATCTCCGTCGTCGACATCGACGATTGCGCCCGCGGCCATCTGTTGGCGGCCGAGCGGGGCGAGCCGGGGGAGCGTTACCTGCTGTGCGGGGCGACTCTCTCCATGAGAGAGGCTCTGAGGATGGTGTCCGAGGTTGTGGGACGGGACGTGACCCCCCGCTTCGTCGGCGCCGGCCTTCTCAAGGTTGTCGGCGGGATCGTCGGGGGCGCCCACCGCTTGGTCGGGAGGCGGGCGCCGATCTGCCGGGAGGCGGCCCGGGTGATGGTGCACGGCCGCCGGTGCGACGGCGGCCGGGCCGCTCGCGAGCTCGGCTTGGAGTACACCCCGGTGGGGGACACGTTGCGCCGCACGATCGCGTGGTTCCGCGAGTCCGGCCTCCTCCCATGATCGGTTTCCTGAGTCTTGGATTCGCCTATTCCGTAGTTTGTGCATTGGGGATCGGGTGACGGAGGCCGCGTCGCACATCGGGACGCTTCGGGAGAGCCACCTCCACGCGGCTCTCAAGCGCTGGTGCTCGCTTCCCGGCGATCTTGTGGAAGCCCCCGTCGACGCGTATGTGATCGACCTGGTGAGAGACGATCTGCTGATCGAAGTGCAGACGAGCGGGCTCTCCTCGATGAGGCGGAAGGCGGAGGTCCTGCTCGACCTCGGTCGCCGTCTGCGCGTCGTTCACCCGATCCCGAGGGAGAAGCGGATCGTGAGGGTCGATGACGACGGCGAGGTCCTCGGGCGGCGTCGGTCGCCTGTGCGCGGCGCGGCGACCGACGTCTTCGCGGAGCTTGTCGGCCTGCCGTCGCCCGCGGCGCGGCCGGGACTTGAGATCGAGGTGGTCCTCACCGTTGAGGACGAGCTTCGGCGCCGTGTCCCGGGTCGCTCTCGGCGCCGGAGAGGCTGGACCGTCGTGGAGCGTCGGCTGGTCGATATCGTGGACACCCTGCTTATCACGGGCCCAGACGACTTGGCCGCTCTCCTGCCGTCGGGGCTGCCTGCACTATTCACCACGGCCGACCTGGCGGCGCGGCTGGGTCGGCCGCGGCGGATGGCCCAGCAGATGGCGTACTGCCTGCGCAAAGCGGGTGTGATCGAGGCTGTGGGTAGGAGCGGGGCGGCGGCGAAGTACCGGGCGCGTCGCTGACCGGCCGTCCTCTCGCGTCGCCTGCTAGGTTCGACCGCCCGTCGCGAGAGGAGCGAGCTGCCCGGAGGATCCAACTATCGGGGGCCCGCCCGCGCTTTGGAGCTGTACACCGCCGTCGTGGAGGGGGCGGGCGAGGCGGTGAAGGGCGCGAAGAACCCCTACACGTCGCGGAACGGGCACATGTACAGCTTCCTCGGCTCCGACGGCGCCGAGCTCGGCTCATGGTTCCTCAGGTCCTTCGAGTGGATAGGGACACTCGAGCCGAAACCGACGAAGAAGTAAGGGGGGGCTAGGCGGACCCGGATCCGACGCCCCACGGAGGGTCGGGGCGTCTCCGCGTACGCTCCGGGCTCATGACCTCGCCATCCAAGAGCCAAGTCCGCGCGTCGGCAAGGCGCCTGAGGAAACACTCCCAATCAGGGGAGGGGCCCGATGCCGCCCGGGATCTCGGCATCGTCTCGGCGTATCGGCAGTCCTTCGGGCCTCCGATGCTGGGAGTCCGCATGGGACTGAAGTCCTTCGTGAAGACCACCGGGATGCCTGAGGCGACGCTTGCGCAACGCCTCAAGAGGTTGCCGCGAATCCTGGGAAAGCTTGCCAGGTACCCCTCCATGCAGATCGTCAACATGGACGACATCGCTGGATGTCGCGTGACGGTTGACAGCCTCGACGAGCAGCGGAGCCTTGTGGACCACATCTTGAAGAGGTGGGACGAACAGGGGCAGGTGGTCAGGGTGCGCGACTACGTCGCCCAGCCCAAGGACTCGGGATATCGGGCGGTTCATGTGGTGGTGTTGCGAGATGAGCGGAGGGTTGAGATCCAGGTGCGCACTCGACTCCAGCAGGCATGGCCGAATGCCGTCGAGGACTCCAGTCGGGCATTGGGGGAGGAGCTCAAGTGGGATAGCGGCCCGGAGGCAGCCTTCAAGTACCACCGAGTGTGGTCCGAAACACTCGAGGACGTCGAAAAGGGCTTGCCGCTAAGCCGCGCTAGAGTCCAAGAGCTGGCGGAGCTCCGCCGGATAGCGTCAGCTACGGTCCCAAAAAACTGAGGTGTGCGATGGAAGACGATCAGACAGTCCATCTCTTGCTCGTCTACAGCCTGAAGGAGGGGAAGCTGGTTGAGACGAGGGAGTTCGAGGGCGAGAACGCGACCGCGAAGGCGCTGGAGGCCTTCGAGGCCGTGGAGAGGGAGCACATGTGGGACCGCGAGACCGAAGTCGCCTTGATCGGCGCCGACGGCTTCGAGACGATCAAGAAGACCCACGCGTCCTACTGGATGGGAGGCGACCTGATGAGCAGCTTCCACGAGCTCGAGGCGCTGCTCCCGCGAAGCCGGACACTCTGACCGGGCCTCCGAGGGCTCTTCGCCGCCCGCGTTCGCGCCGGCGCCGGGCGCGGTCTTCAAGCGCCAGTCGGCTGCCCCGTCGAACAGGGTTCTCTGGCCTGGGGATGGTGGGTATCGATCGCGGGTCGAACCGGAGGCTCCAACTCCGCGGAGCACATGTCGCTGATCTGCGCCGTCATCGCGGCGACGTCGTCTACTCCAACGGCGGCGAACTCAGCGGCTTCATCGAGTCCTAGCACCACGAGCCCTCCGTGTCGGTTGGAGAAGGCGCTCAGAGTCTTCCGCAAGCTCTTCGGGACTTCCCAAGCTGCTCTCTTCGCCTCGAGATGCTGACCGTCGCGCCCAGTTCGTCTCAACTCGTTGACAATCTCGGCGAGTTCACGCTCTTGGACCATCAGAAGGATCGCTCCGTCGCCACCGGCCCGGTGGGTGCTCGTAGCCGCTCGGCCGTGATTGCCATGCGGATTGCCATGCGGCCTGTGGCCATCGCCAAGCGTGTGCAGTAGTGCCGACGAGAGCCGCGAAACTGCACACGCATTGGCCGGGCAACCCTCGACCGCATCACCACATCCGCGAGGCGCCACTGGCCGAGTCGCCCGTTCTTGCCCGGTACCATCGCTCGGCCACATGCCCGCGCCTCTCGCCCCGCTTCTCGCCGGCTGGCGCTCCGCCCCCCTGCCCGACCTCGGATCGGTGTGGTCGGTCGCGCCCGGAGGTCGCGCCTTCGCCCTGGCCGGGTTGTTCGAGAGCCTCGGCGACACCTTGCTGGTCGTTGCGCCGTCCGAAGCCGACGCCGAGGAGCTGGTCGACGACCTCCGCCTCTTCGCCGATCCGGTGCTGCTCGCTCCCGCCTGGGAGACGTTGCCTTTTGAGCACGTCTCGCCCAACACCGCCACGATGGCCCTACGGGCCCAGGCTCGGCGCCGCCTGACGTCCGACGATCCGGCGATCGTGGTCGCCGGGGCCCGGGGCGCCGTCCAGCGTCTCAGCTCATCGTCGCCCGCCCCGGTCGCGATGGCCCTCGGCGACGAGGCCGACCTCGGCGCCCTGGCCACCGATCTCGCCGACATCGGCTACCGCCGGACCGACCGAGTCGAAGCTCGGGGCGAGCTCGCCGTCAGAGGCGGCATAGTCGATGTCTTCCCCGCCCAGTCCGATCGGCCGGTGAGGCTCGACTTCTGGGGCGATCGCCTCGACGAGATCCGCGTGTTCTCCGTCGCCACGCAGCGATCGGAGGGGCCCATCCCCGCTCTCGAGGCCTACCCGGCTCGAGAGGTGAGGCCCGACCCGCAAGTCAGGGCCAGGGCGTCGAGCCATCTCAAGGACGAGCCGTGGGCGGCATCCACATGGGATCGGATCGCCGAAGGCCTCATGTTCGAGGGCATCGAGTCATGGCTCCCGTGGCTCGCCGACGAGCGCAGCCTCATTGACGAGCTTCCCGACAGCGGGCGCCTCGTTCTCATCGACCCGGCCCGCGCTCTCGACCGCTGCCGCGATCTCATGAAGGAGGAGTCCGAGCTGGCCGCAGCGCTCGCCCCGACCTGGGGCGAGAGCGCCCCCGAGGCGGGAGACCACCCAGCGCTGTTCCTTGACCTCGAGTCCGCCATCGGGGACTTACCGCACCTGCGCATGCCGTCTGCGGCGGGCGGCCCTGACGACGCCGTCCTCGAGATCACCTCCCTCGACGCCGCCGCAGGCGACCCGGCCTCCGTCGCCGCCGGCCTGAGCCGTCTGCTGTCTCGGCGGATCGCAACCGTGATCGCCATGGACGGCGAGGTCGCAGCCGACCGGGTCGCTGCCGGCCTGGCCGAGCAGGGCCTGGCCCTCGAGCGCCTCGACTCGCTGGCCGCCCCGAGGTCGGCGATCCTGCCCGTGGGCATCCACAAGGGGTTCGTCGCTCCCGGCTTGGGCGCCGCCGTGCTCGGCGAGCGGGAGATCGCTGGCAGGCGGAGGGCGCACCGGAAGGCGGGTCGCCGCCGGTCGGGCGCCCCCCAGCAGTATCAGGACCTGACCGAAGGCGACTACGTCGTCCACTACCAACACGGGATCGGCAAGTTCGAGGGGTTGGTGTCCCGGGCGATGATGGGCGTCGAGAGGGACTACCTGATCGTGGCCTACGCCGGCGAGGACCGGCTGTATGTGCCCGTCGATCAGCTTGCCGCCGTCAAGCGATACACGGGTGGCGAGGCGCCGCGGGTGTCCCGCATGGGAGGCCGCGACTGGTCCGAGCAGAAGGCCCGCGTCCGAGAGGCGGCGGCCGTCGTGGCCGCCCAGGTGGTTGAGCTGCACAAGCGCCGCGCCCTGGCGACCGGCCACGCCTACGAGCCCGACACGCCGTGGCAGGGCGAAGTCGAGGCCGCCTTCCCCTATGAGGAGACCCTCGACCAGATCAAGGCCGTCGCCGACGTCAAGGCCGACATGGAGGGCGACCAGCCGATGGACCGGCTCATCTTCGGCGACGTCGGGTTCGGCAAGACCGAGGTGGCTCTTCGAGCCGTCTTCAAAGCGGTACAGGACGGGAGGCAGGCGGCCGTGCTCTGCCCGACGACCCTGCTCGCCCAGCAGCACCATCAAACCTTCTCCGTGCGCTTCGATCCCTACCCGGCCCGAGTCGAGGTCCTCTCCCGCTTCCTCAGCCCCGCCCGGCAGCGGGAGGTGGTCCAGGGAATCGCCGCAGGCGAGGTCGACGTCGTCATCGGCACCCACCGGCTCCTCTCCGACGATGTCCGGTTCAAGAGCCTCGGGTTGCTCGTCATCGACGAGGAGCAGCGGTTCGGGGTCAACGCCAAGGACGCGATGAAACGGCTCCGCATCGGCGTCGACGTCCTCACCCTCACCGCCACCCCGATCCCGCGGACCCTTGAGATGGCCCTGACCGGCATCCGGGACGTCTCTCACATCAGGACCCCGCCCGAGGACCGACACCCGATCCTCACCTACGTCGGCGCTTTTGACGAGCGAGCGGTCTCGGCCGCCATCCGGCGCGAGCTGCTGCGCGAAGGCCAGGTCTTCTATGTCCACAACCGGGTCCAGTCCATCGACCGCGCCGTCGCCCGCCTCCGGGAGCTGGCGCCTGCGGCGCGCTACGTCGCAGCCCACGGGCGGATGTCGGAAGGCCGGCTGGAGCAGGTGATGATCGACTTCTGGAACGGCGACTACGACGTGTTGGTGGCGACCACCATCATCGAGTCCGGCCTCGATCTCCCCAAGGTGAACACCTTGATCGTCGAACGCGCCGACCTGCTCGGCCTCGCCCAGCTCTATCAGCTTCGCGGTCGGGTGGGGCGCTCCAACCAACGCGCCTACGCCTACCTCTTCCACCCCGTCGGCCAGTCGTTGACCGAGCAGGCGCATCGCCGCCTCGAGGCGGTCGGCGAGCACACCGACCTCGGCGCCGGGTTTCAGCTCGCCCTGCGCGACCTCGAGATCAGAGGCGCGGGAGCCATCTTGGGTGAGGTCCAGAGCGGGCACATCGCAGCAGTCGGCTTCGACCTCTACGCAGAGCTTGTGGCCGAGGCTGTGGCCGAGATGGAGGGCCGTCCCGTAGAGGACGCGGGGCCGCCGGATATCAGGATCGACCTGCCGGTCGACGCACATCTGCCCGACCCCTACATCGCCGACCAGGAGCTGAGGTTGGAGGCGTACCGGCGCCTGGCCGCGACGACCGTCAACGAGGAGGTCGACGATGCGGCCGCCGAGTGGGCCGACAGGTACGGGCCGCTCCCGCCGGCCGCCGAGGCGCTGGTCGGGTTGGCCCGGCTCCGGGTCGAGGCGATCAGGGCGGGGCTGACGGAGGTTGTCAAGCTGAGGGGTGAGATCAAGCTGAGCCCGGTCGACCTGAGCCCTTCCCAGGAGGTGAGGCTGGGGAGGCTTCAACCCCGCTCCGTGCTGCGGGCGGCGGAGGGCGCCCTCTTCATCCCTGCGGCGGCGCCGATCGTGGAGAGCCTCACCGCCTTCCTCCGCGAGATGTGGCCGGGCGAGGAGAGAGGGCCTGCGCAACAGCGGGTCCGCCCTGGTGGTCCGTCGCCAAAATGACGAAGCGGCTTGGCGCGGACCCGCACCAGTCGGAGCCCATTCTCAATGCACAAACTACGGTATAGGCGAATCCAGAGCATATCGGAAACCGGTTGGGGGGAGCGCTATACCTGCGACACACCACTAGAGCGGGTTCTCGCAACGGCGGGTCCTCGCAGTAGCCGGGCCGGGCGCCTACCATCTCTGACGCCCCCATCCCCCAAGGACGTCGTTTTGAAGAGACTCATCCCCGCCCTCCTCGCCCTCGCGCTCGCCGCGTGCGGCAGCGGCGACAACACAGTGGCGGCCACGGTCGACGGGACGGAGATCGCAGTCGGGGACGTCGAGGGCCTCATCCACTCCGAAGAGGCCGTCATTGCCGTCGAGCAGTTCGCCCAAGTGCTCGGGTTCAAGATCCAATGGGAGATCATGGAGGCGGCGGCTGTCGGCGAGTTCGATCTCAGCTTCACCGACGACGAAGTCGCGGCCGAAGCCGACCGGATCTACGAGACCAGCGCGGGCGGCATGGAGCGAGACGAGTTCCTCACGACCGGCGGTGTGACGGAGGAGTTCTTACAGGAATTCGCCAGGCAGGGCCTCATCAGCGCCGCGGTCGTCGAGAGATTCGCAGATGAGGCGCCTGCGCCCTCCCAAGAGGAGATCGACACGGCGATGGCGGAGGCGACCGCCAACCTGACCTCCGTCTGCGTCTCCCACATCCTCGTCGCCACCGAGGATGAGGCCGCCGACGCGTTTGAGCGCGTCACAACAGGCGGCGAGGACTTCGGCGAGGTGGCCGCCGAAGTCTCCCAGGATCCGGGCAGCGCCGAGAACGGCGGGACCTACGACTGCACCCCTGCAGGCACATATGTGCCCGAGTTCAGGGACGCGTCCGTCGCGGGGCCGATCGGAGAGGTCTATGAGGAGATCGTTCAGACGCAGTTCGGCTACCACATCATCAGGGTCGACGACCGCACCGACCCCGACCCCTCGGAGGCCCCCACGGAGGCGGAGGCCGCCGAGTCGCTGAAGACCGCCGTCGCTACCGAGACGGCCAACGAGTGGCGCCTCGAGGTCCTCGCCGCGGCCGACGTGACGGTCGAGCCCGAGTACGGGACTTGGAGCGCAACACCTCAGCCGGGTGTGACGCCGCCGACCACCGCTCCGTCGGAGGCGCCGCCGACCACCGCGCCCCCGACCACCGCGCCCGCCCCGTGATCACGGTCGTCGGCCTCGGCCCCGGAGACCTCGACCGGGCGCCGGGGCCGGTGCTTTCCTTCCTGCTCGACCCGAAGAGAGAGGTGATCGCCCGGACGGCGGAGCATCCCGCCGCTCGCCGGCTCGCGGAGCTGCGCCCCGTCGCGTTTTGCGACGACCTCTACGAGACGGCGCCCAGCTTCGAGCGGGTCTACGACGCGATCGCCGACCGCGTCATCGCGGCCGCCGCCCGTGGCCCGGTCGTCTACGCGACGCCCGGCAGCCCCTTCGTCGGCGAGTTCGCTGTGCGACTGCTCCTCGACTCCGGGGCCGACGTCGAAGTTGTGGCGGGCGAGTCCTTTGTCGACGCCGCGCTCAGGGAGGTCGGCTACGACCCGCTGGATCGCGGCCTGCAGATCCTCAACGGCCACGACCTGCCCGACCCCCTCGTCTTGGACAAGCCGACGATCATCGCTCACCTTGATCGAGCCGAGATCCTCGCCGACGTGTGCGCCGCTGTCGGGAGGGTGGTCGCCGACGGCGAGCGAGTCACCGTGCTCGCGGACCTTGGCGCCGCCGGCGCCAGGGTGATCGCCTCGCCCGTTGATGAAGTCGACGCCTCCCTCGCCGGCCAGCGCACATCGTTGTTCATCGACGCCGAGCCGGGCGGCTTGATCGGGGCGGTCAAGGCGGCCCGAGCGCTCAGCGGCCGCCGGCCCCGGGTCCGAGAAGGCCTGAGGACGATCCTCATGGAGGAGTCGCGCCGGTTGACCGCCGCTATTGAGAGGCTTGAGACGGGCGACGAGCCCGACTGGGCGGGTCACGCCGAGGTCGAGGAAGCGTTAGGCGACGTGTTGGGACAGGTCTTGGCCCACGCGGCCGCCGCCCGGGGGGCCGGCGCCTTCGACATCGACGACGCGGCCGAGGTCTTGCGGCGAAAGCTCGCCCGCAGCCCTCGCGGCGGCTCCGGGCGCGGCTCCCGGCGCGGCTCCCGGCCGCAATCCCCGGAGGAGCTCGGCGCCGGTGGTAGCTTGGTCGGCGGCGCCGATGCGAAGGGCGCCATGAGACGATGAGCAACACCACGATCGACCACATCCACGCGCGCCAGGTCCTCGACTCCCGGGGCACCCCGACGGTCGAGGCCGAGGTGTTCGCCTCCGGCGGGTTCGGGCGCGCCCTTGTCCCGTCGGGCGCGTCCACAGGGACGCTGGAGGCCGTCGAGTTGCGGGACGGCGGCGACCTTTGGATGGGGAAAGGCGCCTCCAAAGCCGTCAGCCGCGTCAACGAGACGATTGCGCCGGTGCTCATCGGCGAGGACGCCGTGCGCCAGGAGGAGATCGACCTCATCATGTTGGACCTGGACGGCACGCCCAACAAGGCCAACCTGGGCGCCAACGCGATCCTCGCCGTCTCGCTCGCCGTCGCCAGGGCTGCCGCCGCGGGAGTGGGCTTGCCCCTGTTCCGCTATCTGGGCGGGCCTTCGGCGCGCCTCTTGCCGGTGCCCTGCCTCAATGTCCTGAACGGCGGCGCCCACGCCGCCAACTCGGTCGACATCCAGGAGTTCATGCTCGTGCCCGCGGGTTTCCCCTCATACACCGCGGCCCTGCGAGCCGGGGTCGAGGTCTATCACGCCCTCAAGCGTGTGATCGCCGGGCGCGGGCTGACGACCAACGTCGGCGACGAGGGCGGCTTCGCCCCCGACCTCGCCACCAACGAAGCGGCCCTCGACCTGCTCGTCGAGGCCATCGACGAGGCCGGTTACACCCCGGGCGATGAGATCGCCTTGGCCCTCGACGTGGCCGCCTCCGAGTTCCACCGCGAGGGGCACTATGTGTTGGAGGGTCGCGAGCTGTCGTCGGAGGAGATGGTCGGCTACCTGGCCGGGCTCGTCGACAAGTACCCGCTCGTCTCCGTCGAGGACGGGATGTCGGAGGACGACTGGGACGGGTGGAAACACCTCAACGAGCGGCTCGGGAGCAGAGTCCAACTCGTCGGCGACGACCTCTTCGTGACCAACGAGGAGATACTCCGCCGCGGCATCGACGAGAAGGCCGCCAACGCCATCCTCATCAAGGTGAACCAGATCGGCACGGTCTCCGAGACCCTCCACACCATGGAGATGGCCGAGCGGGCGAGCTTCGGCCGCATGGTCAGCCACCGGAGCGGGGAGACCGAGGACGCCTTCATCTCCCATCTGGCGGTGGGCGCCAACGCCGGTCAGATCAAGGCGGGCGCCCCCGCTCGCGGCGAGCGGACCGCCAAGTACAACCAGCTCCTTCGTATTGAGGAGATGATGGGGGCCGAGGCGCGATTCGCCGGTTGGGACGTCTTCGGGCGGTGATCGTCCTGCGCCGGCCTCGAGCCGCCATGGCGACCCTCCTCTTCCTGGCTCTCGGCGCCGCCTTCCTCACCCAGATCGTCCCCTATCGCCAGATCCTCGACTCACAACATCGGGTGAGCGCGGCGCGGGCGGAGCTGACCGCCTTGGAGGAGGAGAACGCCCGGCTCGAAGCCGACGCGGCCGCCCTCAGGACCGAGGAGGAGGTCGAGAAGCTGGCTAGGGAGAAGCTCGGCTACGTCAGGCCGGGCGAGGTCGCCTACGTCATCTTGGACCCGCCCGCGTCCAATCGGCCGCCGGCGGCGCCTCCGGCCGAGGAAGCGGAGCTGCCGGAGGAGCGGACCTGGGTGGACATGGTCTGGGACTTCCTCACCGGCGCCGACCTGGGTCGCTGACCGTGACCGGCGCCGACGACCGCAAGGTCGTCGAAGCCCAGATCGGCCGCCCCCTCCGCGCCGACTCCGAGGTGGTCTCTCGATGCCATCTCGGCCTCCCGGTCGTTGTCCGAGTGCCGCCGTTGCTCGACGACGGGACACCCTTCCCGACCCTCTACTGGTTGACCTGCCCGCTTGCGGCGACGCGGATCGGCCGGCTTGAGGGCACCGGGGGCGTCCGGCGGATGGACTCCAAGGCCGAGGCCGATCCCGACTTCGCCCAAGCTCTCCGAGACGCTCACGAGTCGTACCGCGCCGAGCGGGCCGCCGCGGCAAGCGACGGGCCCGGCCCTCTCCCTTCGGGCGGAGTAGGGGGGTCGGCGGCCGGCGTCAAGTGCTTGCACGCCCACTACGCACACACCCGCTCGGGCGGCGACAACCCGGTGGGCGCCTTGGTCGAGGCCTGGATCGAGCCGCTCGACTGCGAAGGGGCCTGTGTGACGGGCGACCGGCTGGATCCGAATTGGGCCCGCCGGGCATGAGACGGAGCGAGGCGCCCGCCGCTGAGACGGAGCGAGGCGCCCGCCGCTGAGACGGAGCGAGGCGCCCGCCGCTGAGACGGAGCGAGGCGCCCGCCGCTGAGACGGTCGGGGGCCTAATCTGAGACGAACGGCGGCCCGGGTGGCGAAATGTAGACGCGAGGGGCTTAAACCCCCTTGAGCCGGACAGGCTCGTGTGGGTTCGAATCCCACCCCGGGCACTTGGCGGGGCCGGGTTGTTTGGCGGGCCCGGGCCGCGGGCCCGGGCCCTGCTGAGACAAGACTCGGGTATTGCTCGCACGGCGACCGCCCCGGCCCTGGCGCCCTGGCCGCGGGATCGGCTCTAGAGTCGGGCCGATGGAGTATGTGGAATTGGCCCTCGACGGCCCGGTAGCGCTTGTCCGCCTCAACCGCCCCCCGGTGAACGCCCTGTCCGAGCAGGTCGCGGTCGAACTGGGCGAGGCGTTCAAACGGTGTCGGGATCAGTCGATCAGGGCGGTCGTCGTGACCGGCCAACCGCACTTCGCCGCCGGCGCCGACATCAAGGGCTTCCAGGAGACGATGGCCTCGGGCAGGGGGGAGTGGACGGCCAAGAGCCTCCTCGACGCCATCTGGATCCTCGACAACCTGGCCAAGCCGACCATCGCCGCGATCTCCGGCTTCGCCTTGGGCGGCGGTTGTGAGCTGGCGCTGGGCTGTGACTTCCGGTATATGGCCGACGACGCCAAGGTCGGCCAACCCGAGGTCTTGCTCGGCATCATCCCGGGCGCGGGCGGCACTCAGCGGCTTCAGCGGGTCGTCGGCTTCCAGAAGGCGAAGGAGCTTGTGTACTCGGGTCGCCATGTCGGCGCCGAGGAGGCTGTGGAGATGAGTCTGGCCGACAAGACGGCGGCCGCCGCCGACCTGCTCGACGTCGCCTTGGCCGACGCCGCCGAGTGGGCGACGAAGGCGACGGCGGCGATCGCAGCGGCGAAGAGGGCCCTGGCGGAGGGGAGGCCGGCGCCAATGGCCGAAGCGTTGCAGGTTGAGGCCGAGGCCTTCGCCGAGTCGTTCGCCACCGAAGACGCGGTCGAGGGCGTGACCGCCTTTGTGGAGAAGCGGGCGGCCCGGTTCAAGGGCCGGTAGGGGCGATCCGATCAACGCCCGAGCAGCCGATATCGTCATGAGAGCAGCGGGAGCGTCGCCATGAAGGTCTTGGTCGCCATGTCGGGGGGTGTTGACTCGTCGGTCGCCGCCGCCCTCATGAAGGACGAGGGTCACGACGTCGTAGGCGCGACCTTGAAGCTTTGGGCCGGCGCCGACGGCGGGATGCCTTCCGCGGGGTGCTGCACGTTGTCGGACTCCGAAGGCGCCGGGCGGGTCGCCGCCGAGTTGGGTATTCCATACCATGTGCTCGACTACACCGAGGACTTCCGCGACGGGGTGGTCGACCGGTTCATCCGCGACTACGCGAGCGGCCGCACCCCGAACCCGTGCGTCGAATGCAACCGCATAGTGAAGTTCGACCGACTCCTGAGCCGTCTCGACGACTTCGGCTGCGACGTCCTCGTCACCGGCCACCATGCCCGCGTCCGGGAGGCCGAGGACGGTTGGCGCCTTCTGCGCGGGGCCGACCCGGCCAAGGACCAGTCATATGTGCTCTCAATGCTCACCCAGGAGCAGCTCGCCAAAGTGAGGTTCCCGGTAGGGGAGATGACGAAGAAGAAGATCCGGGCCATCGCGGCGTCGATGGGCATGCGCAGCGCCCACAAGCCGGAGTCGATGGACATCTGCTTCGTCGGCGACGGCGACTACCGGGGTTTCCTGGCCGAGAACGCGCCGGAGGTGTTCCGGCCGGGCAAGCTGGTTGATGTCGCAGGCCGCGAGGTGGGGACTCACGACGGGATCGTCGGCTTCACCGTCGGCCAACGCCGCGGCCTGGGAGCGGCGACGACCGGCCCGCGGTTCGTCGTCAGGATCGAGCCGGAGACGTCCACCGTGGTGATCGGCGGCCGGGAGGATCTCAACGTCTCAAGCGTCGCCCTGTCGGAGATCACATGGGCCCAAGAGGAGCGCCCGGGCGCCGACCTCATGGTCCAATACAGGGCGCACGGCGAGCCTACGCCGGCGAGGCTCGAGGACGAGACGATCGTCTTCGAGACGCCGCAGGAGGCGATCGCCCCGGGCCAGACCATCGCCTTCTACGACGGCGACCGGGTTCTCGGCGGCGCCCTCATCGCGGGCACGGGCCGGTGAGCTCGCGGGGGGCCTCGGAGCGGGCGGAGCGGCTTCGCTCGGAGATACGGGAGCACGCCCACCGCTATCACAACCTCGACGCCCCCACCATCTCCGACGCCCGGTACGACGCGTTGGTCAAGGAACTGGCCCGAATCGAGGCGGAGCACCCGGAGCTGATGACGCCCGACAGCCCCACGCAACGGGTCGGAGCCCCGATCGGGGAGCTGTTCCGCCCCGTCCGCCATCTCAGGCCGCTCTTCTCGCTCGACAACGCCGAGTCGAGGCCCGAGCTGGCCGCCTGGGAGCGGAGGATGGAGCGGCGCTTGGGCGGGCCGCCGGCCGGTTACGTCTGCGAGCCGAAGATCGACGGCTTGGCGGTGGTCCTCATCTATCGCGACGGGACGCTCGACACCGGCGCCACCAGGGGCGACGGCGCCGTCGGCGAGGACGTGACGGCGAACCTGAGGACGGTCAAGTCGATCCCGCTGCGCCTGCTGGGCGAGCGGCCCCCCTCCCTGCTGGAGGTGCGCGGCGAGATCTACATGCCCTACGAGGCGTTCGACGACCTCAACAGGCGCCGGGCGGAGGCGGGCGAGCCGGTGTTCGCCAACGCCCGCAACGCGGCCGCGGGCTCGGTGCGCCAGAAGGACCCGGCTGTCGCCGCCGGCCGAAACCTGGAGGCCTGCATCTACCGGTTGGGGTTGATGGAAGGCGGTCCCGAGCTGGGCGGGCACTGGGAGACGATGGCCTACCTACGGTCGTTGGGCCTGCCGACGAGCCCGGCGAGCCGGGCAGTCGGCGCGATCGACGAGGTCTTCGAGCTTGTCGAGACGGCGGAGGGGGACCGTGGCGACATGGCCTACCAAACCGACGGCGTGGTCGTGAAGGTCGACTCGCTGGCGGAGCAGTCCGCGTTGGGCCACACGGCGAAGGCGCCGCGGTGGGCCATCGCATACAAGTTCCCGCCGGAGGAGCGGACAACGACCCTCAAGGACATCCGGGTCAACATCGGGAGGACCGGCGTGGCGACGCCGTACGCCGTCTTGGAGCCTGTGTTCGTGGGCGGCGCCAACGTCGGCATGGCCACGCTGCACAACCAGGACCAGGTGGCGCTCAAGGACCTGCGAATCGGCGACCGGGTGATCGTCCGCCGCGCCGGCGACGTCATCCCCGAGGTGGCGGGCCCGGTGGCGTCGGCCCGCACGGGGAAGGAGCGGAAGTGGTCGATGCCCGCCAGTTGCCCCTTCTGCGGATCGCCGATCACCCGGGGCGAGGGTGAGGCGGCGGCCCGGTGCACCGGCGGGCTCAAGTGCCCGTGCCGCGCCCGGGAGTGGTTGGCCCACTTCGCCGGTCGGGGCGGATTGGACATCGAGCATTTGGGTTACCGCACCATCGACCTACTGCTCAACGAAGGGTTGATCGAGGGCCCGGCCGACATCTTCTCCTTCGACGTCGAGCGGCTGCACGACTATGAGGGGTGGGGCGAGACCTCGGTAGGCGCCCTCCGCCGGGCCATTGAGGCCGCCAAGGACCGGCCGGTCGCCCGCTTGCTCACGGCGCTGGGCGTGCCCGGTGTCGGGGGCGCCACGGCCCGCGCGCTGATACGGGCCTTCGGCGGGCTCCCCGCCCTCATGGGCGCCGCGGAGGAGGAGATAGCCGCGGTTGAGGGGATCGGGCCCGTGATCGCCGCAGACGTGAGGGTGTGGTCGTCGGATGAGGCGAACCTCCGGCTCGCAGCCAGGCTCGGCGAGTCCGGCGTTCGCCTTGTCGAGGAGGTCGCCGCCGTGTCGGATCTGCTCTCCGGGGCGACTTTCGTGTTGTCGGGCGCCGTGGAGGGGTTGACGCGCGAAGAGGCGCGGGCGGCGATCGAGGCCCGGGGGGGCAGGGCGACCGGGCAGGTGTCGGGTCGCACCACCGCGCTGGTGGTCGGCGAGGCGGCAGGCGCCTCGAAGTCTCGGAGGGCCGAGGAGCTGGGGGTGCCCGTCATCGACGGCGACGCGTTCAAGCTGTTGTTGGAGGAGGGCCTCTCCGCCCTGGGATAAGAAAGCGTCGTTGAGTCGGTGAGCCGGCTCTGGGCGGTTCTCCGCTCGCCGGCCATTCTCAATGCACAAACTACGGTACAGGCGAATCCAGAGCATTAGGAAACCGGATTTGGGCGCCGCGCAGGTCCCGCTCTGAGGCGCCCTTTCAGCCCACCCGGAACGCCCACTCGAAGCTGCCCGGGTCCGGCCTGCCCGCGTAGGTGTCCCAGGTCACCGTCACCTTGTGCTCCCCCGGCGCCCACTCCTGGACGGCGGGGTCGTCGGGCCCCGGCGACCACCTGTAGACCCCGGTGGCCTCGGTGAACGAGGCGTTTCTCACCGGCCGGCCGTCTACGACTATCTCGGCTTTGTAGCCGTTGGGGAGATCCACTTCGATGGCGGTTTGGAGCGGCGCCAGGCTGCCCGGCGCCGGGTGCACCCTCTCCAGAGGCTCGGGGAGCGTGAGCGGCTCGCCCTCGGCGCCGAGGACGACTCCCAGGGCAACGGCGGCGACCCCGGTCAGGGCCAGGCCGGCGTAGATCAGTCGGTACCTCACGGGCCCTCGGTCAGTTGTGGTGGAGGGCCTCGTTGAGGCCGCCCCACGACCCGGCCCGGGGCAGGGCCTCGACGGCGCCGGTGACGGAGTTGCGGCGGAATAACATGTTGTCGATGCCCGACAACTCCCGCCCCTTGGCGGTCTCGCCGTCGGGGAGCGCGATGATCGTGCCCGCGGTCACATAGAGGCCCGCCTCCACCACGCAGTCGTCGCCCAGCGATATCCCGATCCCGGAGTTGGCGCCGAGAAGGCAGCGCTCGCCGACGCGGATCACCTCGGCGCCGCCGCCGGAGAGGGTCCCCATGATCGACGCGCCGCCGCCAACGTCGGAGCCGTCCCCGACGACGACACCGGAGCTGATGCGGCCCTCGACCATGGACGCTCCCAGGGTCCCCGCGTTGAAGTTGACGAAACCCTCGTGCATGACGGTGGTCCCTTCGCCGAGATGGGCGCCGAGGCGAACCCGGTCGGCGTCGGCGATCCGCACCCCGGAGGGGACCACGTAGTCGGTCATCCGCCCGAACTTGTCGATCGACGTCACGGCCGGCGCGCGCCCGGCCGCGGCCAACCTCGCCCTCGTGTCGGCGAACCCCTCCACGGCGCAGGGCCCCTCGGTAGTCCAGACGACGTTGTTGAGGGCGCCGAAGACGCCCTCGAGGTTGATGTCGTGGGGCCTGCGCACTCGGTGGGAGAGCAGGTGGAGCCGGAGGTAGGCGTCGGGCGGGTCGATCGGGGGAAGGGAGAGGTCGGCGACGGCGGTCTCGATCACCACCCGCTCCACCCCGCGCGCCTCATCGGGGCCTTCCAACCCCTCCAGGCGGGCCGCGTCCGTCGAGAGCGGGTCGGGGTACCAGACGTCGAGGACCTGGTCGCCCGCCAGAGTGGCGATCCCAACCGCATGAGCGCCGGCGTCAGTCACAAGAGGCAGGGTAACGCCCGGCTGCTACCTTGCCGACGTGACATCGATGGTTGAGACTCTCGCCTGGCTCGTCGACATCCCGTCCGAGACCGGCGCCGAGGCCGACATCCGCGACGAGATCGCCGAGCGCCTGTCGGCCCATCCGCAAACCGCGGTCGGCGAGTCCCTGGTGGTCGGCGAGCCCGGCCCGGTCACGGTCGCCCTCTTCGGCCACCTCGACACGGTCCCGCTTCAAGGCCCCGCCGGGGCCCGGGTCGAGGGCGACCGCCTCTACGGGTTGGGGGCGACGGACATGAAGTCGGGCTTGGCGGTGATGATTCACCTGATCGAGGACCTCGGCGTGGAGCGGGTTGTCGGCGTGTTCTACGCGGGCGAGGAGGGACCGCTCAGCGGGAACCAGCTCGCCTCCGTGTTCGAAGCGGCGCCCGACCTGACCCGGGTCAGGGCCGGCGTGGTGATGGAGCCGACGAACCTGGGGATGCACGCCGGTTGCCAGGGCGGCGTCAACGCTACCGTCTCGTTTGAGGGAGAGGCGGCTCACTCGGCCCGCCCGTGGCTCGGCGAGAACGCCGTGACGAAAGCGGGGCGCTTCCTGACCATGATGCACCGGCGTAAGCCCGAGCTGCACCTCATCGAGGGTTTCCCGTTTCGGGAGGTCATGTCGGTCACCAGGGCCGGCGGGGGCGTCGCCAGCAACATCATCCCCTCCCGGTTCGAGCTGAACGTCAACTACCGGTGGTCGCCTGACCGCACCGCAGAGGAGGCGGTGGCGCATCTCCGCGAGGTGTGCGCCGAGGCCGACGAAGTGGAGATCACCGACGTGTTGCCCGCGGCCTACCCGGACGTGAGACATCCCCTGTTCACGGCGTTGGCCGAGGCGGCGGGCGCCGAGATCGGCCACAAGCAGGGCTGGACCGACGTGGCTCAGCTCGCCCAGCGCGCCATCGCGGCCGTCAACTTCGGCCCGGGGGAGATCGAGCTGGCCCACAAGCCGGGCGAGTCGGTGCGGATCTCGGATATGGACTGGGCCTACGGCGCCCTGTCGTCGGTCCTCTGACGCCGACGGCGAACGCGGTCGCAGGGTTGGGGCCGCGCCCACGAGGTCTCCTAGCGGTCCGTCGCTAAAATGACGGACCGAGCCGACGCCGACCGGCGGCAGCCAGGAGCCATTCTCAATGCACAAACTACGGTATAGGCGAATCCAGAGCATTAGGAAACCGGTTGGGGTGGAGCGCTACGGATGCGACACACCACTAGACTTCGCCGGCAATGCCGATCGACATCGACATCGCCCACGTCGCCCGTCTCGCCCGACTCGACCTGTCGGAGGAGGAGCTGGAGGGTTACAGGTCCCAGCTCGACGCGATCTTGGGCCATGCCGCCCAGGTGCAATCCCTCGAGGCCGGGCCCCAGGAAGAGCCCGCCCACCCGCTCGGCCTCGTCAACGCTTTCCGCGACGACGAGAGGCGGCCGTCTCTCGACCGCGACGAGGTGCTCGCACAGGCGCCGGAGACCGTTGACGGCTACTTCGCGGTCCCCCCGGCGATGGACGCGGAGTGAGCCTCCACGAGTTGACCGTCCCCGAGGCCGGCCGCCGGCTCCGCTCGGGGGAGGTCACGGCAGCCGACCTCTTGGAGGCCGTCATCGATCGCGCCGTTCGGACCGAGGCCCAGATCCACGCCTATCTCACAATCGATCGCGACGGCTCCGGGGAGGCTGCGGCTAAGGCCGACTCCGATCTCGCCGACGGGACGGACCGCGGCCCCCTGCACGGGATCCCGATCGCCCTGAAGGACAACCTGTGCACCAGGGGGTTGGAGACCACCGCCTCGTCGCAGATCCTCGCCGGGTACACACCCCCGTACGACGCCACGGCGGTCCGTCGCCTGCGCGAAGGCGGCGCCGTCATCGTGGGCAAGACCAACTGCGACGAGTTCGCCATGGGCTCCTCGACCGAGAACTCCGCCTACGGCGCCACCTTCAACCCTTGGGACATCGGGCGCGTGCCCGGCGGCTCCTCGGGCGGGTCGGCCGCCGCCGTGTCGGCGGGTTCGGCTCTGGCGGCGCTCGGCTCGGACACGGGCGGGTCGATACGTCAGCCCGCCTCGTTGACCGGGTTGGTGGGCCTCAAGCCGACGTATGGGACCGTCAGCCGCTACGGCCTCATCGCCTTCGCCTCTTCGCTCGATCAGATTGGCCCGCTGGCCCGGACTGTGGAGGGCGCCGCGGCGACCCTCGAGGCCGTCTGGGGTCACGACCCGATGGACGCCACCTCGTACTCAGGCCCCTACCCCGACTTGGCGGGCGGCCTGGGCCGCGGTGTGTCGGGCCTCAAGGTCGGGGTCGTCAAGGAGCTTGCCGGGGACGGCTATGAGGCCGCGGTGGAGACGGCCGTCGCCGACATGGTTGAGCGGCTGGCGGACGCGGGAGCGGAGATCGCCGAGGTGTCCCTCCCCACTTTCGACATCGCCCTCTCCGCCTACTACCTAATCGCCCCCGCCGAGGCGTCGGCCAATCTCGCCCGTTTTGACGGCGTCAGATACAGCCGGCGCTCCGAGGGGGCGACAACCGAGGCGCTGATGGCAAGGAGCCGCTCGGAGGGATTCGGCCCTGAGGTCACCCGCCGCATCCTGTTGGGGACCTACGCCCTCTCGGCCGGCTACTACGACGCTTTCTACGGCCAAGCGCAACGGGTGCGGGCCGCCATCCAGGAGGACTTTGCCCGGGCCTACGCCGAGGTCGACGTCCTGGTCTCGCCGACCAGCCCGACCACGGCGTTTGAGGCGGGCGACCGGGTGGGCGACCCGCTGGCCATGTACCTCTCGGACATCTGCACGATCCCGTCGAACCTGGCGGGCCATCCCGCGATCTCATTGCCGATCGGCCTCGACGAGCGCAACCTCCCGATCGGGCTCCAGGTGATGGCGCCCGCTCTCGGCGAGGAGATCCTGTTGCGGACTGCGGCCGAGGTCGAGAGGCTGGCCGAGTTCTCAGCGAGGCCCGATCTCCAGGAGACGGCGCGATGACATACGAGCCCGTCATCGGGGTCGAGACCCACATCGAGTTGTCCACGCAGTCGAAGATGTTCTGCGGCTGCTCGGCCGAGTTCGGAGGCCCGCCGAACACGAACGTCTGCCCGGTGTGCCTGGGGCTTCCCGGCGCCTTGCCGGTCCCCAATCGCAGAGCGATCGAGCACATCATGGCCATCGGCCTCGCTCTCGACTGCGAGGTCTCCGAGCGCTCGGTGTTCCACCGCAAGAACTACTTCTACGCGGACCTGCCGAAGAACTATCAGATCTCCCAGTTCGACATCCCGGTCTGCCGCGACGGGCATCTCGACGTGCTCGCGGACGGCGAGACGCGCCGGGTCGGGATTGAGCGGGCCCACATGGAGGAGGACACCGGCAAGTCCACTCATGTGGGGGCCGGGGGGAGGATCCACGCCGCCGAGTCGACCCTGCTCGACTTCAACCGATCGGGTGTGCCGCTAGTCGAGATCGTGTCGAGGCCGGACATCGGCAGCGCCGCCGCGGCACGCGCCTACGCGCAGCAGCTCAGGGCGGTGGTCGCCGAGTTGGGCGTCTCCGACGTGCGGCTTGAGGAAGGCTCGATCCGCTTCGACGCCAACATCTCGGTGCGCCCCGCGGGCGCCGAGGCTCTCGGGACCAAGGTGGAGGTCAAGAACATGAACTCCTTCCGGTCTCTGGAGAGGGCCGTGGCGCACGAGGTCAGCCGCCAGGTTGAGGTCGTCGAGGCGGGCGGCAAGGTCATCCAGGAGACCCGCCACTGGGATGAGGAGGCAGCCGTGACTCGCTCGATGCGCGTCAAGGAGGGCTCCTCCGACTATCGCTACTTCTCCGAGCCCGATCTTGTCCCGATGGTGATCGACGAGGAGTGGGTCGCCGCGGTCAGGGCCTCGTTGCCGGAGCGGCCTGCCGACCGTCTGGCCCGGTACCGAGAGCAGGGCCTCGACGAGCGTCTGGCGACGGCGCTCAGCGGCTCGGCGGCGGCGTTGCGCGAGGTCCACGACTCGGCCGTGGCCGAGGGCGCCGAGCCGAGGCAGGCGGCGAATTGGCTCACCGGCGAGGTGACCGCCTGGATGAGGCGCACCGGCGCCGGCGATCTGCCGTTGACCGGCGCCCAGCTCGCCGAGCTGACGGCGATCATCGACGAGGGGGTCGTGTCCGCGTCCGCCGCCAAGGAGGTCTTGGAGGGGACCCTCTCCGGCGAGGGGCCCCCGAGGGCGGTCGCCGAGGCCCGGGACTTGCTCCAGATGTCCGACGCGTCGGAGCTTGACGCCGTCGTCGCCGAAGTCGTCGCCCAGAGTCCGGAGGCGGTCGAGTCGTACCGCTCCGGGGAGCGGAAGGTCTTGGGTTTCCTTGTGGGCCGGGTGATGAAGGCGACCGGGGGCAGGGCCGACCCCAAGATCGTCAACCGCCTCCTACGGGACCGGCTGGGCTGATCGCGTCGGCGGGCTCTCGGGCGGCTGGCGGTCGGTCGTCGATGTGGCGGGTTAGGTTTGTGGTGGGTGACATGCCTAGACGGCGCCCCCCCTGGAGTGACCGCTGAGCAGCGGCCAGGGTTGGACATGGCGGCCCGGTCCCGGTCGGCGCCGCATCGTCAGGTGTCGACCTGCTTGTCGCCATGACTGCCGTTGGCGTCGTCGTCGGGTCCCTCGGCATCGCCCATGCAGCGTTCATAGGCGTGCTCCGGCGGCGCGGGGAGTTCGCTCTCCGGCAGTCGCTGGGGATGACCTCCCGAGACATTGCGATTCTGGTGCTGATTGAGGGCTCGAGTGTTGGGCTGGGCGCCGGGGCAGCGGGCGCAGCCTCCGGTTGCATCGCTGTCGTGGCTGCCGCGGCGGTTCAAAGTTGGACTCCAATGCTGGAACAGACGTGGATCGGAGCCACCATCGCTCTCACCACATTCCTTGGCGCCGTCATGTCTCTGTATCCCGCGAGACGCGCATCACGGGTCCAGCCGGCGGATGGGCTCCGTCACCTCTAGGAGACCAGGGGGGGAGGGGTACACCTGGGCGCGCGGTCGGCTAGCCTCTCGGGTATGGGTCAGAGCGTGGAGATCAGGGCCTCGTCGACGATCGGCGAGACGCTCATTGTCGACACCGACCGCAGCCTGACCGGCCAAGACGGTCGGACCCCGGCGCCGGACGCGGAAGGCGCCGACGCGCCCGGCCTGCTTGCGAAGAGGCTCTACGGCCTCGGCTTGGGGATCGACCGCGTCTTCGTCCTTCAGAACGTCGTCACGGTGCGTCGGCAGGGCGGGTGGGATGAGGGCGCCGCCGGCCGGGTCGCCGACGCGACCAAGACCTGCCTCAACTTCTACCCCTGAGTAGCCCGCTCAGCCGCCGCCGGCGCCTGCCGCCCCGGGCTGCGTGGTTGTTGTCGTCGCGGGCTGTGTCGCGGCTGTCGTCTGAGGCTGGCTTGTGGTCGTCGTCTTGGGCTGCGTGGTGGTTGTCGTCGTCGGCTGGGTGGTGGTTGTCGCGGGCTGTGTCGCCGCTGTCGTGTCAGGCTGGGTTGTGGTCGTCGTCTTGGGCTGGGTTGGCGGGGGCGGCGCCGGGGGCGCCGTTGTCGTTGTCGAGGGCAGGACGCAGTCCGGCGCGGCGTCGTCCGCCAGACACGGGTGCACCTCGTAGACGGCGAAACGGGGTCGGTAGCGGACGGTCCACTTCCGCTTGTCGACGAGCTGAGTCCCGCCGCGTCGGACGTAGCGGGTCACCGTCACGCTCCAACCGGTCCGCTCGCTCTGGGTCTCGACCCGCTCCTCGGGGTCGGTGATGTCCGGGCTCGCCTTCAACCTGGGGGCGCCCGGGTCTCGGAAGGCGAATCGGTCGGACACGACGGCCTCAACATGCAGGGCGTCGGGGCCGCCTTCGTCGACGACAGTCAGGTGCGTCCTGCCGTTCGACTGCTCGCCCTTGAGGATCCGCCCGTCGTTGTCGCCGAAGAGCCTGACCGTGATCGAGGTGCCCGTGTGCTGGGTGTCGATCATTACCGCGTGGTCGGTGTTGTTGCGGAAGACCAGGTCGGGCGCCCGCCAGTTCACCGTCGCCTCGATCCCCTCGGGGTAGCGGCTGAAGTAATAGGAATGGGGTTTGTGGTCAACATCTTCGAGCCCAGCCCAGAACACGGCGTTGTAGAAGGTGGTGGCGAACTGGCTGACCCCCCCGCCCACGGTGTTCTTCAGCTCGCCCGACACGATCGTGCCGGCAGGCAGGTAACCCTTCTTGCCGGTTCGCGGGCCGACGAAATCGTTGATGCTGAACTCCTCGCCGGCCATGACGATGTGCCCGTCGATGGTGTCCGCCATGGCCTGGATGTTGACCACCCGGCTCTCACAACAGGAGTGGAAGGTCGTGAACGACGAGACGAGGTGTTTGATCCCGAGACTCTCCAAGTGCTCGGCGGTCACGTCGGGATCGGCGTCTTTCACCAGCGGCAGAAACCCCACCCTGTCCCCGGCCCGCCCAGCCTGCGCCAGCGCCTCGGCGGTCTCGGCCTGATCGATCCGCGTCCCGCGGTCGCCTCGCTCGATGGTGATCGAGTCTCCCGAGACGACGAACCGAGCGTCGACCGGGGGGGCCTCGTACTCGGCGCGGATCGGGTTGATGTGCCTGTTGACGACCTCGGGGTCGAAGGAGTTGACGATCCGCGGGACCCCTTCGTCGATCGTCTCGGAGAGAAACGCCTCCCGTAGCTGCGCCGGCGTGAAGACGGCGTCCTTCCCGTCGTAGAGCAGCGTGATGGGGCCGGAGAGGAGCTGTTCGGCCTCGTGCAATGCGTCGTCGATGTCGGCGTCGGTCAGCGTCGGCGCGATCGGCGAGGTGGGCAACCCCGTCGGGGCCGCCGCGGCCGAGAGGAGGCGCCTCTCGATGATCTCGGCGCTCGCCTCCCTGTCCACCCCGGTCCCCGGCGTCGGGTAGACCGGGTGGGGCGCATCGCCGTTGAGCACGATCGCGCCGGGGTTGGCGGGTCTCCCGATGACGGTCGCGTCCCACTCGTCGAAGAGGTCGGAGAGGGCCTCAGGTGCGGTCGAGCCGATCAACTCCACGTCCGTGGAGTCGAAGATGTGCCCGAGCCACCACAGGAATTGGAAGGCGGCGTTGCCTTCCCGGCCAACCTTCATGGCGTTGTCGACGATGGCCTCCTCGTCGAGGTCGAGCCCGGCCTCCGGCGGGTCTATCGTCACATCGGCTCCTCCGACGGTGAAGACCGCGGGCCTGGTCAGGTAGCGGTCCTCGATGGACAGAACCTGGTTGATCGCCTCCTCCCTGCTCAAGCCCCCCAACTGCGTCCCGTCAACTTCGACTCGCCCCATCACCTCGCCCTTGGCGGCGTTGCGAGAGACGGCGTAGGCGGTCCCGAGCGCCGTGAAGAGCCCGGCGGCGACGATCACTGCGAGAAGCAGAGGGTGGATTGGAAAGGTGGAGTGCGTTTTCATGTGGACGGCCGCCCCGTCTCGGCCGAAGCCTGCGAACGCGGATCGTACCGCTGCTGAGGCGAAACCCGGGCCGGCGGCGCCGCCGCCGGTGGATACGCTCGCGAGTGATGGAAGTGTCGTTGCCTCATGTGGCGCCCGGTGATCGGCTATGTGTCTCCGCGTCAACGTATGTGGCGTGGAAACAGTGCCCGGATCGGGCGAGTGCGCGGTTGCGGGGCGAGTTCGGGCCGGAGACGCTGCCGGCCTTCCTCGGGAGCCTGGCCCATCGGATCTTCAACCGGCACCTCACAACCGGGCCGGTTCCGGCCGAGCTCTTTGAGACGGCGTGCAAGGAGGAGATCGGGGTCCGGCTGAACCCGCAGATGACGGGGCTGGGGTTGAAGCCCTCCACCCTGGCGCCGGTCATCGAGGAGGCCCGCCGCCTCTACGAGCGCTTCGCCAAGCTCTCAACGGACGGGCTCGAGGCGTCGGAGAAGAAGCTGCTCCACAAGGGCGAAGACGACTTGGAGTTGCACGGCAGGGTCGACGCCGTCTTCCGCGGAGACGCCGGCGGTCACCGCCTGGTCGATTGGAAGACGGGGGAGCTGGGGGCGTCGGAGGACCAACTGATGTTCTACGCGCTGTTGTGGGCGTTGGAGAAGGGTGAGCCTCCGGTCCTCGTTGAGGCGGTCTCCGTCAAGACGGGGGAGCGGCGCGGAGCGACACCCACGGCCGCCGACTTGCAGAGGGTCGCCGACGACGTGGGGAGACTCGCCAACGAGGTCCGCTCGGCGCGGGCGGGCGGCGACGGGTTCGGGACTCGGCCCGGCCCGTGGTGCCGGCACTGCCCGATCCTGGGCGACTGCCCCGAAGGCGAGGCGGCTGAGGCGCTGCTCTCCTTGGGGCGGCGCGGCCTCGGGTAGCCTCCCGCCAATGCGGGCGCCGAGTTATGAAGGGGATGGCCTGGTCAACCTGGTGGCCGAGATTGAGGCGCGGCTCATCGGCGCCTCGGCGTCGCCCCGGCTCAACGCCGGGTTGGGGGCCCTCATCCCCGAGGCATCGACCTATGTGTTCGTCTTGTTCGACGGCCTCGGCGATCTGCAGCTCCAGGCCCACCCGGACGGGCGAGCCCTCGCGCGTCATCGGGTCGGGGCGCTCGACGCTTCGTTCTCGTCGCAGACTTCGGTGGCCACGGCGACGCTGGCGACGGGTCTCCCGCCCGCTCAACACGGGCTCATCGCATACATTCTGCGTTTCAGCGGGTCGGGGAAGCCGGTCAACACCCTCTGGTGGTTCGACGTCGACGGGGCGGCGGCCGACGTCGATCACGCGACGTTCTTGCCTTCGCCGAACCTGGCGGAACGGGTGGCGAGGCGCGGCGCCGAGGTTGTGCTGATCAAGCCTGCCGCCCTGGCCGGCGGGCCGATGGATCGCGTCCTGTTCCGGGGCGCCCGCACGAGGGGGGAGGCCGACGTCGAGGCGATCATCGAGTCGGTGCGCGAGGAAGCCGCCGCGCCGGGCAAGATCGTGGTCTGCTATCTGCCCCATGTCGACGCCGCCGGGCACGCCGAGGGCACGGGCTCGGCCGCCTACGCCGAGGCGCTTCGCCTTGTCGCCTCGGTCTGGGAGGCGGTCGGCCCCAAGCTGGGGGACCACGCGGCGATGGTGGGGACGGCCGATCACGGGATGGTTGACATCGCCGTCGGCGGCCATGTCGAGATCGATCCCCCCGAGGGCCTCACCCTCTACGGAGACTCCCGGGTGGTATATGTTGCCGGGGACGCGGAGCGGGCCCGCAGGCTCGTCTCCGGGCTTCCCGCGACGTGGTTCTCCGATCTCGAGGGACTCTGGGGCCCCGGCCCCGAGCACCCCGACTTCGCCTTCCGGCGCCCGGACGGGTTGATCGTCGCCGACGACGGGGTCGCATTCACATACCCGGGCTCGCAGCTTGTGCTCGCCGGGCATCACGGCGGCCTGTCGGAGGCCGAGCTGCGGATACCGCTCCTGGTCTACGGATCCGACCCGGGCGATCTGTGATCGAGCCTAGTGGTGCGTCGTCAAAATAGCGAACCGGGCTGGGCGTCTCCCCCACCAGCGGGCAGCCGTTCTCAATGCACAAACTACGGTATAGGCGAATCCAGAGCATCAGGAAACCGGGTGGGTGGAGCGATTACATCTGCGACGGACCACTACGCGGGGCGTAGGGTCGCGTAGTTGAGGTCCCACATCTCGCGGTCGAGCCTCTCGGCGATCTCGACGTCAGACAGCTCCTTCCCCACCCCGGCCTCCCGGGCTTCCTCGGCCACGGCCTCCGCGATCGACCGGCTGATCGAGCGGAGGTCGGCCAACGGCGGGTAGAGCATCCTCGACTCGAGGGCCTGGGCGCTCACCCGGCTCGCCAGGGCGCGGGCGGCCGCTGCGAACATCGAGTCGGTGATCGCCGAGGCCTCCGAGACGATCGCCCCGAGCCCGACGCCGGGGAACACATAGACGTTGTTCCCCTGGGAGACGCCCAGCCTCCGCCCCGCGTAGTCGACCGGGTCGAACGGGCTCCCGGTGGCCATGTAGGCGCGCCCCTCGGTCCACTTGAACACATCGGCGGGTATCGCCTCGGTCTTCGACGTCGGGTTGGAGAGGGCCATGATCAACGGGCTCTCGGCGTGCTCGGCCGCGGCGCGGACGACGCGCTCGCTGAAGGCGCCGGGCTCGCCCGTGGTCCCGATCAGGATCGTCGGCCTGATCGCCTCGACGGTCTCCGCCGCGCCGGAGCGGCGGTGCAGGCCGTGTGCGCCCGCCAAGTCGGCGGGCCAGGCGAAGGGCCGCTTGTGAGGGTCCAGGTCGGGGTCGGATCCGACGACGAAGCCGCGGGAGTCGACAAGGGAGATCGCGCTCCGCAAAGCGGCATCGGAGCGCCCTTGGTCCCGAAGCTCGTGGCTGAGCTGGCGGGCGACGCCGACTCCCGCCGCGCCCGCGCCGACCAACACCACCCGATGGTCGACAAGCTTCGTGCCCGTCGCCCTGCAATAGGCGAGTATCCCAGCCGTCACCATGGCCGCGGTGCCCTGGATGTCGTCGTTGAACGACGTCAGCGACTCTCGGTAGCGGTCGAGGAGCGTGAACGCGTTGGCCTTCTTGAAGTCCTCCCACTGGAGGACCGCCGCCGGCCAGCGGCGCCTCACCGCATCGACGAACTCGTCGACCAACTCGTGATACTCCTCGCCGCGGAGGCGCGGCCGCCTCCATCCGGCGTACAGCTCGTCGTCGAGGAGGTCCTGGTTGTCTGTGCCGACGTCGAGGCTGATCGGGAGCGTGTAGGCGGGGTGGATGCCCGCGCCCAGCGTGTAGAGGGCGAGCTTCCCGATGGGGATCACCATACCGCCGACTCCCTGGTCGCCCAGGCCGAGGATCCGCTCGTTGTCGGTGACGACGATCATCTTCACGTTCTCGTTGCGGGCGTGGCCGAGGATCTCGAATATCCTGCCCTTGTGGTCGGGGGTGATCCACAGGCCGCGGCCTCGGCGGAAGATGCGGCTGTACTTGACGGCGCCCAGCCCGACGGTCGGGGTGTAGACGATGGGGAGGAGCTCTTCGATGTTGGAGGCGAGGACCTGATAGAAGAGCGTCTCGTTCCTGTTCATCAGGCTCGTTATCCCCACATACTTGTCCAGCGGGTCGGCCCGGTCGGCAACATGGGCGTAGGCGCGCCTGACTTGGAGCTCTCGGTCACAAGTCCGATAGGGGAGGGTCCCGTCCAGCTCGAAGATGTCCCGCTCCTCCGGGCTGAACGCCGTGCCTTTGTTCAGCAGGGGGTCGGCGAGGATTGCGTGCCCTCGCTTCCAGACATCGGCGATGATCCAGTCGCCGGCGTCGTTCCTGTCGATTCGATACTTCATGGCGGGCCCTCGCGTCGGGCAGACTGTCACATGAGGCGACGGTCGCGCCAGTCGGGCCCGGGGAACCGCGGCGGGGCCGATGTGCGTCCAATACTTGAGACCAACGAAACGAGGAGCAGATGACCCACAGACGAACGACCAGACTGACCAGCTTGCTGGCCGCGGCCGCGCTAGTGCTCTCCGCATGTGTCGCGGGCGACCCCTCCGAGACAACGGCCGGGCCGGGGGGCACGACCGGCACGGGCGGCAACGGCGACGCGAGCGGGCGGTCGCCTGGGCCCGCGGGCTCGAGCGTCCTCGTCGCCTTCGACGCGTGCGACCAGCTCTTGGAGTACGCGATCTCTCACGCCGTCGACATCGTCGGCGCCTACGGCTTGGACGACTACGAGCGACTCTGGCCGGTCGATGTCATGGACGAGGCGGCGGCGGCTTCCGGGCGAGAGCTTCAGTCGGCCGGCGACGGCCCGAGCTTCTCGAGGACAAACGTGCAGGTGCTCGGGGTCGACGAGCCGGACATCGTCAAGACCGACGGCAAGCGCATTGTCGTCTTGGCCGACGGGGGCCTCATCGTCGCCGACGTCACCGGAGAAGAGCCGCAGATCATCGGTCGCGCCCGGCTTGACGATCACACCATCGACTCCATGTTCCTCTCCGGCGACAAGGTCCTCCTGCTCGGCTCGGGGTCGACGGGCTACCGCCCGGTCCCGGCGGGCGACGCGGAGGTCAGACACCCCGGGTTCACCACCCCCACGGCGCAGTTCATTGAGGTGGACATCAGCGGCGATCCCGAGATCGTCCGCGTCGTCACCATCGACGGCCGCTTCATCTCCGGGCGGATGATCGGCGACAGCGTGCGCCTGGTTCTGGAGTCGGGCCCGGTCGGGCTCGAGTGGAGCTACCCGAAGGGCACGGGCCTGAGCGCGGAGCGCAAGGCGGCTGAGGAGAACCGGGAGATCGTCCGCAACTCCGAGACCGACAACTGGATACCCCATTACATCGTCACCGACTCCTCCGGCGACGTGATCGACTCGGGGACTCTCCTCGAGTGCGGTCGGGCGAGCCATCCCAAGGAGTTCTCCGGCCTCAACATGTTGTCCGTTGTCACCATCGACTTCAGCGAAGGCCTTGACATCGTCGACTCGACGGGCGTCATGGCCAACGGCGACACGGTATACGCCTCGCAGGAAAGCCTCTATGTGGCGACTCGGGACTGGCGGACTTGGCAGTGGGGGCGCATGGGGGAGGGCGACGAGCCCGACGCAGTCACCACCGAGATCCACAAGTTCGACACCCGAGATCCTCAGAGGGCCGTCTACAGGGCCTCGGGGGTAATCGACGGCTACCTGCTCGACCAGTTCGCCATGGACGAGCGCGACGGTGTCCTCCGCACCGCATCCACCACGCAGCCCATCTGGTCGGGGGCCGAGGAGTCCGAGTCGAGGGTCACGACGCTTCGCGACGAGGACGGCGAGTTGACCGAGATCGGCAGGGTCGACGGCCTCGGGAAGACCGAGCGGATCTACTCGGTGCGGTTCATGGGGGACATGGGCTATGTGGTCACCTTCCGCGAGACCGATCCCCTCTACACGGTGGACTTGTCCGACCCGGAGGCTCCGAAGGTCGCCGGTGAGCTGAAGATCATGGGCTACTCGGCCTACCTGCACCCGTTGAGCGACGGCGTGCTCCTCGGTGTGGGCCAAGACGCGACCGAGACCGGCGCCCTCAAGGGATCGCAGGTCTCGGTGTTCGACGTGAGCGACCCCTCCAACCCGAAGCGGGTGGACCAGCACACGTTGTCGAAGGAGTCGTACTCCGAGGTGGAGCACAACCACCACGCCTTCCTCTACTGGGGGGAGACCGGCTTGGCGCTGATCCCGGTTGTGCAGTACTCGTGGGAGGGGTCCGGGGAGCCGTGGCACGGCGCCGTCGGCCTCATGGTCGGCGACGACGGCGACATCGGAGAGGTCAACCGGATCGAGCATCCCGGCGGCGACGACGATTGGGGTTGGGAAGCCCGGGTCGTGCGGTCGATGGTCATTGAGGAAAGCGTCTACACCCTCTCCGGCAAGGGGATCATGAAGAGCAGCCTCGACGGCCTCAAAGAGCAGGCGTTCCTCGACTTCTAAGCCTGCCGGCGGCGCGGCGATCCCCCGGCGCTGCGCCGGTTTGCCAACGCGCCGTCGAAGTGATTAGGGTCAGGTCCGTGGAGATAGTCTCGTGAACCTGGGTCGGGTCTATATCGGGCTCATCGCCGTGGTCGTGGGCGCCCTGTTCCTCCTCGACAACGTCGGCGTCATCGGCGGCGGCCACAGCGCCGGGCAGATCATCGGCGACTGGTGGCCGGCGGCCATCATCCTTGCGGGGTTGCTGGCCTTCGCCGCCAATCGCCGTCAGTGGCTTATGCCGACGATCTTGGCGGCGGTGGGGACCGTCTTGCTGCTGTGGAGCCTAGGCGCCGCGGACATCTCTTCGTTTCTGTGGCCGTCGGCCCTGATCGTTGTCGGCTTGGTCGTGATCTTCGAGCGCAGGGTCCGAAGAGGCGGCTCGACGACGGCCGACTCGGTGAACAGCTTCAGTGCGTTCTCAGGAAGCGAGCTGGTGTCCCGCTCCCAGGCCTTCACGGGAGGTAGCGTGTCGGCGGTGTTTGGCGCCGCCGAGCTCGACCTGAGGGACTCGACGCCCGCCCCGGATGCCGAGCTGGATGTCTTCACGGCTTTCGGCGGTGTGGAGATCAGGGTCCCAGAGGGTTTGTCCGTGATCGTGAGAGGGATGCCGCTCTTCGGGGAGTGGAAGAACGTCACGACAGAGGACTCGCTTCCACCCGACGCCCCGGTGCTGGCCGTCAACGCCACAGTCCTGTTCGGAGGGCTTGAGGTCAAGCACTGAGGCCGGGCGCCGAGTCGTCCTACTCGGCGTACTCCATCAGGTCGAAGGAAGCGCCGAGGGGGTCGGCGAGCACGGCGAACTTGCCCATCTCCATCTCCCTGGTCGGGACGAGGACGTCGCCCCCGAGCTCGACGGCCCTCTCAACTGTCGCCGCGCAGTCGGCGACGGTGAAGTAGGCGGACCAGTGAGCCGGGGCGTCGGCGGGGACCTCGCTCGGCATGAGCATCATGCCCGCCACCGGATCGTCGTCGAGTTTGAACGTGGTGTACATCGTGCCGCCGACGTCTTGGGTCTCCGACGCCCAACCGAACACCTCTCCGTAGAAGATCTGAGCAGCGGTCGGGTCGCGGGTGAGCTTCTCCACCCACGAGACCGCGCCCACGTCGCGCGAGAGCCAGATCGCGTTGATCTCAGGCCCGGAGAACAGCCCGAACATGGCGCCGGTCGAGTCGGCCGCTACCGCGATGCGGGCGCTCGGAATGTCGAAAGGCGCCTGGAGGATGTCTCCTCCCGAGTTCACGATCCTCGAGATGGCCGGCTCAAGGTCTCCGACGTTGAAGAAGAGGGTCCAAGAGGCCGCGTCCCCCGCCCCGGGAAGGGCCTGCATCATCCCGGCCACCTGCCGGCCGCCCGCCTTGCCGATGCGGTACTCGCCCATCGGCGTCTCGGCCGTCTCGATCTCCCAGTCGAAGATCGTCTTGTAGAAGTCGGTGGTCGCGTCGATGTCGGGTGTGCTCATGTCCACCCAGTTCGGCGCGCCGATTGTGTCCGCAGTGATCATCTGATCGCCTCCCTGGTCCGGTGTGCGCTCGCGGCGCGGGGCGCGCCGTGGGCAGGACGGTATCAGCCCGGGAGCAAGCCGATCACCACCGGGACGGTGATCGCCGACGCGAGGGTGCCGGCCAAGACCACGGAAGTGACGTAGTCGGGGGCCAAATCGTGCTCGAGGGCGACGAGTGAGGTGAAGATCGCAGCGGGCATCGCCGCCTGGATGATCACAACGTGGCCCGAGGCGCCTGTGAGGCCCAGCAACGTCGTCGCGCCGAGGGCGACGACCGGCGCGACGACCAGCTTGAGCGCGATGGGAGCGGCTGCCGCCGCCGTCGGCAGGACTCTCTCCATGCCCGCGAGCTGCACGCCGAGCGTCAACAGCATCACCGGGATCATGGCAGCGGCTATCAGGGAGACGGGCCGATCAAGCCAAAGAGGGAGCGTCGTGTTGGTCATGTTGACGGCCAGGGCGGGCGCGACGGCGAGGGCCAGTGGAGTCAGCATGGCCCGGAGCGCGGCTCGGGCCCAATGCTGGTCCCGCGACGCGGCCAACCCCACCCCGGTGAGCACGCCCAGGGTGTTGATCGTCACCATGACGACTCCCGCGGTCGGGAGCGCCTCCTCGCCGAGGGCGAACGCCGAGATCGCCAACCCGAAGTTGCCGACGTTGCCGTAGACGGATGTGAGGATCGACGCGGAGGCCAGCGAGCGGCCGGCGCCCATGACGGCCCCGGCCCCGGCCGCGGCGGCGCCGACGACCGCCATGGTCAGTGCGGAGGCGCCGACGACTTTGGCGACTTCGCCGGCCTCGAGGTCCGCGTTGGACAGGATGTTGAAGACGAACGCCGGACCCAGCACCCAATAGGAGAGGGCGGTGAGCGTCCGCGGCTTGGCATCGACGGCTCGGGCCAGGGCGAAGCCGATCCCCACCACCAAGAAGACGGGAACCAGGACGTCGACAAAGATGCCGAGCATCGCCTGCGGCTCCTACGCCGCGCCGAGCGGGAGGGCGTTACTCCTCTTCGCTTGCGGGCTCGGCGGTCTCCTCAGTCGTTTCCTCGGCTGCGGTCTCGTCTGCGCCCGCCCAACGTTCCCTGGCCGCGGCCACGCCCTTGTCGATGGCGACGCCGAGCTGACGGGCGGCGTCCTTGGCCGCCTCCAACGCGCTCGACCGGCCTTCTCGGGTGGCGTCCCATGCGGCCGAGAGCGAGTCGCCGGTCTTCTGCAACGCCTCCTCGGCCTCAGCTTTCCAATCCTTCTTGCCTTCGCTCATGTTGTGTGTCTCCGCTCTTGTGTGGATCTCTTCACCCCCAAGGTACACGAACGAAGGCGGGGCCTCGCCGAGCCGGCGCCGGCGGCTCGGCGATCAGTTGGGGAGGGTTCCCTCGAACCCTCGCTTGATCGCCGCGTTGACCGAGTCGAGCGACCTCCTGATGAGGCTCTCGAGGACTCCTTGGTCCACCTTCTCCAGGTTGCGGATGTAGAGGCAGGCCTTGCCGACGCTGTGCGGGCCGAGGCTCTCGAGCAACGACTGGTGTTTGTCGAGCCCGTCCATGAGGTAGAGGGTCAACGACTGCTTCCGGGGCGAGAGCCCGATCTTCATCCACATGTGCTCCTCGCCGGCCCGGTTCCTGTAGGGGTACTCGCCGAACCCGACGATGGAGTCGCCCCACATCTTCGGCGCATCGCCGCTGAGGCGGGTCATGACCTCCATGACGGTGAAGGCGTCGCGACGACGGACATCGCTCTCGACGGAGTTGAGGAAGGCGGCGACATCGCCGTCGTGGGGTCGCGTCTTCAGCTCAGCCATCAAGCGGGGACTCTAGCGAGAGCCGGGGCCTGGGCCTCAACGAGCGAAGAGGTGGACGGTCCATAAGAGCCCGTCCTCGCCCCGGTAGACCCCGATGCCGAAGACGGTGAAGTCGCCTGCCATGTTGGCCCGGTGCCCGGCGCTCTTCTCGAGAGCGTCAAACACCGGGGCGACTGAGCCGCCTGTCCCGATGTTCTCGGCTATGGCCGTCCACGGCGGAGCGAGCGAGCGGACGGCGTGGTGCTCAAGGGTGTCGATGTCGGCCATCTCCTTGGCCCATGCCCTGGCCGTCGAGCTCAGCGAGCCGTCGACGGCGAGAGCGGTGAGGCCGTCGGAGGCCCGGAACGAGTTGATCAGCCGCCCGAACTCGGCCTCGTCGGCGGGCTGGAAACCCATCCCGGCCGCGCCGGGCGAGGCCTGCGTTGTGGTTGTGGCCTGGGTCGCGGACGGGGCCTGGGTCGCGGCCGGGGCCTGGGTCGCGGACGGGGCCTGGGTCGCGGAC
>Ga0209457_1000060_pt1 | contig 46210 bp, 47 predicted proteins | sample WorMetHEROISLAND_5_FD_187410 | JGI IMG/M metagenome (GOLD analysis project Ga0209457, IMG submission 187410) | Marine gutless worms symbiont microbial communities from Max Planck institute for Marine Microbiology, Germany - Olavius sp. 5 HERON... ... | reverse complement strand
GCTTGTCTGGGATTTCAGGTCCGGTGAGGAAAGATCCGGATAAGCACCAAGGCACAAAGCCGGTTCTAAAGACCGCGTTCGGGAGCTGACACGCAGAAACAACCCGCTGTCGATGTACCAAGTGATCTACGGGCTGAACAAATACTTGCAAGGCTGGGTTGGATACTTCGGGATCACAGTATAAGACATAAATTTCCATTTAAAATCAGATGTGATCTTCGTGGTTCTTCGAATAAAACGACCGCTTAGTAAAACGCCTCAAAACATCCCATTATATTGAATAAAATCTCTCTCAGCCAATCCAAACCATACCTGAAAATACTGATGGCCGGACGGTAATGACTCTTGATTGGGAGTAACTATTCAGAACCTTTTTCCAAGCGGCAGGCTATGCACGTAATCTATTCCCATGCTGGAATAATCCACTCTAACCCATTCTCTGGAAAACCCTGACGACGAGCTTAAGCGGTTGCGTGAACGGGTTGCGGAGCAGACGGCGCTCATTGGGCATCTGCGCGAGCGCATCCGGGAGTTGAAAGCGCGCCTAGCCAAGGATAGCCACAACTCCAGCCGGCCGCCATCCTCGGACTTACCGTTCAAGAAGCCGCCACCACGCTTGCAACGTCAACCAAGCGGGCGCAAGCCCAGTGGACAACCGGGCCGGCGCTGTGTCACTCGCTCCCTGGTCGATCACCCCGGCCAGTGCGTGATCATCCCGTTGACGGGGACCTGCGCCTGCGGACGTTGCGGCACCGGGATCGGGCTACAGTGCTCGTGGAGCGACGCCAAGTGGTCGAGGTGGAGATCCAGCGTAAGGTGCATCGAGTACCGCATTGTCGGCGGAACCTGTGCCTGTGGGCGCACGCAACGCAGCACGTTTCCTACAGGGATTGAGGCCCCGGTGCAATACGGACCGGGCGTATTGGCCTTTGCGGTCTACATGACCCAACCAGTTGTTGCCCTACCAGCGCACGCCGAGGTGCTCAATGAGCTGGCCGGCCTTGGGATCTTCACCGGGCACCCTCTCGCGCGCCGTACGGGTGGCCGTCACCCGCCTGGAGACGCCAGTCAATGCGATTCGCCGCGCACTCATCGCCGCGCTAGTGGCCCATGCTGACGAAACCGGCCGGCGCGTGAACGGCAGCCTGTACTGGCTACACGTACTCAGCACCGACCGGCTTACGGCCTACTTCCCTCATCCCAAATGTGGTGTCGAGGCCCTGGATGCGTTCGGCTTGTTGACGTTGTTCGCTGGCGTACTCATGCATGATCACTGGTCAGCCTGCCAGCGCTACTCATGTTGGCATGCTTTCTGTAATGCCCATCATCTACGTGAGCTAACCGCGATCGCTGAGAGGTCCCCAAGCCAGCCGTGGGCAACCGATATGATCGCGCTGTTATACCAAGCCAATGCCCTGGTCAGCAAGGCCTAGGCCCAGGACCTCAAGGCATTGCCCACCGGCAACGTCGAGCGCTTGCGGACCCACTACGACACCATCCTCATCGAAGCCGAAGCCGAAGCCGAAGCCGAAGCCGAAGCCGAAGCCGAAGCCGACAATCCTCCCGGTCCCCGCTGTCCTGGCACCCGCGGGCACGTCAAACAATCCCCGGCCTGCAACCTCATTCGGCAACTGCGCGAGCACCGCAACGAGGTTCTGCGCTTCCTCACCGACCGGCGCGTTCCCTTCGACAACAACCAGGCCGAACGCGACCTGCGAAGGCCCAAACTCAAGCAGAAAGTCTTTGGCTGCTTCCGCTCCGAAACCGGCGGAGATGCCTTTGCCATCATCCACTCCTGCCTTGCGACCCGCCGCAAACAGTCCGACGATCTTTTCAACTCGCTCGTCCTGACGTTCCAAGGGCAACCCCCAATGCCCAATCGGAGTAGCTGAATAGTTACCTCGATATTTTCTTTTTTGTCGCCAATAAACGCGGATGGAAGCCAATGAGCCGAAAAACATTCGGCTGCGGACTATCCACTCCTTTTGCCGCTCGAAAGGAATTCGTTGCTCGGCTAGCTCGAGGCACAAAGCCTTCTTGTACACGGATTCCAAAGACCCAGGACCTAAGGCATTGCTGACGTCAAATGCATGCCCAATAGCAGCCGAGAGGTGGGGTCATCCTCGTCGACTTTTCTTGAATACATTTGCGTTCATTGGCGCTTATCTGCGGCTGAATTTTCTCCCCGCAGCCCTTACTCGATATTTTCCGATAGGCACAACCCGCCCTGTGAATCCTCGCCGGTGCAAGCAACCTAGCCACGGAGCTTTTCAAATCCACGGAGCGGCATGGATCGCTAAGGGATGTTTTTAATTAACAACTGGGTTGGGCTTAACTAAGCGACGCGTGTGTTGTGCTTAATGCAAATCCTGGATTTTATTTCATTTTTAATGAGATGGAGAACAAATTCCATACCGATGAATTCTCTATCGGCGAGGTAGCCATCAATTTTTTCTACCCCGAATAGCTCAATAAACCTGTGGATAAGTGGAATGCGTTCGTCCGTATTGGAATTACCTTTTTTATCTAACAGGATCGATAATACGGGGATCGCCACACCTTGCTGGACGATCGCCAGGCACAGAATATTGATACAGAATATTGATATTGGTTTGACCGAATTTCCAGTTGGTCCGATCCAGGGTCAATAGATACTGACCATCGGGCAACTGATTGACAATAAACCGAGCTACGGTGGAGAAATCGAGAGGAAAGGTTCTGAACAGGCGTTGAATACGTTTATACTTCGGGTCTTTCAAGGCGTCATCGGGAAGAGCGGTGGCTAATTGCGCGAAATTAACGGTCCTGACCTTGATCAAAGCGATAATCAGATCGGCCAGGCATTTAGTTCTGGCCAAGTTCCAACCGAAACAGCCAAGCAACAAAGGCACAAGAGCGGCGACATTCTGATTCATCGCTGGGAGCTATCCAAAAAAATTTATCTATTATTAAAGGGTTATGCCAAAATTCGGCAAGGGTGGCTTGAACTCCCGGCTCAACTATAACGAAAATACTTATTCTAAATCGATATATTGTGGTTTTTTGTCCTGCTACTGTGTTTCGGGATACAGGAGTTCAAATACTTGTTCCGCGATCTTGATGCCTGGATCCGTAGTCGGATGAGGTCGATGCAACTGAAGAAATGGAAGCAGCCCCGAAAGTTCCAACGGATCGTGATCAAGGCCGGATTCGACCCTCACGAGGCGCACCACGTATGGGTTAAGATGAACCGCTGGAAGTCGGTGAGGCGACGACCGGTACGGTTTGCGCCGAACCTGGAATGGTTCAGAGCGAGGGGCTTAGAATCTGTCTAAAAATTTATTAATAATGAAAACTCAACGAACAGCCATTTTATAGGGTGTCTGATGATTACAGATTTACCGGAAAAGCAAACGACTGGATGCGAAATAACTCTTTGTTATTCAAATAAAAAATGGCATTTAAGAGTTCGCGAAGATCACTTTTTCGTGGGCGTCCGATGGTATAGGAATTCCAATTCGTTGATGATGGGCTCAAGGATCTCCCTTTCTCCGTCGGTGAGGTCACTCGAGTACCTGACAGCCGATTGAATCTTTTCTTCAGTCATAGAAAACTCCGGGATTACATCGCATAAAACCACAAAATGAACATATTTTATGATTTAAAATCAATGTGTTATTTTCTAGGCGGCCTCTTAAGTATTCCGGCATGACTTTACGATCGCTTTACTCTTGGGCTTGAAGGGTTCGGCTATTGATCGAAGAGCGGTATGCCTAGCCGGTACGTACCGTAGGGAGGGGGGTGGCCTTCGAGCTACCTCCTACCAGATTGCTGACGAGTCGGCTTGGTGGAGTCGAGTGTGTGCTAAAGCGATTTCTGTCAAATGAAATACCGTTTTTCTGCACTAGTGTCCCAACGTTTAGTTGAATAAATTCAGTTGGTTATCTTGGTCGCGCTCGTTGAGATTGTATGCCCAATCAATAATCCCTTGATTTTATTAAATTTACTCAGAAGATGATGAGGCTTAGAATCGGTAGAATCGTGTAGAAACTGACATCGGTTTTCAGCCGCTTCTTGATAATGGCCACGAGCCCATAGACGGAAATGGTGATCTCGAAGACGAATAGACCTGTGGACATACGTCGTTGTTCTCAGCTCGCAATTTCGCGGGAGAGGCTGTCACCTTAGCGTACCGCAGCTCAAGTCGGTAACCGGTATAACCCCAATATTTCTTTTTTAATAAATGGGTTATCCTGAATTTCTGGTCATAACGTTGGGATACTAGTGTTCTTGCTGGTCTTTTTGTCCGTCTTCCGGGTTGCGGCAACCGTTACATAGTCCACTATGTGTCGGTTGCCGCGTCTTGAATACGAACGAAAATCCGGACAATCCGGTACACCATTTTCCGGCAATCGCCTAAGACCAGCTCGAAATGAGAGAGGCTTTTCGGAAATCGGAATTCCGAACTTGGTAGATTTGGGGGAGCCTTGAAAAATTCGGTGGTTCTCAAAGGCATCTTGAGCAATTCTGAGGTGCTCGTATGAGGCAGGGATGTCCTGCCGGCCTCAACAAGTACATAGGTGCTTGAAGGCTCGGCGCAAAGCGGGAGCCGCGTTTTCGTCTCGAGGTCTGAAGGATTTCGTGGCCGGAATTTATCAAGGTTCCCTTCGGGATACCCTTGATCTCTGAGGAGAATCTGACTTGAAATTGAACGTCGATACGTTCTGCTCCTGGGAGAACAAATGCGTCACCCTGCTCGGTATGTCCGGGGTGGGGAAGACCTATCTCTCGACCCGGCTGCAACGTCAGGATTGGTTCCACTACTCGGGTGACTACCGCATTGGTACCCGGTACCTGGACGAGCCGATCCTGGATCTGGTCAAGAGCCAAGCAATGCAGGTGCCCTTTCTCAGGGACTTATTGCGGCGCGATTGGATTTTCATGCGCAACAATATCAAGGTGGATGACCTGGGACCGGTATCCAGCTTCATCGGCAAGCCCGGGAATCCGGAGCGCGGCGGGCTTCCCCTTGCCGAGTTCAACCGCCGCCAGGCCCTCTACCGGGATGCGGAGATCCGAGCCATGCAAGACCTTCCCGAGTTCGTGTCCCGGGCGCAGGAGGTCTACGGTTACCGCAATCTGGTCAATGATGTGGGCGGCAGTTTGTGCGAGTTGGAGGCGCCGGATGTCATCGACCTGCTCGCCCACCATAGCCTGATTCTCTACATCCGGGTTCCGGAGCAGGATGAGGGCCTGCTCATCGAACGTGCCCAGGCCGATCCCAAGCCCCTGTATTATCGACCGGAGTTCCTGGGTATCGCGATCCGGGATTATCTGCGCCAGTACCACTTGGAATTCGTGGCCGAGATCGATCCCGACGACTTCACGCGCTGGGTCTTTCCCCGTTTGTTCCGGGCGCGGATTCCCAGATACGAGGCCATCGCCCGTCCCTACGGCTACACGGTCGATTCTGCGGAGGTAGCACAGGTGCGCGATGAGCGTGATTTCTTGAGTCTGCTCGAGCTGGCTATTGCCCGGCAGGGGACTTGAGATGCCGATCGTCGCCCATACCGACCTCCCCACTTTCGAGGATCTGCGCCGTGAGGGTCAGACCATCCTGGAGCTGGACCGGGCGCGGCTCCAGGATATCCGTGAGCTACATATCGGGCTCTTGAATATGATGCCGGATGCGGCCCTGGCGGCCACGGAGCGGCAGTTTCTGCGGCTCATCAACGGCAGCAATCGGATCGCCCAGTTCTATGTCCACCCCTTCACCCTCGGTGAGCTGCAGCGGTCTCCCGAGGCCCGGGCGCGTATCGACCGCTATTACCAGGACTTCGATCGCATCCGCGCCGAGGGACTGGATGCCCTCATCATCACCGGGGCCAATGTGAGCTACCCTAATCTCGCGGACGAGCCCTTTTGGGGACCCCTGATCGATGTCATTGACTGGGCCCTGGGGCATGTCACCTCTACCCTCTGCTCCTGTCTCGCCACTCATGCCGTGCTGCAATTCCGTTACGGCCAGACCCGCCGTCCCTTGCCCGACAAGTGCTGGGGGGTCTATCCACACCGGGTGGTCGATCGGCGACACCCGCTGGTCAGCGATGTCAACACCCTGTTCGGTGTCCCCCATTCGCGCTACAACGAGATCGACCGTGTCCAGTTCGATGCCGCGGGGCTACGGGTCCTGGTGGAGAGCCCCGAGGCCGGCGTCCATCTGGCGGTGAGTGAGGACGGCTTCCGCATTGTATTCTTCCAGGGTCACCCGGAGTACGACACCATCTCTCTGCTCAAGGAATACAAGCGCGAGGTCGATCGCTTCGCCGCCGGGCAGCGGGACCGTTATCCCCCCTTCCCGGAGCACTATATCGGTCTTAGGGACCAAGCTATCCTCGACGAATATCGGGAGCGGGTCTGTGCGGCTCGTGACAAGGGTCGCGAGCTGCCATCGTTTCCGGAAACGCATATCGTCCCCCGCCTCGACAACACTTGGCACGATACGGCCGCGGGCGTGGTCGGCAATTGGATGGGTAAGATCTATCAGGTCACCAACAACGACCGTAGCCTAGCCTTCATGGAAGGGGTGGATCCCCGGGATCCGCTCGACTTGGGACGGTAAGCGAGCCCGCCGGTGATGCCGTTGTCCTCCGGTCCCGAGTCGTGCAACTGCAATGGATGCGGCTTTTCTGAAACGACGCGGAGAAACTTGGGGACAAAGGTTCGGCCGACCATAGGATGAGTTGTGCTCATCGCTGGGCTTATTCGATATCTTCTTTTTTGCCGCAAATGAACGCGAATGGACGCAAATGGGTGACGTTATAACTCTGTTGTTTCCGGATATGCCTAATGTGGGGGAATCCCTCTATCGAATGCTGGAAATAACAAAGCCGGGAGAAGCTTTGGTTTTCCTATCTTACGCCACGGCGCTACGACGCAACGGGTTATACCTATCGCGCATGGGTTTTGCGGAAAGCGAGGTGCCTTTATCGTGCCCGAGAGCCAAGCGCGACGAGGAGGAATAGCCAGACCCTATTGCGACGAGTCGCAAAGCTGCTATCGGGTGCGAGAGATGGACACATCGCGTGGGTACATCGCGACGGAAAATCTATGTGTGACGGGTATAAGGGTACGGCCTTTACGTGGCGTCGTTGCGGTGTTGCGTGAGCTGTTCTTCTCTTGAATAGATTTGCGGTCACTATTCAGCTACTCCAATTGGGGCATTGGGGGTTGCTCTTGGAACGTCAGGACGAGCGAGTTGAAAAGATCGTCGGACTGTTTGCGGCGGGTCGAAAGGCAGGAGCGGATGATAGCAAAGGCATCTCCGCCAGTTTCAGAGCGGAAACAACCGGAGACTTTCTGCTTGAGCTTGGGCATTCGCAGGTCGCGTTCGGCCAGGTTATTGAAGGGAACGCGCAGGTTGATGAGGAAGCGCAGGACGTCGTTGCGGTGCTCGCGCAGTCGCCGAGGAGGAGCATAGGAAAGCGAGGGAGCATAAGCGACGAAGCGGAGTGCGACGACCCCCGCGTAGCCATAGGGCCGGGCGTTTCGTCGAAGTGCGGCGCGTGAGCGCCGGCGGAGACGAAAGGCAAGGCCATGCGACACGGTGCCAAGTCATTGCGGGAGTCCTGGCGCCGCGACGAATGCGCGGTGAATCGCGTTGACTGGCGCCTCCAGGCGGGTGGCGACCACCCGTACGGCACGCTGGAGGGTGCCCGGTGAGATCCCAAGGCCGGCCAGCTCATTGAGCACCTCGGCGGTGCGCTGGTAGGGCAACAACTGGTATTGGGTCATGTAGACCGCAAAGGCCAATACGCCCGGTCCGTATTGACTGGGGCCTCAATCCCTGCCGGGAACGTGCTGCGTTGCGCGCGCCCACAGGCACAGGTTCCACCGACAATGCAGTACTCGATGTACCTTACGCTGGATCTCCACCTCGACCACTTGGTGTCGCTCCGTGAGCACTGTAGCCGTGATCCCGGTGCTGCAACGTCCGCAGGCGCAGGTCCCCGTCAACGGGATGATCACGCACTGGTCGGGTAATCGACCAGGGAGCGGGTGACACTGCGTCGGCCCGGTTGTCTACTTGGCTTGCGCCCGCTTGGCTGGTGTTGCGAGCATGGTGGCGGCTTCTTGAACGGTGAGTCCGAGGATGGCGGCCGGCTGGAGTTGTGGCTATCCTTGGCTAGGCGCGCTTCCAACTCCCGGGTGCGCTCGCGCAGAGGCTCAATGAGCGCCGTCTGCTCCGCCACCCGTTCACGCAACCGCTTAAGCTCGTCGTCAGGGTTTTCCGGAGCATGGGTTAGGGTGGGTTATTCCAGCATAGGCCTAGGTTACGTGTGTAGCCTACCACTCGGCAAAGAGGTCCTGTAATAGTTGCGATTTGCGTTCATTGGCGTTTATTTGCGGCTGAATTTTCTCCCCGCAGCCCTTGCTCGATATTTTTCGATAGGCACAGCCTGCTCTCTGTGAATCCCCGCCGGTGCGATCAATCTGGCCACGGAGCTTTTCGAGTCCACGGGGCGGCGTGGATCGCTAGGTCTCAGGGCAAGACGGCGTGATAAGGAGATGGTGCGCAAGCTCTACAAGGTGTCCGAAAAACCGGCCTCGACTCTCGGATTTTGGACGCCCGGTGTCGTTTCAAAAGAGTCGCACCACAATTGCAATCGTGCACCAAGCGTGCTAGCTTGCCGTGCCTTCCTTATCTTATATACATATATACATACCTGACTTGAGAGCTGGCGGGGTGTCCCGGCCCCGCAGGGGTACCTGGAGTTTTCCAAGGTGCGCTGAATCGAGTTGGCCATCGAGTGGGGCGAGAAAAGTGCCATGAAAGCGAACATCCATCCGGAGTACGGTGATATCAAGGTCATATGCAGTTGCGGCAGCGAATTTACCACCCGTTCTACTCTGAGCAAGAATATCCATATCGAGGTCTGCTCCGCTTGCCACCCCTTCTATACCGGCAAGCAGAAGATCGTGGATACTGCCGGGCGCGTTGACAAATTCCGCCGTAAATACGGGCGCTGAGTACTGGCGGGGACCGGAGTCTTTAGTCTTTCAAGGAGTTCTTAAAAAATTCAAGCCCCTGTAGGTGGAGATGAGGCCGCCGCGACGGCGGCGATAGGCTCCGATATCCTTCCACTCTGTCGGGGCTCGTCCCCCGCCCCGCCCCGACACCGAATTCGCCACCAGGGAGCCGGCCTCCGATGATGCCCCTGTCCCTTCGGGAGCGGGGATGGGGAGTGGGAGATCAGGGGTCCTCGCAAGGGCCTTCGATGAGACGGGCAACCTCGGTGGCTCCGACTCCTCGCTCCGGGCGTCCGCTGACCGCGTCCAGCGGCGGGTTGCTCTGTGCCCACAGGGGCAACACCACCAGCGCGAAGGTCGTCTCTCCGGCATAGAAGGCAAACACCGGATGGGTATGGCGTAGACCGCCCCCGTACCGAAAGAGCTCATCGTGCTCCTGCCAGGGAATACTCCGGTCGAACAGAGCCAGCACCACGTCTTCCGGGTTGTCCGCGAACAGGTGTAGCCGTACCCCCTGAGCTAGGTTCGCGCTCCCAGTCAACACGGGGCCCACCAACCTGGGCGCAAAAGCGGCGAAGGTCTCCAGGGCTATCAGGGCCTGTCGGCGCAAGCTTTTAAGCTCATCCGCCCGGCGTTCACCCTGAAACAAACGCTGTTGCTCCAACAGCGCCGCCTGAATCTCCTCGTTCTTGGGCCACAGGCGTTTGTCGTCGATACCGGCCCGTGCGGCCGCCTTGCGCCGTGCCCGTCCGAGCTCCCGTTCACCCTGATCCACCAGGATACGAGCCGCCTCGTAGGCCAATCGTTGGCGCTGTATCTGCGATCGGTTGCGCAGTCCCATCATAATACTCGTCATACGTAGATTTTCCGCCGCGATGCCCGTCTCTCGCACCCGATAGCGGTGTTGCGACTCGTCGCCATAGGAGCTTGGCTATCCCTCCTCGTCGCGCCTAGCTCGCGGGCACGATAAAGGCCCCTCCGCTTACCGCAGAACTCATGGGCGATGAGTATAGACCCCTGAAATGTTCGTGCTCCCTACCCGATAGCGGTAGGATACCGTCGTTAGGATCCTGTGCTTTCTCAGAGGGAGATTGAAAAATTCCGTCTCCGGGATTCTTCGAGTCGCGAAGCGAAAATGCGGTTCTCGCTTTGCTCCTGTGTCTTCGAATACTTGCGTGCTCGAAGACAGGCCGGGCATCCTTATCCTGCACGGGTACCCTGAAAAATCCAAGATCCCCGAAAAAACCGCGCCGCTCGCGACGAGTCGGTATGAACATCCGGGTGTAATGCCGTGGCCGATTATAAGAATACCCTGAATCTTCCCAAAACCGCCTTCCCCATGAAGGCCAACCTCACCCAGCGCGAGGCCGACCTGCTCGAACGTTGGGAAACCATGGGCCTGTATGGCAGGATCCGCAAGGTCGCGGCCGGCCGGAAGACCTTCATTCTCCACGACGGCCCGCCCTACGCCAACGGCGAGATCCACATCGGCCACGCCGTCAACAAGATACTGAAAGACATCATCGTTAAGTCCCGCACCCTGGACGGTCTGGACGCACCCTATGTCCCCGGCTGGGACTGCCACGGACTACCCATCGAATTGGAGGTGGAGAAGGAACAGGGCAAGCCCGGCGTCAAGATCGGTGCGGCCGAATTCCGCCAAGCCTGCCGCGATTATGCCCGGCGGCAGGTGGACGACCAGCGTAAGGACTTCAAGCGTTTGGGTGTGCTCGGAGATTGGGAGAACCCCTATCTCACCATGGACTTCGGCTTCGAGGCCGAGAGTCTCCGCGCCCTGGGCCACATCATCGCCAACGGCCATATCCAAAAGGGCTATAAGCCGGTTCATTGGTGTATCGACTGTCGCTCCGCCTTGGCGGAGGCGGAGGTGGAGTACGCCGATCGGGAATCTGGAGCCATCGATGTGTGCTTTCGGGTCCGGCACGTAGACGCCGTGCTGAACGCCTGCCATCCGCGACCCGAGGCTCTCGGAGATGGCCCCCTATCGGTCGTCATCTGGACCACCACTCCCTGGACCTTGCCCGCCAACCGGGCCGTCGCCCTGGATCCCGAGCTGATCTATGTCTTGGTCCAAGTCGAAGAGGGGGCTGAGCGCGAGCGCCTGATCCTGGCCGAGGGCCTATTGCCGGCTACCATGGACCGCTACGGTATCCGGAGCTACCGGGTCATCGGCCGGAGTCACGGCGCCGCCTTCGAGGGAATCGAGCTCCGACACCCCTTTTACGACCGCATCGTACCCGTGATTCTTGGCGAACATGTGACACTGGACGCCGGCACCGGCGCCGTCCATATCGCCCCCGGCCATGGCCTGGAGGACTATCTGGTCGGTCGGCGCTACGGCCTAGCGGTGGACAATCCGGTGGGGGGTGACGGCCGCTTCCTGCCGGATACGCCCCTCTTTGCCGGGGTCCGGGTCTTCGCTGCCAACCAACAGGTCATCGATACCCTCCAAGACCGAGGCACCCTACTGCACCAGGCCCGAATCGGTCACAGCTATCCCCACTGCTGGCGCCACAAATCCCCCGTCATCTTCCGTGCCACTCCCCAATGGTTCATCGCCATGGACCAGGAAGGGCTACGCACCGCTGTCCTGCGCGAGATCGCCAGCGTGCGTTGGATGCCGGATTGGGGCCAGTCCCGGATCGAGGGTATGGTGCGCAATCGGCCCGACTGGTGCATCTCCCGTCAACGGACCTGGGGTCTGCCCATACCCTTGTTGGTCCATAAAGAGAGCGGCGAGCCGCACCCGGACACCCCGGACCTCATCGAGCAGGTCGCAAGACGGGTCGAAGGGAAGGGGATTGATGCCTGGTTCGAGCTGGAGCCCGAAGACCTACTCGGCGCGGAGGAGGGTGCCCGCTACGAGAAAGTCCCGGACACCCTGGATGTGTGGTTTGACTCCGGCGTCACCCACGCCTGCGTCCTGGAGCCGCGCGCGGACCTGCGTGCGCCGGCGGACCTGTACCTGGAAGGCTCCGACCAGCACCGTGGCTGGTTCCAGTCCTCCCTGCTCACCAGCGTCGCCCTATACGACCGGGTGCCCTATGCCCAAGTCCTCACCCACGGCTTCACGGTCGACGCCAAGGGCGAAAAGATGTCCAAATCCAAGGGCAACATCGTACGGCCCCAGGACGTGATGAAGACCCTCGGGGCCGATATCATCCGCCTCTGGGTGGCCGCGACTGACTACCGGGGCGAGATGGGCGTCTCGGATGAGATCCTCAAGCGTACCGCCGACGCCTACCGCCGCATCCGCAACACCGTCCGATTTCTGCTGGCCAACCTTGATGGTTTCGACCCGACCGCCAATCTGGTCCCGGCCTCCGACATGATCGCCCTCGACCGCTGGGCGGTAGACCGGGGGCATCGGCTTCAGCAAGACATCGTCCGGGCCTATGGCAACTACCAGTTCCACCTTATCTACCAGAAGATCCACAACTTCTGTGTGGTGGATATGGGTGGCTTCTACCTGGACGTCATCAAGGACCGTCAATACACCACTCAGGTGGATGGGTTGCCCCGGCGCTCCTGCCAGAGCGCCCTATACCATATCGTCGAGGCCATGAGCCGCTGGCTGGCTCCCATCCTCAGCTTTACCGCCGAGGAAATTTGGCAGTACCTGCCTGGCGAACGCACGGACTCGATCTTTCTCGAAACTTGGTACCCGAACCTCTTCACCTTCACTCCCGACACCGACCTTGACCGCCAGCTGTGGGAACGGATCCTAGAGGTGCGGGACCAGGTCTCCAAACATCTGGAGGCCGCCCGCACGGCTGGGGCCATCGGCTCCTCCCTGGACGCCGAGCTGGACCTGTACTGCGAGCCCGAATTGGCCGCGGCCCTGGCGCAATTGGAAGACGAGCTACGCTTCGTTCTCATCACCTCCTATGCCCGCGTACACCCGCTGGAGGCTCGGCCTGCGGATGCCCGGGATACGGGTCGGCCGGGCTTGGCGGTGAGGGTTGTTTCCTCCGATCATGCCAAGTGTGTCCGCTGTTGGCACCATCGTGCCGATGTGGGCTCCGACTCGGAATACCCCGACCTGTGCGGGCGCTGTGTGACCAATATCGCGGGTGATGGGGAGGCGCGGCGGTTTGCGTGACTCGGTGGGGTCGGGCTGCGGGGGTAGGGAAGAGGTGGAGATTGAGGGGTGTCTTGAAGGATTTCAGGGACGGAATTTCTCGAGGTCCCCTTCGAGGTGTCGGCAAGTATCCGGGACCCGACACCGGATATGAAGCGAGAATCCCAACCTATGTGCTGTTCCGCAGCAGTTGGCAATCCAACCTGATCCGACATGTCGATGGGTGTGACAACAGTCACCGGAAAATCTAAGATGATCAAAAACATGACCAGGAGATCCTGGAGATATCCCAGACTTCGATCGCCGAGGCCAAAACCCAGCTGACCCGTTTCATCCATCGGGTGGAGCGGGGCGAGACCGTGCACATCACCCGCCGCGGTAAGACTGTTGCCGTGCTTTTATCCGAGGATGAGTACGAGCGCTTGTGCCAGGGGCGGAAGCCACCCGACTTTGGGAACCTTGTCGAAAAGATGCGGTCCGATCTGGCATTTGAGCCCCTCGATTGGCCCCAGGAGGAAGTCGACTCCTGGCATGACCGTCGACTGGTGCGGGAATTCGAATGGCTCGAGTGAGGTATTTGCTCGATACCTATATCCTCTTCGAGCCCATCATGGCTCGGCCGAATCCGTTCGTGCTGGAGAGGATCAAGGCCAATAGCGCGTCGCTTGCGATCTCCTCCGTGACCTAGCAGGAGGTCTGCTACGGCATGCTCCTGTTATCCCCAGGCAAGCGTCGACGACAGACGACGACAGATCGAGGACTATCTCTTCCAACGCATCCTTCCTGCCCTGCCGATCATCGGCTTCGAGAAAGATGCCGCGTAATGGCAGGCCGAGCAGCGTGCTCGTCTCCGTCAAGCAGGCAGATCCCCTTCCTATCCGGGTTCCCAGATCGCAGCAATCGCTGCCGTCAATGACTTGGTGCTGGTTACCCGCAATGTTGCGGGTTTCGCGGATTTCCAAGGGTTGCAAATCGAGAACTGGTTCGAGGCATACCCGGGTGATGCGGGTGACCGGATGATTCACGACCAGGGATTTCGTGGTCGGGATTCTCAGCCATGAACGATCACGGCGACTCGATATATGCCCCTATCACTCTATGGCTTCAGCACTCAAGGCAAGCGTCTATATAGGGCACCTTGAAAAATAGGTGTTCTCACAGGAAGTGCACTGAATAATGATGCTAGAGAAATATACCCTTATTATTTTACCCGGAGGCAGCAGAATTATAATACTGCCATCCTGACATTCCAGGGTATTACCCTCAATGCTCCAGTTGGGGTAGCTGGATAGCTATACCAAAGGTATTTTGGCAATAATTAGAATTACCCAAGAACAATATGACTATCTTAGAAGCCTGGGTCACTGGATTTTACGCCGAGTTATTCGGATACCTTTCCGAACATTTCCCGGATTACCCGGAGGCGAAAAGAGAGCAATTGTTCGATGAATGCAATGTCTCTTGTGGAAAACTCCGTATTTCAACTGAAGAAGGAATATATGCATTCCATATATTGTCGCTCATATACGCCATTCTAGCGGATCGTGTCAAAGAGTATATGATTGCCCATAGACGTTACCTGCTCATTGGACAGGGACCGGTGGGAGGCGTAAGCCCTTTCCACCGCGGCGGACATCAACCTCGCAGAAACTTGGCTACAAGTTTAATTGCAAACTTCCTAAACCAGCTAAACGGCCAGCGCGACGCCACGATCCGTGTAAAACGTGCGGCAATGATCCGACCAAAGAAAAAAATGGCTCTCTTGCGTTTTGTGTGGGTAGTGCCATTTTTCCCATCGCGTAGGGTAGTCCGTTCTAAGCTTATTCTGTGCCCTTTTTTTCGCCTGTAGGCTCGGACCCGTCGCCAGCCAAATGTCGGAGGTTTTCATCATGGCCCCATTGTCGTTGTTTACCGTTGTGCTCGGCCTTCCGGCTCCTTGGGGGGTTGTTGACGTGGCCTTCGATCCCGAACCGGGCCGGGTTGATTTCCACCTCGCCTTCGCCTCGGGAACACAATTTGCTTGTCCGCATTGTGGGGCGGAACATCAGCCGGTCCACGACACGCTTGAGCGCGACTGGCGTCACCTGAACTTCTTCCAGTTCCAAGCTTACATCCATGCCAAGGTGCCGCTTGTGCGATGCAATTCCTGCGCCAAGACTGCCCCCAGGTCGGGGTGCCCTGGGCGCGCCCCAACAGCGGCTTCAGCCTACGGATGGAGGCCTTACTGGTCACCCTATGCAAGGCGATGACGGTCTCTCAGGTCGCTCAATTGCCTAGCGTCAGAGACGGGCGCGTCTGGCGTACCTTCGACCATTATGTTGATCAGGCGCACGCTCAAGAGGACTTCTCGACCGTCATCTCGGTGGGTCTCGACGAGACCGCTTCGCGGCGTGGACACAACTCCATGAGCTTGTTTCACGATCTCGATGCCCCGCGTGGGCTCTATGCCTGCGAAGGGCGAAAAGCCCAGGTCGTGGCCCAGTTTGCCGATGCGCTCGAGGCTCCTGGCGCCTGTGCCGAGAACATCGGCGCGGTCTGTATGGATATGTCGACAAGCTACCAGGCTGGCGTGTGTGAGTATCGGCCCTGGGTGGCGATCACCGTCGATGAGTTTCACGTCATTCAGCTCGTCAACAAGGCGGTTGACGAAGTGCGTCGCCAAGAAGTCAAAAGGGCCCCGGAGCTGCGGCGTACACGCTACATTTGGCTCAAGGACAAGCCCGCTTGGAGTAACCGCCAGAAAGCCCCGTTTGCGGAACTCAAGCGCCGAAACCTCAAGACACACCACGCCTTCCGGATCCAGGAGACGTTACGCAAGATTTTCCACAGCGCTCAGAGCGCGGTGCAAGCCGAGCCGCTCCTCGACAGATGGTACAACTGAGCGCGCCATTGCCGCCTGGAGCCGATCAAGGCGGTGGCCAAGACACTCAAGGATCACTACCAAGCTTCCTCAATACGTTCGATTCCAGGCTCACCAACGGCCATGTCGAGGCGGTCAATTCACTCATCCAGGCCGCCAAAGCCAGGGCCCGCGGCTACGGGACCACCAGGCACCTGATTCCCATCCTCTACCTTGTGGCGGGTAAGTTGACCCAGCTGCCGACTTCGTCGTCCAGTCGGGTCTTCCCATCACGACTTGAGTCAGGTCGCTATGACCCGCTACCCACACCAAACGCAAGAGAACTGGATCTCATCGAGCATCCGGCCGCCATGCACCGTTCTCCAATACTCCGCTACATGTTCCACACATAGGATTCTGTAGAAATACATAAAAACCATGAAGTTGCCGATGCCTGTGACCAGAGCTCCGGTGCCGATGATCGAGAGGATTCGCAGCCTGTTCCGCGGCATATTATTTGGCCTCCCAAAACCATACGGTCTTCGCAGAATTTAAATCAGAAGCAGATGTAACGAATTCGTTACGGGACACGCTGGGGCGAAACTGCACTCAGGCCGCAATCCCCCGCCCCCTTAGCGCCCGGATATGATCCCGAATGGCGGCGGCCTGCTCGAATTCTAGCTCTTTGGCATGTCGGTACATGGCCTTCTCCAGGGCCTTGATTTTCTTGGCCATCTGCTTCGGTGTCAGGCTGGCGTACTCGGCCTCTTCTTCCGCGACCTTGGCGTACTCCTGGACCCGCATGGGCGCACCTAGTGTTGTGCTCTCCAGAATATCCGCCACCGCCTTGCGGATGGTCCGGGGGGTAATGCCGCGCTCGGCGTTGAAGGTGATCTGCTTGGCGCGCCGGCGTTCGGTCTCGTCGATGGCGCGCTGCATGGAGCCGGTTATCTCGTCGGCGTAAAGGATGGCCTTGCCGTTGATGTTGCGTGCGGCCCGCCCGATGGTCTGGATTAAGGAGCCTTCCGAGCGTAGAAAGCCTTCCTTGTCCGCATCCAGGATGGCGACCAGGGAGACCTCCGGCATGTCGAGCCCTTCGCGCAGCAGGTTGATGCCCACCAGTACGTCGAACTCCCCCAGGCGTAGGTCGCGGATGATCTCGACCCGTTCGACGGTATCGATGTCCGAGTGTAGGTAGCGCACGCGCACGTCGTGCTCGCCCAGGTAGTCGGTCAGGTCCTCGGCCATGCGCTTAGTCAGGGTAGTGACCAGGACCCGTTCCCGGTGCGCGACGCAGCCCCGGATCTCCGAGAGTAGGTCGTCTACCTGGGTCAAGGCGGGGCGCACCTCGACCTCGGGGTCCGCCAGACCGGTGGGACGCACCACTTGCTCTACCACGGCCCCCGAGTGTTGGAGCTCGAATTCCCGCGGAGTGGCCGAGACATAGATGGTCTGGGGCTGGCGAGTCTGGAACTCGTCGAAACGCAGGGGGCGGTTGTCCAGTGCCGAAGGCAGACGGAAGCCGTAGGTCACTAGGTTTTCCTTGCGGGAGCGGTCGCCCCGGTACATGGCCCCCAGCTGGGGCACGGTCACGTGACTCTCGTCGATGATCACCAGGGCCTTGTCGGGCAGATAGTCGTAGAGGGTCGGCGGCGGCTCGCCGGCAGAGCGGCCGGACAGGTAGCGAGAGTAGTTCTCGATCCCCGAGCAATAGCCTACTTCCAACATCATCTCCAGGTCGAACAGGGTGCGCTGCTCCAGACGTTGGGCCTCTACCAGCTTGTCATGCTCCCGCAGCCAGGCGAGGCGCTCCTTGAGCTCCTGCTTGATCTGCTCGACGGCGCTCAGGATAGTCTCCCGCGGGGTTGCGTAGTGGGTCTTGGGAAAGACGGTGTAGCGTGGGACCTTGCGTATTACCTCGCCGGTCAGGGGATCGAAGAGGGAGATGGTCTCGATCTCGTCGTCGAACAGCTCTACGCGGACCGCCTCGTCGTCCGCCTCCGCCGGATAGATGTCGATCACATCCCCACGCACCCGGTAGGTCCCCCGGTGCAGCTCCAGCTCGTTGCGCCGGTACTGAAGGTTGTTGGCCAACTGCCGCAGCATGGCCCGTTGGTCGAGCCGATTGCCCCGGGATAGGTGCAGGACCATTTGGAGGTAGGCGTCGGGGTCGCCGAGCCCATAGATGGAGGAAACGGTGGCGACGATGATAACGTCCGGGCGTTCCAACAGGGCCTTGGTCGCCGATAGGCGCATCTGCTCGATGTGCTCGTTGATGGAGGCGTCCTTCTCGATGTAGGTATCGCTGGCAGCGACATAGGCTTCGGGCTGGTAATAGTCGTAGTAGGAGACGAAATACTCCACCGCATTGCGGGGGAAGAATTCCCGCATTTCCCCGTAGAGCTGGGCCGCCAGGGTCTTGTTGGGGGCCAATATGAGGGCCGGCCGCTGCACCCGGGCGATGAGGTTGGCGATGGTGAAGGTCTTGCCCGAGCCAGTCACGCCGAGCAAGGTCATACCCGCCTCGCCGTTGTTCAGACCAGCCTCCAACCGGCGGATCGCCTGGGGTTGATCCCCGGCGGCGGCAAAGCTGGATTCGAGCACGAATGCTTTGGCCATGGGTCGCGAATCACTCGTCGAGCTTGGTATCGGGTCCCGCCGGTGTCCAAACATGTCAGTGCTTGAAAACCGGGAGTGAAACCAAGTGTTTTCGTATCGGAGCTTGAAAAATCAAAGGGGGAATTTTTTAAAGTTCCCATGGATCCGGAAAGATCCTCGTATTCTCCCCTATTATCTCGATCCGGGTTTTAGCTATCATTGGCAACCTCGGAATCGACAATCGGAATTCCGTCCGCGCCTATCGATCAGCAGTGAGAGATTCCAGAACATGAGTAGCAAGCTTTCCGCCCGCGTGCAGGCCGTCCGGCCCTCCCCTACCCTCGCCATTACGGTCCGGGCCCAGGCCCTGCGCGCCGCCGGTAAGGATGTCCTAGGATTCGGTGCCGGGGAATCGGATTTCGATACCCCGGACCACATCAAGGAGGCGGCTATCGCCGCCATCCGGGATGGCTTCACCAAATACACAGCCGTGGACGGTACCCCGGAGCTCAAACAAGCGATCATCGCCAAATTCCAACGCGACAACGGCTTCGAGTATACCCCGGATCGAATCCTGGTTTCCTGCGGCGGGAAACACGGCTTTTATAATCTGGCCCAGGCTATTCTGGACCCGGGCGACGAGGTGGTCATCCCCATCCCCTATTGGGTCTCCTATCCGGATATGGCCATCCTGGCTGGAGGTGCCCCCGTGCTGGTGCATGCCGGGATCGAGCAGGCCTTCAAGATCACGCCCGATCAGCTGCGGGCGGCGATGACCAAGCAGACCCGACTGGTGGTCATCAACAGCCCGTCCAATCCCTCCGGAATGTCCTACACGCGGGAGGAGTTGGCCGCCTTCGGTGAGGTGCTGCGGGAATACCCACGCGCGTTCATCGCCACCGACGATATATACGAGCATATCCGCTGGACCAGCGAGCCGTTCGTCAACATCCTCCATCCCTGTCCCGATTTGGCATCGCGCACGTTGGTCATCAACGGTGTTTCCAAGACCTACGCGATGACGGGCTGGCGCATCGGTTATGTCGGCGGTCCCCCGGAGGTCATCAAGGCCATGAAGAAGGTGCAATCCCAGAGCACCTCGAACCCCACCTCCATCTCTCAGGTGGCTGCCCAGGCGGCACTCGAAGGTCCCCAGGACTGCATCCAGACCATGACCGAGGTCTTCAAAGAGCGCCACGACTATATGGTGGAACGCCTCAACCGCCTACCCGGTGTCGAGTGTCTGCCTACCGACGGGACCTTCTATATTTTCCCTCGACTACGGGGAATGATCGCGGCCCTCGACCAAGTGAGCAACGATCTGGAGCTGGCGGAATTCCTGATCGACCAGGCCGGTATCGCCCTGGTCCCAGGCTCCGCCTTCGGCCTCGCCGACCACGCCCGTATCTCCATCACCAACAGTCGGGAGAATCTGGAGCAGGCCCTCGATCGCATCGAGGGTGTGTTGAGGATGTCTTGAAGAATTCAATGGGTGCGGCTCTTTTGAAACGACACCGGGGGTCCAAAATCCGAGAGTCGAGGCCGGGGAGGAGCACAGGAAAGCGAGGGGGAGCGTAAGCGACGAGCGGAGTGCGCGCGGCGGGGACGGGCGCAGGACGAACGTGGGCCGCCGAAGGCCATGGCCGTCGCCTAATTTTTTGCGAAACCCGAAATCGGATGGACCCCATTTCGGGTTTCGCAAAAAATGGCGACGCTCCGGATAGAGTCAGGTACCCAGGCCCCCTGTTTACTCCCCCTCTCCCCAACCCCTCTCCCGCCAGGGGAGGGGGGCTTTCGGTCGCGGTATTCCGAGGCCGCCATCACACCATCACTACGGGGAACCTTGAATTTCTCGTCGGGTTACAAATCTTGTCCTTGCCGAATCAAGGAAACCTTAGAATATGGGATTTTTCACGGTATCCGCTACACCGGATACAACAGAATTAAAACACCACCTGTTATCAGGTGTGCATTTGAAGTCAACAAAGTCGTAGGTCCTGATTTTTTGGAGTCCGTGTACGAGAAGATTTTGTGCGTCGAGCTGGCCGAACGCGGACCTTAGCCGAGTATTTTTCGGCTCATTTGCGTCCATTTGCGGCAAAAAAGAAAATATCGAGTAAGCGCAAGGGTAGGCATAGCCCACCCTCTGGCTGGCTAAGCTTTTGTTTCTAGGTTCCTCCATATCGTTTCAAAAGAGAACCCACCCCATCGGTAGGCGGCCTCTGTCACGCAGCAAACAAGTGGCAAGTGGCAAGATAGGGAGGCCGCGGGGAACCGAGACCGTTCAGATACTGGTGTGAAGGCCAAGCATCTCGACCTTACACTCAGTGAGGCCGCTTAACGTGGACGAATGAATACCATTATAAAGATAGTTTATTACGAGATGTTTGATGAGAGCTGCACCCGAATTCAATGAAGCCAAGTCGAAATCGCATTTCGACTTCGTGCAATAACATACCTTGAGGTATTTGAGGTGTCCTCCGAAGTATCCGGGAATCGGACAAAACTTCCCACTAAGCCTTGTCCATACCGGCCGGTTTCCGTCCGATGGAGAAATAGGTCAGTCCCGCTGTGGTGACGACCTGGGGATCGAACAGGTTACGGCCATCGAAGAGGAGGGGCTGCTCGAGTCGGCGCGCGATCGCCGCCAAGTCCGGGCTGCGGAATTCGCTCCATTCGGTGACGATGGCCAGGGCATCCGCACCATCCACGGCAGACAGTGCATCTTCGGTCAGGGTCAAGTCGTCCCGATCGCCGTAGATGCGCCGGGCCGTCTCCATCGCCACCGGGTCGAAGGCCTGCACCCGGGCACCGGCTGCCCACAAGGATTCCATGAGTCGGCAACTGGAGGCCTCGCGCATATCGTCCGTGTTGGGCTTGAAGGCCAATCCCCAGACCGCGACGGTGCGGCCTTGCAGGTTACCGGCGAAATACTGGTCGATCTTCTCGAAGAGGATGGCCTGTTGACGCCGGTTGACCGCTTCCACCGCGGTCAGGATTCGGGCCTCGTACCCGACGGCACGGGCCGTCCGTTCCAGGGCGCGCACATCCTTCGGAAAGCAGGAGCCCCCATAGCCGCAGCCGGGATAGATGAATTGGTAGCCGATGCGCGGATCGGAACCGATGCCGACCCGTATCTTCTCGATGTCCGCACCGACCGCCTCGGCGATGTTGGATAGCTCGTTCATGAAGCTGATCTTGGTTGCCAGCATGGCGTTAGCGGCATACTTGGTGAGCTCCGCCGAGCGCACGTCCATCAGCATGATGCGCTCATGGCTGCGGTTGAAGGGGGCATAGAGGGCTCGCAGCAGCTCGCCGGTACGCGGGTTGTCGGTGCCGACGATGATGCGGTCCGGCCGCATGAAGTCCTCGATCGCCGCCCCTTCCTTGAGGAACTCGGGGTTGGAGACCACGTCGAACTCGATGCAGGCTGGGCGCTCGGCTTGGGCCTCTCTGACCGTCTCGGCGACCTGATCCGCGGTGCCGACCGGCACCGTGGATTTGTCGACCAGTATGCGGTAGGTATCCATATGCTTGCCGATAGTCCGAGCGATGGCGAGCACATGTCGCAGATCGGCGGAGCCGTCTTCATCCGGTGGTGTCCCGACGGCGATGAACTGGAAAAGCCCGTGGGTAACGCCGGCCACCGCATCGGAGGAGAAGGACAGATGGCCGGCGGCACGGTTCTTATTCACCAGCGTGGCTAGGCCCGGCTCGTAGATGGGCATACCGCCGCTCTCGAGCAGGGCGATTTTGGCGGGGTCGATATCGACACATAGCACATTGTTGCCGACTTCGGCTAGACAGGCCCCGGTTACTAGGCCGACATAGCCGCTGCCGAAAATGGTTACATCCATCGCGATTCTCCTCATGCAAGGGGCTTGCAAGGTGTCCGAAAATTACCTTCCTGGCGATTTTTACAGGCTCTCGGCCTCTACTTTCACCTCATTCGGCAATCCGGAGTCAGCGAGAACCATGACAGTCAATCCTATCGGCGGTGCTGGCTATTTACTCCGGGGCATGAGGCTTATTACGCAGCTCGGATTCCGACGCTTTGTATTCATGCCCCTGCTGATCAATATCCTGGTGTTCTCCGCCGCCATCTGGTACGGGTTCTCCCGGTTCAAGTCTTTTTTAGCCTGGATGGAATCCGAGCTCCTGTCCTGGCTCCAGTGGTTGGATTGGTTCCTGTGGCCCATGTTCATCCTCGCCCTAGTGGTCTTCGTCTTTTACAGCTTCACCCTGGTGGCGAATCTGCTCGCTGCCCCCTTCAATGGCCTGCTGGCGGAGAAGGTGGAGCGGCACCTTACGGCTGCCGCTGCACGAGGGTGACGGCAGGAAGCAGGTGCTGACAAGGCTGGTACCCACGCTGATCGACGAGCGAAAAAGCTGCTGTTCGCCGGACTCGTCGCTATCCCCTTTCTGATCCTGTTCCTGTTCCTGGTCCCAGGTATCAACTTGGCGGCTCCGGTGCTCTGGTTTCTGTACACGGCCTGGATGCTTACCCTGGAATACAGCGACTACCCGATGGGTAACCATGGCCTCGAGTTCCGAGAGATGCGCGCGCGCTTACGCCGGAAGCGTGTTTTGGGACTCGGTTTCGGTGCTACCACGGCCGGGCTGACCCTGGTTCCGGTGGTGAACTTTATCGTGATGCCGAGTGCCGTTGCGGGTGCGACGGCCCTGTGGGTGGACGAGCTAAGATAAGGCGATTTCTGTCAAATGAAATACCGTCCTGGTGGTCTTTTCGCCCGTCTTCCGTGTTGCGGCAACCGTTACATAGTTCACTATGCACCGGTTGCCGCGCCTTGAATACGAACGAAAATCCGGCCCAATCCGGTACACCATTTTCCGTCAATCGCCTTAGAGTCTATCTAAAAAATTATTAATAATGAATAACTCAACGAACGGCCATTTTATAGGGTGTCTGATGATTACAGATTTGCCGGAGAAGCAAACGACTGGATGCGAAATAAACTTGTATTTCGCTCGAAGTTGGTTTCCGTTCATACTCGTTACTCAAGAGACGCCATCAACTTAGCCAGGCGAATGTTCTCTCGACCACCCAGCGGGAGGTAAAACGTGGAAACCTCGCTATCCCTATCCTTAACGAGTTTGCCCCCGTCAAATCCCGATTCTACATAGGATTCCGGGGCTCCCTTGATACTTTGACTATCAATAATTGCTCCCGTTGGATCTGGCTTTCGGTCTTTTTTTGGCGTAACCGCTGACGAAGCACCGTATTGACTTTCCTGGCAAACGATTATCTGTCCACTTATTATAGTAGTAATTAGCGAGCTTGTAGGGAGGGAAGCCTTTTGGCAGATACCGCCAGGGACAACCTGTTTTATTCAAATAAAAAGTGTAACTATTCAGGACCTCTTGCCAAGCAGTAGGCTACGAGCGTGCCCTAAAACCATACCTGAAAAGAACGCCTTAACCCATTCTCCAAAAATCCCTAGCGACGAGCTGAGGCGGCTGCGTGAACGGGTTGCGGAGCAGACTGCGATCATTGAGGGGCAAACTGCGACCATTGAGCACATGCATAAGCGCATTCAGGAACTCGAAGCACGTCTGGCTAAGAGGCTGTCTAGACCCCCCTTGCAACAGATAACTTGATGAAAATTAACTCTATGTTTTTAAAGGTGTTAGCCAGATAGAGACTGTCTAAAAAGACAGTCTCTTAAGGATAGCCACAACTCCAGCCGGCCACCATCCTCAGACCCTCCGTTCAAGAAGTCACCACTACGTTCACGGCGCCAACCCAGCGGGCGCCAAGCCCGGTGGACAACCGGATCGGCGCGGCGTCACCTGCTCCCTGCTCCCTGGTCGATGACCCAGATCAGTGCGTGATCATCCCGCTGCCGGGGACCTGTGCGTGCGCGGCGGCGCGGCACCGAGATCGCTACTACGGTGCTCGCAGAGCGACGCCAGGTGGTCGAGGTGGTGATCCAACGTGAGGTCATTGAGTACCGCATTGTCAGCGGGCCGTGTGCCTGCGGGCGCGCGCAACGCAGCACGTTTCCCGCGGGGATCGATGCCCCGGTGCAATACGGACCGAGCGTGTTGGCCGTTGCGGTGTACATGACTCAATATCGGCTGCTGTCCTTCCAGCGCACCGTCGGGGTGCTCAATGAGCTGGCCGGCCTGGTGATTTCACCGGGTACCCTCCAGCGCGCCGTACGGGTGGCCGCCGCCCGCCTGGAGGTGCCAGTCACCGCGATTCGCGACGCACTCGTCGCGGCCGCCAGTGGCCCATGCCGATGAAACCAGCCGGCGCGTGAACGGCACTCTGCACTGGCTGCCTGTGCTCAGCACCAACCGGCTTACGGCCTACTTCCCTCATCCCAAACGCGGGGCCGAGGCCCTGGATGCATTCGGCCTGTTGTCCCAATTCGTGGGCGTACTGGTGCATGACCACGGGTCAGCCTGCCAGCGCTACCAATGTCTGCATGCCTTCTGCAATGCCCATCATCTGCGCGAGCTGATCGCCATCGCTGAGATGGTCCCCGAGCCAGCCGTGGGTAACCGATATGATCACGCTGTTATGCCAAGCCAATGCCGTGGTCGGCGAGACTCAGGACCAGGGTCTTGAGACGCTGCCCGCCAGCAACGTCAACGTCGAGCACTTGCGGACCCGCTACGACACCACCCTCAGCAAAGCCGAAGCCGGCAATCCTCCCCGTCCCGGTACCCGCGGGCGGGTCAAGCAATTCCCGGCCTACAACCTCATTCAGCGGTTACGCAAGCGCCGCAATGAGGTCCTGCGCTTCCTCACCGACCTGCGCGTTCCCTTCGACAAACAATCCGACGATCTTTTCAACTCGCTCGTCCTGACCTTCCAGGGCCGCCCCCCCCAATGCCCCAATTGGAGTAGCTGAATAGTTACTAAAAAATGGCATTTAGGATTTCGCGAAGATCACTTTTTCGTAGGCGTCCGATGGTATAGGATTCCAATTCGTTGATGATGGGCTCAAGGATTTGCCCTTCTTCGTCGGTGAGGTCACTCGGGTATCTGACAGCCGATTGTATCGTTTCTTCAGTCATAGAAAACCCCGGGATTACATCGCATAAAACCAAAAAATGTACATATTTTATAATAAAATCAATTTGTTACTTTCTGAGCAGCCTCTAAGAGTCTCCTCGGCCCGGAAGTGATCTGGCTCGGTCTGGCAGTGTCTTTCACCTGTCCGGACTTTCCGAACGCAAGCATACCGAAAGCCGTGTGGTTCTGCCCCAAGTCGGCCGCTTTATCCCCGATACAGGGGTAGGACTGGTTGTTGGCCTAGCTTCGGGATCCAATTTGGCACCACGCGGTCGTCCGGTCGACACGGGTCCTTGTCCACAGAGTATCTCTCGGGTATCTTGCCGACATGAAGCTCTCCGAAGCTGATACCAGTGGTGGCCATCGGATCCTCGGCTATAATCCGGGCCGGATCCTCATCGGCGACCGGGTTTACACCCGGAGTCTGATCGTCAGTCCGGACCACATCGGCCCCGATTGGGGACCTGAGAGCGCGATGGATTTGGTCGCGGAACACTTCGCGGCCCTGGTCGCTCTGGCTCCCCGCATCATCATCATAGGTACCGGATCACAGCAGGCCTTTCCTGATCCGGGTCTCTATCGGGATTTACTGCGGCAGGGTCTAGGGGTCGAGATCATGGATACGGGCGCTGCCTGCCGTACCTACAACATTCTGATGTCCGAAGGCCGTAGGGTTGCTGCCGGCCTTATTCCAGGCTGAGGTCTGGCACTTTCTTCCCGAGTCAGTCGATCATCCGGCGGGTCCAGACTCCAGGATACCTTGAAATCTTTCAAGGTATCCTCCCGAGTTCGGCCATTCCAAGCGGAGGTTCTCCAATCCCATGCAAGTTCACCAAGTCATGAGTCGCTCCATACGTTCGGTGAATGCCGATGCCAAGGTCGTGGAGGTGGCCTCCATCATGTGCCTGTACCGGATTCCCGGTATCCCGGTCGTAATGGACGACGGCAAGTTGGTGGGTATCATCGCCGAGAAGGATCTGCTGTATCGTCTCTTTCCCACCCTCGATAGCCTGATGGAAGAGGGTATGGGCAATGTGGACCTGGACCGGCAGATCGCCAAATACAAAGAAGTCTTGACCTTACCGGTGAGCGATCTGATGACCCCCAACCCCATCACGGTACCCCCGGATAGGCATGTGCTGTGGGCCGCATCCCTCATGGTGCGCAATCGTTTCCGGCGGATCCCGGTGGCCCACGACGGCAGGCTGGTAGGCATGTTGAGCCTCGGCGATCTGCACAAGGCCATCTTCCACCTCAATGTCACCGCGCAGCAACCGGACTGACTTGGACCGCCGGAGCCGCTGTACGCCACGCCAAAGTACCACCGGGGCTCCGCTTTTACTCCCTCTCTCCCAACCCCTCTCCCGCCAGGGGAGAGAGGCTTGCTTTCTGTGGGCTCGTAGAGATAGCCGGCCCGACCATCGGAATGTCATCGGGCCCCGAGCAACCGATAGACCAGGGGCACCAACACCAGGGATATCAGGGTGGAGAACAGCAGCCCGGAGACGATGGTAACCGCTAGCGGTTGGAGTAGCTCCAAGCCTTCGTCCAGGGCCAGGGCCAGCGGCAGCAGGCCCACCACGGTAGTCAGGGTAGTCATCAGGATGGGGCGCAGGCGCAGGCGGGCGGACTCAATGATGGCCTGGACCTTGTCGACACCCTGGCGGCGTCGGATCTCGATGAACTCCACCAGCACGATGGCGTTGTTGACCACAATCCCTGCCAGCATGATGAGCCCCAGCCACACGGGCATGGAGAGGGGCAGACCGGTCCACTGCAAGCCCAGCACGACACCGATGAGGGCAAAGGGCACGCTGAGCAGGATGATGAGGGGATTGCGCAGGGACTCGTACTGTACCGCCATCACCGCCAGTACCAGAAACAGGGCCAGTCCCAGGAGCAGCCGGCTCAGATCGCGGCCTTCCTTTAGCGTCTCTAGGCCGCCCGCCTCGTACAGGCTGTAGCCCGGAGGCAACGCCAAGTCCGCGGTGGCCTCCCGGACGCGCGCCATCGCCTCCTCCAGATTCGAATCCCCGCCCAGGGATGCGGTGACCTCCACCACCCGTTGCTGGCGGTCACGGAGGATAGTCGCGGGTTGGGGTAGGATCGCGACCTGGGCGATGTCCCCCAATCGAATAGGTATCCGGGGCGGCGTCTTGCTGAACAGTAGGATGTCCGCTAGGTCTTCCGGCGTGCCGACTTCGGCGCGATCCAGGCGCAGCCGGATATCGATGCGACGGTCATCGGCGATCAGGTCGGTGACCACCTTCCCCGCGAGGGCGAAGCGCAGCAGATCGCCCACCTCTTCCACCTCCAGGCCGTAGCTGGCGGCCCGCTCCCGATCCACCCGGATAGACAGCTCCTGGGTCGGATTTCGATTGGAGTGGCGGACGTTATGCAGGCCCTCGATCCCCCGGAGACGTACCACCACTTGGTCGCCGAGACCCTCCAGGGTCGCGAGCTGCGGGCCCTCGAGGCGCAGATTCAAGTCGTCGTCCCCGTGGCTGAGCCGGATGCCGCGGATACCTCGGGCATGCAGATACACCTGGAGACCGGGGATGCGCTCGGCCTCGATCAGCCGGCGCATGCGGGTGATCCATTGGTTGCTGCCCATGTTTCCTTCTGCTGCGGGCCCCAACCGGACCTGGAGGTTGGCCCGATTCGCCGTCTCGAATTGAGAGCGTCCGAAGACGAAGCCGCCGATGGTGGTGAAGATGGTCCGGACCTCCGGTTGGCGCGCCACCAGGGCCTCGACCCGGCGGACGAGGATATCCATCTCGTCGAGATCGATACCACTGTCGGCGGCTAGGCCGATCTGCACCGAGCCCTCGTCCATCTTGGGCAGAAATAGCTGTCTGGCTTGGGACAACCAAGGGATAGTCAGGGCCAGACCCACGATAAAGGCGGCGACCACCAGTACTAGGCGGCGGATCGGCAGCAGCTGCTCCAACAGTCGGCTATAGCCGTCCTGGATGGCCCGGAGGCTGCGGCTCACTAGCCGTTGCGCCGCCCCTTCCCGACGTACCGGTACTTGGCCGGCGAGGGCGGGCACCAGGGTCAGGGCCACCAGCATCGAGGCCAGGATGGCGGCGGAAATAGTAAAGATCAGCTCGCGGAACAGCAGCCCAATCAGGCCGCCGATGAACAAAAAGGGGAGCACTGCCGCTAGGTTGGTAGAGGTAGCGGCGACGATTGCGCTCGTTACCTCCCGGCTTGCCCTATCCGCGGCCTGCCGGGGGGAAGCCCCCAGGCGTTGGTGGCGGTACAGGTTCTCGAGCATCACGATAGTATTATCCACCAGCATACCGATGCCCAACGCCAGCCCACCCAGGGTCATGATATTGAAGGAGAGCCCGAAGGCATCCATCAAAAAAAAAGTGACCAGCACGGCGAAAGGGATGACGCTGCCGATAATCAGGGTCCGGTGCAGACTGCCCAGGAACAGATAGACTACGACCATGGCCAGCAGGGTGCCACCGGCGGCCGCGGTCACCGCGTTATCCAGGGCGCGGCGGATATACCGGGCCTGATCGTCGACCGGCGTAACGGACAGGTCCGCCGGGATCCGTCCCTGCTCCCGCAGCCGCTCGAGCTTCCGCCTCACCCGATCCACCACCGCCACCGTATTCGCCTGGGGCTGCTTCTGAACCGAGAGCTTGACGCCGGGCCGGCCATCCAGGCGGATGCGTAGGCGCTCCTCGGCCGCCCCGTCGAGGATCCGGGCAACCTCCCCCAATCGCACCAGCGACAGGGGATCCTCCGGACTCCGGATCGGCAGGGGGAGTTCCGATAGCTCCCCCGCGCGGGTCAGGCGACCTCGGGTGCGGCCGCTGATCTCGCCGGCGGTCAGATGCAGGCGTCCGGCCGGGACGTCCCGATTGGCCCGGAGCAAGACCTGCTCGATATCCGAGACATCCAGACCCAAAGTGGCCAACCGATATTGGTCGACGATCACCCGGACCTCGCGCTCTAGTCCGCCCCCCACCTCGGCGGCGGCCACCCCGTCCAGATTCAGCAGGTCCCGGCTCAGGTCGTAATCCACCCAGGCCCGTAGCTCCACCGGGTCCAGCAGCGGAGAGTTCACCACATACTCCGCCACCGGGAGCTGGAAGGGGTCCCGTTTATAGATCACCGGCGGGTCGATGGTCTCCGGCAGAAAGCGCTTGGCCCGGTCGAGCCGGGAGCTGGCGTCCTGCAGGGCCCGGTCCACATCGGTGCCATAGGCGAACGACAGATCCACGGCACTGCGCCCTTCCCGGGTTCGGGACTGGATGGCGATGGCGCCCTCGGTAATCGCCAACTGCTCCTCAAGCTGGCGGGTGACCTCATCCTCCATGACCTCGGCGGGGACTCCTGGGTCTAGGACCCGCACACGGATATCCGGGTAGAGGATCCGGGGCAGCAGGTCCAGGCCCAGACGTTCCAGGGCCAGGCCCCCCGGCACCATGACCGCCAGGGTCAACATCACCACCCCGATCGGGTGGCGCACGGACCAATTGGAGATATTCGAGCTCAAGTTGGTTGTTCAGGAGATCGCAGCTGGTGCCTAGTAAGGATGTGCTTGATTACCGAATTTTCTTTTTTGCCGCAAATGAACGCAAATGGCCGCAAATGAGCCAAAAAATATTTAGGTCTATTTGCGTTCATTGGCGTTTATTTGCGGTTGAATCTTTTCCCCGCAGCGCTTACTCGATTTTTTTGGCTCTCTTGCGTTTGGTGTGGGTAGCGCCATTTTTCCCATCGCGTAGGGTAGCCCGCTCCAAGCCTATTCTATGCCCTTCTTTTCGCCTGTAGGCTCGGACCCGTCGCCAGACCAAACTTCGGAGGTTTTCATCATGGACTCGTTGTCGTTGTTTACCGTTGCGCTCGGCCTTCCGGCTCCTTGGGAGGTTGTTGACGTGGTCTGCGATCCCAAATCGGGCTGGATCGATTTCTACCGCGCCTTCGCCCCGGGGACACGATTCTCTTGTCCGCATTGGGGGGCGGAACACCAGCCGGTCCACGACACGCTTAAGCGCGACTGGCGTCACCTGAACGTCTTTCAATTCCAAGCCTACATCCATGCCAAGGTACCCCGCGTGCGCTGCGGGACCTGCGCCTAGACTACCCCCAGGTCGTGGCGCCCTGGGCGTGCCCCAACAGCGGCTTCAGCCTACGGATGGAGACCTTACTGATCATCCTTTGTAATAGGCTGACTAGAAAGTAATGCATTGATTTTAAATCATAAAATATTCTCATTTTGTGGTTTTATGCGATGTAATCCCGGAGTTTTCTATGACTGAAGAAAAGATTCAATCGGCTGTCAGGTACCTGAGTGACCTCACCGACGAAGAAGGGGAAATCCTTGAGCCCATCATCAACGAATTGGAATCCTATACCATCGGACGCCCACGAAAAAGTGATCTTCGCGAACGCCTAAATGCTATTTTTTATTTGAATAAAACAGGTTATCCCTGGCGGTATCTGCCAAAGGACTTCCCTCCCTGCAAGCTCGTTAATTACTACTATAATACGTGGACAGATAATCGTTTGCCGGAGAAAGTCAATACAGTACTTCGTAAGCGGTTACGCCAAAAAAAGACCGAAAGCCAGATCCAACGGGAGCCATTATTGATAGTCAAAGTGTCAAGGGAACCCCGAATCCTATGTAGAACCGGGATTTAACGGGGGCAAACTCGTTAAGCGCAGAAAACGTCCATCGTTGTCGACACAATCGGTTGTGTGCTTGTCGTTCGGGTACACGCCGCCAATGTGTTTGACGGTAAAGCCGCTCGTCAAGTCATTACGAATTTGTTTTTGATCTTCCATACCGTCAAAAAAATCTGGGGCGATCGTGCCGATTCCGGTGCGGACCTGTCTAACTGGGTCTTGATCAAATTCGAGTGCCCGCTCGAAGTTGTTAGAAAGAAAAAAGGACAGTGAGGTTTCCACGTTTTACCTTGCCGCTGGGTGGTCGAGAGAACATTCGCCTGGCTAAGTCGATGGCGTTGCTTGAATAACGATTATGAACGAAAACCAACTTCGAACGAAACACAGGTTTACTTCGTATCCAGTCGTTTTCTTCTCCGGCAAATCTGTAATCATCAGACACCCTGTAAAGTAGCTGTTTATTGAGTTTTCATTATTAATAAATTTTTAGACAGCCTCTAAGGCGATGGCGGTTTCTCAGGTCGCTCAATGGAGGAGCACAGGAAAGCGAGGGCGCGTAAGCGACGAGCGGGGTGCGACGGACGACCCCCGCGTAGCCGTAGGGCCGAGCGTTTCGTCGGAGTGCGGCGCGTGAGCGCCGGCGGAGACGAAATGTAAGGCCATGCGACGCGGCGTCAAGTCCTTGCGGGAGTCCTGGCGCCGCGCGGAGTGCGCGTCGGGACGGACGCAGGACGAACGTGGGCCGCCGAAGGCTATGGCCGTCGCCTGATTTTTTGCACCAGAAATCGGACGACCCCCATTTCGGGTGTCGCAAAAAATGGCGACGCTCCGGGCCTCCTCAATGCGTTCGATTCCAAGCTCACCAACGGCCGTGTCGAGGCGGTCAATTCGCTCATCCAGGCCGCCAAAGCTAGGGCCCGCGGCTACTGGACCACCAGGCACCTGACTTCCCATCCTCTATCTTGTGGCGGGTAAGTTGACCCAGCTGCCGACTTCTCTGTTCGTCATCAAGTCGGGGCTTCCCATCACGGCTTGAGTCAGGTCGCTATGACCCGCTGCCCACACCAAACGCAAGAGAGCCATTTTTTGCCGCCAATGGACGCGAATAGACGCAAAAGGGAATCTCTCTATCCAATGCTGGAAATAACAAAGTCGGGAGAAGCTATGGTTTTCCTATCTCACGCCACGGTGCTACGCCGCAACGGATTATCAGGTACGGCCTTGACGTGGTGTCGTTGCGGCGTTGCGTGAGCTGTTCTTCTTGCGACACGCTTAATTTTCCTTTTTGGTCACTATTCAGCTACTCCTTGGGGCACTGGGGGTTGCCCTTGGAACGTCAGGACGAGCGAGTTGAAAAGATCGTCGGACTGTTTGCGGCGGGTCGAAAGGCAGGGGCGGATGATGGCAAAGGCATCTCCGCCGGTATCGGAGCGGAAACAACCGGAGACTTTCTGCTTGAGTCTGGGCATTCGCAGGTCGCGTTCGACCTGGTTGTTGTCGAAGGGAACGCGCCGGCCGGTTTCGTCGGCATGGGCCACTGGCGCGGCGATGAGTGCGCGGCGAATCGCGTTGACTGGCGCCTCCAGGCGGGTGGCGGCCACCCGTACGGTGCGCTGGAGGGTGGCCGGTGAGATCCCAAGGCCGGCCAGCTCATTGAGCACCTCGGCAGTGCGCTGGTAGGGCAACAACTGTAGGGCAACAATTGGTATTGGGTCATGTAGACCGCAAAGGCCAATACGCCCGGTCCGTATTGCACCGGGGCCTCAATCCCTGCAGGAAACGTGCTGCGTTGCGCGCGCCCACAGGCACAGGTTCCGCCGACAATGCGGTACTCGATGTACCTTACGCTGGATCTCCACCTCGACCACCTAGCGTCGCTCCGCGAGCACTGCAGCCGAGATCCCGGTGCCGCAACGTCCGCAGGCGCCGGTCCCCGTCAACGGGATGATCACGCACTGGCCGGGGTGATCGACCAGGGAGCGAGTGATACCGCGTCGGCCCGGTTGTCCACCGAGCTTGCGTCCGCTTGGTTGGGTTGCGAGCGTGGTGGCGGCTTCTTGAGCGGTAAGCCCGAGGATGGCGGCCGGCTGGAGTTGTGGCTATCCTTGGCTAGGCGCGCTTCCAACTCCCGGATGCGCTCGCGCAGATGCCCAATGAGCGCCGTCTGCTCCGCCACCCGTTCACGCAACCGCTTAAGCTCGTCGTCAGGGTTTTCCGGAAAATGGGTTAGGGTGGGTTATTCCAGCATGGGCCTAGGTTAAGTGTGTAGCCTGCCGCTTGGCAAGAGGTCCTGAATAGTTACCGCCGGAGGGTCGATCAGTGACAAAGGATCGCCGGAAAATTTTGAAATACCTGCTCGGATTCGTCGTCGCCGCAGTAGGCGGTGGCGGGACCATATAGTCTGGGTCTATTCCACCAGGATAACTCGACCATGGCCACCGACGGCGGTGTGGTGCTCAAGGGCTGCCAGGGCATTTCGATCATCGGTACGGACTCCAGGGATATCCATATCGGCATCAGTCTCCAAGAATACGAGGCCGGTCTCAGGCGACGGGAGCAGGAGGTGACTCAGGAGCTTGAGCAGGTCCATGAGGAGGAACGCCAGTTACTGGAGACCGGGAAGACGGAAATCGAGCGCCGGTTGGCGGATGTCCAAGCCAGCCATCAGGCCTATGTCCAAGAGCTGGAGCAACGCATCGCCGAGCTAGAAGCCTTCCGCGGCCAGGTTCCAGAGGCCCTCCTGGATGAGGCTCGCGCCGCCTTGACCCAGGGCGACCGGAGCCGGGCGGATAACCTCTTCGCTCAGATTGAGGCCAAACACGAGGCCGCTGTTTTGGCTGTTCAGGCCACTACTTTGTCTGCTGTTGAGGCGGCCTATCAGAGCAGCCAAATCGCTAAGGACGTGGTCCGCTATCGAATGGCCTATGAGCCCGCCCGGTGGGCCGTACAGCTGGCACCAGACAACAGCCGCTATCGCTCGGGTGCGGGTGAGCTGGCGCGGATACTCGGCGACTATCGGACCGCCAAGGTAACTATTCAGCTACTCCAGTTGGGGCATTGGGGGGCGGCCCTGGAAGGTCAGGACGAGCGAGTTGAAAAGATCGTCGGATTGTTTGCGGAGAGTTGAGAGGTAGGAGCGGATGATGGCAAAGTCCCCGACGCCGGTATCGGAGCGGAAGCAGCCAGAGGTTTTCTGCTTGAGCTTGGGCATGCGCAGGTCGCGTTCGGCCTGGTTGTTGTTGAAGGGAACGCACCGGTCGGTGAGGAAGCGGCGGCGCTCACGTAGCTGCCGAATGAGGTTGTAGGCCGGGGATTGTTTGACCCCGCCCGCGGGTGCGGGGACGGGGAGGATTGCCGGCTTCGGCTTTGCTAAGGATGGTGTCGTAGCGGGTCCGCGAGTGCTCGACGTTGCTGGCGGGCAACGTCTCAAGGTCCTGGGCCTGGGCCTCGCCGACCACGGCATTGGCTTGGCATAACAGTGTGATCATATCGGTTGTCCACGGCTGGCTCGGGGACCTCTCGGCGATGGCGGGCAGCTCGCGCCGATGATGGGTATTGCAGAAGGCATGCAGACATTGGTAGCGCTCGTAGGCTGACCCGTGGTCATGCACGAGTACGCCCACGAATTGGGACAACAGGCCGAACGCATCCAGGGCCTCGGCCCCGCGTTTGGGATGAGGGAAGTAGGCCGTAAGCCGGTTGGTGCTGAGCACAGGCAGCCAGTGCAGAGTGCCGTTCACACGCCGGCTGGTTTCATCGGCATGGGCCACTGGCGCCGCGACGAGTGCGTCGCGAATCGCGGTGACTGGCGCCTCCAGGCGGGCGGCGGCCACTCGTACGGCGCGCTGGAGGGGACCCGGTGAGATCGCTAGACCGGCCCGCTCTTGAGCACCCCGGCGGTGCGCTGGTAGGGCAGCAGCTGATATTGAGTCATGGTAACTATTCAAGACCTCTTGCCAAGAAGTAGGCTACGCGCGTACCCTGGAACCATGCCTGAACAGCACGCCCTAACCTATCCTCCAGAAAACCCTGACGACGAGCTGAAGCGGCTGCGTGAACGGGTTGCGGAGCAGGCTGCGATCATTGAGGGGCAAACGGCGATCCAGGAACTCGAAGTACGTCTGGCTAAGGATAGCCACAACTTCAGCCGGCCACCATCCTCAGACTCTCCGTTCAAGAAGCCACCACCACGTTCGCGGCGCCAACCCAGCGGGCGCAAGCCCGGTGGACAACTAGGCCGGCGCGGCGTCACTCGCTCCCTGGTCGATGCCCCCGATCAGTACATGATTATCCCGCTGTCGGGGACCTGTGCGTGCGGGCACGGTGGCGGCACCGAGATCGCCACTACGGTGCTCGCAGAGCGACGCCCGGTGGTCGAGGTGGTGATCCAACGTGAGGTCATGGAGTGCCGCATTGTCAGCGGGATTTGTGCCTGCGGGCGCACGCAACGCACCACGTTTCCCGCGGGGATCGAGGCCCCGGTGCAATACGGACCGAGCGTGTCGGCCTTTGCAGTGTACATGCCCCAATATCAGCTGCTGCCCTACCAGCGCACCGCCGGGGTGCTCCATGAGCTGGCTGGCCTGGCGATCTCACCGGGTCCCCTCCAGCGCGCCGTACGAGTGGCCGCCGCCCGCCTGGAGGCGCCAGTCACCGCGATTTGCGATGCACTCGTCGCGGCGCCAGTGGCCCATGCCAATAAAACTAGCCGGCGCGTTCCCTTCGACAACAACCAGGCCGAACGCGACCTTCGCATGCCCAAGCTCAAGCAGAAAGCCTCTGGCTGTTTCCGCTCCGATACCGGCGCCGGGGACTTTGCCATCATCTGCTCCTACCTTTCAACTCTCCGCAAACAATCCGACGATCTTTGTCAACTCGCTTGTCCTGACGTTCCAAGGGCCGCCCCCCAATGCCCCGATTGGGGTAGCTGAATAGTTATGGGTAACCGATGGCGGCTATTTCAGTCCCTTTGCGTGCCTAAGCATCTGAAATCGACAAGCCATTGCTTTCTATCAAATTATCATTCGGTGGCCCTGGATTTACGGGTCTCGATAGGCCATGAGCGATTTGACCCATTTCGACGAGTCCGGAGCGGCCCACATGGTGGATGTAGGTGCCAAGGAGGCGACCCATCGTACCGCCGTGGCCGAGGGGCGGATCCGCATGGAGCCGCAGACCCTGGCGTTGATCCGCGGTGGTGGCCACGAGAAAGGCGATGTGCTCGCGATTGCACGTATCGCCGGCATCATGGGGGCCAAGAGGACGGCCGATCTGGTGCCTCTGTGCCACCCCCTGGCGTTGACCAGGATTGCCATTGATCTCGAGCCCCGGACCGAGGAGCCGACGATCTATTGCCGAGCGGTGGTGGAGACCCGGGGTCCGACCGGGGTCGAGATGGAGGCTCTGTGTGCGGTGCAGATTAGCCTGCTGACGATCTATGACATGTGTAAGGCGGTAGATCATGGGATGTGTATCGAGTCCGTCCGTTTGCTCGAAAAGGCGGGGGGCAGGAGCGGTCACTGGCGGCGTGGGACCTGATAGTCTTAGGGGCATTCCCTCTCATGGGGGTCTTGGGATATTCTATCCATAGGTTTTTTCAAGGTCCTCTGTAACCATCGAGCCTTGTCGTCGAATGTCGACCATCCCTGATCCCGCCTCCCCCGGTAATCCTTTTTACCAGCGTGCCTATTTCGTTACGGCGGCCGCCGAATTGGACCGGATGCCGCCGGATCTGGGTCGGGAGGTCGCTTTCGCCGGGCGTTCCAATACCGGTAAGTCCAGCGCCATTAATGCCCTCTGTCACCGGAGGCAGCTGGCCAAGGTGGGTAAGACGCCGGGGCGAACCCGGCAGGTGGTCTTTTTCGGGTTGGACGAGACTCGCCGTTTGGTGGATCTGCCCGGCTATGGCTACGCCAAGGTTTCCGTAGCGGTGAAGCTCCGGTGGCAGCAGCTGCTGACGGATTATCTCGAGCAGCGACGGTCTCTGGCCGGCTTGGTGGTGGTCATGGACATCCGCCATCCACTGACCCTATTCGATCGGCAGCTGCTTACCTGGGGGCGACGGACGGAGCTGGAGCTGCTCCTGCTGCTGACGAAAAGCGATAAGCTCAAGCGCGGTGTGGCATGTGCCGAGCGGGACCGGGTTGTAAAGATCCTGGCCGGTGACGGGCGGCTCCAGGTCGAGCTCTTTTCGGCCCGGATGCGCTTGGGGATCGAGCCGGTCCACCGGTTGTTGGATCGGTGGCTCGATATTTAGGCGATTTCTGTCCAATAATGGGTGTGGCTCTCATCAAACATCTCGTAAAATACTATTTTACAATTGAATTTATTCGTGCACGTCAAGCGGCCTCACGGACTGTAAAGCCGAGATACCTAGCCTTTACACCAGTGTCTGAACAGTCTCGGTTCCCCGCGGGCCCCTATCTTGCCACTGGCCACTTGTTTGCTGCGCGACAGCACGCCACTTAACGGTGAAGTGGGTTCTCTTTTGAAACGACGCGGAGAGACCCGGAGATAAAGGCTCAGCCTAGGGTATGGTTGTGCCCACCATTGCGCTTACTCGATATCTTCTTTTTTGCCGCAAATGAACGCGAATGAGCCGAAAAGTGCTTGGCTAAGGTCCGCGCTCGGCCAGCTCGAGGCACAAAGCATTCTCGTATACGGACTCCAAAAACCCAGGACCCAAGACTTTGCCGACTTCGAATGCACACCCAATAACACGTAGGGAGGTGGGGTCATCCTCGTCGACTTTTCTTGAATAGATTTGCGTTCATTGGCGTTTATTTGCGGCTGAATTTTCTCCCCGTAGCGCTTGCTCGATTTTTTCCGATGGGCACAACCCAGTCGTTCCACAAGAGCCGCACCCAAATGAAATACCATTCTTGTTGCACTAGTGTCCCAACGTTATGACCGAGAATTCAGGATAACCCATTCATTAAGATAAGGAGTATTTGGAACTATACTGGTTACTGACTTGAGTTGCGGTACGCTAAGGTAACAGCCTCTCTCGCGAAATTGCGGGCTGATAACAACGACGCATGTCCACAGGTCTATTCGTCTTCTCGAGTTCGCCATTTCCGTCTATGTGCTCGTGGCCACGATCAAGAAACGGCTGAAAATCGATGTCAGTTTCTACACAATTCTACAGATTCTGAGCCTCACCACCTTCAAATAAATTTAATAAAATCAATTGATTAACGACTAGATACACAATCCAGGCGACCACGATAAACAACTGAATGTATTCAACTAAACGTTGGGACACTAGCGATCTTGGTGATCTTTTCGTCCGTCTTCTGTGTTGCGGCAACCGTTACATAGTCCACTAGGCGCCGGTTGCCGCGCCTTGAATACGAACCAAAATCCGGTCCAATCCGGTACATCATTTTCCGCCAATCGCCTTAGGGGGCCTTGGGGAATTCGGTAGTGCTCGAGGTCACCTTAAGTTTTTCAAGGCTCCCCAAATGGATAGGTTCCACCCCGAGTTTCAGGGGTTCCGATGAGGGTGCCGCCCGAGTAGCATGGGGAACCTTGGGAAATTCAAGATGTCCGCGCAAGGCAGGGGTGTCCTGCTGGCTTTCAAGCACGTAAGTGATTGGAGAATCGGATCGAAGTGAAAACTTGGGTTTTTGCTTCGCGACTTGACGAATTCCAAGGATGGACCTTCCCTAAGGTCCCCTCGAGGGGGTACCTTCGGGGTCCTGTTCACCGACTAGTTTTAGCCGATGCAGCCATTTTTCCTCGTCTCGGTACTGCTTGCCCTCTCTACCGGGGTGTGGGCCGACGACTGGCCCATACCGGATTTTCCTACTCCGAGCCGGGCGTCGGAGTGGATGCCGATCCCCGCCCCACCGCAGTTGGCCGCCAAGGGCTATTTGCTGGTGGATCATCATAGCGGTCGGGTGTTAGCGGAATCCAATGCGGATGAGCGCCTGGAGCCGGCCAGTCTGACCAAGATCATGACTGCTTACGTGGTGTTTCGCGAGCTGGCCGGGGGTAATCTGTCGCTCCGGGACCCGGTGCTCATCAGCGAGAAGGCGTGGCGTACCGGTGGCTCCAAGACGTTCGTCGAGATCGGTAAGCAGGTATCGGTGAAGGACCTTCTCAAGGGTATGATCATTCAGTCCGGCAACGATGCCAGTGTGGCCTTGGCCGAGCACGTCGCGGGCAGCGAGGGGACCTTCGCAGACCTGATGAATACTCATGCCGAGCGTCTGGGTATGCGGGATAGTCACTTCATGAACGCTACCGGATTGCCGCAAGAGAATCACTATACCAGCGCGCGGGATATGGCCCGGGTGACCGCGGCGAGCATCCGTGAATTTCCGGAATACTATGCTTGGTATGCCGCAAAGGAGTTCATGTACAACGGCATCGAGCAAAGAAACCGCAACCGTCTGCTGTGGCAGGATGAGTCCGTCGACGGGGTCAAAACGGGACACACGGAGGCCGCAGGTTATTGTCTGGTGGCCTCTGCCAAACGCGGCAATAGGCGGCTTACCTCGGTGGTTATGGGGGCCAAGGGGGGCGAGGTGCGGATGCGGGCCAGTCTGGCATTGCTCAATTATGGTTTCCGCTTCTACGAGACCCACACACTCTACCCCGCAGGTCGACCGGTGACGACGCTACGGGTCTGGATGGGCGAGGTCGATGACTTCCCCGTGGCCGCGGCCACGGATATCTCCGTAACCATTCCACGGCGTACCTATGATCGGTTATCCGCCAAGCTGGTCATCACGGATTCGGACATCTCCGCACCCCTTACCAAGGGTACGGTGGCGGGCTATATCAGTATCACGCTGGATGACGAGGAGGTGCGCCGCGTACCGGTCGTGGCGTTGCGTGATGTGGCCGAGGGTAGCTTGTTGCAGAAAGCCGCGGATATGGTACTGAGGATATGGTACTGAGGTGGCTTTGATATGAGCGAAGTCTATCTCGACGGTCGGTTCATGCCCCTCGAAGAGGCTCGCGTTCCGGTCATGGATCGCGGCTTCCTGTTCGGTGACGGGGTTTATGAGGTGATACCCGTCTACGGCGGGCGCCCGTTTCGGTTGTCGCAGCACATGGAGCGGCTCGACAATAGCCTGCGGTCGATTCGGATGGAGAATCCTCTGCCGCTCGAGGCCTGGGGGCGGATCTTCACGCGTCTGATCGGCCCGGCAACGGATGGCGATCGATTGCTCTATCTACAGCTGACGCGAGGCGTGGACCGAACTCGCAACCACTTGTTTCCGCAAGATGTCGAGCCTACGGTGCTGGTCATGACCTGGGGCCTGGGGCCACGCGACCCGGATATCGCCGCTACCGGGGTCTTTGCTGTGGTCCTGGAAGACAATCGTTGGCACCGCTGCAATATCAAGGCCACCGCGCTCCTGGGTAACGTCCTGCTCCGTCAGGAGGCCGAGGATGTCGCCGCCACCGAGGCAATTCTAGTCCGCGACGGACTGGTCACCGAAGGTTCTTCCACCAACCCCTTCGCGGTACGGAGCGGGGAGATCCTGACTCCCCCCGCGAGTAACCGGCTGTTACGGGGGGTTACCCGTGACTTGGTGTTGGAGCTTGCTTGCGGTGCCGCGTTACCTTGCGCGGAACGTCCTATCACCCGGGATGAGCTGGAAGCCGCGGACGAGATCTGGATTTCTAGCTCCAGCCGGGAGGTCCAGCCGGTCACCCGGCTCGACGGCAAGCCAGTCGGTACGGGCGTGCCCGGTCCTGAGTGGCGACGCATAGACCGGTTATTTCAGGACTATAAAGCCCACCTCGGAGCCGGAGCCACCTGAGCTGCAGGGGCCATGTCCTAACCTATGTTTGTGCCTATCTGCGGTTAGGCGCGAGCTTGCCCGCGCGTTATCTGGCATTACGCAGTGGTCGTTCCGGACTTACGGGGCTCCACCTCAGCGCCGGGATGTTTTGCACCGTCTCCTTTCGTCCAGGTGACGGTGTAGCTCGCGGTTGAGCGCCTTCGCGGATTCCCGATCCTGCCCGAAAGGCTTCTCGATGGAGGAGCACAGGAAAGCGAGGGAGCGTAAGCGACGAGCGGAGTGCGACGACCCCCGCGTAGCCGTAGGGCCGAGCGTTTTGTCGAAGTGCGGCGCGTGAGCGCCGGCGGAGACGAAATGCAAGGCCATGCGACACGGCGTCAAGTCCTTGCGGGAGTCCTGGCGCCACGCGGAGTGCGCGCCGGGACGGACGCAGGACGAACGTGGGCCGCCGAAGGCCGTGGCCGTCGCCTGATTTTTTGCGAAACCCGAAATCGGACGGCCCCCAATCGGACGGACCCCATTTCGGGTTTCGCAAAAAATGGCGACGCTCCGGAACGATCCGTCGCCAGCTGTGTTCGGGCTCCCACAGCAGATCGCCCGTGCCCAGGAAGCCCGTCACCGGTGCGAAGAGGCTGGGGGGAATCGCCAAATAGAACAGATAATTGCCTTCGGCCCCGCATCGGATATCGAGCTCGCTCAGATGCGCGCGTAGGCGTTCGTGAGCGTCGTCGTCGTGGATATGATCGGCATGTAGTAAAGGCGCTCCATCAGCTGCTTGACCGAAGGGTCGAGAGCGGTGCCGACGTGCTCCCGGATCGACTCGGCCATCGATTCCCGGAAGGCGTCGTCGTCCATCTTCGAACGGCCGAGCCCGAGTACCGCAAAGTTGTTCGGCAGCAGACGCTGCGTTGCACAGATGGAGTAGGGCCGGGACCAATTTGCGTCGGGTCAGATCGCCTCCGGCGCCGAAGATGACCATGGTGTTGGGCGACACCGGTGAGGTGTGGGTGTAGCTGGGTTGCATCAGGGACACGGGAGACTTCCTTGGGTTCCCGGAAGGGCACCTTGAGAAATTCGAGATGCCCGTGCGGGGCAGGGATGTCCGCCTCAGGCGATTGCCGGAAAATGATGTACCGGATTGGCCCGGATTTTCGTTCGTATTCGAGGTGCGGCAACCGGCGCCTAGTGGACTATGTAACGGTTAACGTAACACGGAAAACGGACGAAAAAACCAGCAAGACGGTATTTTATTTGACAGAAATCGTCTCAATCCGGCTGTTCTTGGTGGCCGCCGAACTGGTAGCGCATGGCCGCCAGCATCCGATTGGCAAAATCCGCTTCCCCGCGGGAGCTGAAACGCTCATAGAGAGCGGTGGTCAGCAAGGGGGCCGGGGTACCGGTCTCGATCGCCGCCATACAGGTCCAACGACCTTCGCCCGAATCGGATACGCGTCCCTGGAACCGGTCGAGCTGCGGGTCTTGGTGTAGTGCGTCGGCGGTGAGATCCAGAAGCCAAGAGGACGCCACACTACCCCGACGCCACACCTCCGCGACTTGGGAGATATCGATATCGTATTGATAGTGTTCCGGATTATCTAGGGGGGCGGTCTCCGCGTCGGTCGTTCGGGCCTTGCGCCCGACGCCGGCATGTTTGAGGAGATTCATGCCTTCCGCATAGGCGGCCATCAAGGCATATTCGATGCCGTTGTGGACCATCTTGACGAAATGACCGGCACCGCTCGGGCCGCAGTGCAGATAGCCCTGCTCCGCCGTGCCGTAGTCGCCGTGGCAACCGGCGGTACGCGCGCTGTCGCCGGGTCCGGGGGCCAAGGTCTTGAAGATGGGGTCGAGATGCCGGAAGGCATTTACCGCGCCACCGATCATCAGGCAGTATCCACGCTCCAGGCCCCGGACCCCGCCGCTGGTGCCGCAGTCCAGAAAGTGTAGGTCGGAGGTGGCGAGCCGCTCGGCGCGTCGGATAGCCGCTTTGTAGTGGGAGTTGCCACCGTCGACGATGATATCGCCTGCCTCCAGACCGGACAAGAGCTGGTCGATGACTCTGTCCACGGCCGCTGCCGGGACCATGATCCACACGGCTCGTGGCTTGGCCAACTGGGCGCACAGGTCGGCCGGGTCGTCGGCGCCGACGGCACCGGCGGTGGTCGCTGTCCGCACCGCTTGGGCATCGAGATCGTAAACGACGCATTGGTGCCCGTCGCGCATGAGTCGAAGTGTCATGTTTGCGCCCATGCGCCCGAGACCGATCATTCCAATTTGCATTGTGTCATCCCCCTGTTCGCCTCCGGGCCCGCCAGCCGTGAATTTTCTGCCGCACCGCCAGTCGTATGCACCTCGTCCTTGAGTATTACCGACTCCCCGCTTGCTCTCCGCGTTGTCGGATGGGCATTGCAGTCGCTCCCGGCATCCCGGCCGGTGAGATATAGGATAACCCCGGAGACCATCCCCGAGATCCCTTCGAACATTTTTGAAATCGAGACGTCGATGTAGGCTGGGATGAGTGGTCGCAAGCCCTGACCAATGGCTTTTGGGATTGTAGGGACAGTATATCGATCTCGGGTCGGTTTCGATGGTTTACCGGTGAGCCGATGCGGCACCTATTGTAGAATGCGGCCTGCGCTGCCGGCCTGCGGGATACTCGGGTACGGTGGTATCTCCTTGTCGATGCTCGCTATCGGGACTTGACCACATGAAAAAAATCGCGATCCTTCTGCTCCTGTGCTTCTGGCATGGGTGATGGTGGCCGGGGCCGAAAATTCTGCCAGTGTCTATTGGCTCACAGGGGTAATGCCGTGTATCGATGGTACCGGCATACTACCCGAACAGGCTGCCGATCCGTTGCGCGGGCAGGGTATCACGGTAATCTCGGCCGCAAGGCGTAGGCTGCCGTAGGGAATGGAGAAACGATGTGGTGCCTCCGTGGGGAAGGCGAACCTGATGCCGGTTATTGTCGCCGATTAGCCCACCTTCCTGGCAAAGAATCCGGATGCGGGTGGCTACGGACTGTGGATGTTTGATGCAAGCACCGTCCGGCTGTGTTAGCGCGTGGGTCCGACGAAACGCTCGGCCCTACGGCTACGCGGGGGTCGTCACACTCTGCTCGTCGCTAACGCCCCCTCCCTTCCTGTGGTCTTCCCTCGACCTGACGGTGCCGGCATCGCTGGCTGCTCCCACAGACCCGTCGGGCCTGCATTCCGTCCTGACTGCTGTGGTGATCGGAGCTCGAGGTTCTTGTCCTTTCAGCCTTGCTGCGGCTTCGATCGCTTCCGCACCCGAGTCGGGCGGGGTATCTCCGTTGGAGGAGCACAGGAAAGCGAGGGAGCGTTAGCGACGAGCAGAGTGTGACGACCCCCGCGTAGCCGTAGGGCCGAGCGTTTCGTCGGAGTGCGGCGCGTGAGCTCCGGCGAAGACGAAATGCAAGGCCATGCGACACGGCGTCAAATCATTGCGGGAGTCCTGGCACCGCGCGGAGTGCGGGCCGGGACGGACGCAGGACGAACGTGGGCCGCCGAAGGCCATAGCCGTCGCCTGATTTTTTGCACCCGGAATCGGACGGACCCCATTTCGGGTTTCGCGAAAAATGGCGACTCTCCAACTACAGGAAGCGGCAGGGATTTTTTCGGTTGCCTGGGAATGGACTCTCATCATTTTGGTCCAAAGCATGAAAAGAAAGATTAAACGGGTGATGACATCTCTGTTGCCTGTTGCGCCTAACCGCCGAGGGGAGTGCAATCGCTGTGGGGAATGTTGCAAGCTGCCCTATAAGTGTCCGTTTTTGCGTTACGACGAGGGGGGATTGAGCTCATGTGCCATCTACCGGTTTCGTCCCCCCAGTTGTCGCAAATATCCCCGCGCCGAGGCCGAGAGCTCGATACCGGTGAGCTGCGGCTACTATTTCGTCCTCACCACAAAAGTCCGCTGCCGCGGCTGAGTATCCTCGATTCGGTTGTACCCGAGTGGCCCGCTTCGGCCTATCCCGCCAATCGTCTTAAACGAGGCATCTTATCGGCCCTGGCCTTGGGGTTGCTGGTTTTCCTCCCAGGGTTGCAAGTCCAGACCCAGCCGGCATCGGTCCCGACGCAATCGGACCTACGGGCTGCGCTGGCCCGGCATGAGTCGGGCGGAGCCGAGTTCTCGTCGAAGACCGAGGTCACGCCGGAGCTGCTCGAGAAGAAGATCGCGGAAGTCGCTGCCGCCAAAGACCCGGATGCCGCCGCACAAGCCAAGCTCACCGAGCTCTACCGCAAGGCTTTGAGTAACCTGGAGGTCGCCCGGACCCACGAGACCGAGGCCAGGGCTTACATACAGGCCCTGGAGACAGCGCCGGAGCAGACACAGGAGCTCTGTCGACAGCTCGAGGCTAGTACCTCCGGGCCCGAGTCCGAGCCACTGTCGGTGGGGCTTTCCGTCCCGGAGCTGGAGCAGCGGCTCGCTAAGGAGCAAGCCGCCGCCACGGTCAGGGCACGGCTCGGTGAGATCGAGAAGGAGCTCGATGCTTGGCTCCAGCGTCCCACCCGAGCACGCGAGCGCATCACCGCGGTTACAGGGGGGCTCGAACAGTTCGGTACCAGGAGTGATTCGGGGCTCCGGGGGGGTCGCCGCTCCTTGCCGAGGCCTATCGCTGGGCCTTGCAATCGCGCCAGCGGGAGCTGCGCGCCGAGATCCATCAGCTGAACGGACCTATTGAGTCAGGCGGTGCGTGAGGCTTTGCTGAAGGCGCAGAGGGATACATTCGAGCGCGATCTGGCGTTGCTCGACGCCCGGCAACATCATATTCAACGAGCAGCTGGATCGGCGTCGCTAGGCAGAGGCCGAGCAGGCCCGACACGAGGCGGAGGTCGCCCAGCGGGAGGCGGCCGGGAAGCATCCGCTCCTGGGTCGGCTGGCGGCACGGAACGCGCAGCTTACCCAGGGCCTGTCCGCGCTCACCGCGGCCCTGGACGGGATCGGCGCGCAGCAGGCGCAGGCCGTCGCGGCGACCAAACGGATCGGCGATGAGTTTCGCAGCACCCGCTAACAAGTGGGCTCTCTTGCGTTTGGTGTGGGCAGCGGGTCATAGCGACCTGACTCAAGTCGTGATGGGAAGGCCCGACTGGACGACGAACGAAGAAGTCGGCAGCTGGGTCAACTTACCCGCCACAAGGTGGAGGATGGGAATCAGGTGCCTGGTGGTCCCGTAGCCGCGGGCC
>Ga0209457_1000059_pt1 | contig 47581 bp, 41 predicted proteins | sample WorMetHEROISLAND_5_FD_187410 | JGI IMG/M metagenome (GOLD analysis project Ga0209457, IMG submission 187410) | Marine gutless worms symbiont microbial communities from Max Planck institute for Marine Microbiology, Germany - Olavius sp. 5 HERON... ... | reverse complement strand
CGGTGGCAGGGGGCGGGCGGTGACGGGGTCAGACCGAGGGCGGCGCCGACTCTTTGACGGCCCGCTCATAGGCGGCGACGGCCAACTCGCGGATGCGGCGCTCCGCCTCGTCCGACCTCCACACCCGATAGACCTTTGAAGCGGCCGCCTGCCGCTCCTTCTGTCCCTCTCCGGCCTCGTCCAACGCGGCGGCCGCCGCCTCGCCGAGGGCCTCGCCGAACTCGCCGGGGGCGCTCGACTTGGGGGTCGGCGGCCTCTGCAGCTTCGACCCCCAAATCTCCTCGGCCGCGCCGTGGCCCGCGGCGAAGCTCTCCGCCCAGACCGCGGTCAACTCGGCTCGGAGGGCCTCAGCCACCGCCTGGGGCTTCGGTCTCCACGACTCGTCGGTGCGGAGGCTGTCGAGCGCGATGTTCTGCAACTCCGTGATCGACTTCTGCGCGCCGCGCAAAGCGCGATTGGTGATGGGGAGCAGCCGCCTGTCTCTCTCGTCCGCACTGTCTCTCGGCGCAGGCGCCGCGGGCTCCGGCTCGGACTCGGGCTTGGGCTCGAGCGGCGACTCCCCCGCCGGTTGCTCGTCGTCGGGGGAGGCGCCCCGGAGCGACGCGAACAGAGCCTCGACAGCATCGTCGGCCCCTACGGCGGCGCCCTCGGCGGGCCGGCCCGGCGCGACGGACGGCGACTTCGCGGACGGCGACTTGGCCGACGGCGATTCAGCCGACGGCGACCTGGCCCGCTCCGGCGGCTCGGCCTTCGACGCCGCGGCCGGATCGACCTCCAAGATGGGCTCCTCGGCCTCAAGGGCGGGAAGCGACGGCTCGCTCACGACGGGAGACCTCCGCTCGCGGGGGACAACCCTCACCGTCTCGCCGGGCTCCCACGTTCGTGCCCCCCTCTCGCCCTCGACCGCGGAGGGACGGCTGGGGACGACCTTCACGGTACTGCTCTCCGTCGACAAGTCGAGAGACCCTCTCCTCTCCTCCAGCGAGCCCTCCAAACGCGTGAGGGTCGACCTCACGGTCTCCAACTCCTCAAGAAGCTCGTCCCGCCGATGCTCCAGCGCGCGGGCCCGCTCCTGCGCCTGGCCGGCCGCCCGGTTGGCCGCCTCGATGATGTCGTCCCGCCGCTGGGACGCTTCGTTGGTCATCTTGTCGGCTTCCATCGACGCCGCCCGCACAACATCCTCGGCCTCCCGCCGCGCCCCGGAGGTCAAGCGGTGAGCCTCACGCTCGGCTTCGCCCATCACCGTCAACACGTCACGCTCGGCCTGCTCCCTCATCTTTCGCGACTCGACCGAGGCCTGCTCGAGCAACTCGGTCCCGACGGCCCATGCGTCCCGGCGCATCGCCTCCGCGTCCACAGCGGCCTCGCGGCGGCTCTTCTCCGCCTCGACCGTCGACTCGTCGCGCCACTTGGTCGCGTCGAGCCCCGCCCTCTCCCTCATGGCGTCGGCGGCCTGCCAGGCCGATTGGAGGATGCCGCCCACCTCACGGCCGACCGAGTCGAGCTCGGCCTCCATGTCGCGGGGTGCCGAAGCGGCGAGTTGCGACGCCAACCGGTCCCTCTCCGTCTCAAGCTCGGAGAGTTTCGCTGCGACGTCAACGAGGAAAGACTCGACCTCGGCGCGGTCAACGCCGCGGAACACGACCCTGAACCGAGCGCCTCTCACGTCTTCGGGATTGAGCTCTGTGACCATCCTGCTTGGAAGATAACGGGAGTCGGGGCGTTCTACGAGGATTAGCCCTGCGCCGAGGCGCCCTCAGGCGGCTTCCAGGGTCTCAAGGAACTCGAGGGCGTCCTCGAGGTGGGCGACGGGGACGATCTCGATCGACTCGCGCTCCGCCGTGAGGGCGATCTCGTAGTTGTCCGTCGGCACAAGGATGTGGCTCGCACCCGCCGCCTCCGCGCTCACCACCTTCTGGCGGATGCCGCCGATGCTCCCCACCGAGCCGTCGACCCCGATGGTCCCGGTCCCGGCGATCACATGACCGCCGGTGAGCTCGCCTTCAGTGAGGGTGTCGATGACGGCGAGCGCGTGGATCATGCCCGCGGACGGGCCGCCCACGTCGCCGGCCCGGATGTCCAGCGGGAACGGAGGGGCCGTCAGCTCGCCGAGGACGACGCCGATCATGGCCGCCCCGGGCTCGTCCTCCCTCTCGGCGAGCGTCACTTGAACGTCGAGGGTCGCTCCGTCTCGGCGCACGGTGATGCCCAAAGTGTCGGCGACCGACAGCCCCTCGGTGAGCGAGCGGATCTCGGCGACCCGCTTCACCGGGACGTCGTTGACGGCGACGATGCCGTCCCCCGGCTTGAGCACGGACTCCGCCGGGACGCCGGGGACGATCTCGTTGATCACCACCTCCTTCGGGACCATCTCGATGTCGAGGTGCGCCAGCGCGACGACGATCGACCTGTGGTTGGAATCGTCCATCTGCCAAAGGACGCGATTGCGGTGCTGCTCGTCGGTCTCGTCCTCCCTGCGCACCCTCCGCTTCTCGACGAGGTCGATGGTGGGATCGAAGCCTGCGATCAGCGCCTCAAAGATGTTCACATCCTGGCTCACCACGGTGACGGTCAGCAACTCGCCGTGCGGCGGGTGCGTCTCGACCCCCTCGGCGACAACGGAGCGCGCGGCGTCGGCGACGGGGCCGGGGCCGAAGGCGACGTACGGCAGCTCGACGGCCCAACCGACGGCCCCCAAGGCGGCTAAGGCGAGGAGCGCCCCGATCATGTAGAGGGGCCGGGCATCGGGCCTGCGACGTTCGGCTTCCATCCCGGTGAGGGTAACTACGGACGCCAACTCCGATCCTGAGGCCTATTGTTCTCCTCCTCATGTCTCAAGGAGGTAGACGATGACCGCAGCGGTGATCACCGGGCGAGCGCTTCCACGGTCGAAGGCGACCGCGGCGTTCCTCGTTCTTGCAGCCGCAGCCCTCACGGCGGCGGCCGCGCAATGGCGCGTCCACCTGCCCTTCACACCCGTCCCGATCACGGGCCAGACTCTCGCCGTGTTGCTCACCGGCGCCGCTCTCGGAAGGCGGCTGGGCGCCGCCGGGCAAGGCCTCTATGTGGCGGCGGGCGCGCTGGGCGCCCCCGTCTTCTCCGACGGCGCGGGCGGAGTTGAAGTGGTCACCGGCCCTGTCGGGGGTTACCTGATCGGGTTCGTGTTCGCCGCCTGGCTGGTCGGCCGGCTGGCGGAGCGCGGGAAGGACAGGTCCTTCTCGACGATGGTCGCTGCGTTCGCGGCGGGGTCGGCCGTCATCTACGGCTTCGGCGTCGCCGGCTTGATTGCCGCTACCGGCTGGTCGGCTGTCGCCGCGGTTGAGAGGGGGGTGGTCCCCTTCCTTCTCGGCGACCTGATCAAGGCTTGCGCCGCCGGCCTCCTGCTCCCCGGCGCCTGGCGGCTGCTCGGTCGGCGCCAACGCGGCTAGTGGTGCGTGTGCAATAACGCGGCTCTCGTCCGCAATTCTGCACACGCTGGGGTCGTTCAGGGGGTTTCGGCCACCTCGCCGAGGTAAGCCTTGATCACGTTCTCGTCGCGCTGCACCTCGGCCGGGGGGCCGAGAGCGATCGGCTTGCCGAAGTCCACCACGAGCACCCGGTCGGCGATGTCCATGACCAGGCCCATGTCGTGCTCAACGAGGATGATGGCGATGCCCAGCTCATCCTGCACGTCGATGATGAACCGGGCCATGTCCTCGGTCTCCTCAAGGTTCATGCCCGCCACCGGCTCGTCCAGTAGCAGAAGCTCGGGGTCCATGGCCAGGGCCCGCCCCAACTCGACCCGCTTCTGCACGCCGTAAGGGAGCAGGCCCACCGGGTGCTTCCTCCAAGACTCGATTTCGAGGAAGTCGATGATGGCCTCGACGATCTCCCGGTTCTCCATCTCCTCCCGCTTGGCTTTCCCCCACCACAAGGTCCCGGCCACCCACCCCGACCTCATGCGAACATGCCGCCCGGTGAGGATGTTCTCCAGGACGGTCATGTGGGGGTAGAGGGCGATGTTCTGGAAGGTGCGGGCGACGCCCAGCTCGGCGACGAAGTTGGGTTTGGCCCCCATGATCGACTCGCCCTTCCAGCGCACGTCGCCCTCCTGCGGGTGATACACCTGGTTGATCGAGTTGAAGAGCGACGTCTTGCCCGCCCCGTTGGGGCCGATGATCGCGAACAGCTCGCCGTCGTCGACGTTGAAGCTGACGCCGTCGACGGCCTTCACGCCCTTGAAGGAGAGATGGATGTCGTCCACCTCAAGCAGGCGCTCATAACCCTTCGGGCCCTCCGTCGCCCGCCTGCGTTGCAGGAGCTTCCCGCTCACCGGCCCGCCCGGTCGACTCGAAGGGCGGACGGCCGGGTCACGACAACCACCTCTTGCGGCGTTTGTAATGCTTGGCGTCGCGGAAAGACCTCTTCTCGCCTGAGGCGTGCAGGCCCAGGTAGAACTCCTGCACGTCTTCGTCCTTGAGTAGCTTCTCGGGGTTGCCGTCCATCACCATCTTCCCGGTCTCCATGATGTAGCCGTGGTGGGCGATCGACAAAGCCATGGCCGCGTTCTGCTCGATCAAGAGGACGGCGGTCCCCTGCCGGTTGATCCCCACGATGATGTCTCGCACCTCTTGGACCAACAGGGGGGCGAGGCCGAGCGACGGCTCGTCGAGGATCAGCAGCTTCGGGTCCTGCATGAGGGCGCGGCCGATGGCGAGCATCTGCTGCTCCCCGCCGGAGAGGTACCCGGCGGCCGCGGCCCGGCGCTCTTTGAGCCGAGGGAACAGGCCCATCACTCGGTCGTAAGAGCCCTTGTAGGCGCCTCGATCGGTGTTGACGTAGGCGCCCGCCCGGAGGTTCTCGTCCACCGTGAGCTCCGCGAACACCCTCCGCCCCTCCATGACCTGGGAGATGCCCTTCTTGACGATCTTCGACGGCAAGCCGCCCGTGATGTCCTCGCCGTCGAAGCGGACCTCGCCTTTGGTGATGTCGCCCTCGTGCACCTCAAGCAGGCCGGTGATCGCCCTCAGGGTCGTCGTCTTGCCCGCCCCGTTTGCCCCCAGCAACGCCGCGATCTTGCCGGCGGGCACCTCCAGGGAGATCCCGCGCAAGACGAGGACGACGTCGTTGTAGACGACCTCGAGGTTCTCGACGCTCAACATGATCCGCGTCTCACGGGCGCAGGGCGAGGAGCGTGGGCGCCGCCTCCGGCGACCCCGACGCGGCCGGGCACTGTTGCGGGACGGCTCGCGCCGCCCCGCAACAGAGAGCCGCCCTACTCAAACGCCTCGAAGCAGGTCTTGTCGAACTGGAACGCCGCGGCGATGTCCGAGGTGTAGTCGGCCTCGAGAAGCTCCAGCCCCGACCCGCCGGCTTCAAGGTCGGCGATGCTCGGGCGGACGATGTTCACCTTGCGCTGCACCGTCTCGTTCGGCTCGCCAGCGTAGTTCTGGTCGGGCCACAGGCCGTCCAGGGAGACCACCTCGAGCGACTTGGCCGCCGCCAGGACCCCGGCCCTGGTCATGTCGCCGCTCTCGTAGGCCTTGGTCAGGATCTGCTCCATCAGGCGGGCCTCGGCGACGCCTTCGAGGTAGTACTCGTACTTGGCCACGTCGGGGATGGCGCTTTCCAACAACGCGACGGCCGCTTTCGTGCCCGGGTTGTCGGCGCCCCAGGGCGCAAACGGCAGGCCGAACACCCAGGAGGCCTCCACCGCCTCGCGAAGCGGGAAGTCCGGCGCCAGGAACGCTGCGTTCCAAGCGACGAACGAGCCCGAGTACAGAGGTTGCACGCCGCCCGCGACAAGCTGGCCGTAGATGCCGGCGAAGGCGCTCGGGGAGGTGGTCACCCAGGCGATGTCGGGTTTCGCTCCGACGATGCCCGTGGTCACCTCGTCCAGAGTCGCCTGGTCGGCGGCGTTGATCTTCGCCTGACCGTCGTAGACGACCTCAAGGCCCAGCTCCTCGGCCGCCAGCTTGGCGCCCTCAGCCGAGTCCTCGCCGAAGTCGCCCGCGTTGGAGGCGATCGCGATGGTCTTGGCGTCCGGGTTCTGAGACACCATGTACCCGATCGTGTTCATCGCCTCGATGCAATACGGGGCGCCGTGGGCGATCAGGTTCTGGTTGAGCGCCGGGTCGGACCAACCCGAGTACCAAGTGAGCGGCACTGCGAGCATGTTGTCCTCGGCGAGCATGTCCATTGTGGCGACGGTGTGCGGCGAGCCGACCGAGTGGCCCAACGCGACCACGTTGTCGCGGATCGCCGTGTACTGCTGCACATGGGTCTCCACCGAGTAGCCGGTGTCCTTGACGTCCAGCTCGATCATGAGGCCGCCGATGCCGCCTTGGGCGTTGATCTCGTTGACCGCCGCCTGGTAGCCGTCGACCACAGGCTGGACGAGCGATGAGAACACACCGGTGAGGTCTGAGAGCAGACCGACGGTGATGGTCCCCGCATCCAGATCGACGCCGACGTCGGTTGCGATCATGGCCTCGCCTTCGGTGGTGGGCGGCGCCTCCGTGGCGCCGGTCTCCTCGGCGACCGTGGTCGTCGGCCCCGTCGTGGTGGTCTCCTCCTCATCCGCGGCGCCGCACGCCGCCAGGATGAGACCCAACACGAGGAGGATCGCCGACCGTTTGGTAGTCCTCTTCATCTGTTCCTTCCTCTCTTGTCGCGGGCCCCGAGGGGCCCTCCCGGGCCGCTCAGTAGGTGAACGGCCAACCTTTCCAGTAGTTGCGGATCCTGATCCAGATCCCGTACAAGCCGAGAGGCTCGAAGATCAGGAACAAGATGATCAACAGACCATACAGGACCAGGTTGAGCTGGAACACCGACAACCCAGGGCCTGTCCCGGGCATGGTGTTGACAAGGCCGAAGTCGGACGGGTCGGTGGCGACGATCGGGTTGAGGATCGTCGCCGTGAAGCCGTCGCCTTCGCTAACCACGCGGGCCATCCACTCGGTCAGGTTCTCGACGACGCGCGGCAGGATCGTCACGAAGACGGTCCCCAGCACCACGCCGGCGATGCTCCCGGCGCCGCCGATGAGGACGATGGCGATGACCTGCACGGACAGGAAGAGATCCCATCGGGCGGGGACGACGGTCCCCACGAACGCAGCGAGCAGGGCCCCGGAGACGCCGGCGTAGAAGGAGGAGATCCCGAAAGCCCGGAGCTTGTAGCCGAACTCGTCGACGCCCATGATCTCCGCGGCGATGTCCCGGTCGCGTATCGCCTGGAAGGCGCGGCCGACCCGCGTCCGTTGCAGGTTCTTGGCGAGGACCATGGACAAGACGGCCGCGGCCAGCAGGAAGTAGAAGGTCTTCGCCTCGGCGCTCAGGTCGACCCCGAGCCAGGCCCCGTCCGCCGAGAAGTCGATGAGTGCGGCCTCCTCCTTCCACAGCTTGAGCTGGAGCGGCGGGAAGTGCCTGCCCGTCTCGGCGCCGCCTGTGACGGAGATCCAGTTGCGGAACACATAGTCGCCCACGAAGACCAAGCCCAGGGTGACAAACGCCAGGTAGAGGCCCCTGACCCGGACCGCCGCCGGGCCGAACGCGACGCCGACGACTGCGGCCACCGCCCCCGCCGCGGGGAGCCACATCCACATGGGAAGCCCGAACCCGAGGCGGAGCCCCTCCGGGTCGCCGCCCAGCACGGCGGCGACGTAGGCGCCGACCCCCATGAAGAACGCATGGCCCAACGACACCTGACCGGCCATGCCGAGAAGGATGTTGAGCCCCAACCCGGCGACCACGAAGATCGCCACCGTCGAGAGCAGGCGCAGCCAGTCGGTCTCGGCGAGGAAGCCCAGCCCCGGGATCTTGGCCAGGGGGATGAGGATCAACACCGCGACGGCCAAGGCGGCCATGACCTTCTTGGTCATGGTGTTGAAGATGGCCTGATCGGCCTCGTAGCTCGTGTGGAGGAGGGGGCGGCCTCTCATGACCGGGCCCCCCAAGCGCCCGCCGGCGCGGGGCGACGGGTCGTCGCAGCGGGCTCGCCGAAGCCTCTCACACCCTTCTGATCTCCTCGGTGCCGAACAACCCGTAGGGCCTGACGAGCAAGACGATCAGCATGACGACATAGGGCACAACCCCGCCGAACCCGGCGCCCAGCCAGTCGAACGTGAGGTAGCTGCTGGCCGCCGACTCGGCGAACCCGATGGCGAAACCCCCGACGATCGCCCCTATCACGGAGTCAAGGCCGCCGAGGATGACCGCGGGGAAGGCGCGGAAGGCGAAGAAGGCGGTGAACTGGTCGACTCCGCTCGGGCGGCGGGGAAACAACGATATGAACAACCCGCCGAGGGCCGCCATGACGGCGCCGATGGCCCACGCCGAGCCGAAGATCCTGCCGACGCTGATCCCCTGGGCCCGGGCGGCCTCCTGGTCCCAGGCGGTGGCCCTCATGGCGACGCCCGTCCGCGACCGGAAGAAGACGGCGACGGCCGCCACCACGATCGTCGTCAAGGCCAACTGGAAGATCGTCGCGTGCGGTATCCGCACCGCGCAGGCCGCGAGGGTGTCGACCTGCAACATGAGCCCCCCCGCCTCACAACCCATGCCGACCGAGCTGAGGCCGAAGGGATCGCCCATCGGGCGCGGGACCAGGCCGATGAAGTCGTTGGTGACGCTTCGAGCCATAATGTCGATGCCGAGCGTGACGATGGCGACGGCGAACAGCGCCTCGCCGACCATCGGCCGAAGGAACAGCCGCTCAAGGGCCATCCCGACGATCGCCGCGAGGACGACGGCGAGAATGAGCGAGAGAGTCCACCGGAGCCACAGAGGCGAGCCCTCCATCCAACGGCCGGGGATGTTGATGATCGTGGCGAAGGAGGCGATGAGGAAGGCGCCCAGGGCGGCCATGGCGCCGTGGGCGAAGTTGAGCACCTGGGTCGCCTTGAAGACGATCACGAACCCCAGCGCCAAGACGGCGTAGATGGCGCCCAGGCTCAGCCCGTTGACGACCATCCGCCCCAGCTCGGATGCGACGACGGCGGTCTCCTGGGCGAGGATGCCGACGATCACGGCCCGTACATGTCCTTGATCAACTCGTCGAACATCTCATCCATGGCTGAGCGCTTCAGCTTCTGGGTGGCCGTGAGCTCGCCGTCTTCGTGGTCGAGCTCCTTGGGGATCATGCGGAACTTGCGGATGTTCTCCACGCGGGCGAACTTGGAGTTGGTCTCGTTGACGACCTCCTGCATCATCTCGATCACCTCCAGCTTGGATGAGAGGTCCCGGTAGGTTGTGAAGGGGATCTGGTTGCGTGTCGCCCAGTGGCCGACCACGTCGGGCTCGATGCCGATCAACGCCGTGAGGTACTTCCTGCCGTCGCCGACGACCATCGCCTCCTTGACGTAGGGCGAGGTCTTCAGGCTGTTCTCGATCTCGGACGGGGAGATGTTCTTGCCGCCCGAGGTGATGATGATGTGCTTGATCCGGTCGACGATCTTGACATGGGTGCCCTCGACCCACTCGCCGACGTCGCCGGTCGCCAGCCAACCGTCCTCGGTGAAGGTCTCGGCGGTCTGCTCGGGCTTCCCCCAGTAGCCCTTGAAGACGCCGGGGTGTTTGGTCTGGATCTCCCCGGTCTCCTCGTCGATGCGGAGACCGATGCCCGGGTAGGGCGCCCCGACGGTGCCGACAAGGTTGGCGCCGGGGAAGTTGCAGGTGGCGACGGCGCTGTTCTCGGTCATGCCGTACAACTCGAACAGAGGCACCCCCATGCCGAGGAAGTCCTGGATCAACTCCGGCGCTATCGCGGCGGCGCCGGTGGCCGAGTAGCGGCAGCGCCGCATGCCGATCCGCTCCTTCAGGGCGCGGAACACGAGGGGGTAGCCCACCCAGTAGAGAAGCCGGGAGACGACGGTGTGCTCGCCTCGGTTGGCGACCCGCCGCATGCCGATCGCGCCGACCAACCTCATCCCAAAGTTGAACCAGACCCGCTTGAGCCAGGTCCCGTCCTTCCCTCTTATCATCACCCCGGCGTGGATACGCTCCCATATCCGGGGGACCCCGAAGAAGAGGGTGGGCTGGATCTCTCGCAGATTCTGCTGAACGGTGTCGATCGACTCGGCGAAGTTGAGGGTGCAGCCGAAGCCGGTCAGATGCCAGGTCGAGAAGATGCGCTCCGCCACATGGCAGAGGGGCAGGTATGTGAGGATCTCGTCTTCGGGACAGGGTTTCTTGTCGCCCGGCATGCGGCCGTCGATGCCGATCAGCTTGTCCGTGGCGTAGGCGTAGTTGCCGTTGGTCAACATCGCGCCTTTGGGCGGGCCGGTGGTGCCCGAGGTGTAGACCAGGGTGATCACGTCGTCGGCGACGGCTGAGGCCATGATCTCCTCAACCGCTCCCGGGTTGGCCCGCCGGTGCTCCCGGCCCATCTCCATGAAGTCGTCCCAGAAGATGAAGCGGTCGTCGTCGCGCCACTGTCGGAAGCCGCGCGGCTCGACGTGGATGATCTTGGCGAGGCTCGGCAGCCCGTCGATGACCTCCATCACCTTGTCCGCCTGCTCCTGGTCTTCGGCCAGGTGGACCTCGGCGCCCGAGTCGGTCAGCAGGTACTCGACCTCGGCCGCCGGGTTGGTCGGGTAGAGGCCCACTGTGACGGCGCGCACGGCGACGGCGGCGAGATCCAAGATGACCCACTCGGGGCGGTCCTCGGAGTGGATCGAGACCCGGTCGCCGGCGCCGACGCCCAACGCGAGGAGGCCGTGGCCCGCCTCGAGGATCTGTTCCCAGAGCTCGGCCCAGGATGTCTCCCGCCAAACGCCGAAGTCCTTCTCCCGCAGGGCGACGGCGGCGGGCATCGCCTCCGCCCACTCCCGGACGCGGGCGGCGGCCGTGCGGTATCCGGCGGCCGTCTCCGGCGCGTCGGGCCGCTCAACCAGCGTCGTCACTCAGATGACCTAATCACAAGCGCCGGAAGCCTAGAGGCTTCAAGCCGGGGCTGCGCCGAGATCAGGGGGGAACCTGCGCGCGCCGTCGGTCGGCGCGCCGAGCGCGCCGACCCACTCGGCCCCGCCGGGCCAATGCTCCTTCTTCCAGATCGGGGCCCGGGCCTTCAACTCGTCGATCAGGTACCGGGCGGCCTCGAACGCGTCGGCTCGATGAGCGGAGGACACGGCCACCGCCACCGACGCCTCGCCGACCATGACGTCGCCCGAGCGATGCTCGACCGCGACGGCCAGGAGCGGCCACTTCTCGGAGGCGGCTGCGGCGATCTCGGCGATCACGGCCTCGACCGTCTCGGGGTAGACCTCGTAGGAGAGGCGGCTGACGCCCGACCTCCCCTCGGAACGGTCGCGGACGGCGCCGACGAACAAGACGACGGCGCCTGCGGCGGGGCGGCTCACCTCCGCCGCCAACGCGGCGGCGTCGATGGGGTCGTCGCCCACGGACACCCTGACCGATTGCCGGGCCCTGCTCATAGAATCTTCAGCCTATGACAGATCGCGGGCCGCGCGACGAGCGGCCCCTCCGGCCCGACGGCGGCGTGCCCTCGCCGAGGCGGCGCCGGGCCGCCGACCCTTGGAGCCTGGCCATCGGGGCGCTCGGCGCCGTCTTGCTCGGCGCGGGCGTCACTTTGGCGATCCTCGGCGCCGCCGGAGTCTTCAAGGAGCCCGCGCCGCCCACGACGCCGCCGCCGCCGACGGTGACCGCTCCCCCGCCGGCCGAGCCTCCGCCGACGCTCAGCGAGCAGGTGACGGTCGCCGACGTGGCCCGGCGGGTCATCCCCTCAACGGTCTACGTCGAAGCCGCCGGCTTGTTCAGGAGAGGCGGCGGGAGCGGCGTCGTCTACGGCGGCGACGGCTACATCCTGACCAACCACCATGTGATCGCAGGCACCTCCCAAGTCCATGTGACGTTCTCCGACGGAGCCCAGTTCCCGGCCCAGGTCGTCGGCTCCGATCAGGTGACGGACCTGGCCGTGCTTCTGACGGCCCGATCAGACGTGGCGCCGATAGACCTGGGCGAGTCCGACGGCCTGGCGATCGGCGAGTCCGCCGTCGCCGTCGGCAACCCCCTCGGCGACCTGGGCGGGCCCACCGTCACCGCGGGTATCGTCAGCGCCCTCAACCGATCGCTCCACAGCGCCCCGGGCGGCGCCCTCTACGGGTTGGTGCAGACGGACGCGCCGATATCCCCCGGGTCGTCGGGGGGCGCGCTGGTCGACGCCGAGGCCAGGCTGATCGGCATAACCACCGCCATCGCCTTGTCCGAGATCGGGCCGGAGGGAATGGGCTTCGCCATCCCTATCGACATGGCGGTGGGCGTCGCCGCCGACCTGATCGAGACCGGCGAGGTGGCCCACGCGCGCCTCGGCGTCTCCGGGGCGACGATCTGGGCCGCCGAGCGCGGCGCCGAGTACCCGGTGGGGATCCAGGTCAAGAGCACCTCCGCCGAGTCGGCCTACGAGGGCTCGGGTGGCCGGGTGAACGACGTCATCGTCGAGTTCGCGGGGGTGGAAGTCGCGACAAACGACGAGCTGCTGGCGATCCTGCGCCGCCGGCGTTCAGGCGATGTCGTCGAAGTCCGTATCCTCCGAGAGGACCACGAGCGGGTCCTCAACGTCAAGCTCGGGAGCCTCAAGTGAGCGACGACCTTTTCTCCAAGATGTTCGAGCTGTTCAACCAGCCGGGCCCGGTGAACTGGAAACTCGGGACGGAGTTGGCGAGGCGCCTCGCCGGGGCGGCGCAACCCGTCGAGCCGCGGACGGCCGACGAGCTGAGGGAGCTGGCCCGGCTCGCCGAGCACCGGGTCGGTGAGATCGCCCCGTTCCAGGTGAAGGCGGCGCCAGATGTGGCGCCCATGGACCCCCGCGCCTGGGTCGAGGCGAGCATCGAGCTCTACGGTCCCCTGGTCGAGCCGTTCGGCGCCTCGGTCGCCGGCGGGGAGCAGGAGACCTCACCGTTCCTCGCCCAGATGGGCCCGGCGATCATCGGGCTGCAGGCCGGTTCGCTTGTCGGCTCGCTCTCCGCATGGGTCGCGGCCTCGTTCGAAGCCGGCTTGCCGCAGACGCGCCCCGGTGTGATGAGCCTCATCGTCTCGAACATCGAAGACATGGAGGCCGAGGGCGCCGACGTACGCTCCGTTCGCCTCTGGGCCGCGGCCAACGAGGTCTCGTTCCGGGCCGTGAGCCAACTGCCGTGGATCGAAGACCGCTTGACGGCCCTGGTAGCCGATTACGCCGAGGCGTCGCAGATCGATCCGGACAAGCTGAGCGGGCTGATGCTCGGCGGCGCCGACCCGACGGACATTGAGCGCTCCATCGAGGGCGCCAGCGGGATCGAGAGTTTCCTCGTGGGCGAGGAGGCGGAGGCGCCGAAGGCCGAGTTGGAGGCGTTTCTCGGGGCGATCACCGGCTACTCCCGCCTCCTGGCCCGCCGGTCCGTTCGCGACCTCGCCCCCTACTTCGACCTGATCTCGTCGGCTCGCGACGCGGCCCGCCCGGAGCTGTTCGACCCCCCGGCGATGGGCCTGGGGCCGGTGCCGGCCGAAGTCACCCAGCTCGGCGACCGGTTCAACCAGGAGGTGGAGCGCCGCTACGGCGAATCCGCCCTCGCCGACCTGTGGGCGGGGCCGTCGCTCATGCCCTCGGCGCATGAGCTCGGGGACCCGACGACGTGGGCGGCGCGAGCCCTCCTCGACGGTTGGGGTTGAGCGGGCGGCCGACGCCTGTAGCGCCGCTCCGCCGAGTGGTGTGTCGCACCAATAGGAGCGCGCTCAGCCGAAGAGGCGGCGCCACAAACGGCGTATGAGGCCGGGGTTGAAAGGCTCGGGAAGCTCGGCGAGAACCGGCTCATGGAGGTCGGGCGGGAGGTCGCCGACCAACGCCATGGCGCCGTCGCGCGTCTCCCACACATAGACAACCTGGCCGGGAGTGAACGAGCGTCGGTAGACGGCGCCGGCGAGCTTGGCGTCCGCGGCGCCCGGCAGCGTCACCGCAGCCGGCGTCGTGAAGACCGCGAAAGAGAAGAACCCGTCCGAGTAGTAGGCGAAGGCGAGCCCGTCGTCGTCCTCGTAGGTGTCGAGGCGGCGGAAACCCGCCGCCGACACGGGAAGATCGATCTCCGGCGCCTCAACCGGGGTCAGCTCGCGGCCGGGCCCGGGCTGAGGCGGCGCCAGGCCCGGGGCCGCCGGGTCGAATAGGACGAAGCGGCGGTCGCAGTAGACGGCGCCGTCGGCGTACAGCGTCGTCGCCGCCATCATCGCTCCTGTGGCGCTGTCGAACACCAGCCTCGCCCTGGGGGCGCCGTCGCGGAGAAGGTCGTAGGTGAGGGCAGGCCGGCCGAGGTAGAAGGCCTTGCCGCTGTCTTCCACCGAGTAGAGCGGGGCGACGCGGTCCTCGCCGCTCTCCACCGACGCCGACGACACCACCTCGCCCTCGCGCGACAACGTCCAGCCCCCCGACCCGGCGATGATCTCGACATCCTCCGGCGCCGTCGAGCCAACCCTGATCTCGCCTCCCTCCTGGGCGACGGTGACGACCGTGTCGCGGGGACCGTCGGGAGTTGAGCAATGGATTGTCTGCTCGGCCGAGTAGGAGGCTTTCCCGCCTCGCTCCAGCAACTCGTCGAGGGAGGCGGCCGACGCGGAGACCGCCGGGGCTGCCAGCGCCAGGGCGAGAAGAGTCGATGCGACCATACGTCTCACTCGGCCGGCGCCATGAAAGCGGGCGGGGCGACCTTGACAGGGCTGAACGCCGGGTCGCTGCTCACTCTCGCGCCGAATCGGCTGCTGAGGTCCTGGACCGAGACCGTCGCCGGCGGCGGCGTCAGCAGGGCCGCCGCGGCGATCACCAGCGCCGCCGCCGCTGCGGCGACGCCGACCAGGAAGCCGCGGTTCTTGCGCAGGGGGGTTGCGGCGCCCGAACCGGGGATGACCCCGAGCGGGAGATCGAGGACGCGAAGCGAGCGCACGGCCGTCCTCACATACTGCAACTCGTGCAGCTCGCGGCGGCACCTCTCGCACTCGGCGAGATGCTCGTGGAGGCTCAACCGCTCGGCGACCGAGGCCTCGCCGTCGAGATAGACGCTGATCAACTCCGAGGAGTGCCTCACGTCAACAGCTTCCTCATCAGCTTGCGCCCCCGATGGATACGGCTTCGCACAGTCCCGATCGGCACGGCGACGGCGCCTGCGATCTCCTCGTACGACAACCCGACCACGTCACAGAGGACCACCGCCTCCCTGAACTCGACGGGCAGCTTGAGCAGGGCCTTTTGGATGTCCTCGCCGAGGGAGATGCGGTCGTACTCGACGTCGGCGGGGTCGGAGACGGCGCCGTCCCAGCGGTCGATCTCGTTGGGCAGGGGCGAGGTGGAGCGACGCGCCTTCTTGCGCACGTCGTCGAGGAACGCGTTGCGGGTGATCCGCCAGAGCCAACCTTCGAAGCTGCCGGGCTGATAGGCGGCAAGCCCCTTGCGGACCCGGAGCAGCACGTCCTGCACCAAGTCGTGTGCGTCGTCGGCGTTCCCGGTGAGCCGATAGGCGAAGTTGTAGATCTTGCGTCCATAGACACGAGCGACCTCTTCCCAGGTGAGGGGGATTGATTCCACCATGCCTGCCTACAGGTGGAACGAGGGGCGCACGCGAATAGTTCCCGGCGGCGACGCTAGGTGTCGGTGTCCTCGGACGCAGCCGAGGCCTGCGCCTCCGACTCGTCTTCCCGCGACCCCTCGTCGATGCCCTTGCGGAACTCCTTGGCCGAGGCGCCCAACGACCGGGCCAGGTCGGGGAGCTTCCTCGCCCCGAAGAGGAGCAGGACGATGGCCAAGATGATCAGCAACTCATAGGGCTTCAAGCCGAACATTCAATGCCTCCTTCGGCCTCCACCCTAGCAGACCCCCAACCGGTTTCCCAATGCTCCAGATTCGCCTATACCGTAGTTTGTGCATTGAGAATGGCGCGCGGCCGTCGGCGCCCCTACCCGAGGGCCATGCGCTCGATGAACGCCTGGACCCGCTCCCTCGTGATGAAGCGGACGTTCGGCTGCCTCATCTCGATCTCGTTGACCAGGAACGGCCCGTACTTCCCGGTCAACAACAACCCTCGGTCGGCGCCGCACGCGCCGTAGGTGGCGATGAACCGGTTGATGACCGCCTCATCCAGCTCCGGGTGGCCCCCCTTGACGTGCGGCTCGGCGAGGATGTAGGTGGACACGCCGTCCTTGATGGCCATGTAGGAGTTGTCGTCGGCCTGCTCGGTGACCCGGTAGCCGAACATCTTGAGCAGGGCGAGGATCAGGTCGGGCGCCGAAGCGCTCTCGGGATCGGCGCCGACGGCGCGCAGGCCGCGCTGCAAGCCCTCGGGCAACTTGAGCTCCTCCACGATCGGGCCCAACTCGTCGCCGGGGACATCCGACTTCGTCTCATACATGACCGAGTGGTCGGAGTGCTCCTCGAAGGGGGCCGCGAACGGGTCATGTGCGACGTGAGCGAAGCTGAGACCCCCCTCCGCGACGGGGGGCGGAAGCTCGCCCGCCGCGGGGAGCTGGGCCCTCCCGATCTCCCTCGGCTCGGGCCTGCCGGCGAGCGCGACGACAGCGGTCACGTCGTCGATGGGCAGGTTGTGCCTCTTCTCCCTCACGACCTCGACCGCCTCGTCAAGGAGCAGCTCGTTGAGGACGGCGTCCTCCTCCTCGCCCAGCGGGACGTCGAAGGTGACCCTCGCCTCCTGGCCGCGCACATGGAAGTCGGCGACGGGGGCGTGATGACTGGTGTCGGAGTCGAACAGGTCGCGGCTGATGGACAGGCCGGCGCCGGGGGCCGTCGCCGCCGCCTCGTCGAGCCGCTCCCTCGCCCGCTTCCGGTTGCGGGCGAGACTCCACGCCACAACAGCCAGGATGATGATGAACAGAAAGATGATGTACACAGGCATTCGCTCAGATCCCTCTCGGCTTTGGGTTGATTCTACGCGCCTCCGCCCGCCTGCCCCTCCGCCTCGCCCTCATCGGGGCGATCCAACTCGATCTCGGCGGTCGGCTCGTCGGCGCCTGCGTTGAGCCGGTCGATCATCTGCCTCTTCGATGTCTCCGTCCCAAAAGCCGTGATCACGTCGCCCGGGAGCAGCATCGTGCTCCCGCTGGGGACGAGCACGTCGCGGTTGCGCCGGATCGACACCAGCGTCGAGCCCTCGGGCCATGAGACCTCGCGCACGCGGCGGCCGTCCGCTATCGAGCCCAGCGGGATCCTGAAGTCGTAGTACCCGGCGCCCGGGTCGGTGCGTTGCGCCAGCCGCCTGCGATGGAGCTGAGAGTCGGTGCCGGCCGTCAGCGCCTCGTGGTAGGCGCGAACCGCCTCCTCGCGCCGGAACATCCCGACCAGGCGCTCCGGGTCGGCGTCGTCGACAACCGGGAGCCGGCCGACGCCCAACGCCGCCATGCGCTCGAGGGCGCGCGACACCGGCGTTGTCGGGGTCACGGTCACCGGGCGGGCCGTCATCACCTCCCGCACCGTCGGCACCCGCGGGGAAGGGCCCGCCTTCCTCACGTCGGTGTCGGTCACGATGCCGACCAGCCGGTCGTTCTCGACCACCGGGGCGCCGTGGGAGCGGTGGGCGTCGAGTTGCCGCCGCATGTCGTCGACGAGGTCGCCGGGGTACGCCGTGAACGGCGCCTCGGTCATCACGGCGCCGACTTCCACCGCGTCGAGGATGTCGATGCTCCCGGTCTGCCGGACGCTGATCCCCCGGCGCTTCAAGGCCTGGGTGTACACCGACTCCCTGAGGAACCGCTCCGAGAGGAAGGTGGCGAGCGTCGCCGCCAAGAGGAGCGGCAGGACTAGGCGGTACTCCCTCGCCCCGGTGATCTCGAAGACGATGAGGATCGCCGTGAGGGGGGCCCGGCCCACCACAGCGAACATGGCGGCCATCCCGACCACGGCGAACGCGCCCGGCCGCAGCTCGGCGGCGCCCGCCCACACGGGCTCGACCAGCCGCGTGAACCCGGCCCCGAGGGCGGCCCCCATGAACAGCGACGGCATGAAGGCGCCGCCCGAAGCGCCCGAGGAGATGGTGAGGCTGGTGACCACGACCTTGCCCACGGCGAGGGCCAGCAGGGCCCACCATGTGTCCGCCATCTCGTCGAGAAGCAACATGCTCGTGAAGCCCTGGCCCGAGCCGAAGAGCTGCGGCTCGAAGAAGATGAGCCCGGCGGCCAGAAGCCCGGCGCCGACGGGGCGCATCCACGACCAGCTTCGGTCGTTGGCGTGGGCGATGCCCTCGAGGCGATCGAGCAGCTTCAGGAAGAAGTAGCCCACGGCGACGATGATGACGGCGAGCCCGGCGTAGAGCAGCAGCTCCCACGACGAGCCGAGACGATAGGGGGCGGCTCGCAGGACAAGCTCGGGGCCGACGAGGTTCTCCGACGTGATGGCGGCGGCCACCGACGCGATGACGACCGACGACATGTGTTTGGCCGCGAACGAGGAGAGGATCACCTCGAGGGCGAAGAGCATCCCGGCGATCGGCGCGTTGAAGGAGGCGCCGATGGCCGCCCCGGCGCCCGCGGCCACCAGGGAGCGGACCTCCTCCTCTCCCAGGCGGAACCGGCGGGAGACCCAGGAGCCGACCGCGGCGCCCACTTGGACGATGGGGCCCTCGCGACCCGCCGACCCTCCGGCGCCCACGGTTATCGCCGTCGCCGTGAGCTTGAGCGGGATGACGCGCTTTCGCATGCGCCCGCCGTGGATCTCAAGAGCGGCGATGGCCTCGGGCACGCCGTCCCCGGCGACTTCGGGCGCGAACCGCTTGGCGATCCACCAGGCCAGCAACAGCCCGACCGGCACGGTGAGGAAGATCGCGGCCCGACTCAGGTCGAAGAAGCCGAGCTCGTCGACGGCGGCCAGCGGCGCGAGGACCGGGTGGAGAACGTGGTCGATGCCCTCGACCAGCCAGACGAGCGCGGCGGTGGCGAAACCCACCCCCACCCCGACGATGGCGGAGGCGGCGAGGAAGGCCCCCATCCCCCTCTCGGCGAGCGCGCCCGCCACCGCCGCCCTCACTTTCGGTTTCCTGATGCTCTGGATTCGGTATACCGTAGTTTGTGCATTGAGAATCGGGGGCGGGGCCCTGCGCAGGCACAACGAGTGGGCGGCGCGCGCCCAGGACGGCCACAATCGCTGGTGATGGCTTACCGCACCCACGTCGGGCGAGGGATGGACCTCTCTCTCATGTCGAACCGTCTCGCGCTGGCGATGACCGGTCTCGCCTTCGTGGTTGCGGTCGCGGCGCGGGCCGCGGGGAGCGGCGCCGAGGTCCTCTGGGCGCCCGCTCACACGTTCCTCGTGTGGGCGCTGAGTCGAGAGATCGACCCCGACCGCGATTGGACGGCTCTCATCGCGGCGTTCGCCGCGGGTGTGTGGGTGCTCCTCGGGCTCGATGTCGTCGGAGCGCCGGCGCTCGCCGCGATCATGCTGGCGGCGAGGGTCGCAGCGAACACGACGGGCCGTCGCCCCCTGATCAGCGACCTGATCGGCCTCGGCGCCTTCGCCGCGGCCGTCTCATTCACGCCTACGGGTTGGGTCGCCGGGTTCGGCTTGGCGGTGGGACTCTACATCGATGATCGCATGTCGGGCGAGCCGACCCGAGCAGGAGCGCTGGCGGCGGCCGGCGCCGCGCTGGGCGCGTCGGGAGCGGCCGCGCTCGGCCGCGTCTTCCCTCAGGCGGCGCCCGGCGCCCGGCCCTTCTTCATGGTCGCCGTCGGGGCCCTCGCTCTCCTGTCGGTGGTGCGGCCGCCGCCGCCCCCTATCGCCCTCGTCGATTCCGGGGCCTTGGTCGCGCGATCGCGCCTCCACGCCGCCAGGGCCCTCGTCGGCGTGCTTGTCTTCGCCGCGGCACTCGTCTCGGGGAGAGGCGCCTTGGCCGTCGGGCCCGTGGCCTTGACCCTCGCGCTGAGCTTGGCGGCCGCCGAGAGGAGCTAGCGGTGTGTCGCAGGACAGATGCGTGTGCAGTTTCGCTGCTCTCATCGGCACTACTGCACACGCTCGGCAGTACTGCACACGCTTGTGACCGCTTCGCCGCTTCGGCGACGGACCGTCAGGCGAGGACGTTCTTGGCCGCGGTCTTGATCGGGTCGCGGTCGACGGAGAAGATCTTCATCGGCACGTCCGTGTCGAAGTCCGCCTTCTCCCCTGAGATCGCCTGGGCCACCATCGACCCCACCGCCGGGGCCAACTTGAACCCGTGGCCGCTGAAACCGTTGGCCACCCAGAATCCGTCCACGCCGGTGGGCCCGACGACGGGGTGGACGTCCTCGCGGTTGACCGTGTAGAGCCCGGCTATCCCCGACGGGTCGCCTCTCGGCTCGAGCGAGGGGACGCGATGGTGGAAAGCCGCCAACTTGACCTGCGTGAACTCGGCGTCGGGGGCTCTCTTGTAGTCGTCCGGGTCGTCGACGACCTCCTTCTCGTCCTCGGCCGACACCGAGCCGATCAACACCTGCCGACCGCCCGACTCAGGCCGGAAGTAGATGCCGGTCGTTGAGTCGGCCGCCACAGGCAGCGGGCCCAGCTCGCCCGGCCAGGGCCGGCAGACCGTCTGGACGCGCGTCGGGGTCAACGTCCAGCGGAGGCCCGCCCCGGCGGAGGCGTTGAGGGAGTTGCACCACGGCCCGGCGGCGTTGACGACAAGACCCGCCGAGACGACGTCACCGTCGGCCAGCCTCACGCCCGTCACACGGCCGCCCTCCTTCACGGCGCCGGCCGCGAAGCGCCCGAAACGCACCTCCCCGCCGCGCGCCCGGGTCGCCTCAATGAGATCCTGGACGGCCCCGACCGGGTCGGCGTACCCGCCGCGCGGCTCAAACAAGAAGGCCTCCCCGGGCCGGTGCTCGTGCTCGGTCTCGCCGGTCATGTCGAGAGGCTCGGCGCATGTCGAGAGGGCAGGGAACAACCCGACGACATCTTCGGGCCCGAGCGTCTCGGCTTGGACTCCCTGGGAAGCGAGCTTCGCCGCGTCCTCCTCCACCTTCGCCCCGCTCTCGCCCATCATCCAGAGGACCCCGACCCGACGCAGACGGGATCTGGTCTCTGAGAGCCCGGTGAACTCCGGCCAAGCGCCAAAGGCCTCCTGACCGCAGAACGCAAGCCGCACAACGTCGGGATGGGTGTAGCGGCACCGGCATATCGAAGAGGAGGCGCCCGTCGAACCTTCCCCTGGGCCCGCCCCCTTGTCGAGGGCGACGACGCTCACGCCGCGGCGAGCGAGCTGACAGGCGATTGAGGCGCCGACGATCCCGGCCCCGACGACGACTACGTCGGGCGACGGCCTCACCTCGCCTGCACCGAGTAGTCGCCCAGCTCGTCGTCCCACGTCAGCTCAATGACCCCGCGCACCGCGGCGGCCTTGCAGAACTGGAGGAACCCGCCGTACCCGTGTTTCTTCTCGCTGAAGTCCGACCTCTTCTTGCGGAGCTGGTTCTTGAGGCCGGAGAGTGCGATCGGCTGGCCGCCCTCCTCGAGCCGGCTGACCACCTCGCGGAGAAGGTCGAAGGCCTGCTGCTCGCCGCCTGCCGAGGGGAACTGGACAACCGGGTCGCCCCGGCCCGGCCCCGCGGACAGCTCGACGGCGCCGCTCGACTCGAGATGACGGAGAAGCTCGCCGAACGCCCGGAAGCCGTGGTCGGCTTCGCTGAACGTCGAGTCCTTGCGAAGCACCGCCCGCTTGAGAGACGAGGCGAGCACCTCGCCTTGGCCGGAGCGGAGCAGCCCGCTGAGGGTGGTGGTGATGAGGCCCTCCGGCCCCGTCGGGGCCCGGCCCTCGTCTCCGTCGTCGGCCTTGGCGCCGGGAGTGCGGCGGGGATCCACCCCCTCCAGGTTGTCGTAGAAGAGAAACTCGTCGCACGCGGGGGGGAGGAGGCTCGAAGTCGACTCCTTGACCCCGACGCCGATCACCTTCTTGTTCAGCTCCCGCAGCTTGTGGACAAGGGGCGTGAAGTCCGAGTCGCCGGTGCAGACGACGAAGGTGGTCACATAGCCGCGCTCGAACGCCAGCTCGACGGCGTCGACGGCCATCTTGATGTCGGCGGCGTTCTTGCGCGAGGCCCCCATGCGCTGGGGGATCTCGATCAGCTCGACATGGCTTCTTGTCATCGTCTGACGGGCGTCGGTGAACATCGACCAGTCGGCGTACGCCCGGCGGGACACAACCCGGCCCCGCTCGGCGAGAGCGTTGCTTATCGGCTCGAAGTCGAACTCCATGCCCCTCAGGGCGTCCCTCACGCCTATCGCGAGGTTCTCGAAGTCGACAAAGAGGGCAATCCGTTCTTCTTCCATGCCCTAAATCTACGGGCTGTGCGGCCCCGGGGCGAGCCGGCGCCCCGAGCGGCACGGGAAACGTCCCATGTTCATTGAGAAAAGGGAGCCGCGTCTACCATGTCCGGGCCTTGCCCGCCCCCGTAGCTCAGGGGATAGAGCACCGGTCTCCTAAACCGGGTGTCGGAGGTTCGAGTCCTCCCGGGGGCGCAGCCGCCTTTATGGCGGATTGACACGCGCCGTCGTCGCCGAGTACCTTCACGCGTCGCGCTCGAGGCGATTGAGCGACCCCGTCCTCGACGCCCGCGGCCAACCGCGAGAGCGTCGCCGCGCGACAGCTTCGCCGGGGCCGGAGGTTCCGCCGAAACCGGGCGCAGCGAGATCCCATGTTGTGAGCTTTCAGCTCACAACCCAACAAGAGAAAGGAAATCGACATGGTTCGCACACGACGAGCGACCCTGGCATGGCTGGCGGCGCTCGCCCTGGCCCTCGCCGCCTGCGGCGGCGACGACGCCTCCGACACGACGGAGGCGGCCGATGAGACGACGACAACCGAAGCGACGCCGATGACAACCGAGGCGCCGGAGACGACTGAGCCGCCGGACGAGGAGGCGCCCGCGGAGGCCCCCGCGTTCTTCTCGACCCAGTTCGTCCCGGTCGAGGAGCAGGAAGTCTTCCGCGAGATCCTCAGCGCAGGCGGGTTCGACGTCACCGGGATGGACGAAGGCCAGGTGATCGACCTTCTGCTCGCCGGCGCTCAGGCCGGCGCAAGCGAGGTCGACGTGGTGGGCGGCCTGCACGGCATGTACCCGCCGCTGGCCCGCGACGACGTGATGATGAACATGGTCGACGTCGCCGACGACCTTGCCGCCAGCCGCAACATCGCGCCTGCCTTCTTGACGGCCGGGCTCTTGGGCGGCCAGGACTTCCTCTACTACGTGCCCTGGATGCAGGCCACCTACATCATGGCGGCCAGCACCGAAGCCCTTGAGTACCTGCCCGAAGGGGCCGATGTCCAGCAACTCACCTGGGAGCAGTTCGGCCAGTGGTGCCAGAACATCGTTGACGAAACCGGCGAGAAGCGCTGCGGCCTCCCGCACGCCGGGTTGTTCCATCGCTTCCTGGAGGGGTACCTGTTCCCGTCCTTCACCGGAGGCATGGTCAGCGAGTTCAAGTCGGCGGCCGCCGCCGAGATGATGGAGTGGGCGCGCGACAGCCTGTGGCCGACCATCCACCCCCAGTCGATCAGCTACGAGTTCATGCAGGAGCCGTTGCTGAGCGGCGAGGTCTGGGTCGCGTTCGATCACACCGCTCGCCTGAAGGACGCCTTCGACGAGTCGCCCGAAGGCTTCGTCGCCTTCCCCGCGCCCGCCGGCCCCGCCGGCCGCGGCTTCATGCCGGTGATCGTCGGCCTCGGCATTCCCGAAGGAGCGCAGAACCCCGAAGGGGGCGCCGCACTCATCGAGTACCTGACCCGGCCGGAGGTTCAGGGCCAGGTCCTCAACCAGCTCGGGTTCTTCCCCGTTGTTGACGGCGTCGATTTCGGCAGCCTTCCCGTCGGGATCGGCATCGAAGCCGAAGCCGTCACCGCGCAGGCGAACGCAAGCGACGCCCTCCCGGCGTTGCTGCCGATCGGCCTGGGCGATCGCGGCGGCGAGATCAACGAGATCTTCCGCGCCGCGTTCGACAGGATCGTGCTCGACGATGAGGACATTGAGACCGTCCTTGGGGAGGAAGCCGCCAAGCTTCAAGCCCTGATGGACGACACGGGCGCCCCGTGCTGGGCTCCTGACCCGCCCAGCGACGGGCCCTGTCAGGTCAAGTGACATAAGCCGGTTGATGCGATGGCGCCGGGCCCTGCAGGGCCCGGCGCCGACGCCCACGCGAGGCTGGCGCGATGGCCGCTGAAGTGGAGACCGCCGCCGAGGCCGCGGAGAACGCGGGCTCGACCAAGGCGAAGCGGGGCGAAAGCAAGTGGACGCCTTATGTGCTCATCCTCCCTACGGTGCTCTTCCTCGCGCTCTTCTTCGCCTACCCCATGGTGCGCGGACTGGGCTTGGCCGTCTACGACGATGAGGCCTTTCTCGCTCTTCGCGATGCGCCGAGCCTCGACGCCGCCGAGACCGGGAGACTCCGCCAGAACAGCCAGATCCGGGTCTCGGACAAACGCGCCAACGTCGTCGACCCGTCGGATCTCGAGGAGACTAACCTCGTGGCCGAGATCTGGTATCAGGTCTCGGGCGACGGCGCCGACGGTCAGGCGGCGACCGGTTGGGCGCCCGAGGCCCGCATCAGGGTCAGATCCGAAGACGACTCCGGGGCGCCGATCGGCGGCACGGTCCGCAGCCGGATAGGCGAGGGAGCGGAGCAGCTCACCCCTCTCCTCGAGGAACCGGGCGGCGACGCCGCGATCGCCGGCCAACTGGAGTCGGGCGCGGAGGTCGCCATCGAGGGCCAAACCGTCCTGGAGACCTGGTATTCGGTGACCAGCGACGGCGACGAGAGGGAGACGGTCGAAGGTTGGGCCCAGTCGCGTTTCATCCAGGTCTTCCAGAACGGGGAGACCGGTCGAATCGACCGAGGCGACAGCGGCGAATTCACCACCCGCTTCATCAAGGACATGGTCGACGGCAGGTTCTTCACCCCGGCCGTGAAGACGACGCTGCTGCTGATGGTCATCATCATCCCCATCCAGTTCGTCCTCGCCGTGATCATGGCGCTGGTCATCCAGGCCCGGCTCAGGGGCCACACCACATGGCTGTACATCTTCAGCATCCCCCTCGGCGTCTCCGAGCTCGCCGTGGGCATCATCTTCTTCGCCATCTTCACCCAGAACGGCTTCTTGAACTCCATCTTGCAGGGCATCGGGCTGATCGACTCTCCGCCCACATACCTGTCGGCGGAGAGCCGCAACTGGATCCTGGCCGCCATCGTCCTCGCCGAGTTGTGGCGGGCGACGTCCATCGTGATGATCATCGTCGTCTCCGGCCTTCAGGCCATCTCAGACGAGGTGCTGGAGGCCGCCGAGCTGTTCGGCGCAACCCTATGGCGGCGGATCCGTTATGTGATCCTCCCCCTTCTGAGGCCGAGCATCCAGGTGGCCTTGATCCTGCGGACGATCCTGGCGCTCCAAGTGTTCGCAGTGGTCATCGCCCTCGGAGGCGGCACCGTCGTCACCGTGCTCGCCCGCGAGGCCTACCGCCAGTACGACGACCTGAGGAACGTCAACGTGGCGGGCGCCTACGCCGTGTTCATCCTGCTGCTGTCGATGATCAGCGCCGTCCTCTACCTGTACACCATGCGCAGCCAACTTGAGAAGGAGGCGTCGTGACATCTACGGCCGAGGCAAGGGAGGAGCGTAAGTCCCAGGCTTCGCCCGAGGTCAGGGAAATCCACCGGCGCATGCTGCGCCGACGGAAGATGACCCGAGGCTCCGTCTACCTGCTGGCGGCGGCCATCTCCATCTGGCTCCTCCTGCCGATCCTGTTCATCGGGTCGATGGCGCTGACGACCCCGGAGGCCGTCCGGGCCTTCCCCAAGGGAGTCCTCCCCTTCATCCCGTTCTCGTTCGACTCGATGCGCTTCTTCCTCGAGTCCGACGGGGTCCTCCCCGGCTTCCTCAACAGCGTCATCGTCGCGATGATCACGCTGGTCCTCTCCACGGTCATCGCGGCCCCGGCGGGTTACGCAGTCTCCCGCTACTTCTTCAAGGGCCGGGACGCCTTCCGGCTCGGCATCCTGGCGGTGCGGGCGTTCCCGATCGTGATCCTGGCCATCCCCATCGCCGTCATGTTCCTCAGCCTCGGCGTGTACGACAACGTCGGCAGCCTGGCGGTCATGCACACGGCCTTGACGCTTCCCACCACGGTCCTGGTGATCGGGAGCGTCTTCGCCAGCGTCCCCTACGAGCTGGAGGAGGCGGCCATGGTGTTCGGCTGCACGAAGCCGAAGGCCTTCAGGCACATCGTGCTCCCGCTGGTGCTTCCCGGGGTCGCCGCCGCGGCCATCTTCACGTTCGTCATGTCCTGGAACGAGGTCTTCGCCGCCAGCATCCTCACCGTCCAGAACCGCACTCTGCCCGCCCAGGTGCTGTTCGCCTTGGACGGCTCGCCGGAGCATTATCAGTTCGCGGCGGCCTTTTTCATGCTGATCCCCTCGCTCGTCTTCATATTCGCAATCAGGCGTTACCTCTTCAACATGTGGGGTCAGGTCACCAAGTAACCGGGAGCAAGCCATGGCAGAGATCCGAATCGAGAACGTGTACAAGAGCTTCGGCGACTTCGTCGCCGTCGAAGACGCGACCCTGGAGATCCGCGACCAGGAGTTCGCCGTCCTCCTCGGCCCGTCCGGCTGCGGCAAGACGACGTTGCTGCGCACCGTCGCCGGGTTGGGCATGGCGGACGAGGGCCGCATCACCATCGCCGACAAGGATGTGACCTACCTCCCTCCGCGGGAGCGGGGCATCTCGATGGTGTTCCAGAGCTACGCGATCTTCCCCCACATGTCGGTGGAGAAGAACATCGCCTTCGGCCTGCTGATGGCCAAGACCGACCCGGCGTTGACGCAGGAGCGGGTTCGCATGGCCGCCGAGCTGCTCCACATCGAGGACATGCTCGACAGGTTCCCCAGCGAGATGAGCGGCGGGCAGAGGCAACGGGTCGCCGTGGCGCGCGCGATCGCCGTGCAGGCCCGCGTCCTGCTCATGGACGAACCCCTCAGCAACCTGGACGCCCTGCTGAGGCTGGAGATGAGAGCCGAGTTGAAGCGGCTGCTCGCCGACATCGGCGCCACGACCATCTACGTCACCCACGACCAGATCGAGGCGCTGAGCATGGGCGACCGGATCGCCGTCATGAAAGACGGGGTGATCCAGCAGTTCGATCACCCGACCACCGTCTACGACAACCCGGCCAACCAGTTCGTGGGGGGGTTCATAGGCAACCCGCCGATGAACTTCCTGCAGGGGCGGGTCTCGGCCAACGGCGCCGGTGTGACGGCGCACATCGGGGACTTCGAGATCGCCCCGTCGAAGGCGCTGGCCCCCGTGCTCCGGGCCTACGCCGACAAGCCGATCGTCATCGGCATCCGGGCCGAGAACATGGAGGCGGTGGACCGCCCTTCCGACGACGCTCTCGGCGTGCGCGTCATCGTCGTGGAGCCGCTAGGGTCGCAGAACCTGCTGACGGTCCGCATCGGCGACGACGTGGTCAAGATCGCCACCCACCCGACTTTCGCCGTCTCGGCCGACGACGACGTCTGGCTGCGCTTCCCCCCGGACCAGATCAGGTGGATCGACCCGGCGTCGGGCAAGGCCCTCTACCCCGAACTCGCCGCGTCCTAGGCGCCGCCGTCCGCCGCCGCCCTGATGCCTGACGTCGGCGCCGCGCTCCTCGGCCATCTCCGGGCCCTTTACGGCGCCGACGCCGAGGCGGTCCTGGACGACCTCCTGGCGCTGATGCGGTCGTTCGACGGGCGCATCAAGCCGAAGCCCGGCGGTGGGCTCTCCGAACGGGACGCCGTGTTGATCACCTACGGGGACATGGTCCGCGAACCCGGGCGGCGCCCTCTACAGACCCTGCGCGAGCTCTTGGAGGAGAAGGTCGCCGACATCGTCAACACGGTGCACATCCTCCCCTTCTACCCCTACTCGTCGGACGACGGGTTCTCCGTTATCGACTACCTGAAGGTCGACCCACAACTCGGCGACTGGGCCGACGTCGCCGCGATCGGGCGCTCCTTCCGGCTGATGTTCGACGCGGTGCTCAACCACGCATCCGCGAGGAGCGAGTGGTTCCGGGGATTTTGCGAGGGCGACGAGCGGTACGCCGACCACTTCATCACGCCCGCGCCCGGGGCCGACCTCAGCGGCGTGTTCCGGCCTCGCGAGTCGCCGATGCTAACGGAGGTCGAGACGGTCTCCGGCCCCAAACCCGTCTGGACGACCTTCAGCGCCGACCAGGTCGACCTGAACTACCGCAACCCCCGGGTGCTGCTGGCGACGGTCGAGACCCTGCTCACCTATGTGGAGAGAGGCGCCGACGTGATCCGGCTGGACGCCGTGGCGTTCCTCTGGAAGGAGGCCGGCACGTCGTGCCTTCACCTTCCGCTGACTCACCGCATCATCCAGTTGTGGCGCGCCGTGCTCGACGAGGCTGCCCCGGGGACGGTCCTCATCACGGAGACCAACGTCCCCCATCGCGACAACGTCTCCTACTTCGGGGACGGCGCCAACGAGGCCCACCTGGTCTACAACTTCTCGCTCCCCCCTCTCACGCTGCACGCATTCCACACCGGCGACGCGACCGAGTTGTCCCGTTGGGCCGACGGTCTCAGTGCGCCCTCGACGAGCGTCGCTTTCCTCAACTTCCTCGCCTCCCACGACGGCGTCGGCGTCGGCGGCGCCCAAGGCCGCCTCACCGACCGGCAAATCGGCGCGATGGCCGAGCGAGCGGAGCGTCAAGGCGGATACGTCTCCTATCGCGCCGCCCCCGACGGCGGTCGGGCGCCGTACGAGCTGAACATCAACTTCCTCGACGCCCTCGGGCCCGCGGCCGACGAGGCCGTCGAGACGACGGCCCGGCGCTTCTTGACGTCGCAGGCCGTGATGCTGTCGCTCCAAGGTGTGCCCGCAATCTGGTTCCACAGCCTCTTCGGCTCTCGCGGCTGGGCCGACGGCGTGGCCGAGACGGCCGCCTTCCGCGCCGTGAACCGTCAGAAGCTTGGCAGGGTCGAGCTTGAGGCCGAGCTCGCCACGGCGGGGTCGTTGCGCAGCCTCGTGTTCGGGGGCTACCGCTCGCTCCTGCGGGCCCGCTTGTCGCACGCGGCCTTCTCGCCTCACGCCGACCAGGAGGTGCTCGATCTCGGGCCCGGCGTGTTCGCCGTTCGCCGGGCCGGCGACGACGGCGCCGTGCTCTGCCTCCACAACGTGACCGACAGGCCGATCTCGGTCGACGTAGCCGCGCATCTCGGCTCGGCGGCGCCGACGGATCTGATCGGAGGCGGCGGCCGCCCAACGGACCTGGGACCGTATGAGACGGCCTGGCTGGCGACGGGGGGGCCGTGAGACTCGGGTTCGTGAGCGTTCGCTTCGCAGGCCTCGACGGGGTGTCGCTTGAGGCGGCGAAGGTGGCCGGGGCGGCGATGTCCGCGGGCCACGAGGTCGCCTGGTTCGCGGGCGAGCTCGCCCCGAGCTTCGGCCCCGGGATGGAGGAGCCCGTCGCCCGGTTCGACAGCCCCGAGAACCTGGCCCTGCAGGCCCGCTGCTTCGGGGCGCCGGAGGCGCCTGCGGACACCCTCGACCTCATCGACCGTCGAGCGACCGAGTTGGAGGGCGCGCTCCTTGAGTTCATCGAGGACTTCGGCGTGCAGGTCCTTGTGCCGCAAAACGCGCTGTCCATCCCGATGCAGCTCCCGCTCGGCGCAGCCCTCGCCCGGATGGCCGAGGCCGGTGTGCCCGTTGTAGCTCACCATCACGACTTCTGGTGGGAGCGGGAGAGGTTCAACCCGACCGGCGTCGGGCACATCCTTAAGACGGCTTTTCCGCCTGTCGGCCCCGCGACGACTCACGTCGTGATCAACTCGTTGCAGCAACGCGAGTTGGCGAGACGCGTCGGGACGGAGTCGCATGTGCTCCCCAACGTCATGGACTTCGAGTCCGAGCCGGAGAAGGGCGACGGCGCCGCCTTCCGTCGCTACGCGGGTGCGGCCTCCGGCGACGTCCTGCTGTTGCAGGCGACCCGGATCATCCCGCGCAAGTCGATAGAGCTGACCCTCGAGCTGGCCGCTCGGCTCGACGGCGCCAAGGTCGTCGTCACCCATCCCGACCTTGACGAAGGCGCCGACTACGCCCGCTCCCTGGAGCGTCGCGCCGCCCAGCTCGGCGCCGATTACCGCGTGGCGCCCGTCGGCGAGCCGGGCCTGCCCTCTCTGGCGGACGCCTACGCGGCCGCCGACCTTGTGGCGTTCCCGTCCCGGGTGGAGGGTTTCGGCAACGGGCTGCTCGAGGCGATCTACCACGGCCGCCCGGCGCTGGTGAACCGGTACCCCGTGTTCGTCGCCGACATCGCCCCCGCCGGGTTCAAGCTGATCGAGATCGAAGGCGCGATCAGCTCGGAGACGGTGACGGAAGCCGAGAGGTGGCTGAGCGACGAGTCGCTGCGGGCCTCGGCGGCGGCGAGGAACTACGAGATAGGCCTGGAGCGGTTCTCGTACGCCGCGATCCGCCGCGTGTTCCTGCCCCTCCTGGAGAGCTGAGCTCCCGCCGGTAGGCTGCGCCCGACATGGCCGGATTCCACTACGAGCCGCTCAGCTACCTCGACGCCTCGTTTCTCGCGCTCGAGTCGCGCTCCGCGCACTTCCACGTCGCGGGCGTGGTGGTCTTCGACGCCGGGCCGTTGAAGAGAGACGACGGCGGCATCGACATCGACCGTCTCAAGGCGCATGTCAACTCGAAGCTGCAATATCTCCCCCGCTACCGCCAACGACTCGAGTGGGTCCCTTACGACCGCCGACCGGTGTGGGTGGACGACGCCCACTTCACGTTCGACTACCACGTCAAGCACACGTCGCTCCCCCGCCCCGGCAGCGACGAGCAGCTCAAGAGCCTGGCCGGGCGGATCTTCTCGACGAAGCTCGACCGGCACAAGCCGTTGTGGGAGCTATGGGTGGTCGAGGGCATGAGCGACGACCGGTTCGCGATCATCGCCAAGATCCACCACTGCATGATCGACGGGATGTCAGGGGTCGACCTGACGACGGTCCTGATGAACGTCACGCCCGACGGCGAGGTCGAGGAGGCGCCGGAGTGGGCGCCCCGGCCTGCCCCGACCCCGACCCAGCTCGCGGTGGCCGAGGCGGCGCGTCTCACGCGGCGCATGTTCGACGGGATCGCCGCGGTCAACGACAAGCTCCGTCGCGGCCTGAAGGTCAGCGACAAGACGCTGGACAAGTCGATCGCAGCCCTCACGTCACTGCGCTCGGGTTGGCTCACCCCGGCGGACCGCACCCCTCTCAACCCCGACATCGGGCCGAATCGCCGGTTCGACTGGACCGAGCTCGACTACCAGGATGTCAGGGCCGTCAAGAGCCGCTTCGGCGGCTCGATCAACGATGTTGTGTTGGCCGTCGCCGCGAGCGCCGTCAGGAGATTCCTGATCGAGAGCCGCGGCTACCGGCCCGACGACAGGGAGTTCCGGGTGATGAACCCGGTGTCCACCCGGAGGGGCGGCGCGGCCGGGAAGCTGGGGAACCAGGTGGCGATGTGGTTGGTGGAGCTGCCCATCGGAGAGCCCGACCTGCAGAAGCGGTACAAGCTGATCAAGGATCGGACCCGGACCCTGAAGGAGACGAAACAGGCCCTCGGCGCCGCCACCCTCGTCGAGCTGAGCTCGGGCACGCCGATCCCGCTGCTCTCGCTCGCCAACCGGGTGGTGGGGCCGAAGATGCGGCCCTTCAACATGACCGTCACCAACGTCCCCGGCCCGCAGTTCCCCATGTACATGCTGGAGTCGAAGATGCTGGCGAACTACCCGATGGTGCCGTTGTGGGCGCAGCACGGCTTGGGGATCGCACTCTTCTCGTACAACGGGCGCCTGTTCTGGGGCGTGCAGGCCGACTATGACACCCTCCCCGACGCCGACGTCTTCCTGGACGCGATCCACGCCTCCTTCCAAGAGCACCTCGACCTGACCGCCGAGAGGGAGTGACCCTGCGGGCCGCGGCGTGCTGACCGTCTTGGCCGCTCTCGGCGGAGCGGCCGCCATCTCGTTCTCGGCGATCTTCTTCGCCCTGTCCGGGGCCGACCCGGCGACGGGCGCCTTCTTCCGGGCGGCCTACGCCTTGCCCGCGCTCGGCCTGCTCTACATGGCGCGCCGGGGCGAAGACATGCGCCCCGCCTCCAGTCGATGGCTCGCGTTCGCTGCCGGCCTCGCCCTCGGGACCGACATCGTCCTCTGGCACACGTCGATCGAGTTGATCGGCGCCGGCCTGGCCACGCTCCTCGCCAACTCGCAGGTGGTGTTCGTCGCCCTGGCCGCGTGGGTCATCCACAAGGAGCGACCGAGCCGAGCCGCCGCGATCGCCGCCCTCGTCGTCTTGTTGGGCGTGGCGCTGGTCTCCGGCGTGGGCCAACGCGCCGCCTTTGGCGACAACCCGATCCTGGGGACGGGCCTCGCCCTGCTCGCCGCCATGCTCTACGCCACGTTCCTGCTCGCCTTCCGGCGCTCGAACGAAAGGCGGGCCCCGCCCTCCAGGTCGCTCTTCGAGGCCACACTCGGCGCGACGGCGCCCGCGCTGATAGCCGGTGCGCTCGGCCCCGGGATCGAGTGGGCGCCCCACTGGCCGGCTCACGGATGGCTCCTGGCCCTCGCCCTCGGGGCGCAGACGGCGGGTTGGCTGCTCATCGGGCACGCCCTTCCCCGGCTCCCGGCGGTGGAGACCGCGACGATCATCCTCCTTCAGCCCGCGCTCACCATGGTCTGGGGGGTGCTGATCTTCGGGGAGCGCCCGTCGGCGCCGCAGATCGCCGGGGCGGTTGCCGTCCTCGCGGGAGTGGGGACCGTGGCCGCGGCGCGGGCGCGCGCTGCGGCGTGAGCGCGCGCCCGTCAACCGCCGAGGAGCACGACGAGCAGGCGACCGGTCGGCCCCTCGGCAACCGAGACGCCGACGCGGTCGTAGGCGGGCGCCGAGAGCTCGGCCTCGCCGTGACCGGACTCGAGGATGCCTTCGAGGGCGGCTAACGCCGTGCCGGCCAAGGCCGCCGCCTCCCCGCATGAGGCGACGCGGACGCCCGACCCAGCCAGGTCGGCGAAGCAATCGGGCGTTATGTGCAGCCGCCCGCTCACATACATCGAGGTCGCCCGAGCCTCGGCCACCCCGGTCATGCCCTCGCTCTCCAACAGGGGCGACAACTCAAGCCCGGTGCGGAACCGGTTGATCTCCGCCAGGACCGAAGCCGCCTCGCCAGGCACCTGACGAACCTCGTCGGCGGGCGCCGGGGGCGCCTGAAGCTCCTCGCCAGGCCGGGGCACGGCCCGGCTCGACCCGAACAGGTCTTGGATCGTCGCCAACGAGCCGAGGAGGTTGTCCCCAACGAACCCTTCGAACGCTCGCTGTGGCGCCGCCTCGGGGCCGGCTATGGCGTGGGCCACCCGGGAGTCGCGCACCTCCCCCTTCCACGTCTCCGGGATGGGTAGGACCAGCGCCACGTTGAGGACGACCAGGGCGAGGGCGAGCCCCCAGCCGGCGGCGACGGCGGCCCCGCCCAACCGGTTGACGAGGTTCAAGCCCGGGAGGCTCATCACTTTGGACAGGAGACGGGCCGCGAAGCTCATTGACACGGCGAGCAGAGCGAACAGCGCGACGCCGGCGCCGATGCGCGCAGCCTCGGGCCCCGTGCCGAATCTCTGGGTGAGGAAGTCGCCGAAGGGGGCGCTGAGCCTGAAGGCGATCAGCAGGCCGGCAACGAGACCGGCAAGGTCCAACACCTCGCGGACGAGGCCGCGCGACCAGCCCCGAACGAGCAGGGCGGCGAGGAGCAGGCCGAGGATGAGGTCAAACACGGGAGTCGGGTCAATCGACGCCGGGCGCGGGCCCGGCGAGCCGGATCTTCAGGCGCTTGTTCGCTTTGCCCTTCGACTCGGTCTTGACCACCTCGACCCGGCCCACCTCGAGAGTCGAGTTGACATGGGTGCCGCCGTCGGCTTGACGGTCGAGGCCTTTGATGTCCACCACCCTGATCTCCTTGACGAACTCGGGGATGAGGTTGACCTTGGTGCGGATCAAGTCGGGGTCCTGAAGGGCGATCTCCCGGGCCATGACGATGATCTCGGTGGGATACCCTTTGATCAGCTCCTCGTTGAGGACCCGCTCGACCTCCCTGCCGAACTCCTTCGACATCGATCCCAGCTCGAAGTCCATCCGGGCCTCCCCCGGGCCCATGTTCCCCCCGGTCACCTTGGCCCCGAAGTCCCGGTAGACGACGCCCGTCAGGCCGTGCAGGGCGGTGTGGGTGCGCATCGTGAGGTAACGACGCTCCCAGTCGATGACTCCCTCCACCGGCGTGCCCGGGTCGGGCAGCGCCGAGCCCTCGGCGACGACATGGAACGGCACACCCTTCTTGCGGATGGTATCGATGACGGAACACGAGCCGCCGTCCCAGGTGATCGTCCCCACGTCGCCGGGTTGGCCGCCGCCGCGTGCGTAGAAAACCGTCCTGTCGAGGTACAGGCCCCCATCCGCGACCTCGACGACGCAGCCCTCGGCGTGCGAAAGGTAGGAGTCCTTGGGGGCAAGCTCCTCGACAGGCCCGGGTCCAGCCATGGCCGCAGGGTAGACCGGACGACGGCCAACATCGCCCACGCCGGGAGACGAGGGCGTCTAGAGTCTCGCCATCCGTCTCGGGCGCCGCCCGAGACCCAACTGGGAGGAAGAAGAAATGATGAGAAGCAAACAGACTCGGCTGGTCGCCTCTCTGGGCGCTCTCGCCTTGGTGTCCGCCGCCTGCGGCGGCGCCGTCGAGGTCGAGTTCACGGCCGGTGACCTCGGCGCGGTCGAAGTCGGCCCGGGCGAGGCCATCCAGATCCGGTCGCTGAACGCGTTGACCGGCGAGGCCGCGTTCCTCGGCATACCCAACGACAACGCGGTCAAGATGGCTGTCGACGACTACGGCGACATCAAAGGTCACGCCGTCGACGTCGGGACCAGCCACGACGACCTGTGCTCAGCGGACGGAGGTCAGACCGCGGCCCAGGCCATTGTCTCCGACAAGAGTGTTGTCGGCGTGATCGGGACCACATGCTCCGGCGCGGCCACGGCGGCCGCCCCGGCGATCAGCGACGCCGGCATGGTGTTGATCTCCCCGTCGAACACGTCGCCGGCCCTCACGTCCGACCTCAAAGGCACAGCCGGCGAGGACTATCACGAGGGTTACTACCGGACCGCCCACAACGACCTCTTCCAGGGTCAGGCGGCGGCCAACTTCGTGAACGGCAACCTCGGCCTCAGCAAGGTCGCCCTGATACACGACGGCGACCCCTACACCAACGGCCTCACAACGGCGTTCGAGGACGCCTTCGTTGGGCTGGGCGGCGAGATCGTGATCCACACCGCTGTCGGCAAAGAGGACACCGACATGGTCCCGGCCCTCACCGAGGTCGCCGGCGCCGGCCCGGAGCTGATCTTCTTCCCGATCTTCCCCGGCGCGGGAACCCCCCTGGTGCAACAGGCCGGAGGGGTGGCGGGCCTTGAGAACGTGGTCCTGATGGCGGCCGACGGCCTCTCCGTCGACAACTTCATGGAGCTGGAAGAGTCGGTGGGGATGTTCTTCTCCGGGCCGGACACCCGCTTCGCGGAGAACACCAACGAGACCACCGACATCAACGGCGAGCAGTTCCTGGCCGACTACGAGTCGGAGTACGGCGAGCCGCCCTCGGCGGACTTCTGGGGTCACGCGTACGACGCGACCACCCTGCTGCTGCGGGCCATCGAGAACATCGCCGTCGAAGACGGCGACACCCTGCACATCGACCGGCGCAAGCTCCGCGACGAGCTCACCGCGACCGACGGATTCCAGGGCCTCATCGGCGAGATCGGCTGCGACGACTTCGGGGACTGCGGCGCAGCCCGGATCTCGATCTTCGAGCACATCAACCTCGACGACTTCCAGGCGTCGAAGGCCAACATCCTCTACACCTACCCCGAGGGCTAGCCCAACGGCCCTGGGACAAGAGTCAGCCCCGGCCCGGCGACGGGTCGGGGCTTTCTTCCCACCCTCTTCGTGAGCACCGCCGCCGACATTCGCTCTCGCCGATTCCGGCTCAACTGGGTCGACGGGTTCCTATGGTTCATCAGGGTCACGGCGCTCATCGCGATCGTCGTCGGGATCGCCGGGTCGATCCAGAGGCTCGCGGCAGGTGAAGGCCCCACCCTGGAGCAGTGGCGCGACCTGGTCATCTCGTCGCTGAGCACCGGGTTCATGTACGGGCTCATCGCCTTGGGCTACTCGATGGTCTACGGCGTCCTCGGCTTCATCAACTTCGCCCACGGCGAGGTGTTCATGAGCGGCGCGATGGCCGGGTTCGTGGCCGCCGCGCTGTTGTTCAACAACGGCTTCTGGGACGCGAATCCGTGGGTGTCGATGCTCATCGTCCTCATCGTCGCGATGATCACCTCGACGCTCGTGGCGGTGGTCACCGAGCGGGTCGCCTATCGGGCGCTGCGCAACTCTCCCCGGCTGGTCCCCCTCATCACCTCGATCGGCGTCTCGTTCTTCCTGCAATACGCCTTCGCAGGCCTCTTCGGCGTGCGCGTGCGCAGCTACCCGGCGCCGCCGGGGGCCGTCGGCGGCGAGGTCGTGATCTTCGGCGCCGCGATCGGAGCGGCCAAGCTCCTCGTCATCGGCGTCGCCGTCGTCTCGATGATCGCCCTCTGGCTCTTCGTCGGTCGCACCAAGACCGGGCGCTCGATGCGCGCCGTCGCCGAAGACAAGGAGATCGCCGGGTTGATGGGGATCAACGTCGACCGGACGATCGTCACCACCTTCGCGGTGGGAGGGGCGATGGCCGGGGTCGCCGCGCTTCTCTGGGCGGTCCTCTTCCGCACAGTCGACTTCCTCACGGGTTTCCTGCCCGGCATCAAGGCGTTCACCGCGGCGGTGCTCGGCGGCATCGGCAACCTCCCCGGGGCGATGCTCGGCGGGGTGCTGCTCGGCCTGTTCGAGGGTGTCGGCCCGCTCCTGGTCCTCTCCGGCCTGGGCATCCCCGCCGTCTCCCAGCTCAAAGACGCGGTCGCGTTCTCCGCGCTCGTCCTCGTGCTCATCTTCAAGCCGGACGGGCTGTTAGGTGAGCGGCTCGGCTCCGAGGACCGGGCGTGACGGGACTCGGCCGCGCCCGGCGCCTGGGACTCTTGTCCGGCGCCGCCATGAGCTTCGTCGGCGGGATCGGGATGCTCGTCGCGTTCAACGACCGCATGCTGGTCGACCCCTTCCTCCGCATGGGCGACCTGACGCTCTACGGGATAGCGGTGGTCCTTGGGTGGATGGCCGCCGGAGGTGAGCCGGGCCCCCTCCGCGAGCTGGTGCGGGAGTCGAGGGGAGGCGTGGCCAGGGCCGTCATGGTCGGCCTGATCGGCGGTGTCGCGGCCTCCGCGTTCGTGTTCGTTGTGTCTGCGGTCGACCTGACCGAGTTCTTCCCGAGCATGCGCGACGATATGACCGAGGCAATGACCTTCGGAATCGGCATGCCGATGGGGCCGTTCGCCCTCACCGCGGCCTCCGGGGCGGCCGCCTGGCTCGGCGGGTACCTCCGCGGGAGGTCCGTCGGCATCAGAAAAGGGCTCGCCGCGGCAGCGGGGTGGGTGTTGGCGTTCTCCCTCTTCCAGGTGGTCGTCGCCGACATCTTGAGCTTCGCCGACCCGGTGTTGGACGCGCTCTACGCGCCGCTCGGAGGTCTCCGCGTCTGGTCGGCCGCGGTCATCGGCGCCCTCGCCTGGTTGCTCTCGAGTCGTCTCGAGGGCCGGGCCAAGGCCCTCGCCGACCAGATCCGGGAGGCCGACCCGGGGAGCCGGCTGCGACGCTCGGCGATCGGCGTCGGGGCCTTGGCCGTCGTCGTCTTGCCGATGCTGCTGGGCGGGATCCTCAACGAGCTGCTCGTCAACGTGTCCCTGTTCATCCTGATGGGGCTCGGCCTGAACATCGTGGTCGGCCTGGCGGGGCTTCTCGACCTGGGTTACGTCGCGTTCTTCGCCGTGGGCGCTTACGGGACGGCGGTCCTGACTTCGCCGCTGAGCGAGACGTTCGCCCCGTCGCTCAACTGGTGGGCGGCTCTCCCGATCGTCATGGTGCTCGCGGCGATCGCGGGCCTCATGGTGGGCACGCCGGTGATCAGGATGCGCGGCGACTACCTGGCGATCGTCACCCTGGGGTTCGGCGAGATCGTCCGCATCCTCCTCCTATCCGACTGGCTGACACCGGTTTTCGGGGGCGCCCAGGGCATCCGCAGGATCCCCGGCGTCCCGGCGCCCTTGTTCAGCGATGTCGGAGGCACCGACCCGCACCTGTTCGTCTACTTCACGTTTCTCTTCGTGGGGATCGCCGCATACACCTCCTACCGCGTTCAGGGCTCGCGGGTGGGCCGCTCCTGGGCCGCCATGCGCGAAGACGAGGACGTGGCGGAGGCGACCGGGGTCAGCACGGTGCAAGCCAAGCTGCTCGCGTTCGTGACGGGCGCCGTCATCGCCTCCTTCGCGGGCGCCCTCTTCTCCGCCAAGGTGGGCACGGTGTTCACCAACTCCTTCGATGTCTTGGTGTCGATCATCATCCTCGTGGTCGTCATCGTCGGCGGCATGGGCTCGATCCCCGGGGTCATGGTCGGCGCCCTCGTCCTGATCGGCTTCCTCGGCGGGCCCAAGTCGCCCGGCCTGCTCCAAGAGCTGGCGCAGTTCAAGCTCCTCATCTACGGCGCCTTGCTCGTCTTCATGATGTTGAGGCGCCCGGAGGGCCTTGTCCCGTCGGTGCGTAGGACGCGAGAGCTCCACGCCGACGAGTTGACCCAGGACGCCTGGCTCGACAAGGGCGGCGACTTCACCGGAGAGGCGCCTTGACGGCGTTGCTGGAGATCGCAGGCCTGAAGAAGGCTTTCGGGGGCGTCAAGGCGCTGGCGGGCGTTGATCTCACCGTGCTTGAGAACGAGATCGTGTCGATCATCGGGCCCAACGGCGCGGGCAAGACGTCGTTCTTCAACGTGATCTCCGGGCTGTTCCAGCCGGACGAAGGGACCATCCTGTTCGACGGCGACGACCTGGCCCATCACCAGCCGAGCGAGATCACCCGTCGCGGCATCGCCCGCACCTTCCAGAACGTCCGCCTCTTCCCCAACCTCACAGTGCTCGAGAACGTGATGGTGGGCAGGCACTGCCGCTCGTCGTCGGGCGTCTGGGGAGCGATCCTGCAGACGAGGAAACACCGGGACGAGGAGCGGATGATCGAGGAGAAGTCGAAGGAGGTTCTCTCGTTCTTCGGGTCGCGGCTGGCGGGGTACCGCCACGACCAGTCGGCGTTCGCCCTCTCCTACGCCAACCGGCGCCGCCTTGAGATCGCCCGGGCGATGGGCACGGACCCGAGGCTCCTGTTGCTGGACGAGCCGACGGCGGGCATGAACCCGAGGGAGACGGTGGAGCTGACCGGGTTGATCGGCCGGATGCGCGACGACCTGGGCCTGACGGTGATCCTCATCTCCCACGAGATGAACGTGGTGGAGGACGTGTCGGATCGGGTCGTCGTCTTGGACCACGGGGTGAAGATCGCCGAGGGCCTCTACGACGACGTGTCCACCGACCCCGACGTGATCGAGGCCTACCTGGGGCGACCCGCGGAGAAAGCCGATGAGTGAGAAGAAGCCGGTTCTCTCCTTCCGGGGCGTGAACACCCACTACGGGGCGGTGCACATCCTCAAGGACGTTGACATCGACATCCACCCGGGCGAGATGGTGAGCCTGCTCGGGGGCAACGCCTCCGGCAAGACCACGACCCTGAAGACGATCCTGGGTTATGTGAAGCCGACGACCGGGGCGGTCCTCCTCGACGGCGAGGAGGTCAACCAGTGGACCACAGCCGAGCGGGTGGCCAGGGGCGTGACGATGGTCCCGGAGAATCGGCGGCTGTTCAAGCGCATGTCGGTCAGGGAGAACCTGGAGATCGGCGCCTACCTGCGGCCCGGCCAGGATCTGAGCGACGACTACGACAAGATCTTCGAGCTGTTCCCCCGCGTGAAGGAGAGGCTGGGCCAGAAGGCGGGAACGCTCTCGGGCGGCGAGCAGCAGATGGTCGCTATGGGCCGGGCGCTCATGGCCCAACCCAGGGTGCTGCTGATGGACGAGCCTTCAATGGGGCTGGCGCCGGTGCTGGTGGCGCAGAACTTCGAGATCATCGAGCGGATCAACAAGACGGGCACGACGGTCTTCGTCGTCGAGCAGAACGCCAACATGGCCCTTTCGATCGCCGATCGCGGCTATGTGCTCCAGACGGGACGCATAGTGCTGACGGACACCGCGGAGGAGTTGTTGAAGAACCCCCGGATGCGAGAGGCCTACCTGGGCGAGGCCTGACCCGCTGAGGCCCGCCGTCAGCGGTCCGCCTGCCCGCGCCCATTCGGGTCTTCTACGGGCGGAAGCTCCTGAGTGTCGAACAACGGTGTCTGGCCCGTAGGCCTCCGGCTGATCCGGGCCAGCCGCTCGGGCGGCTCGGTGACCTCGATCATCGCCTCGCTCGCCTCCCTCCAAGACTGGCCGAGCACGCGGGTGCGCCAGAAGTGGCCGACGAGGATCCTGATCGCGGCGGTGGCCGGCACGGCGACGAGCACGCCGAGCAGGCCGGCCAGCGAGCCTCCGATCACCAATGCCAGGATGATGACGAGGGGCGAGAGGTTCACGCGGGCCCGCTGCACCACCGGAGTGATCACATGGTTGTCGATCTGCTGGATGATCACCATGACCACCACCGCCCAGAGCGCCTGCCACAGGTCCCCGTCGAGCAGGGCCACGAGGGCCGCGAGGGCGCCGCCGACGGTGGGGCCGAGAAAGGGAATGAGGTTGAGGAAGCCGGAGATGATCCCGATCAGCAGCCAGAAGGGCAACCCGATGAGAGCCATGCCGATGCTCGACATGACGCCGACGATGACCGCCACCAGGATCTGGCCCCTCACGAAGGAGCCCAAGGCGCCTCCGACCGCGCCCGCCACATAAGTCACCTCCTCCTGGTGTTTCGGCGGGGTGAGGCCCAGGGTGTTGCGCTTGAAGTTGTCCAGGTCGATGAGGATGTAGACGGCGAGGACGGGGGCGAGCCCGACAACGGCGATCATCTCGGTCACGGTGCGGATCACCCGCCCGGCGCCGACCCCGAACCCGACCAGGAGGTTTTGGAGGGTCTCCTGGTTGGCCGGGTCGTTGAGCCACTCCCCTATCCCCTCGAAGCTCAGCATCCCGGTGACGTCCATGCCGACGCGACCGCCCATCTCCGTCAGCCACTCGACCACCGCCGTGTACAGGTCGGGCGCCTGCTGGGCGAACTCGACGGCCTGCTCCCTGACGAGGGGGAAGATCAGCGCGCTGGCGGCGACCAAGAGCGCGGCGAGGCCGAGAACCGCCAGGATCGACCCTGCGATACGCGGGATCTTGATCCTCTCGAGCGCTCGGACCGCGGGCTCGAGGATGAAGACGAGGCCGCCGGCGAAGGCGATGGGAAGCCAGATGATGCGCACCGAGTCGGCCACCCGCAGGATGCCGTAGGCGAGGGCCGCCGACCCGACGGCGATCCAGACGTTGAGTGCGGTCCTTCTCAACTGGTCTGTTGGCACCGCGTCGAGTGTACGGCCGCGGCGCGCCTAGCGGTGTGTCATCAATGTTCGTTATTCAGTTGTCAAACCGTGGGTCGCGTCATCGCGCGTCGCGGCGCCTGTGATCGGGCCCGAACGGTCGGCCCGTATTGGCCGGGCCGTATCGGTCGGGCCGTGGTAGTCGTGTGTGCCGGTCCATCCCCCTCCCCCCTTGTTCTCGGGGGTCAGGGCGGGGGCCGTCCCCCTGTGAGGCCTTCCCCTGCCGGGGCCTTCCCCGGTCCGGTAGGTGCGCCCGAGGGGGCTGACCCACTCCACGGCGGCCCTGCCCGTCCTCGCATAACGCCGCCCGCCCCGATGTTTCGCCGTGTGATGATGACGGCAGAGCGGAGCGTGGCTCTCCACGGTGGTGGGGCCGCCTCGGGCGTGGTCGACGCGGTGGTCGAGGTCGCAGTCGACCGCGGGCATACGACACCTGGGGAAGGCACAGACAGGGTGAAGAGAGCGGATCATCTTCTGCTGCCTTGTGGTGGGCCTTCTCCTCACGGACACAATGTGGAGAGGCTCGCCGGTCTCTGGGTCGGAGACCACGGCGTTCCATGCGCTGTCCTGTTGGGTCTCGGCGACCTTGCGGGCGATGTCGGCGACGACCGGCCCATAACCTGCGAGGTCTCCCGGGGTGGTCGTCGAGCCGGGCCAGGGTGGTGAGGTCGACGTGGAGGTTGACCGACCCTGCCTTCCCGCCTCCCGTGTCGGGGTTGAGGCGGCCTGTGAGCAGGTCTAGGGCGACGTCGGCTCGGAGCTGGTCGATGCTGCGGGACTCCCGCCTGGTGTTGAGGCTGCGGGCGATCCTGTTGACCCGGTCGGCGGCGGCTTGAGCCAAGTGGGGGGCGCAGTCGAGGATGTGCAAGTGGGTGGTGCCGTCCGCGGTGGGGCGAGCCACGACACGGCGACGGTCGAAGCTCTTCTCGTATCGGGCTTGGGCGTGGCCGGGGTCTTCCAGGATGCAGAGGCGACGCAGCCGGGCGCCTATCTGACCGACGGTCAGCCGGGAAGCGGAGGCGAGGATCTTGACGGCGACCCCCCGAGCAGCACCAGGTTGCAGTGCGGTGGTCCCGTCGGAGATGACGGAGGCCTTGTGGCCGTCGATGCGCCCCGACTCCAGGGCGGCGCGGACTTCGGGGAGGTCGTCTCGCAGCCTGAGGGCGATGCCCAGCTCGTTCTCCGCTTTGCGGCGGGTGTAGCCGACAGCGGCGGCGATCTCGTCGGCGGCGTGCTCATTGGGCCGGGCGGTCCGCTCGGTTGTGGCCGCGGAGACGGCGTGGGCGGTCTCGGCCATCGCCTCGTAGACGCCTGCTTGGTAGTGGGAGACTTGACGTTGCCCGGCGCGGAGGGCAGTGACCAGGTCGTAGCCGCTCAACCGGCCCAGCTCCACCGTCTCCAAGGCCGCGGCCGGCGCCGCGCCCGGGGCCATCTCGTCCAAACCCTCAGGGAGGACCTGCCGGCCGCCCGGCTCGGAACGGGTCCCCGCCGCATCACGAACGATGTCGTCGACGGACTGCCCGCCCGACTGATGTGACCTCGAATTGATCATGGCAGCCAACGTATCGGGAGCCTCTGACAGATTCGCGCGGGTCCCCGCCTCATCACCGACGATGTCGCCGGGCGACTGGTCGAGCGTGTGCAGTAGCGCCGACAAGAGCCGCGAAACTGCACACGCATCTACGAATCGGTGACGACCACCGTCGCCCCGGCCGCTGCGGTGATCACCCAGCCGGGCCCCGTTGCGGGCGAACGCCACCCGTCGCCCGTCCGCTCCCAGGAGGCGGGGACCGCGGCGTCCCCGACGACCCGAGCAACCACGCCTGCGGGCGCCGTGAACGTGAAGCCCCCGTGGACCGCGACCGGGGTCGAGCCTTCGGTCGGGGCGAGAACGACGGTCCCCTCGCCGTGGACCGCAAGCGACGTTACATCAAGCCCTCGGAGGTCCGCCTCAAGGGCGCCTTCGAGAGTCAGGTCCCACGGCACATCCTCCGAGAGCCGTATGTCCCAACCCGAGAAAGTGTTGAAGCCCGGGCTCAGCGGGGGGCTGAGCACAACCGCGATCGCCCCGCCTTGTGTCTCCTCCGCGGCTTGGGGCACGCCGATGTCGCCTCCGCGTCGCAGCGGGGCCGCCTCGTAGAGGAAGTCGGCGCCCGCCGTCAGCACAAGGGCTCCGTCAAGCCGAGCCGTCAAGGACGCCGACGAGCCCGCCTCGGGAAGCGGGCCGACCAGGCGTTGCGAGGCCGACGGCATCAGCCGCCAACCATCGAGGTGCCCGACGAGGAAGGCGCCCAACGCCCCGACGGCTAGGAGTGGGATCAAACCGGCCGCTCGCACCCTCCCGATGCGGCGCCCTCGGACGACGACCGCGAGGACGAGAATGAGGAGCCAGGCAGGCCACCAAGCGATGAGGTCCGGGAGAAGCGACCGGCTCAGCGTCCCGGCCGCAGCGGCGCCGAGGAGAGCGGTCAGGCAGAGCAGGGGCAGCAGCCAGATCCGTGGGATCGTGCCGCCCCGGCGGGCGGCGCGATGGGTCATCCCTCGTAGCCGGTCCCGAGCACCAAGACGACGTCGGCCCCCGGTCCGATCTCCTCGTCCGGGAGAGCCTCGACGTCGGCGCCGGGCAAGAAGGAGAGCAGTTCGTTGGCCTCGGTGGAGAAACCCCCGCGATACCAGATGCGGGAGGGCGTCACCTCGGGCGAGTAGTTGCCTGCCGGGAGGGCCTCGTAGCCGGCCGCTTCAAGGCTGGCGGTCATCCGGCCCGCCACCCCGCCGACGCGGATCGAGTTGAGGACGACCACCCGGACCTCCTCCGGCGGCTTCACCGGGATCGTCGAAGAGGTGGGGACGACGGAGGTGGACGGCGCCGTTGTGACGAGCGGCGTTGTGACGGCGACGGTCGTCGAAGTCGTCGTCGCCTCGGTGGTGGTCGTGGTGGTGTCGGGGTTGTCGGCGATGAGGAACACGATGAAGAAGGAGGCGACACCGACGACGATGATGCCGAGGACCATGATCCCCAGGTCGCGGTAGAAGGCGCCGGCGCCTCCCGAGGCGTGTTTTCCCTTGTCTCCCATCAGACTGCGACTCCCGCGCCGAGGGGCTCTTCGATGGGCGCTCTCACACATTTAGCCGTCGGCGGGTCGTACGCCAAAGCGGCCTCGGCCGCGACGCGCTCACGCCGCCGGGAGCGCTCGAAACTGAGGACGGCGGTGTCTTCAGGGCCCAACACAACCGGCAGCCTATCGGCCCCTCCCTCCGACCCTCCGCCTTTCCGTTTCCTGATGCTCCGGATTCGCCTGCTCCGTGATGTGTGCATCAAGAACGCGCCAATCATCGCCGCGTCGCCGAATCGCAGACAGAGGAGTAGGGTGCTCGCGGCCCGAACAGCGATCGCGGCGGCGGCCTCCAAACCTGCCGACGGTCTCGAGAGGAGCGCATGTGAGCCTATCGCCGCGAGGGCTTGTCTCGAGGCTGGCGGGACTCGCCGGACGTAACCGGGAGTTCGCTCGTTACTGGACCGCTGGGGCCGTCTCAATCGTCGGGACGCAGGTGACGACGATCGCCCTCCCGCTGGCGGCGTCGCTCGGCCTCGGCGCCTCGGCTTCCACGGTGGGCGCCTTGGGCGCCACTCAATGGGCGCCGTTCGTGTTCCTCGGGCTGCCGGCGGGGGTGTGGGTGGACCGCCTTGATCGCCGTCGCGTGATGATCGCGTGCGACGTCGGGCGATCCCTCGCTCTGTGTGTCGTCGTCGCTATGGCGCTGCTGGACGCTCTCACCATCGCCTCGCTATTCGCGGCCGCCCTCACGGTGGGGGTCTTCCACGTCTTCCATGCGATCGCCTCGCGGGCGATCATCCCGAGCATCGTTGAGAGAGCCGATCTCCTCGAGGCCAACAGCAAGCTGGAGCTGACCAACTCCGCGGGCAGGCTGGCGGGGCCCGCCCTTGGGGGCGCTTTGGTCGGTTGGATTCGGGCGGCGCCCGCGCTGGGGGCCGATGCCGCGAGCTACGCCCTGGCGGCGTTCTTCACATGGCGGATAGGGGGAAGCCACCGGGCGGAGCGCTCGGATCGCCCGTCCTTCGCCGCGGAGCTGAAGCAGGGCATCCAATATGTCGTGCAGAGCCCGATCCAGAGATCCCTGGTCTTGGCGCTGATGATCGCCAACCTGGCGAGCGGGGCGCTCTTCGTCAGCGGCGCCCATGTGATGTTCGGCACCGAGACGCTTGGTCTCGACGTCGGCGCCTACGGAGCCATAGTCGGGTTCGGCAGCCTTGGCGCCGCCGTCGGCTCGCTGGCCGCTCGGAAGGTCGCTTCTCTGGTCGGCGAGGGTGTGATGATCGTGTCGGCGTTCGGCTTGTTCGGCGCGGTTCTCTTCGGCATGAGTCTCCTCTCAGCGGCTTCCTCGATGACCGGAGCGGCCCTCTTCGCCCTGCAGCTCGTCATGATGCGCGCATTCGCCGCGGGGTCGATCGGCATCGCAACGATCGTGCAGACGGTCACATCGAAGAGCCTCCTCGGCCGGGTCGGAGGCGTCGGGCGTTTCGCGACGTGGGGAATACTCCCCTTTGGGTCGATCCTCGGCGGCGCCTTGGCTGACGCCTACGGCTTCGCCGGGATACTCCGGCTGTCGGCCGTCTTCGTCGTGACGGCCGCCTTCCTCCTACTCGCCGGGCCGCTGCGGACGTATGTCACACCTGGCCCGGCGGACGCCTAGGGAGACCGCCCGCTGATCGGGGATTACGCCTCGGCATGCCCCCGGCGCCGGCCCAGGCTGGCGCCCCTTAGTGCATTGTCGGCGTGCCGCCGCGGCTTCCAGACTCGGTGGGTCTTGTGGCTGTACCGGCGCACTTCGCCTGGGTCCTGCACATGCATCTTGCGTATCCACCGATGAGTCACCTCCATTTGCCAATTCATCTCCTCAATGCCTTTTGGGCGACGGGCATTGATCGTTGCGATCGTCGCCCCAATCGCTTTCACCGCTTCTGAGTGGGCCGCCGGCATTTGGTCGTCAGCGGTGATCAAGTATCCAATCATCCAGCCTGGCATCGAGTTCTGACAGCAGCTCAGGGTCCTTGCACTCCTGGAGCCCGAAGTACTTGACGCGACGAGCCGTGCGACCCCGATGCGCAATTTCCGTGGCCAATCGCGGGGGAAGGTTGGCGTCGAGCACCAACACCCGCTCAGGAAACAAGGCTGGGCGGCTTCCCCAAACCGCTGGACGGCGCCCCACCAAGCGACCGCGTCGCGAATCTCGCTGTCTTCAAGCTCATACTCCGCCTTCACAACCTCATGGCCGGATTCCTCGGCGATGACCGCCACGTCCTCCGCGGCGATTCGCAGACGTTTGATTGACGGCCTGCCGGACATCTTGTCGGGGTCGACTTCGATGTGTCGCAACCCAGGCAGCTCCCGCACAGCCCATCCCCCGTTGTGAAGCTGTTGCGCAATGAGGCGAAGGTACTCCGGGCTCAGCACTGGCAGGCCCTCCGGGTCCAGCACAGGAGCGTTCGCGAGAGCCGGCACAGAGTGCGAGGACGTCATGGCGGCAAGGACCAGCGGTTCCCTGGGCCTGTCGACGCGCACAGAGCCCTTTGACTCGGGCTCGCCCGGGACGAGGAGCCTCTCGGCTTGGAGCGGCCAGTCTTTGCCGTTCTCCTCTCTGAGCCTCGCCATCACCTGCCTGATGTGACGGGGGGGAACGCCCCGATCAACCAAATCGTGGACGACCATCGCCTCCGCCGCATCCTGATAGGCATAGACATTGGGAGACTTGTCTTTGGGAGACTTGTCGGCGGACCGCGAGGCTCGGATGTAGCAGCGGCGTTTCCACCGACCGACGACGGCGCCGGGCACGCCCGCGAGCTTCCCGACCTCCGCCGCGTGGTAGAAGCCTCGAGGCGGCGACTCGCGCCCGGCGGAAAATGCTTTCGCAGGAGTAGGCGACATGCTCTCCAGGGTACACCGGCCGGGCGCCGGATCAACCC
>Ga0209457_1000058_pt1 | contig 47592 bp, 52 predicted proteins | sample WorMetHEROISLAND_5_FD_187410 | JGI IMG/M metagenome (GOLD analysis project Ga0209457, IMG submission 187410) | Marine gutless worms symbiont microbial communities from Max Planck institute for Marine Microbiology, Germany - Olavius sp. 5 HERON... ... | reverse complement strand
AGAGAATCGTGTCCCCGGGGCGAAGGCGCGGTGGAAATCGATCCGGCCCGATTTGGGATCGAAGGCCACGTCAACGACCTCCCAAGGAGCCGGAAGGCTGAACACAACGGTAAACAACGACAACGGGGCCATGATGAAAGCCTCCGACGTTTGGCCTGGCGACGGGTCCGAGCCTACAGGCAAAAAGAAGGGCACAGAGTAGGCTTGGAGCAGGCTACCCTATGCGATGGGAAAAATGGCGCTACCCACACCAAACGCAAGAGAGCCCCTGGTCATCACTTGGGAAAATCTGGTAAGACTATGAATCGTAGAGACTTTCTCTGGCTTGCATTAGCCGCTATTGCCATGCCGACCTTCGCCAAGGGCCGCAGCAATCGACCACGTACACTCTCCCTTCACCATCTCCATACGGGAGAGAGGATCAAGGTCACCTATCGCGTCGGTAACCGCTACCAACGCAAGGTGTTGCAAACCTTGAACGGCTTCATGCGTGACTTCCGAACCGGTGAAGTTATTGCCCTGGACCCCAGGCTATTCGACCTGCTCTATGACATCGATAGGGGGCTCGGCTACCCGGGCAGGCCGATCGAAATCCTCAGCGCCTATCGCTCGCCGCAGACCAACGCCCTGTTGCGCAAGGCCTCCGGCCGGGTTGCTCGCAACAGTCTGCACATGCAGGGCAAGGCACTGGATATCCGTTTTTCTGGCATATCCGCCGAGCGGGTGTGCAAATCTGCCCTCTCATTGAACCGGGGCGGTGTCGGCTTCTACCCCAAATCCAACTTCGTACACATAGATACCGGCTTGGTCCGATCCTGGAGTGCCTGACGAGTCGGCTACACCCGGACGAGCATCTGCCGATCCCCTCGCTTCGCACCTACTCGCGGACCTGGAAATAGCCGCTCAACTCGGGTAGTTCCACCTCCCGCGGTATCAGCCGGACCCGTGTATTCAGCTCTGGGTCCCCACGCAGCCTCACCCGCACCTCCATAGCCAGCCCCGGAATCAACACCACCGCTTTGTGCTCGTCCTTATCGACCAACACCCCCTCCCCCCGCCACTGGGAATTGGCGCGCAGGTAGACCAGCTTCCAGTGTTGATTGGAAAGTCGCTCGACACGCCGCACGGCGGCGGCAGCCATCTCCGCTGCCGCCGCACGTTCGGTGACCTGTTGCTCGTCGAGCGGCTCACGACCAGCCAGCCAAGCCCGGATCTGCTGATGCACCAAGAGGTCCGAATAACGGCGCAGCGGACTAGTGACCCGGGTATAACGGCTCAACCCCAAGCCAAAGTGGGGGCCCGGCTCGCCGCTGAGCTGCGTCGGTTTGAAACGCCGGCGGTAGGCATACATGGCCGCCAAGTCCGTCGGCTGCTCGATCTTGTCCGGTGTCGCTTGGATTGCAAAGGGAATCGGAATTTCCCGTTCCAGACAGAACCCAGCTGCCGCCTCGCCGGCCATGAGCATGGCCTCCATGACCATGCCGCGGCTGTTCAGCCTGGGCAAGGGTCGAATAACTACCTCGCCATCGCGCACCCGCACGCTCACCTCGGGGAGCTCGATAGTGGTGGCGTTATTGGCTAGGCGACGCGCGCGAGACCGCTCGGCCAAGGCATTCAGCCGGGCAAACGGGGACTCCGCGAGCCGTTGCTCGATGGCCTCATAGGTCAGCCGCTCGACCCGAACCCAGGTCGCCCGGATCTCGACATCCACCGGCTCACTGGCAGCCCCGCACCGAAAGCCGAAGGAAAGGGCGGGAGAAACCGGATGCAGACCCAGTCCCAACCGTTCCGTCGCCACCCGCGGCAACATATTGACCGTCCGTTCCGGCAGATACTGGTTGGCACCCCGCGCCCGGGCCTCCCGCTCCGCAGCACTGTCCGGTGCCACCAAGGCGGCGACATCGGCCACATGCACCCAGATCCGATCGCCGTCCAGGCTCAGGGCATCATCCGGATCCTGGTTGCCTGCATCATCGATCGCGTAAGCGGGCAGTCCGGTCAGATCGAGGCGCTCCTCATGCGGAACATCCAGCAGCGGCAGCTCCGGGTCGGCAGTCGGCAACCGGTTACGGTCCGGGTAGGGATTATAATCCGGCGGCCAATAGCCGACCCGGACCAGGGCGCGGTGCGCATTCCGCGCTGTCTCCTGGTAACCCAAGGCCTGAAGAATACGACTGTTGGTGGTCTCACCCAGGGCCAAGCGCACCACCTCCTGCAAGCGTTCCGCATCTTGCGGTGCCGGCTGCGCTCGCTGCAACCGATCCAGAAACTCGCTCCAATCGCGCGCGGCGGCGGCCTTGGCCTCCCGCTCGGCCTGATCCCGCTCCACCTCTCGGCGCGTCCGCACCCGAATCGCCTCCGGAGTCCCCTCGAAGTAGAGTCCCTCCGCCACCAACTGCCAAGCCGCCCAGGTCGTGGCAGGGGAAAGCTCGCCAAACATCAACTCGGCGAGCTCGTCCAGATTGGTTTCGTCCCCCTCCAGGAGCTCCCAGGTCGTGACAAGCTCGCCCTCCTGTGGGCCGAGATCGGTCAGACTATGCAGAGGTCCGGGGTGCAGCAAGCGGATATCTTTGGGTCTTACCCGCTTGATCTGTCCGCCCTCAAGCTCGATATCGATCTTCTCGCCAAGCACCAAGACGCGCGCAGGGCGGACCTTATAGAGCACCAGACTATCCGGCCGCAGGGCGGCTTGATTGTGTGCCAACGCGTTGAAACCTCCGGAACAGGGATCCTTGAGGGCACCTTGAAAAATTCAAGGCGCCCTCATATTGAAAATGGTCGGATATCCTTGCCCAGTACGGGTACCTTTGGATCTTTCGAGGCACCCTCGTACCGCGTCACCGAATCAGGCACTCCATCCGCCACCTCGAGTCCTCGACAACAAGCCATTGCCGATACCATGAATAACCTTTGGAAAACCTTCCTCGAGTCCCAATCCGCACAGATCGACGACGCGGGCAATATCCACTTCCCGGCAGCTCCGGCGGAAGCCGACTGCGCCCTGATGGAGCTTTCCCCCCTGGGGCTGATCGCCGTCTCCGGACCGGAAGCGGAAAGCTTCCTTCAAGGTCAGGTCACCAACGACGTCACCCGGCTCACCCGCGGTAGCAGCCAACTCGGCAGCCATTGCAATCCCAAGGGGCGAATATTGGCCAACTTTCGCGCCTTCGAGCTGGACGGCATCAGCTACCTCCAGCTACCGCGTACCCAGGTAACCGCCTTGCTTCAGCGGCTACGCATGTACCTGCTGCGGACCCGAGCCACCATCGAAGACGCGAGCGACCGCTTCGTCGCCATCGCCATTGCCGGCGACTGCGCACCATCCCTGCTAGCTTCCCATATGGGCCCGATCCCCAAAAAAGGCAACGAGACCACCCGCAAGCACGACCTGATCGCCCTGCGCATCCCGGGGCCTAGACCCAGATTCCAGATTCTGGGCCCCGCCTCTACCCTGCAAGGCATCTGGACCGACTTGGCCGGGACCGCGACCGTGGTAAACGCCGATTACTGGTCCCTGCTCGACATCCGGGCGGGCCTACCGACCGTCTACCCGCAGACCAGCGACGCCTTCGTGCCGCAGATGGTCAACCTACACCGGCTCGATGGAGTGAGCTTCAAAAAGGGCTGTTACACGGGCCAAGAAGTAGTCGCACGCATGCAATACCTGGGCAAGCTCAAGCGCCGCATGTATCGGGCACGAATCGGTGGGGAGCACACGTGGCCAGCACTAGGGGACCCACTCTATTCCCCGGGTGACCGCTCCGAGCAGGCTACGGGCCGGGTCGTGGACGCCCGCCGCAATGGCCATGGGGACTACGAGCTCCTGGCCGTAGTGGAGATCGCGGCTATAACGCAAGAAGTAAGGCTCGGCAGCCCGGACGGTCCCCGGCTCACCTTCAGTGATCCCCCCTACGGCTTTCCCGAAGAGAGCTGACCGGGCTCTCTTGCGTTTGGTATGGGTAACACCGTTTTTCCTGTCGCCCGGAGCATCGCCATTTTTTGCGAAACTCGAAATGGGGTCCGTCCGATTTCGGGTGCAAAAAATCAGGCGACGGCCATGGCCTTCGGCGGCCACGTTCGTCCTGCGTCCGTCCCGGCGCGCACTCCGCGCGGCGCCAGGACTCCCGCAAGGACTTGACGCCGTGTCGCATGGCCTTGCATTTCGTCTTCGCCGGCGATCACGCGCCGCACTCCGACGAAACACTCGGCCCTACGGCTACGCGAGGATCGTCGCACTCTGCTCGTCGCTTACGCTCCCTCGCTTTCCTGTGCTCCTCCGTAGGGTAGCCTTCTCCAAGCACACTATGTTCCCTTTTTTGGTCGGTGTTCTAATTTTGTTGTATGCCAGTGTAAGGGAGACCGCTCTCAAGGTCCCCTTTATTCGGCAACAACAAGATCAGAACACTACATATCTTCGCAACGGCGCTACGACGCAACGGGTTATCAGGTACGGCCTTGACGTGGCGCCGCTGCACCGCTGCATGAGCTATTCTGCTCAGCTAATCGGTCAATCCGTTTGCGACACGCTTGATTTTCTTTTTTGCCGCCAATGAACGCGAATGAGCCGAAAAGATCGGTTCATCCTTGTCGACTTTTCTTGAATAGATTTGCGTTCTATTGGTGTTTATTTGCGGCTGAATCTTCTCCCCGCAGCGCTTACTCGATATTTTCCGGTAGGCGCAGCCTGCCGCTTAGGTAATACCCGCCGGTACGGTCGACCTGACCACGGAGCTTTTCGATTCCACGGGTCGGCGTGGATCGCTAGGTCTCAGAGCACGTTGGCCTGATAGGGACGGTGCGCAAGCTCCACAAGGTGTCCGATAAACCGGCCTCGACTCTCGGATTTTGGACCCCCGGTGTCGTTCCAAAAGGAGCCGCACCCATCGACTTTTCAAGGTTCCTGTTATGAAGATCGGCGTTACCAGCCAGAATTTCCGTACCATCACCGGCCATGCGGGGAAGACCCGAAGGTTCCTCGTCTATGAGTCCCAGCCGACCGGGTTCCGGGAGCTCGATCGCCTGAATCTGCCGTCGGAGATGGCCATCCACGGCTTCCAAGGGGGGCCACACCCCTTGGATGACTTGGATGTGCTCATCACCGCCAGCTGCGGCCAGGAATTCGTGCAGCGTATGGCCGCACGTCAGGTCCGCGTTCTGGCCACTAGCGAGACGGACCCGCTGCGAGCGGTGACCCAGGTCGTCGCGGGGACCGATCTGCCACCGCACCTACCCCATGAGCACCATAAGGGGTCGGCATAAGGGCATAAGGGGTCAGCCGGACAAGCGCGTCCGGGGTGTCAGGCCCTGTGCGCTCTCTCCGCGTCGGTTGCTCGGGGGTATCGAGCTCCGGGCCGAGCATGATGGCGATGGAGCAGGTCTGCGGATCGGCGTCGAGGGCGATCTTGAGGACCATGGTCAGGGGCACCGCCAGAAACATGCCGACCGGACCCAGGACCCAGCCCCAAAAGATCAAGGAGACGAAGACCACCAGGGTGGAGAGACCCAGGCCCCGCCCCGTGAATCTGGGCTCGATCACGGTCCCGACAAGGGTGTTGACCACTAGGTACCCGAGGGCGACCCACAAGGCCAATTGGATGTCGAGCTGTACCAAAGCCAGCAAGACCGCGGGAATCGCTGCGATGATGGAGCCGATGGTCGGCACGAAGTTAAACAGAAATGTTACCAGGGCCCACAGGGGGGCAAAATCGAGACCCAGGCACCGGAGCCAAACCCAAATCAGACCGCCGGTGAAGAGGCTGATGATGGTCTTGATGACCATGTACTGGTTGACGTCGGTAAGCATTCGGTGCAGACGCCGGATGGAAGACTCCGAGGCCCGGAGCCCTACCCGCAACTTGGTAGGCAGATTGAAGGACTCGAGCAGGATGAAGATTACGGTCAAGATGATCAGAAAGGTGTTGGTCAGGATATCGCCCAGACTGCCGAGCAGGACTCCGGCCATTTCTATCGCTTTGCCCGCGTCCGGATAGTTGGCCAGGACCGCGCGTGGCATCTCGATCCCCACGCTCTCCAACTCAAGTGCTCAGCTCCAGGATCGACCCCTTGAGCTTCGTCTAGCACTCGGGCAGGTTGGCCATGAATGCGTTGAGGGAGCCGGAGACCAGGGCGATGATGAGGCCACCCACGGCAAGCATAACGGTGCTTATGGCCAGCAGTGCTGGCCAAGCCGGGATCCCCCGATGGATGAGGGAGAACATGGCCGGGACAACAATCACGGCGATGAAGCCGGCGAGCAGAAAAGAGGCTACGAAGGAGGCGGCCGTATGCAAACATGCGACCACCAGCACGAAGGCCCCAGCGACCAACAGAAACCGCGCCGCGGGGCCGAATCCGGCCTCGAATACCATGACCTTGGACGCTCTCCGTTCAACCGAGGATCTTGAAAAACCGCCTCCCTGCAACCTTTCAAATCGCAGAGTGAAAAATTTCTACTTTATAGCTATTTTCAATAAGTTATGCACTTGAAGGTCGGCGGTACACCCTGGCACCACGGGGACAGCTCGAATTTTCCCAAGCGCCCTAACGGATGCTGAAGCGGGGCATCCCGGATTCCAGCCACCAGCCACCAGCCACCAGCCACCGGTGACTTCATCATAAGTCCACCGTTGCCGATCCAACAGCGAGTGGCGCTGTTACACATCCTTATGAACATACCGGACACGGACTACTTGCTCCGCGTTCTTCTCGCCATGCCCGATGGGCAGCGCCAATATCTCGTAGTCGACGATCCGTAGATTATTGGTAGGTTCCGGGGACTGTCGACGCCTCGCAGGATGCGACGTAGCTGTAAGCGGCCTCAAAATAGCCCCACCGCAAGACATCCCCGTAGGTAGCGAGGGTCGCCTCCAACGCCCGGGCCGGACTCTTCGGGCCGTGGATACCGCTACAGGCCCCCAGAACGGGTAGGATAAGCGAAACGAGAACGGGCCAAGCTCTAACAGAACATCGTCGATGGCGGTCGCAGCGGAAGGTTGCGGCGATGATACGCTATCGTACCTGCGCGAACCAACGCCTGCCCGGTGACTCTGGGTTATCATGGGGACCTTGAAAAATCGCGTCCCGGCAATCTTTCGAGTCTCGATACGAAAATGCGGTTTTCGCCTTTTGGATGCGGTCCTTTTGAAACGACGCGGAGAAACCCGGAGACAAAGGCTCAGCCGACCAGAGGGTGAGTTGTGCCCACTATTGGGCTTACTCGATATCTTCTTTTTTGGTAACTATTCAGCTACTCCAATTGGGGCATTGGGGGTTACCCTTGGAACTTCAGGACGAGCGAGTTGAAAAGATCGTCGGACTGTTTGCGGCGGGTCGAAAGGCAGGAGCGGATAATGGCAAAGGCATCTCCGCCGGTTTCGGAGCGGAAACAACCGGAGACTTTCTGCTTGAGTTTGGGCATGCGCAGGTCGCGTTCGGCCTGATTGTTGTCGAAGGGAACGCGCAGGTCGGTGAGGAAGCGCAGGACCTCGTTATGGTGCTCGCGCAGTCGCCGAATGAGGTTGCAGGTTGGGGATTGTTTGACGCACCCGCGGGTGCCAGGACGGCGGGGACGGGGAGAATTGCCGGCTTCGGCTTCGGCTTCGGCTTCGGCTTCGGCTTCGGCTTCGGCTTCGGCGAGGATGGTGTCGTAGCAGGTCCGCAAGCGCTCGACGTCGCCGGTGGGCAATGCCTTGAGGTCCTGGGCCTGGGCCTCTAATGTAGATGATGGACATTGCAGAAGGCATGCCAACATGGGTAGCGCGGGCAGGCTGACCAGTGATCATGCACGAGTACGCCCGCGAACGGCGCCAACAAGCCGAACGCACCCAGGGCCTCGGCACCATGTTTGGGATGAGGGAAGATAGGCCGTAAGCTGGTCGGTGCTGAGTACGTGTAGCCAGTACAGGTTGCCGTTCACGCGCCGGCCGGTTTCGTCGGCATGGACCACTGGCGCGGCGAATCGCGTTGACTGGCGCCTCCAGGCGGATGGCGGCCACCCGTACGGCGCGCTGGAGGGTGCCCGGTGAGATCCCCAGGCCGGCCAGCTCATTGGGCACCCCGGCGGTGCGCTGGTAGGGCAACAACTGGTATTGGGTCATGTAGACTGCAAAGGCCAATACGTCCGGTCCGTTTGCACCGGGGCCTCAATCCCTGCAGGAAACGTGCTGCGTTGCGCGCGCTCACAGGCACAGGTTCCGCCGACAATGCGGTACTCGATGTACCTTACGCTGGATCTCCACCTCGACCACCGGGCGTCGCTCCGCGAGCACTGTAGCCGCGATCCCGGTGCCGCAACGTCCGCAGGCGCAGGTCCCCGTCAACGGGATGATCACGCACTGGCCGGAGTGATCGACCAGGGAGCGAGTGACACCGCGTCGGCCCGGTTGTCCACTTGGCTTGCGCCCGCTTGGTTGACGTTGCAAGCGTGGTGGCGGCTTCTTGAACGGTAAGTCCGAGGATGGCGGCCGGCTGGAGTTGTGGCTATCCTTGGCCAAACGTGCTTCCAACTCCCGGATGCACTCGCGCAGATGCTCAATGAGCGCCGTCTGCCCCGCAACCCGTTCACGCAACCGTTTAAGCTCGTCGTCAGGATTTCCGGAGAAATGGGTTAGGGTGGGTTGTTCCAGCATGGGATATAGATTACGTATGTAGCCTACCGCTTGGCAAGAGGTCCTGAATAGTTACCTTTTTTGCCGCATAATGAACGCGAATGGACGCAAATGAGCCGAAAAATACTCGGCTGAGGTGCACGCTTGGCCAGCTCGACGTACAAAGCATTCTCCTACACGGACTCTAAAGACCCGGAACCCAAGACTTTGCCGACCTCGAATACACACCCGATAACACGCCGAGAGGTGAGTTCATTCTCGTCGACTTTTCTTGAATATTTGCGTTCATTGGCGTTTATTTTCGGCTGAATTTTCTCCCCGCAGCCCTTACTCGATGGAGGAGCACAGGAAAGCGAGGGAGCGTAAGCGACGAGCGGAGTGCGACGACCCCCGCGTAGCCGTAGGGCCGAGCGTTTCGTCGGAGTGCGGCGCGTGAGCGCCGGCGGACCGGCCCCCTGTGAATCCCCGCCGGTGCGGTAAACAAAGAGCCGCACCTTCGCCTTTCGCCCCCGGTTTTCAAGCAATCGTGGGCTTGAAAACCGGCGGGGCATCTTGCCCCTCACGGGTATATCGAGCCCTTTGGGGCGCCCGTATGGCGACTCCGATTCCATCCCCAAGCACCGAGGTCCGAACATGCACAGACCCGAGGAACCGAGCCTGGATATCCGCCTCGGTACTTGCGACCTGACCTTGCTGGGTACCGCGCACGTCTCCCGCGCCAGTGCGGATAAGGTGCGCAAGCTACTCCAAGGCCGGACTTACGATGCGGTAGCCGTCGAGCTCTGCTCCAGTCGCTACCGGGCACTCATGGACCCGGACGCCCTGGCACGCATGGACCTACTCTCCGTAATCCGCCAAGGCCGTGTCTATATGGTCGTGGCGAGCCTAGCCCTGGCCGCCTATCAACAACGACTGGCGGACCAATTCGGAATCGAGCCGGGAGCCGAGCAGCGTACCGCCGTCGTGATGGCGCAGGAGCAAAAGCTCCCGGTGTTGCTGGTAGACCGAGAGATCGGTATCACCCTGAAACGGATCGCAGGAAATCTCGACTGGTGGAAGCGGCTCGAGCTGTTCTCGAGTCTACTGGCGACCCTGCTCTCCCGTAAGCAGGTCCCGGAAGAAGCGATCGAGCGCCTCAAGGAGGCCGATATGCTGGAGACTACCTTTTCCGAATTCGCCGCAGGCAGCCGGGAGCTTGCGGAATCCCTGATCGCCGAGCGCGACCGCTACATAGCCGCTCGGCTGCGCCGGGAGATCGGGAAGAAGCACTACGAGCGAGTCATCATGGTGCTGGGAGCCGGCCACCTCCGAGGAGTGGCGGACCAGTTGCAGGGAGTACCGGAGCAAGACCCCGAGACCGAGATCACCGAGCTCGAACGGCTACCGCCACCGAATCGCCGGCTCAGGTTGATCCCTTGGATCCTGATCGTCCTGATCCTCGGGGGCTCCGCCTACGGCTTCTATCAGGGGCCCGAGCTCGGGGCGCAGATCCTGCTGGATTGGGTACTCATCAACGGCAGTCTCTCCGCCCTGGGCACCGCCATCGCCGCCGGTCATCCGCTGACGCTGATCACCGCCTTCCTGGCGGCACCTTTGACCTCATTGAATCCCACTATCGGCGCCGGCCTAGTCACGGGCGCGGTGGAACTCTCCCTACGCAAGCCCAGCATCGGTGACTTCGAACGACTGCGCCGGGATACCGCTACCGTCACAGGCTGGTGGCACAACCGGGTGTCGCGCGTCCTGCTGGTCTTTCTATTCTCCACCCTGGGATCGGCCATCGGCACCTATATCGCCGGGTTCCGCATCTTCGACCGGCTGTTCACTTGAGTGTTCAGGGTACCGTAACCATTGAAACGACACTGGGCGTTGAAAATCCGAGAATTGAGGCCGGTTTATCGGACACCTTGTGGGGCTTGCGCACCGCCTCCCTAATCAGGCCAACTCGCCCTGAGATCTAGGGATTCACGCCGCCCCGTGGATTCGAAAAGCTCCGTGGCCAAGTTGACCGCACCGGCGGGGATTGCCTAGGCGGCAGGCTACGCCCATTGGAAAATATCGAGCACGCCCTGCGGGGAGAAAATTCAGCCGCAAATAAACGCCAATGAACGCAAATCTATTCAAGAAAAGCCGACGAGGATGAGCCGTCCTTTTCGGCTTATTTGCGTTCATTGGCGGCAAGAAAGAAAATTAAGTGTGTCGCAAACGGATTGACCGATGAGCTGAGAAGAATAGCTCACGCAACGGTGCAACGACGCCACATCAAGGCCATACCCTACATACCCGTCACACATGGATTTTTCGCCGCGATGTGCCCGTCTCTCGCACCCGATAGCGGCGTTGCGACTTGCGACTCGTCGCAATAGGGGCTGGCTATTCCTCCTCGTCGCGCCTAGCTCTCGGGCACGATAAATGCACCTCGCTTTCCGCAAAACCCATGGGCGACGAATATAACCCGTTGCGTCGTGGCGTGAGATAGGAAAACCAGAGCTTCTCCTGGCTTTGTTATTTCCAGGATTTGATAGAGAGATTCCCCCACATTACCTATACCCGGAAACAAGAGAGTTATAGCATCGCCTATTTGCGTCCATTCGCGTTCATTTGCGGCAAAAAAGAAGGTATCGAGCAAACCCGATAGTGGGCACAACTCATCCTATGGTCGGCTGATCCTTTGTCTCCGGGTTTACCCGCGTCGTTTCAAAATAGCCGCGCCCTTGCCTTTTTGCCTTTTGCAGGGGGCCTTGAAAAATTCCAGGGTCCCCTCAATCCGGAGTAACGATACGGACCAGACGCTCCATCTCCTCCTCTGCCCCCGCAAGCTCGGTCATGATGCGCTCGCGGTCACCACCGTGGGTGACCTCCATCAGGGTCTTGAGCCGGGCGTGGAGGGCGGGCATACCGCAGTAGCTGGTCGCACCCCGCAGGCGGTGGACGCGCTCGGCCAGCAGCGGCCAATCGTTGGTCCGTAGACAATGGTATAGCTTGGAGCATTCTTGCGGGAATCCCTGTACCAACATCTGCAACAGCTCACGGGCTAGGTTCAGGTTGCCCCCCGTGGGTCTCCAGGGCCGCTGCCTAGTCCCATGCCGGTAGATCGCCGGTGAGAGAATCCGCATGAGTCGGGTTTTTTCCATTTCTGCCTCCCTGAAAATTCATCTCCGAAATTCAAGGTACCCACCCGGGGACGATTCATAAATCGCCCCTACTTACACGGATCGATTCCGAATGCCGGCACCGGGTATCGGTGCCGGTCCAAGCCTCTCCTGTATAGGTACCTTCAGGAAGATCAAGGTATGCATGTAGTATAGGAATTCCCCGCCAACCTCCAAGCGCGCAAATGCTCGGAAATATAGTCGAAAAATAGAGAATCTTCTTTTCGTGCCGAGACTCGGAGCATGCCAAAGGATGGGATTTTTCGAGGTCTCCACCAGCCCCCAGGACTACCGAATGATAATGACTGTCGAAGCAAACTGTTGGCAGGTAAGCAAGCCGGAAAGATCGGATTATCCACCCAACTCTTCGGAGTACGCCGGCTTGAACGCCCTAGCCTGCCCCTAACCCCTGAGAGTATAGGTTACGAAAGCGTCTGAAATATACAACTTATTGTTTTATATAAAGTTATTATTCGATAGCCCTGATTTGGCCCCCCGCGACTGTTCAGGCCGACCCCTTTTGTTGCATAATTGTTAGTTTGAGCTATCAGGACACCTCGGAAAATTCCGAGGTGTCCTGCGAGGTAGGGATGCCCCACCGGATCGAAAGGACATAAGCGATTGAAGAATCATAGAAAAGAGAAAATCGCGTTCTCGCTTTGCGACTTGAAAGATCGCAGGGACACGATTTTTCAAGGACCCCCTCGAGCCCGCGGACTTCGGGTGGAGCCTTATGCCTTATCCCACGATCGAATCCTGCGTCGGTAATACGCCTCTGGTACGGCTGCAACGATTGTCGGGCACGACGGACAACCAAATGTTGGTGAAGCTGGAGGGCAATAATCCGGCGGGGTCGGTGAAAGACCGCCCGGCGATGAGTATGATCCGGCGCGCGGAGGAACGAGGCGAGATCGCGCCCGGAGATACCCTGATCGAGGCCACCAGCGGCAATACGGGGATTGCGCTGGCCATGGCGGCGGCCATCCGGGGCTATCGGATGATTCTGGTGATGCCCGAGAACGCGAGCCTGGAGCGGCGCGCGATCATGGAGAGCTTCGGTGCCCGGCTCATGCTCACGCCCCAAGCAGGCAGCATGGAGGCGGCCATCGACCTAGCGCGGCGGATGGAGACCGAAGGGAAGGGCCGCATCCTGGATCAGTTCTCCAATCCGGACAACCCGCGTGCCCACTACGAGGGTACGGGACCAGAGATCTGGCGCGCAACCCAGGGCACGGTTACGCACTTCGTCAGCTCCATGGGCACGACGGGCACGATCATGGGTGTGGGGCGCTACCTCAAGGAGCAAAATCCTACCATTCGGATCGTCGGTGTGCACCCCGAGGAAGGTGCCTGCATCCCCGGTATTCGCCGCTGGCCCAAGGCCTATGTGCCCAGGATTTTCGACCCGTCTGGGGTGGACCGTATTCTCGAGGTATCCCAGGAGCAGGCGGAACGGATGACCCGGAAGCTGGCGGCACAGGAAGGTATTTTCGGCGGTATCTCTTCGGGCGGTGCGGTCGCCGCAGCCCTGGAGCTCAGCGCCGAATGCCGAGATGCGGTCATCGTGGTCATCGTGTGCGATCGGGGAGACCGTTATCTGTCCACCGGAGTTTTTGCGGCCTGATATACGGCTCCACCAAAGCTCCGAGGCACCTTGAAAAACTCGAGGTCCCCGGGAAAGGCTTCGAGTGTTAAGAGCACCCCCTTCGATCTCAATCACAATCGATAAAATCGGATGGAATGCCCCACCAGGGGCTAGCTGTCATTGTCCAAGAAAAAGTCGCGACCCTTCCCCGAGCCCCCCGCCGAGGTAGCGGTCACCTCCCTGACGCCGGAAGGCGGGGGGCTGGCCCAGGTTGCGGATAAGCCCTTATTCCTGCACGGGGCCTTACCGGAGGAGCGGGTACGGTTCCGCTATACCCGGATCCGCAAGGATTATGCCGAAGGCATGGTGGTGGAGGTGTTACAGGTCTCTCCCGAGCGTACGCAACCGCGCTGTCCGCGTGTGGCGATCTGTGGCGGGTGCTGCCTGCAACATTGAGACCCCGGCGCCCGACTCCGCTGGCAGCAGGCACTGTTGGCGCAGGCGCTGGAGGCCGCCGGTCAGGTGCGCCCCGAACGCTGGCTGCCGCCGCTAGCCTACCCTGGGGATACCGGCGCAAGGCCCGGCTGGGGGTCCGCTATGTGGCCAAGAAGGGACGCACCCTGGTGGGTTTTCGCGAGCGCGGGACCCCCTATGTAGCCGAGCTAAGGCGCTGCGAGATCCTGCATCCCATGGTGGGGGAGCGGCTAGGGACCATCTCCGATCTCCTGGACGGCCTCTCGATTCGGGAGCGGATTCCACAAATCGAGCTGGCCATGGGAGAAGGCCCCTGTGTGCTGGTGCTCCGGGCATTGGCACCGCCTACGGAAGAGGACGTGGTCCGGCTGACGAAATTCGGCTCGGCCCATGGGCTGCATTTCTACTTGCAGACGGGAGGGCCCGATACCATCCGCCCTCTCCCCGGCCAGGATGCCGAGCTGTTTTATTGCCTGCCCGGAGCGGACATCCGCCTGGATTTTCAGCCGACGGACTTTACCCAGGTCAACCTGGGACTCAATCGGTTGCTGGTGGACCAGGCGTTGGCTTTGCTCGATCCCGAGCTGGATGAGCAGGTGCTCGATCTATTCTGTGGGCTCGGGAACTTCACCTTGCCCATCGCCCGCCGGGCCGGCTCCGTGGTGGGCGTGGAGGGAAATGCCGGATTGGTGGACCGGGCGCGGGCTAACGCCGCGCGCAATGGGATCGCCAATGTCTCCTTTGTTACCGCCGATCTCTACGGCGTACCGGAGCGACTGCCCGAAATAACGGGGCGATTCCACAAGGTATTGTTGGCCCCCCCCGCAGCGGTGCGCTCCCGGCCTTGGAGCGGCTACCGACCCTAGGGGTCCGACGCATTCTGTATGTATCCTGCTCGCCCGCGACCTTGACGCGGGATGCGGAGCGGTTGATCAATGGCCTCGGCTACCGGCCGGCGGCGGCGGGGGTGCTTATGTTTCCGCACACGACGCATGTGGAGTCGATGATGGTATTCGAGCGCGATAGGCGCCCAGCGGAGGGCTTGTGGGATGGGGACAGAGATAGAACGTAAATTTCTGGTCGCAAACAATTCCTGGCGATCGGATATCGAGTCGCAGGGACACCTGATGCAGGGCTATCTGGCCGATGGCGATCGAGCAACGGTCCGGGTGCGCGTGGCGGGTGATGCTGCCTCTCTCACCATCAAAGGGCCGATTTCGGGGATCACCCGTAGCGAGTACGAGTATCCGATTCCGGTCGCGGACGCCCAGACCATGCTGCGGGAGCTGGCGGTGTACCCCATCATCGACAAGATGCGCTACCGGGTACGCTGCGACCAACACCGGTGGGAGCTGGACGTGTTCGCTGGGGAGAATATGGGACTAGTACTGGCCGAGTTGGAGCTTGGCCACGAGCAGGAGGCCTTCGAGCGACCGGCGTGGGCGGGCGAGGAGGTGAGCGGCGATCCGCGCTATTACAATGTGAACCTAGCGCGCAATCCTTACCGGTCCTGGTGAAGGCTCTCGGATGAGCACCCGGGATCCTGTTGTAGGGGCGATTCACGAATCGCCCCTACTACCAGATCAGGTCGTCCGGTATCCGATAGTCGACGTAGTCACCGCTCGCTTCGCTGTCATCTCCAGGCTTGTTCAGGATCAAGATGCGGCTCGGATCACGCGCTCGAACCCGCTCCGCGATCTTGGGAGTGACGAGCTCGAAGCCCGTATCCTGGCGTACGATAGCCAGCTTGCCCACGGCGAGCCGGTTGCGCTGATCGGCCGTCACATAGAGACGCTTGATGCCGCCGCCGTCGCGGAAGCTGTAGGCGATATCGCCTTCTCCACGGGGGATTCGGTTGGTATGGACGAGCTGGCGTAGCTCATCGAGCTCGGCTTTGCGCCTTGCCGCTTCCTGCCGCTGCCGGTCGAGCTCACCGTCACGGCGCACCTTCTCCGCCGCGGCCTGCTGTGCACGCTGCTGGGCCGAAACATCGGGGTTGCTCTGTTTGCCCTGTTTGCCCTGCCTACGCTTGGAGGTACGGGCCTGCTTGAGCTGTTGCCGGTCGACGAGACCAGCTTGGAGTAGCTGGTCCTGGAGTGAGCTTCCCACTGTTGAATCCGCCGGAGTCCGGAGCTGCGCACGAAGGGTAGAACTCTATCAGCAAAATGCCCGGATGAAAATCCCGGCCCCATGACGGAATCCCTACGGGGGGATGCCGTCTCCGGGGATCTCGAGAGAGCCTTGAAAAATTCGAGGAGAGAATTTTCCCGTTCAAGGTCTCCTCGAATAGAATTCCCGGGTAGTGAGCCCAGCCATACGATGGAGAGCATTTCCCATGCGACGATCCGCATTATTCGTTTCCCTGTCTTTATTCCTACTGATGACGCCGATCCGGGCGGCACCACCCACGATAATCGGCTATGTCGATATGCAAGCGGTGATCGACAATAGCCAGTCGGGTCGCCAAGCACGTAAGGCTCTCGAGGAGAGGTTCGAGGACGAGCAACGAAAGCTGGCCCGGAAGCAACAGATAATCCGGCAGCTACAGGAAACCCTGGACCGGGATCAGGTGCTGATGAATCAAAAGGAGCTCGACAAGAAAAAAGCCGAAATTCAGGAACACAAACAGGAATTCCAACAACGGGTGGTGCAGCTCCGAAAAGAGCTGTCACAGGAGGAGAACAAGCTCACGAACCGAATTTTGGAGCCCGTGCCGACCATCATCGCTGAGCTGGGCAAGGATAAGCAGATCGCGGCCATTCTCGGGCGGCGGCAGAGCGGGCTGCTGTATGTGGACCCGGATCTGGACCTGACCGCCGAGGTTATCGAACGACTCGATGCCAAGAGTCGGTAGCGGGGTCGGCCGGTCATCGGAATGGGCAGGGGACCAATCGTCCACGTTTTGTTACCATCGGGCTTAAGTTACGGGGGCCTTGGAAAATCGTATCCCTGCAATTCTCAAGCCGCAAAGCGAAAACATTTCGCTTTGCTCCCCTTTCTCAATCACCAACCTGCTCGAGAAACGGCCGAATATCCCCGCGCCTATTCGATGGGGAAATGACGGGACATCCCTGTCCCTACGGCCACCTTGAATTTTTCAAGGTGGTCTTACGATAAAGATGAAGGGTGTGACTCTTTTGAAACGACATCAGGGGTCCAAAATCCGAGAGTCGAGACCGATTTTTCGGACACCTTGTGGAGCTTGCGCACCGTCCATTTCACGCCGCCTCGCTCTGAGACCTAGCGATCCAGACAGCACCGTGGATTCAAAAGCTCCATGGCCAAGTTTGTCGCACCGGTAGGGATTGGTAGGGGGCAGGCTGCGCCCACCGAAGAATATCGAGTAAGGGCTGCGGGGAGAAAATTCAGCCGCAAATGAACGCAAATGTATTCAAGACAAAGTCGACGAGGATGAGCCCACCTCTCGGCGTGTTCTCGGGTGTGCATTTGAAATCGGCAAAGTCTTGGGTCCTTAGAAATCTTGTGTACGAGAAGTCTTTGTGCATCGAGCGGGCCGAGCGCGGACCTTAGCCGAGTATTTTTGGCTCATTTGCGTTCATTTGCGGCAAAAAAGAAAAGGCTCTCTTGCGTTTAGTGTGGGTAGCGGGTCATAGCGGCCTGACTCAAGTCGTGACGGGAAGGCCCGACTGGACGACGAACAGAGAAGTCGGCAGCTGGGTCAACTTACCCGCCACAAGGTAGAGGATGGGAATCAGGTGCCTGGTGGTCCCGTAGCCGCGGGCCCTGGCTTTGGCCGCCTGGATGAGCGAATTGACCGCCTCGACACGGCCGTTGGTGAGCCTGGAATCGAACACATTGAGGAGGCTTGGCCAGTACTTCTTAAGCGTCTTGGCCACTGCGTTGATCGGCTCCAGGCGGCAACGGCGCCCCCAGCTGTACCATCTGCCGAGGAGCAGCTCGGCTTGTGCCGCGCTCTGAGCGCTGTGGAAGATCTCGCGTAACGTCTCCTGGATCTGGAAGCCACGGTGTGGCTTGAGGTTTCGGCGCTTGAGTTCCGCAAATGGGGCTTTCTGGCGGTTACTCCAAGCGTGCTTGTCCTTGAGCCAGATGTAGCGTGTACGCCGCAGCTCCGGGGCCCTTTTACTTCTTGGCGACGCACTTCGTCAACCGCCTTGTTGACGAGCTGAATGGCGTGAAACTCATCGAAGGTGATCGCCACCCAGGGCCGATGCTCGTACACGCCAGCCTGGTAGCTTGCCGACATATCCATACAGACCGCGCCGATGTTCTCGGCACAGGCGCCATGAGCTTCGAGCGCATCGGCAAATTAGGCCACGACCTGGGCTTTTCGCCCTTCGCAGGCATAGAGCCCACGCGGGGCATCGGGATCGTGAAACAAGCTCATGGAGTTGTGTCCACGCCGCGAGGCGGTCTCATCGAGACCAACCGAGGTGACGGTCGAGAAGTCCTCTTGAACGTGCGCCTGATCGACGTAATGATCAGGGTGCGCCAGACGCGCCCGTCGCTAACGCCAGGCAATTGAGCGACCTGAGAGACCGCCATCGCCTGACAGAGGGTGACCAGTAAGGCCTCCATCCGTAGGCTGAAGTCGCTGTTGGGGCGCGCCCAGGGCGCCACGACCTAGGGGTAGTCTTGGCGCAGGTCCCGCAGCGCACACGGGGCACCTTGGCGTGGATGCAGGCTTGGAATTGAAAGAAGTTCAGGTGACGCCAGTCACGCTCAAACGTGTCGTGGACCGGCTGGTGTTCCACCCCACAATGCGGACAAGGGAATCGTGTCCCCGGGGCGGGGGAGGCTTGCCGGCTTCGGCTTTGCTGAGAATGGTGTCGTAGCGGGTTCGCAAGCGCTCGACGTCGCCGGTGGGCAATGCCTTGAGGTCCTGAGCCTGGGCCTCGCTGACCAGGGCATTGGCTTGGCACAACAGCGCGATCATATCGGCTGCCCACGGCTGGCTCGGGGACCTCTCAGCGATAGCGGTTAGCTCACGTAGATGATGGGCATTGCAGAAGGCATGCCAACATGAGTAGCGCTGGCAGGCTGACCAGTGATCATGCACGAGTACGCCAGCGAACGGCGCCAACAAGCTGAACGCATCCGGGGCCTCGGCATCACGTTTGGGATGAGGGAAGTAGGCCGTAAGCCGGTCGGTGCTGAGCACGTGTAGCCAGTACAGGTTGCCGTTCACGCACAGGCCGGTTTCGTCGGCATGGGCCACTGGCGCGGCGACGAGTGCGCCGCGAATCGCGTTGACTGGTGCCTCCAGGCGGGTGGCGGCCACCCGTACGGTGCGCTGGAGGGTGCCCGGTGAGATCCCAAGGCCGGCCAACTCATTGAGCACCTCGGCGGTGCGCTGGTAGGGCAACAACTGGTATTGGGTCATGTAGACCGCAAAGGCCGATACGCCCGGTCCGTATTGCACCGGGGCCTCAATCCCCATGGAGAACGTGCTGCATTGCGCGCGCCCACAGGCACAGGTTTCGCCGACAATGCGGTACTCGATGTACCTTACGCTGGATCCCCACCTCGACCAATTGGCGTCGCTCCGCGAGCACTGTAGCCGCGATCCCGGTGCCGCAATGTCCACAGGCGCAGGTCCCCGTCGACGGGATGATCACGCACTGGTCGGGGTGATCGACCGGGGAGCGAGTGACACTGCGTCGGCCCGGTTGTCCACCTGGCTTGCGCCCCGCTTGACTGGCGTTGCGAGTGTGGTGGCGGCTTCTTGAACAGTGAGTCCGAGGATGGCGGCCGGCTGGAATTGTGGCTATTCTTGGCCCGGCGCACTTCCAACTCCCGGACGCGCTCGCGCAGATGCTCAATGAGCGCCGTCCGCTCCACCACCCGTTCACGCAACCGCTTAAGCTCGTCGTCAGGTCTTTCCAGAGAGTGGGTTAGAGTAATTTATTCCAGCATGGGTATAGATTATGTGTGTAGCCTTCCACTTAGCAAAAGGTCCTGAATAGTTACGTTTCCAAGTTCCCCCGCGTCGTTTCAAAAGAGCCGCATCCATAAAGAGAATGAGGTAACGCTATGCTTGGTGAGTCCCATAATCTGCGTCACGAGTTCCCGAATTTAAATGACAAAATCTCCGTGCTGTGCGATTCTGAGCAAGCCTTTGCACATTTGATGGCGGATCACGACAGCTTGGATGCCCAGGTCCGTGAGCTGGAGGAGCTGGGCACACCGGTGACCGACGAGACGATCGAAGAGCTAAAAAAGAGGCGTCTGCTGATGAAGGATCGCCTCTATGCCAAGTTACGAGGGAACTGACAGGAATCTTGAAAAATTCCATCCTTGGAAATTTTCAGGTCGCAAAGCGAAAAGATTTTTCTTTACGGCTATTTTTCAATCATTTACGTGCTCGAAAGCCGGCGGGACCTCCCTTCCCTACCCCACACGGGTACCTTGAAGGTTTCAAGGTACCCAAAGGCCCCGGAAACCCGCAGCCGGATACAGCCTATCGACCCAGCCCATGTTGCAATTCAAAATTATTCCCGTCACGGTATTTGAGCAGAATTGCACCCTGTTATGGTGCGATGAAACCGGTCACGCCGCCGTCGTGGATCCCGGAGGGGAGACGGAGCGGGTACTGACCGCGATCCGGGAGACCCAAGTCGAGCCGAGTCGGATCCTACTGACCCATGGCCACCTGGATCATGTGGGGGGGGCCATGGAGCTCGCCGAAAGCCTCGATCTGCCTATCGAGGGTCCGCATCGGGACGATGCCTTCTTGCTCGAATCCCTACCGGATCAGAGCCGGATATTCGGGGTTCCGGAGGTCCGTCCCTGTTCCCCCGAACGCTGGCTGAAGGATGGTGATCGGATCCGGGTCGGTGCCTGTGAACTACAAGTGATCCACTGTCCCGGCCATGCACCGGGCCATGTCGTCTTCTTCGACGCGGCATCCAAGCTGGTCCAGGTGGGAGACGTTCTGTTCCAGGGCTCGATCGGGCGCACGGATCTACCGCGCGGGGATTACCAACAGCTACTGGACTCTATCCGCCAGCGTCTGTTCCCGCTTGGCGACGAGGTCCGATTCATCCCCGGACACGGTCCCATGTCGAGCTTCGGTAATGAGCGGCGCACCAACCCCTTCGTCCGCGACTCCCTGCTGTGAGGTGATTTCTGTCCAATGAAATACCATCTTGCTGGTCTTTTCGTCCGTCTTCCGTGATGCGGCAACCGTTATAGAATCCACTAGGCGCCGGGTGCCGCGCCTTGAATACGAAACCAATATCCGGCCCAATCCGGTACATCATTTTCCGGCAATCGCCTTACTCGATATCTTCTTTTTCGGTAACTATTCAGGACCTCTTGCCAAAAAGTAGGCTATGCGCGTACCCATGGAACCATGCCTGAACAGAACGCCCTAACCCATTCTCCGGAAAGCCCTGATGGAGAGCTGAAGCGGCTGCGTGAACGGGTTGCGGAGCAGGCTGCGATCATTGAGGGGCAAACGGCGACCATTGAGCAGATGCATGAGCGCATTCAGGAACTCGAAGCACGTCTGGCTAAGGATAGCCACAACTCCAGCCGACCACCATCCTCAGATTCTCCGTCGCGGCGCCAACCCAGCGGACGCAAGCCCGGGGGACAACCGGGTCGGCGCGGCGTCACCCGCTCCCTGGTCGATGACCCCGATCAGTGCGTGATCATCCCGCTGCCGGGGACCTGTGCGGGCGCGCGGCGGCACCGAGATCGCTACTACGGTGCTCACAGAGCGACGTCAGGTGGTCGAGGTGGTGATCCAACGTGAGGTCATTGAGTACCGCATTGTCAGCGGGACTTGTGCCTGCGGGCGCACGCAACGCAGCACGTTTCCCGCGGGGATCGAGGCCCCGCAATACGGACCGAGCGTGTTGGCCGTTGCGGTGTACATGACTCAATATCAGCTGCTGCCCTACCAGCACACCGCCGAGGTGCTCCATGAGCTGGCCGGCCTGGAGATCTCACCGGGTCCCCTCCAGCGTGCCGTACGGGTGTGGTCGCCACCCACCTGGAGGCGCCAGTCACCGCGATTCGCGATGCACTCGTCTCGGCACCAGTGGCCCATGCCGATGAAACCAGCCGGCGCATGAATGGCACTCTGCACTGGCTGTATGTGCTCAGCACCAACCGGCTTACGGCCTACTTCCCTCATCCCAAACGCGGGGCCGAGGCTCTGGGTGCGTTCGGCCTGTTGTTCCAATTTGTGGGCGTACTGGTCAGCCTACGAGCGCTACCAATGTCTGCATGCCTTCTGCAATGCCCATCATCTGCGCGAGCTGATCACCATTGTCTGCATGCCTTCTGCAATGCCCATCATCTGCGCGAGCTGATCACCATCGCTGAGAGGTCCCCGAGCCAGCCATGGGCAACCGATATGATCACGCTGTTGTGCCAAGCCAATGCCGTGGTCGGCGAGGACCAGGACCTTGAGACGCTGCCCGCCAGCAACGGCGAGCACTTGCGGACTCGCTACGACACCATCCATCAGCAAAGCCGAAGCCGGCAATCCTCCCCGTCCCCGCCGTCCCGGCACCCGCGGGCGGGTCAAACAATCCCCGGCCATAACCCCATTCGGCGGCTGCGCGAGCGCCACAACGAGGTTCTGCGCTTCTTCACCGACCTGCGCGTTCCCTTCGACAACAACCAGGCCAAACGCGACCTGCGCATGCCCAAGTTCAAGCAGAAAGCCTCTGGCTGCTTCCGCTCCGATACCGGCGGGAACTTTGCCATCATCCGCTCCTACCTCTCAACTCTCCGCAAACAATCCGACGATCTTTTCAACTCGCTCATCCTGACCTTCCAGGGCAACCCCCAATGCCCCAATTGGAGTAGCTGCATAGTTACCTTTTTGCCGCAAATGAACGCGAATGGATGCAAATGAGCTGAAAAATGGGTGGTGTTCTGATTTTGTTGTGTTCGGTGTAGCCAGTACCGTGAAAAATCCCACTTTCAAAGCCCCCTTGATTCGGCAACGACAAGATTTGTAGCTCGGTTGAAAATTCAAGGTCCCTCGTAGTGGTGGTGCGAGGGCAGCCTCGGAATTCCGCGACCGAAAGCCCCTCTCCCCTGACGGGAGAGGGGTTGGGAAAAGGGGGAGTAAACAGGGGGCCTGGATATCGGCTCTATTCGGTGGATGTCGCTATCAGGCACCTTGAGAAATTACCGGAGCGTCACCATTTTTCGCGAAACCCGAAATGGGGTCCGTCCGATTTCGGGTACAAAAAATCAGGCGACGGCCATGGCCTTCGGCGGCCACGTTTGTCCTGCGTCCGTCCCGGCGCGCACTCCGCGCGGCGCCAGGACTTCCGCAATGACTTGACGCCGTGTCACATGACCTTGCATTTCGTCTCCGCCAGCGCTCACGCGCCGCACTCCGATGAAACGCTCGGCCCTACGGCTACGCGGGGGTCGTCGCACTCCGCTCGTCGCTTACGCCCCCTCGCTTTCCTGTGTTCCTCCTTTGAACGGTGAGTCCAAGGATGGCAGCCGGCTGGAGTTGTGGCTATCCTTGGCTAGGCGCGCTTCCAACTCCCGGATGCGCTCGCGCAGCTGCTCGATGAGTGCCGTCTGCTCCGCAACCCGTTCACGCAACCGCTTAAGCTCGTCGGCAGGGTTTTCCGGAGAATGGGTTAGGGTAGGTTATTCCAGAATGGGAATAGGTTACGTGTGTAGCCTGCCGCTTGAAAAGAGGTCCTGAATAGTTACATCAATCCAATGAATGGAGCCGCATCTCCGAGCTGGCCTACCTGCAGGCGCGGGATCGGAGCTGATCCGGCCGGCCTCCTATCGAACGATCGAATCACGAGGTTATCGATATGCAACGCCGCGATTTCTTCAAACAAGCCGGGGCCGCCTCCCTGGCACTGGGCACCGCCGCAGCAGTCGGGACCGCCCGTGCCGACCATCAGTGGAAGCTGATAACATCTTGGCCCAAGAACTTTCCGGGCTTGGGCACCGGCGCCCAGCGGCTTGCCGATCTCATCGGCGAGATGAGCGGGGGCCGCATCCGGGTCAAGGTGTATGGGGCCGGGGAGCTGGTCCCCGCATTCGAGGTCTTCGACGCCGTTTCCCGCGGCATCGCCGAGATGGGTCACGGCGCGGCCTTCTACTGGAAAGGCAAGAACGAAGTCATCCAGTTTTTCTCCACCGTCCCCTTCGGCATGACGGCCCAGGAAATGAACGGCTGGCTCTATTACGGGGGCGGTCTGGAGCTCTGGACTGAGCTCTATGCCGAGTTCGGCCTAATCCCGGCACCGGCCGGGAACAGCGGGGTGCAGATGGGAGGCTGGTTCAACAAGGAGATCAAGAGCCTCGATGACTTGGCCGGACTCAAGATGCGGATTCCGAGCCTCGGCGGTGAGGTGCTCAAACGTGCCGGCGGCACCCCCGTCAACCTACCCGGAGGCGAGCTGTTCACCGCTCTGAGGACCGGCGCCATCGATGCTACCGAATGGGTAGGTCCCTACAACGACTTGGCCTTCGGTCTCCACAAGGCAGCCAAATACTACTATTACCCCGGTTTCCACGAACCCGGTACGACCCTGGAGGCCATGGTCAATAAGACCGCCTTCAAGGCCCTGTCCGCGGACCTGCAAGCCATCGTGCTCAATGCCTGCAAGGCCATGAACCTGGATATGTTGGCCGAGTACACAGCGCGGAATCCGGTGGCACTCCGGACCCTGCTCGAAAAACACGGGGTAGCCCTGAGGTCCTATCCGGACGATGTGCTTGCCGAGATGCGCCGGCTTACCGATGAGGTGGTCACCGAGCTCGGACAACAGGACGCCTTCTCGCGTAAGGTCTTCGCCTCCTACCGAAAATTCCTCGATCAATCCAAAGAGTGGAGCCGCGTCTCCGAGCTGGCCTATCTGCAGGCGCGCGAACGAAGTTGACCGGTTCGGTCCGATCCGACACGGAGGGTCCGACGACCCTCCCCCCGCTTGCGCTGTACGTGCACATCCCCTGGTGCCGGCGCAAATGCCCCTACTGCGACTTCAACTCGTATCCCCGGCACGGCCAGCTTCCCGAGGCCGCCTATGTGGAGCGCCTGCTGTGGGACTTGGCGCAAGAAGTCACCGTCCTCACCTCCCCTCGGCCCCTGGTCAGCCTCTTCATCGGTGGCGGCACCCCGAGCCTGCTCTCCGGTCGGGCGATCACCGAGCTACTGCGGGGCGTGCGTGACCGGATCGAGCTGCCGTCGGACGCCGAGATTACCCTGGAGGTCAATCCGGGCACGGCCGATGCCGAACGCATCACGGCCTATCGACAGGCCGGCGTCAATCGCCTCTCCATCGGCGCCCAAAGCTTCTCGACGAGGCAGCTAAAGCGGATCGCCAGGATCCACGGGCCCGAGGACATTCGCACCACGGTCGACCAAGCGCGGCAGGCCGGCTTCGAAAATCTCAACCTCGATCTCATGTACGGCCTGCCGGAGCAGTCGCTCACCCAGGCGTATCGGGATCTGGAGCAAGCACTGGCACTTGGGCCCGAGCATATCTCTTACTATCCGCTCACCTTGGAGCCTAGCACCGCCTTTCACCGGGCACCGCCACCCCTTCCCGACCAGGACCTGATCGCCGACATGCAGCAGCAGGGTATTGTGCTGCTGGCCTCGCAAGGGTTCGAGCCCTACGAGGTATCCGCCTACTCGGCGGTGGGGTACCGTTGCCGGCACAACCTCAACTACTGGCAATTCGGGGACTACATAGGTATAGGTGCCGGCGCCCACGGCAAGTTGACCGATCCGATCCGACAACGGGTCGAGCGCCGCTGGAAGCGACATGACCCAGCGGCCTATCTCGACCCCGCCAACCGCGACCGGCTCATGGGTGGACAGCAGACCCTGTCACCAGCGGACCTGATTCTGGAATTCGCCTTGAACGCCCTGCGGCTGCCGCAAGGCTTCGAGGCATCCTTGTTCGAGTACCATACGGGACTCCCTTTCACGCGGATCGCCGATCGGGTCGACGCGGCCCGTGCGGCGGGCCTATTGGTCTCGGAGCCGGGGCCACGGGTACGACCGACCGAACTTGGACGCGGGTTCCTTGATGATCTACTCGGGTATTTCGTCCCGAGTTGAGAAACGATCCAACCCCGATGAAAATCCGTGGTGTTTTAATTTTGTTGTATGCCGGTGTAGCGGATACCGTGAACAATACGATTTTCGCCAACGGGATGATCGAACAATCAGTACCCGGCCGTAGGAGCGAGCTTGCTGCCTTTTTAAGACAGTCTCTAAGAGTCTGACTAACTTTCTGATTTTAATATAAAATATCACGAATGGTGGGCTATGCCCATCGGAAAATATCGAGCAAGGGCTGCGGGGAGAAAATTCAACCGCAAATAAGCGCTAATGAAATCCATTCAAGAAAAGTCGACGAGAACGAGCCCACCTCTCGGCGTACTATCGGATGTGCATTCGAAGTCAGCGATGTCTTGGGTCCTGGATTTTTGGAGTCCGTGTACGAGAAGGTTTTGTACCTCGATCCGGCCGAGCGCAGACCTCGGCTGGGTATTTTTCGGCTCATTTGCGTCCATGCGCGTTCATTTGTGGCGAAAAAGAGGATTTCGAGTAAGCCCAATGGTGGGCATAGCCTACCCTATGTTCGGCTGAGCCTTGTCTCCGGTTTCTCCGCGTTGTTTTAGAAGAACCGCACCCGATGTATTTGCGATGGTTACATAAGGTTCGCGAGCAAGCTCGCTCCTACGGAGAATAGAGAGCATGAGCCCGACCCTGGAGCCAACAAAGCAATAAGCCCCCGTCTCTACCACCCCGCCGACTCGGTGTCTTCACGGCTTCGAAGATCTCATGGCCTCGGTGGCGTTACGGGCCCGTAAGAAGCGTTCTTCGAGGGCCCGAGCCGCGGATGCCGGGGCGGGATCACACAGGTACCATTGTTGCAGCAGTCGGGTAGCGGTCTCCTGCGGCTCCTGCTCGCTCCCGCGCAGGTGTCCCGTCAGGCGCGCGACCTGGAGCTGTAAACGCTCTTCGGTAAGCTCCGGCGGTGAGTCGACCTGGGCCAGGACTTCTAGGCACAGGCACAGCTCAGCGCGTTGCTCGGTCGCAACGGCCAGGGCATCACTCCAAGCTTGCTGCGTTTCACCGCCTTGCCGGCAGGCCTCCAGGGCGCGGTCGAATCGCTTTTCGATTGCGGCCTGTAGACCGGGATCGCGCTGGGTCGGTAGGGTCTGCCAATCCGCTGCCACTGCCGTGGCCACCGAAGCCGTTACCGTCCTGGCCTCCAGGGTCCGCTCCAGCCGTTCGCACAGGGCCGCCTGCGCGGCCAGCAGATCGAGAGCTTCGTGGCGGCGGGCCTCGACCAGACTCCGGGCGGCTTGCCAGCGCCGGGACAAACCGGCCGCACTCTGCCGCGGTATGGACAGGGCCTCGGCATCCCACCGGCGTCGGTCCAACTCCCTCAGCTGCGCGGTCAAGCTGTCAGCATCGGCGTCGGATTCGGCAAGCGCTTCCGCCTCCGCACACAGAGCCTCGTGCTGCCGTAGATTCTCGGCCAACTCGGCGGTGTGGGTCTCCTGCTGCTGCCGACGGCGGGTGAACACGGCATTGCAGGCGGCGCGAAAGCGCTGCCACAGCCGATTCTCTTCCTTCCGCCACGTCGCTACGCTGGTATACCAAGCTTGTTGCAGACGCTTGGTCTCTTCGATCGCCCGGTCCGGATCCGGCTCTTCGGCCAGGGCCTCGACCTGGGCAATCAGCTCGTGCTTGTGCGCTAGGTTGCGGCTCCTCTCCTGTGCTAGCTGTCCGTCCAGCCGCCTCATGGCGGCCTGGAAACGCTGCTCCAGGTCTTTACCATGACGGCCCTCCGGAGGGGTCGAATCGGACCAAGTGGCACGTATCTCCCGTTGTGCACGGATGACCTGCTTCCAATCCATATGCTCCCAATCCGCTTGGTCCAGAAAGTCTTCGAGCGTTCGACACAATTGCTCCCGCTGCCGGTGGTTGGCTGCTCGTTCCGCCGCCTGCGCCTCCAGATAGGGTCGGCAATGCTCATAGACACTTTCGGAGGCGGTGCGAAAGCGTTCCCATGAGGCCCGGCTGCTGCCGGGGCCGCTGTTACCCAACTTCTTCCATGCCGTCCGCAGATCGCGCCAACGCAACACCCTGGCTTCGTGGGACAGGTCCTGGGTAGCGAGTGCCTCCATGGCTTGGCATAGCTCTTGCCGGCTCTGGTCGGCCCCCCACCTGCGCCACCCCTGCAAGCCCCGCAGCTCGGGCCTCAGGCTGCGCAACCGTGCCGTAGCCTCTTCATAGGTTCGGGGCAGTAATCCGCTGCGCCTTATCCGCTCGATGTCGGCGTCGATGCGCCGATACAGTGGCTCCGCCGCCTTGAGACGGCCCTTCTCGATCGCCTCCGCGAGCCTGTCGAGCTGCTTCGGGAGCCGCTTGAGGCACTGCTCCGCATCCGCCGTCTGGGTGCGCAGACGCTCGTCGAGTGCCTCGCGTACGCCGGCGTAGCGGGTCGCCACGGTTGGATCGCCGGCCGTGACATCGAGCAGCTTACCAACCGCCTTTATCAGCCCCCGGACCCGCTTCCACCCCAAGGGCTCGGTCTGCTCCAGGGCTTGTTCGACGCGCGTCAGTAGCTCCTCCAGCCGCGTCCGGTCGCGGGCCCCGGTCGTCAATGCGGTCAGCTTGGCGGCCGCTGCCTCACAGGCCACTGCATACTTGTGCGCCAGGGACGACTGTTCCCGTTCCGACCAGGGAGCCAGCTCGTCCCAACGTGCGGCGATGCGCGCGAGCTCTTGGGTTATCGCCGCAGCGTCATCCAGGGCCGTCAGGGCTTCCAGATCTCGGAGCAGAGTGTGGCGTTCCGCCCGCATGGCCTCTTGCGCCGCCGCCGCAACCTGGGCCTCATGCGCGCTACGCTGTTCCTCATAAGCCCGCAGAAAGCGATCGCGTAGCTCCCGGTAACGGGCCTCGCACTCCGCATCCACAGCCTGTGCGATCTGTTGCCACTGTCGATCCGACAGCTCCAGCAGGGCACGATCTTGCTCCCAATGGCCGCGGCGGCCCAACCGCTCCAGCTTTCCGCACAGCTCGTCGCATCGGGCGCGGATGCGTACCGGCAAGGCCTCGCGTTCGGCAATCTCTCCGAGCTTGCGACGGGCGGTGCGATAGACTTGCTTATCTTTTTTGCCGATCCGCTTGACGACCCGCTCCAGGGCCTCCTTGTGGTCGAGGCGCTCCACCGCCAAGCTGCGATTGATCGCCAGGGGGTCGGTGAGGGCACAGGCGGCGATCACATCCTGGCTCCTGAGCTCGGTAATGGCCGCCCGGCGCAATTCGGCCTCCCGACCGGTGAGCGCCACCTGCTGCAACAGGTTTTGGTCCTCCAGGGTGGCGAGCTCCTCCAGCCGTTGCGCGAAGTCGGGACCCTCCGCTTTCTGTCCGCATAGCAACCTGCAGTAGTGGGCCGAGGCGACTTCGCGTACCCCGGCGTCCGGGTCCGACGTGGCCAAGTTGCGCAGCTCGGACAGATGCTCGGTCCGGCGACAGGCCTCGCGGCGGAAGCCGGCGTCGGGGTGATCACGGATGCTCCGGATCGGGCCGGCTCGATCCTCCGGGGGAGGAGTGCTAGACGGCTTCTTCCGGCCGAAGAGTCGCTTGAGGATCATGGATAGCTCGCGGGCCTTCGAAGCTTGAGGGGACCCCGACAAGGAGCCCTGGCCGGGATCGGGGAAGGAAGTGACTCTTTTAGGCTCTCTTGCGTTTGGTGTGGGTAGCGGGTCATAGCGACCTGACTCAAGTCGTGACGGGAAGGCCCGACTGGACGACGAACGGAGAAGTCGGCAGCTGGGTCAACTTACCCGCCACAAGGTAGAGGATGGGAATCAGGTGCCTGGTGGTCCCGTAGCCGCGGGCCCTGGCTTTGGCGGCCTGGATGAGCGAATTGACCGCCTCGACACGGCCGTTGATGAGCTTGGAGTCGAACGCATTGAGGAGGCCTGGCCAGTGCTTCTTAAAGCGTCTTGGCCACCGCGTTGATCGGCTCCAGGCGGTAACGGCGCGCCCAACTGTACCATCTGTCGAGGAACAGCCCGGCTTGCGCCGCGCTCTGAGCGCTGTGGAAGATCTCACGTAACGTCTCCTGGATCCGGAAGCCACGGTGTGTCTTGAGGTTTCGGCGCTTGAGTTCCGCAAACGGGGCTTTCTGGCGGTTACTCCAAGCGTGCTTGTCCTTGAGCCAGATGTAGCGTGTACGCCGCAGCTCCGGGGCCCTTTTGACTTCTTGGCGGCGCACTTCGTCAACCGCCTTGTTGACGAGCTGAATGACGTGAAACTCATCGCAGGTGATCGCCGCCCAGGGCCGATGCTCACACACGCCAACCTGGTAGCTTGCCGACATATCCATACAGACCGCGCCGATGTTCTCGGCACAGACGCCAGGAGCCTCGAGCGCATCGGCAAATTGGGCCACAACCTAGGCTTTTCGCCTTTCGCAAGGCATAGAGCCCACGCGGAGCATCGAGATCGTGAAACAAGCTCATGTAATGTGTGTCCACGCCGCGAGGCGGTCTCGTCGAGACTAACCGAGATGACGGTCGAGAAGTCCTCTTGAGCGTGCGCCTGATCGACGTAATGATCAAGGGTGCGCCAGACGCGCCCGTCGCTGACGCCAGGCAGACGCCCGTCGCGCTCAAGCGTGTCGTGGACCGGCTGGTGTTCCGCCTCACAATGCGAACAAGAGAATCGTGTCCCCGGGGCGAAGGCGCGGTGGAAATCGATCCGGCCCGATTTGGGATCGCAGACCACGTCAACGACCTCCCAAGGAGCCGAAAGGCCGAGCGCAACGATAAACAACGACAACGGGTCCATGATGAAAACCTCCGACGTTTGGCCTGGCGACGGATCCGAGCCTACAGGCGAAAAGAAGGGCACAGAGTAGGCTTGGAGCAGGCTACCCTACGCGATGGGAAAAATGGCGCTACCCACACCAAACGCAAGAGAGCCCTCTTTTAAAACGATACCGGGGGTCCAAAATCCAAGAGTCGAGGCCAGTTTATCAGACACCTTGTGGAGCTTATGCACCATCCATATCACGCCGCCTCGCTTTGAGACTTAGCGATCCACGCCGCCCCGTAGAATCGAAAGATTCAGCCACAAATAAATGCCAATGAACGCAAATCTATCAGACTTGTTCCCCTTGCAATATGATTTAAAATCAGAATGTTATAGGATAAGACTTATCGTCTAGCCCTTTGTTCCTCGGTTAATCACTATCGTGTCGGCTCCCTATTACAAAATAATTGGTTGATTTTTAAGAGATTTATATCTGGAACAAGTCTATTCAAGAAAAGTCGATGAGGATGAACTCACCTCTCGGCGTGTTATCGGGTATGCATTCGAAGTCGGCAACGTCTTGGGTCCTGGGTCTTTGGAGTCCGTGTACGAAGAAGACTTTGTGCCTCGAGCTGGCCGAGCGCGGACCTCGGCCGAGCATTTTTCGGTGTTGTTATTGATTTGTTGGTTTTAAGATTCGATGCTAGAGGGTAACTATTCAGCTACTCCAATTGGGGCATTGGGGGTTGCTCTTGGAACGTCAGGACAAGCGAGTTGAAAAGATCGTCGGACTGTTTGCGGCGGGTCGAAAGGCAGGAGCGGATGATGGCAAAGGCATCTTCGCCGGTTTCGGAGCGGAAACAACCGGAGACTTTCTGCTTGAGCTTGGGCATTCACAGGTTGCGTTCGGCCTGGTTCTTGTCGAAGGGAACGTGCAGGTCGGTGAGAAAGCGCAGGACCTCATTGCGGTGCTCGCGCAGTTGCCGAATGAGGTGGCAGGCCGGGGATTGCTTGACTTGCCCGCGGGTGCCAGGATGGCGGGGACGGGGAGGATTGCCGGCTGCGGCTTCGATGAGGATTGTCGTAGCGGATCCGCAAGCGCTCGACGTCGCCGGTGGGCAATGCCTTGAGGGCCTGGGCCTGGGCCTCGCCGACCAGGGCATTGGCTTGGCACAACAGCGTGATCATATCGGTTGCCCGCGGCTGGCTCGAGGACCTCTCAGCGATAGCGGTTAGCTCACGTAGATGATGGGCATTGCAGAAGGCATGCCAACATGAGGCGCGCTGGCAGGCTGACCAGTGATCATGCACGAGTAGCCAGCGAACGGCGCCAACAAGCCGAACGCATCCAGGACCTCGGCACCACGTTTGGGATGAGGGAAGCAGGCCGTAAGCCGATCGGTGCTGAGCACGTGTAGCCAGTACAGGTTGCCGTTCACGCGCCGGCTGGTTTCGTCGACATGGGCCACTGGCGCGGCGATGAGTGCGCGGCGAATCGCGTTGACTGGCGCCTCCAGGCGGGTGGCGGCCACCCGTACGGCGCGCTGGAGGGTGCCCGGTGAGATCCCAAGGCCGGCCAGCTCATTGAGCACCTCGGCGGTGCGCTGGTAGGGCAACAACTGGTATTGGATCATGTAGACCGCAAAGGCCGATACGCCCGGTCCGTATCGCACCGGGGCCTCAATCCCTGCAGGAAACGTGCTGCGTTGCGCGTGCCCACAGGCACAGGTTCCGCCGACAATGCGGTACTCGATGTACCTTACGCTGGATCTCCACCTCGACCACCTGGCGTCGCTCCGCGAGCACCGTAGTAACAATCTCGGTGCAGCCGCGTCCGCAAGTGCAGGTCCCCGTCAACGGGATGATCACACACCGATCGGGGTCATCAACCAGGAAGCGAGTGACGCCGCGTCGGCCCGGTTGTCCACCTGGCTTGCGCCCGCTTGGCTGGCGTTGCGAGTGTGGTGGTGGCTTCTTGAACGGTGAGTCCGAGGATGGCGGCCGGCTGGAGTTGTGGCTATCCTTGGCCCGGTGCGCTTCCAACTCCCGGATGCGCTCGCGCAGCTGCTCAATGAGCGCTGTCTGCTCCGCCACCCGTTCACGCAACCGTTTAAGCTCGTCGTCAGGGCTTTCCAGAGAATGGGTTGGGGTAGTTTGTTCCATCATGGGAATAGATTACGTGTATAGCCTTCTATTTGGCAAGAGTTCCTGAATAGTTACGATTTTTTCGGTGGGCGCAACCCACCCTATCAACCCCCACAGGTGCGCCAAATCTAGCCGCGGAGCTTTTCGAATTCACGGGGTGGCGTGAACCGCATAGGTTTCAGAGCGAAGCGGCATGATCGGAACGGCACGCAAGCTCCTCAAGGTGTCCGATAAACCGACCTCGACTCTCGGATTTTCGACGCCCAGTGTCGTTTCAAAAGAGACCCCCCCGGGGGGTGGTGCGCTGTCGCGTAGCAAACAAGTGGCAAGATCGAGGGGTCGCGGGGAACCGAAGCCTATCAGACATTAGCCGGAGCATCGCCATTTTTCGCGAAACCCGAAATGGGGTCCGTCCGATTTCGGGTGCAAAAAATCAGGCGACGGCCATTACCTTCGGCGGCCCCGCGTTCGTCCTGCGTTCGTCCCGGCGCGCACTCCGCGCTGCGCCAAGACTCCCGCAATGACTTGATACCGTGTCGCATGGCCTTGCATTTCGTCTCCGCCGGCGCTCACGCGCCGCACTCCGAAGAAACGCCCGGCCCTACGGCTGCGCAGGGGTTGTCGCGCTCCGCTCGTCGCTTACGCTCCCTCGCTTTCCTGTGCTCCTCCTGTGAAGGCCAAGCATCTCGACCTTACACTCAGTGAGGCTGCTTGACGAGGACGAATCAACCGCTATGGACTGAAAGTCCATAGTCTGGAGTGCGACTAAAAGTCGCTGTTTCGGCTAAAGCCAACTGAAAGCCTCAGATTGAAGTCAGCTCGAAATGACTGAAAGTCAGGCGCACTCGATTGGAAAATCATCATCATTATGATCCGGATGTTCTCGATGCCTCTTTATATACTCCCTAATCATATCGTCTGTAATCTATCCTGAGCTGAAAGCACCCTAATCCAATAGCCCAAAAATAATAGCCCAAAAATGACGGCCCCAATCACTAGTATCCCAACGTTATGATCGGCAATTCAGGATAACCAATTCATTAAAAAAGAAATATTTGGAATTATGCCGGGTACCGACTTGAGCTGCGACACGCTAAGGTGCCAGCCTTTCCCGAGGAATTGCGGGCTGAGAACAACGACGCATGTCCACAGGTACATTTACCTTCTCGAACTCGCCATTTCCGTCTATGTGCTCGTGGCCATTATCAAGAAGCGGCTGAAAATCAATGTCAGTTTCTACACATTCTTCAGATTCTGAGCCTCATCATCTTACCGACGAAGCATACAATCCCGACGAGCTCGACTACGATAACCAACTGAATTTACCCAACTAAACGTTGGGATACTAGTGGGCCCCAATACCGTTCCCTCAAATACGGGAATGCTTGTTGGAGTGTACGAGACGTCCTCCCTTTTCAGTCACTTCATGCGTTCACTCACCGACAACCGGGGCGGATAAGAGATAGAGAGATGCACAGGGTCCTTGCTTACTACTCCCTGGATGATTTCTATATCGTTAGCCGCACAGGCCTGTCGAACCAATGTCCGCAATCTTTTCCCTACATCCTTAGGTGAGTACCTTATCGCGATACTTCGTGATCCATACCAGATGAACCTTCAGATCGTAAACGGCATGGGGTGCAGGCTTCTTTAGGTCCCATAACCAAAATACTAAAGCCCTTGGCCTAAAAAAGTCCATAGTTTTTACTAGCGACCAACAATAAACTAAATTTTAGAACAGTATGTTATGGGGTGTTTGATGAGAGCCGCATCCTAACCCGTTTCGTCGTAGCGCCGTGGCGTGAGACGAGATTAGGAAAACCAGAGCTTCTCCCGGATGTAGGCGCTGGCTTGCCAGCACTGAGACGAAGTCCCCGTAGGTAGGAACCATGATCCCATGATGCAAAACAAAGCACGGGCAAGCCCACGTCTACCACTTCCTTGGCCGGGCCTCGATTTGCCCGACCGCCCATCGATCCTTGCAGCCAGTATGCCGTCTCTCCCCGCGGTAATCTACTCGCCATAGCGGATCCGGTAGTCATCGATAGCCCGCAGCCGATCACCGGCGGTCGGGTCCGTCCATAGATACGCGATCAGGTCCGCAAGGGTGACGATGCTGAATACCGGCAGACCATGGATAGCAGTCACCTCGGCCACAGCCGAACGCCGATCTTGGCCCCGCTCCTGCCGGTCGAGGGCGATGACGACACCCACCGGTCGGGCACCCTGGGCGCGGATGATATCCAGGGATTCCTGCACCGAGGTCCCGGCGGAGATGACATCGTCGAGGATCAACACATCTCCGGCCAGGGAGCTACCCACGATCGTGCCGCCTTCGCCATGGTCCTTCGCCTCCTTGCGGTTGAAGGCGTAAGGGACATCCCGGCCATGATGGTCGGCCAGGGCGATGCCGGTCGCTGCGACCAATGGGATGCCCTTGTAGGCGGGACCATAGAGCAGATCAAAGGATATCCCCGCGGCGGCGATGGCCGCGGCATAGCAGCGGCCGAGTCGGGCTAGGCGGTCACCGCTGTCGAACCGACCGGCATCGAAGAAATAGGGGCTCTCGCGGCCGGACTTGAGCCGAAACTTGCCGAACCGGAGGGCCCCGGCGGCGCGGGCGGAGTCGAGAAACTGCCGTTGATAATCCTGCATGGTTCGTCCTCCGGACCCGATGATCTCTCAGGGGACCTCGAACAATTCGGTGGCCATAAGCCCCTTTTCCCTTGGCGGGGCAGGGATCGAGGAGAGGGAGAGTAGGGGCGACCGGCTGATCGCCCCCGGCTGGTCGCCCCTACTTGCTCCCTACCCACGGGGACCCCACCCGAACGCCGGCAAGCCGGCGCCTACATCGGTTACCGTGTGGTAGGCGCAGGCTTGCCCGTGCTTTATCCGGCATCAGATGGTCATGGGTCCATACCTGCGACCGACCTGCGACCGAAATCTCCTCTTCTCCGGAGCTGGTCTTGGCCACACTCGACTCCACCAACCGATCCGTCGGCTACGAAAAAGCCCCTCTCCCTTGGCGGGAGAAGGGTTGGGGAGAGGGGGGCAAAGGTGAAACCCCGGCACTGGCTTCATCCACCCCAGGACCCATAATCATAGGAGAACTCAAATATGAGCATGGAATAACCGCAAGATCACTCGGGGTCGAGCACAGCCAAAAATGCCAAAGGCGGATTTTCACGTCCCCCGGAATGGCACACCGACGTAGGCTGGAGCGGCCCGGCCTAGGCGGTTGCGAGCTCGTCACGGGTCTATGTGGCCTCCACGAAAACAAGGATATAGCCACTGTTATCACGGATATGGAATTCGCGCATGCCGTACCAAGTATCCGTCAATTCTTCCTCTATGGTCACCTTGTCTTTGACTTAGTTATCCTATGTATAGGACAAAAAAACTGCAATCAATATATTGATTTAAAATGAGTATTTTTGTTTCACTTGAGCTGGGCGTTTAAGCCATCCCTGTCGAATTTTATAACCCTCTAATTCAATAGATAAATTTTTTCGGAGAACTCCAATGATGGACCAGAATGTCGCCGCTCTTGTGCCTCTGTTGCCTGGCTATTTCGGTTGGAACTTGGCCAGAACCAAGTGCCTGGCCGGTCTGATTACCGCTTTAATCAAGGGCAGAACCGCCAATTTCGCGCAATTAGCCACCGCTCTTCCCAGTGGCGCCTTGAAAGACTCGAAGTATAAACGTATTCAACGCCTGTTTAGAACCTTTCCTCTCGACTTCTCCACCGTGCTCGGTTTATTGTCCGTCAGTTGCCCGATGGTCAGTATCTGCTGACCCTGGATCGGACCAACTGGAAATTCGGTCAAACCAATATCAATATTCTGTACCTGGCGATCGTTCAGCAAGGTGTGGCGATCCCCGTATTATCGATACGGTGAGATAAAAAAGGCAATTCCAATACGGACGAACGCATTCCATTCATCCACAGGTTTATTGAGCTATTCGGGGTGGAAAAAATTGATGGCTACCTCGCCGATAGAGAATTTATCGGTACGGAATTTGTTCTCTATCTCATTAAAAATAAAATAAATTCAGGATTCGCATTAAGCACAACACATGCGTCGCTCGGCGCCGGAATGGCACGGCACCGGCCCGCAATTTCTCCAACTGAGGGGACAACGGATTGTTTGGGGCCAGAAGCTCTCGGTCACGGGAACGTGCTTGATGAGTGGTGAATCCCTCATCATTCTCAGTCCGGATGCTTCTCGGGTCACCGCCATCCTGGACGACTATAAACGGCGTTGGGAAATCGAAACCTTATTCAAGGCATCGAAGAGCCAAGGATTCGATTTTGAAGCAACCCATCTGACGATGTTGGATCGTATTGAGGGAACTATCCAGCTACTCCAATTGGGGCATTGGGGGGCGGCCCTGGAAGGTCAGGACGAGCGCGTTAAAAAGACCGTCGGATTGTTTGCGGAGAGTTGAGAGGTAGGAGCGGATGATGGCAAAGTCCCCGGCGCCGGTATCGGAGCGGAAGCAGCCAGAGGCCTTCTGCTTGAACTTGGGCACGCGAAGGTCGCGTTCGGCCTGGCTGTTGTCGAAGGGAACGCGCAGGTCGGTGAGGAAGCGCAGGACCTCGTTGTGGCGCTCGCGTAGCCGCCGAATGAGGTTGCAGGCCGGGGATTGTTTGACCCGCCCGCGGGTGCCGGGACGGCGGGGACGGGGAGGATTGCCGGCTTCGACTTTGCTGATGGATGGTGTCGTAGCGGGTCCACAAGTGCTCGCCGTTGCTGGCGGGCAGCATCTCAGGGTCCTGGGCCTGGGCCCCGCCGACCATGGCATTGGCTTGGCATAACAGCGTGATCATATCGGTTGCCCACGGCTGGCTCGGGGACCTCTCAGCGATGGCGACCAGCTCGCGCCGATGATGGGCATTGCAGAAGGCATGCAGACATTGGTAGCGCTCGTAGGCTGACCAATGGTCATGCACCAGTACGCCCACGAATTGGGACAACAGGCCGAACGCATCCAGGGCCTCGGCCCCGCGTTTGGGATGAGGGAAGTAGGCCGTAAGCCGGTTGGTGCTGAGCACAGGCAGCCCGTGCAGAGTGCCGTTCACACGCTGGCTGGTTTCATCGGCATGGGCCACTGGCGCCGCGACGAGTGCGTCGCGAATCGCGGTGACTGGCGCCTCCAGGCAGGGCGGCGGCCACCCGTACGGCGCGCTGGAGGGGACCCGGTGAGATCCTAGGCCGGCTAGCTCATGGAGCACCCCGGCGGTGTGCTGGTAGGGCAGCAGCTGATATTGAGTCATGTACACCGTAAAGGCCGACCCGCTCGGTCCGTATTGCACCGGGGCCTCGATCCCCGCGGGAAACGTGCTGCGTTGCGTGCGCCCGCACAGGTCCCCGGCAGCGGGATGATCCCCCACTGATCAGGGGTATCGACCAGGGAGCGGGTGATGCCGCGCCGACCCGGTTGTCCACCGGGCTTGCGCCCGCTGGGTTGGCGCCGCGAACGTAGTAGTGACTTCTTGAACGGAAAGCCTGAGGATGGTGGCCGGCTGGAGTTGTGGCTATCCTTAGCCAGACGTGCTTCGAGTTCCTGAATGCGCTCATGCATCTGCTCAATGATCGCAGTTTGCCCCTCAATGATCGCAGCCTGCTCCACAACCCGTTCACGCAGCCGCTTCAGCTCGTCGTCAGGGCTTTCTGGAGAATGGGTTAGGGCGTGCGATTCAGGCATGGCTCCATGGGTACGCGCGTAGCCTGCTGCTTGGCAAGAGGTCCTGAATAGTTACGTATTGAAAAGCTTCTGGCCTTGTTAGCGATCGCCTTCTGCTGGACGCATCTCCTCGGGAAATGGTTACACGAGCAAAAACCGATCCCAATCAAGAGTCATCACCGTCCGGCCATCAGTATTTTCAGGTATGGTTTGGACTGGCTGAGAGAGCTTTTATTCAATATAACGGGAAAGCTTGAGGCGTTTTACCAAGCGGTCGCTTTATTCGAAGAACCACGAAGATCAACCTAGCCATCTGATTTATCATTTCATATGCTGTGCTTAGTTGTAAAAAGACTCGACGTCTTCCATGTCGATATAGAAGCCGACCAAGGCCCCGATCGCCATGGTCGCAAAGACCGGGATGCCTTTCCGATAGACATCCTGCTGCATGAACATCATGCAGACTTGATCGCGATGCACCATCGCATAGGAATATTTCTTACCTCCCTTCAATCCTACTTCGATAACCTGCTCATGTTCCGGTACCACCATGTCGAGTGTGAACCCCAATTTGTCGACGTAAAAACGGACCGATTCCGCCACATCGTTGACCATGAAATCGGGTGGTTGCGATGTGAATGTCGGGTTCCTCCGCCGGTTTTGATCCCTCTCTCCCCAACCCTTTTCCCGCCAGGGGAGAGAGGCTTATAGCGGCAGCCCGCGGATCGGTTGGTGGAATCGAGCAAGTCCCCTCTCCCAACCCCTCTCAGTCGAGTGTGTGCCAAGACCAGAGGTATGGAACCGTGACCGCATGGTGCCAGATTCAGCGCGGGCAAGCCCGCGACTACCGCATGGTAACGAATGTAGGCGCTGGCTTGCCGGCGCTAAAGTGGGGTCCTCGTGGGTATGGAGCCATGACCGCGCGATAAGAACCTGCCTTTTTAGACAGGCTCTTAGGTGTTATATGAAAAATCAGCGGTAACCGCATAGATTGTCGCCGGTATGGCACTTCTATGGAATATCTCTGCCCATTTCTTCCCCCAGAGCCCGGATTCCCTACTCGATCAGAACCCGAACCCTCTACTCGACAATGCCGTCAGCGGACTTTTACGAGAGCGGGAGGTGGAGGAGCAAACCTTGCGCGACGCCCAACAACAGGCAGAAGCGGTGCAAGAGCGGGAGCAATTGCTGCAAAGGGATCTGCGAGAGGCAATCCTTGCCCTCCCTAAGCAAACCGATATTCCGGGACGCCAAGGCCCGCATCCGGGAGGCCCTGGAGGCCGCGGCCGAAGGCCGTACGGAGCTTGCGAAGGCGATCTTCTCCGAGGTCGAGGCGCGCAAGATCAAGGGAGGAAGAGCGGCCCATCAAGAAGCGGCGGAGGCGGCGCGGCATCGTGGGGTGCTCGTCTTCCTGCACGACACGGACAAGGCACTCGCCGCTTACCGTCGGGCCATAGAGCTGGATCCGGAGAACGCGGAGGCCTGGAATGGGTTTGGGCTTCTTTGGGCGCGCACGGGGGCATTGGATGAGGCCGAAGCGGCCTACCGGGAACTGGAGTCATTAGGCGAGTTCTCTATCAAACCCGCGGCGACTTGGATCGGGCCGAGACCATGTACAAGAAGAGCTTAGCTATCGACGAGGCACTGGGACGCAAGGAATGGCCAACCAATACACCAACTGGGCATCCTCTATAAAACCCGCGGCGATCCCGAGCAGGCCGAGGTGTTGTATTGGCAAGCCCTGGAGCTCTTCCAAGCTATCGGGGGGGCGCATCGGGTGGAACAGGTACAGGGATTACTGGCCGGATTGCGGCAACCGCACTGAGCTTGCCACCACCCTCCCGGCTTCCGGTGTCTTTGTTGTCCCTGGCATCAGCCAGTTCCCGGCAATCCCTGCCGGGAACGCGGCTGAGAAGCTATACTAAAAATTAACTGACCTGTAGGGTGGGCTATGCCTACCAAATATTACGCCTGACCGGTGGGCACAGCCCCCCTACAAATAAGTATATATTAAAATCAATTAGGATTTTAGACAGCCTCTGAATTTCGACCACCGGACAGGGAGTATTTCGAACCTGTCGGTGGATCACTGAAATCATACGGAATCGGGCAAGTAATCAATGGCAAAAACACCGGACGCCCGCTGCTCATGGTGGGATGCATTAGCAGTATACCACAATCCCCGCATGGTTGCGATGCTGATGTTGGGCTTCTCCGCCGGTCTACCCCTGTTGCTGGTATTCGGGACCCTCTCCGCCTGGCTGCGGGAGGCGGGTGTCGACCGCTCGACCATCGGCCACATATCCTGGGTCGCGACCCTGTATGCCCTGAAGTTCGTCTGGGCGCCCCTGGTGGATCGGGTCCCCGTACCCCTGCTCGGCCGACTCCTGGGACAACGCCGTGGCTGGATGCTGCTGGCCCAGCTGGGGGTGATCATCGGGCTGATGATGATGGCGACCAATGAGTCCAGCCAGGGATTGAGTTGGCTGGTGGCGGCGGCCTTGCTCGTGGCCTTCTCCTCGGCGACCCAGGATATCGCCATCGACGCTTGGCGCATCGAGTCGGCGGCGACGGACTTGCAGGCGGCGATGGCCGCAACCTACCAGATGGGTTATCGGATCGGCATGATCATGGCCGGGGCGGGAGCCCTCTATCTTGCCGCCTATCTCTCTTGGTCCGAGTCTTACACCATCATGGCCCTGTGTATGGGCGTCGGGATGCTGACCATCCTCTTGGTCCCCGAGCCCACTCGCAAACGGGATCGGGAGACTTGGCGTCAGGAGGAACGGGTGGTGCGTTTTATCGAGCGTTCGGTCCATCTGTCGGGCCGCAGGCGCGCCATCACCGCTTGGTTCATCGGCGCCGTCGTCTGTCCTTTCACCGAGTTTTTCGCCCGTAACGGCAAGTTGGCCTTGCTAATCCTCGCCTTCATCGGGGTCTTTCGCCTGTCTGATATCACCATGGGTATCATGGCCAATCCCTTTTACATCGATATGGGATATAGCAAGGAGGAAATCGCCAGCGTCACCAAGGTCTTCGGTCTCATCATGACCATGGCGGGGGCGGCTCTGGGCGGGATCATCGTGGTCCGTTTCGGAGTTATGCGCATGCTGCTCGCGGCCGCCATCCTGGTGGCCGGGACCAATCTGATCTTCGCTTGGCTGGCGACCCAGCCGGCGGATATCACCCTGTTGGCGCTGGTGGTCTCCGCGGACAACCTCAGCGGCGGCTTCGCCGGGTCTGTGTTCATCGCCTATCTGTCCGGCCTTACCAACCGGGCCTACACAGCTACTCAGTATGCCTTGTTCAGCTCTCTGATGTTGCTGCCAGCCAAGTTTCTCGGGGGCTTTTCCGGGGATATCGTGGATGCTACCGACTATGTCGTTTTCTTCACCTACGCGGCCGCGCTCGGCCTGCCAGCTATCCTGCTGGTGCTCGCCTTGATGCGCATCGAGCTGCCGAGGGCCGAGCCGGCATCGTCACGGCCAGAGGCATGAGAGAACCCGGAAAAATCCCATTTTTACCAAGAAGCCCGCGCCACCACTTGATGCCGGATGTAGGTGCCAGCTTGCCGGCGCTCGGGTAGTCCTGGCGGGTCATCCGACTACGCCGTCAGTCCGTGAAGAACTGCTGCTCCATGTTCACGACGAAGGTCTCTTTAGCACCCTCGGGTACCACCTCGATGACGAAGGTGACCTTTTCCTCGTTCCGAACCGAAAATTCCCCGATATAGTAGATGGCGTCCCGATTCTTGATTTGCCGCATGTCGATGGGCACCTTTTGGCCGGTCAGGGTCTTGATCTCGGCTTTGACATCGGCCGGTATCGAGGTCCCCGTAGTCCCGGTTTTCTCGTCGATCACGCTGACATTCAGCATGCCCCGGTGCTTGCTGCGTTTGATTCCATAGGTCTTCGCAACTTTGGGCATAAGATCAGCCGTCGAAAGGGCATTATAATGAACGGTGAAGCCGCTGGCGCTGGTGCTGTTCTCGGCCACCGCGGCAAGCGGTACCCACAGGACCCAGACCAGCAATAGGGAGAGGTAACAAAGGCGTTGCATGGAAGATTCCTCCGGTTTCCGTAGCAGAGGACACCTCGAGAAATTCGCGGTGTCCGTAAGGGTCGGGATGCCCCGACATGTTTCAAGCACGTCGATACTTGAAAGCTGGGATTGAAGCCAAGTGTTCTCGTTATGGAAGGCAATTTCTGTCCAATGAAATACCATCTTGGTGGTCTTTTCGTCCGTACCTTACCGTGTTGCGTCAACCGTTACCTAGTCCACTAGGCGCCGGTTACCGCGTCCCGAATACGAACGAAAATCCAGTCCAATCCGGTACTCCATTTTCCGGCAATCGCCTAAGAGACTGTCTAAACATTTATTAATAATAAAAACTCAACGAACAGCCATTTTATAGGGTGTCTGATGATTACAGATTTGCCGGAGAAGCAAACGACTGGATGTGAAATAAACCTGTGTTTCGCTCGAAGTTGGTTTCCGTTCATAATCATTACTCAATCAACACCATCGATTCAGCCAAGCGAGCCAAGCGAATGTTCTCTCGACCACCCAGCGGCGAGGTAAAACATGGAAACCTCGCTGTCTTTTTTCTTTCTAACTACTTCGAGCGGGCACTCGAATGGGGTCAAGACCCAGTTAGATAGATCCGCATCGGGTATAGGCATGATCGCCCCAGATTTTTTGACGGTATGGAGGATCGAAAACAAGTTCGTAATGACTTGACGAGCGGCTTTACCGTCAAACACATTGGCGGCGTGTATCCGGACGACGAGCACGCAACCGGTTGTATCGAAAGCGATAGGACGTTTTCTGCCCTTAACGGGTTTGCCCCGGTCAAATCCCGATTCTACATAGGATTCCGGGGTTCCCTTGACACTTTGACTATCAATAATTGCCCCCGTTGGATCTGGCTTCCGGTCTTTTTTTTGGCGTAACCGCTAACGAAGCACCGTATTGACTTTCTCTGGCAAACGATTATCTATCCACTTATTCCGGAGCGTCGCCATTTCTCGCGAAACCCGAAATAGGGTCCGTCCGATTTCGGATGCAAAAAATCAGGCGACGGCCATAGCCTTCGGCGGCCCACGTTCATCCTGCATCCGTTCCGGCGCGTACCCCGAGCGGCGCCAGGACTTCCACAATGACTTGACGCCGTGTTGCATGGCCTTGCATTTCGTCTCCGCCGGCGCTCACGCGCCGCACTCCGACGAAACGCTCGGCCTACGGCTACGCAGGGGTCGTCGCACTCCGCTCGTCGCTTACGCTCCCTCGCTTTCCTGTGCTCCTCCATAGTAGTAATTAACGAGCTTGTCGGGAGGGAAGTCTTTTGGCAGATACCGCCAGGGACAACCTGTTTTATCCAAATAAAAATAGCATTTAGGAGTTCGCGAAGATCACCTTTTCGTGGGCGTCCGATGGTATAGGATTCCAATGCGTTGATGATGGGCTCAAGGATCTCCCCTTCTTCGTCGGTGAGGTCACTCGGGTACCTGACAGCCGATTGAATCGTTTCTTCAGTTCTGGAAAACTCCGGGATTACATCGCATAAAACCACAAAACGTATATTTTATAGTTTATAGTTTATAATCAATGCGTTACTTTCTGGGCAGCCTCTAAGACGCAAAAAATCCCGGAAATGGAATTTTCCACGGTCTTGATGACAGGATCGAGCCCAGGGAGAGGCTACACGAGTCAGGGTCGGATAGGCGAATCTTTTGCGGGTGACCCTCTAATTTTGTCGTATCCGGTGTAGCGGGCACCATGAAAAATCCCAGGGAGGCCATCCTTCAAGATCCCTATTATTCGGCAACAACAAGCGTAGAACACTACCCGCGGTCGAGTGGCGAATATTGTCGATCGTCGACCTGCTGCGAGACTATAGGGAACCTTGAAAAATTCCGTCCTTGGAATTTTCCAAGCCGCAAAGCGAAAATGCGGTTTCCGCTTTGCTCCCATTTCTCAAACACTAACGTGCTTGAAAAATGGCGGGGCATCCTTGCCCCGCACGGGCACCTTGAATTCTTCAACGTGCCCTATGGCTACATCGAGGTACGGGGCATGGGGGTGTGCAATAAGATCATTCCACTCCTGTGGCAACACAATGGAACGGAGACGAAATGCATCGCCACCAAGCATAGTGCAGGACAAAAAACCACAATATATTGATTTAGAATAAGTATTTTTGTTACAGTTGAGCCGAGCGTTCAAGCTACCGTTGCTGAATTTTGGCATAACCCTTTAATAATAGATAAATTTTTTCTGGTCTCCCAGCGATGGATCAGAATGTCGCCGCTCTTGTGCCTCTGTTGCCTGGCTATTTCGGTTGGAACTTGGCCAGAACCAAATGCCTGGCCGGTCTGATTATCGCTTTGATCAAGGTCAGGACCGTCAATTTCATGTAATTAGCCACCGTTCTTCCCGGTAGCGCCTTGAAAGACTCGAGGTATAAACGTATTCAACGCCTGTTCAGAACCTTTCCTCTCGACTTCTCCACCGTGGCTCGGTTTATTGTCAGTCAGCTGCCCGATGGTCAGTATCTACTGACCCTGGATCGGACCAACTGGAAATTCGGTCAAACCAAGTAACTATTCAGCTACTCCAATTGGGGCATTAGGGGTTGCCCTTGGAACGTCAGGACGAGCGAGTTGAAAAGATCGTTGGACTGTTTGCGGCGGGTCGCAAGGGAGGAGCGGATGATGGCAAAGGCATCCACGCCGGTTTTGGAGCGGAAACAACCGGAGACTTTCTGCTTGAGTTTGGGCCTTCGCAGGCCGCGTTCGGCTTGGTTGTTATCGAAGGGAACGCGCCGGTCGGTGAGGAAGCGCAGGACTTCATTGCGGTGCTCGCGCAGTCGCCGAATGAGGTGGCAGGCCGGGGATTGTTTGACGCGCCCGCGGGTGCCAGGACGGCGGGGACGGGGAGGATTGCTGGCTTCGGCTTCGGTGAGGATGGTGTCGTAGCGGGTCCGCAAGCGCCCGACGTCGCCGGTGGGCAATGCCTTGAGGGCCTGGGCCTCGCCGACCAGGGCATTGGCTTGGCACAACAACGCGATCATATCGGTTGCCCACGGCTGGCTTGGGGACCTCTCAGCGATCGTGGTTAGCTCACGTAGATGATGGGCATTGCAGAAGGCATGCCAACATGAGGAGCGCTGGCAGGCTGACCAGTGATCATGCACGAGTACGCCAACGAACGGCGCCAACAAGCCGAACGCATCCAGGGCCTCGGCACCACGTTTGGAATGAGGGAAGTAGGCCGTAAGCCGGTCGGTGCTGAGTACGTGTAGCCAGTACAGGTTGCCGTTCACGCGCCGGCCGGTTTCGTCGGCATGGGCCACTGGCGTGGCGACGAGTGCGCGGCGAATCGCATTGACTGGCGTCTCTAGGCGGGTGACGGTCACCCGTACGACGCGCGAGAGGGTGCCCGGTGAAGATCCCAAGGCCGGCCAGCTCATTGAGCACCTCGGCGGTGCGCTGGTAGGGCAACAACTATTGGGTCATGTAGACCGCAAAGGCCAATACGCTCGGTCCATATTGCACCGGGGCCTCAATCCCTGCAGGAAACGTGCTGTGTTGCGCGCGCCCACAGGCACAGATTCCGCCGACAATGCGGCACTCAATGTCTTACGCTGGATCTCCACCTCGACCACGTGGCGTTGCTCCGCGAGCACTGTAGCCGCGATCCCGGTGCCGCAACGTCCGCAGGCGCAGGTCCCCGTCAACGGGATCACGCACTGGTCGGGGTAATCGACCAGGGAGCGAGTGACACCGCGTCGGCCCGGTTGTCCGCTTGGCTTACGCCTGCTTGATTAGCGTTGCGAGTGTGGTGGTGGCTTCTTGAGCGGCAAGTCCGAGGATGGCGGCCGGCTGGAGTTGTGGCTATCCTTGGCTAAGCGCGCTTCCAACTCCCGGATACGCTCGCGCAGATGCTCAATGAGCGCCGTCTGCCCCGCAACCCGTTCACGCAACCGTTTAAGCTCGTCGTCAGGGTTTTCCGGAAAATGGGTTAGGGTGGGTTATTCTAGTATGGGAATAAGTTACGTGTGTAGCCTACCGCTTGGCAAGAGGTCCTGAATAGTTACCAAACCAATATCAATATTCTGTGCCTAGCGATCGTCCATCAAGGTGCGGCGATCCCCGCGTTATCGATCCTGTGAGATAAAAAAGGCAATTCCAATACGGCGAACGCATTCCACTCATCAACAGGTTTATTGAGCTATTCGGGATGGGAAAAATTGATGGCTACCCCGCCGATAGAGAATTCATCGGTATGGAATTTGTTCGCTATCTCATTAAAAATGAAATAAAACTCAGGATTCTCATTAAGCACAACACACGCGCCGCTCGGCGCTGGAATGGCACGGCACCGGCCCACAATTTCTTTCGTAACTTGCCACGCGGAGAAAGCATCCAACTGAGGGGTCAACGGGTTGTTTGGGACCAGAAGCTCTCGGTCATGGGAACGCGCTTGATGAGTGGTGCATACCTCATCATTCTCAGTCCAGATGCTTCTCGGGTCACCGCCATCCTGGGCGGCTATAAACGGCGTTGGAAAATCGAAACCTTATTTAAGGCCTTGAAGAACCAAGGGTTCGATTTTGAAGCAACCCATCTGACCAAGTTGGATCGTATTGAGAAACTTCTGGCCTTGTTAACGATCGCCTTCTGCTGGGCGCATCTTCTCGGGGAATGGTTACACGAGCAAAAATCGATCCCAATCAAGAGTCGTCACCGTCCGGCCATCCGTATTTTCAGGTATGGTTTGGACTGACTGAGAGAGATTTTATTCAATATGACGGAAAAGCTTGAGGCGTTTTACCAAGCCGCCGCTTTATTTAAAGAACCACAAAATCAACCTATCCATCTGATTTTAAAGTTAAATTTATGTCCTGTGCTGTAGCCACCGAGAATCATCTCAGGGCCATCATGCCCAGGGGTGCCACCACATCCGCAGCTCGAGTATAAAATGGGCTCTCTTGCGTTTGGTGTGGGTAGCGGGTCATAGCGACCTGACTCAAGTCGTGATGGGAAGCCCCGACTGGACGACGAACGGAGAAGTCGGCAGCTGGGTCAACTTACCCGCCACAAGGTAGAGGATGGGAATCAGGTGCCTGGTGGTCCCGTAGCCGCGGGCCTTGACTTTGGCGGCCTGGAT